>Ga0181612_150085_pt1 | contig 10100 bp, 2 predicted proteins | sample HoacroProtozoa21_FD_119630 | JGI IMG/M metagenome (GOLD analysis project Ga0181612, IMG submission 119630) | Hoatzin crop microbial communities from Cojedes, Venezuel. Combined Assembly of Gp0051906, Gp0051904, Gp0051908
AAAAAAAAAAAAAAAAAAAAGACAAAAAAAAAAAAAAAAACAGAAAAACACCCAAAACAGCATAAAACCCAAGCCTGTCAAAAGATTTCTCCTTAGACTGCTAAGTCAAGATGCCCAAATTTAGTGAACTTGAGAATGAAGGCTGCTTTCTTCAGCCTATGATACGTACACATTAGCTGTTACGGCATTTTTTTTACATTCTTACTGTTAAATATGTGGCTTCTATTTTATCAACTTTGTTATTCAAATCTTGCTCTGAAGACAAATTGTTGCTTTCCTCATGGTCTTTCTACAGTGACACTAGTATCCAACTTGTCTTTTGCAGAAATTACTGTTGTCATGTCACCCTGCAAGATGAGGAGGTGACATGATTTGCCTGCTATGGATAAAAAGCTAAGAGAAAATAAGTTTTTAAAAAATGCTAATTTTGTGTGTCTGGGGATAAGAAGAGCTGTTTTTTCAGTATATTAAGTACTGTATTCGAGCATGGTTTCTTTGAGCTTTACTTTTTGTTGTTAATCCACAGAGTTTCTGCAGATCAGACCTGGAAATCTTAACTTGAGCAATCATAAAATGGGGAAGGCACAACTAGGGAATGCTGTTGAAAGGCATGGCTGAAGTGACTTGTTCAGCAAGTGGGAGAGCTCTGCAGTTCTTCCAGGGAAGCACTTGGTGTTAGCATTCATAGTTAGCTGCGCTTTTCCTTATGTGATACAGAGCATGAAGTGCTTTGTGAGGAGGTTCCACTGATACTTGCTCGTTGCTGAGCAGCAGTCTTTTACCTTAGGGGTTGTTCATTGTGCTAAATAAAGGAAGCTCAAGGAGCAACCTTTGGTCCTCAGACCAGCCAAGTAACACTGATTGACTTGCACCCACACTGCCTACCTCTTCTGCTCTGTGTGGTCCAGCCATATTATACAGTGCAGGACTTTTCTCTGGCCCCGTCTGGCTCCCGCTAGTCCTGAGAAATAATTATTTTTGGCTTCCCCATCTCTGTTCAGATCTTCTGAAATAGTTTGAAGCCTGTATGCAATGCAACCCCACCTGAGTAGGGCTTTTTGTGTTGTAAAACTGACCTCATAGGATGCACATGGAGGTGCAGTGGGAGCGTGTAGTGGTGGTTGAGGGTACAAAGTCTGCTTAGGCGGGTGTCAGAAATCTGAGGAGGGAGCCTGATCTGACTCAGTGCTTCCTTTTGTAAGCAAATCCTGGAGTGAACTCTTCTCTTGGAGCAGTGCAGTTGGAGAGGTCCCAGGAGAGCCAGGGAGAAAGCTAGGACATCAGTCAAAATTAACCAAGATTAGTTCAAGCTAATTATTGTTTAACTGTTAGACATAACAGGTATGCTTCTTAGAAGTTCATATCCGTACATGTTTTAGGTATTCCTTTATTTAGTATAATAAGAACTAATATTTCTTAACTTTGCGGGTACTTGACTTTTACATTTTATCCAAGGAGTAATAATAATTGGATTTAATTAGTTGTTTAGTACTGCAAATTTCGCATTCTATATTGAGGTGTCTAATCATCTTTGACTTTAAAAATTTATGTTGCTGTATCTGTAAATCTGAGGGGAATCATTGCTGATAATTTCTTTGTACCTGAACCAGCTAAAATTATAACTGCTTTGAGTATTCCTCATGTATTTTCTGCTTGAACTATGTCTCATGTTATTTTGTCCTATTTCCTTTAGTCTTACTTCCCTTATGTCTTGTTTCCTTTAGTTCAAAGTTCCTGCAGCAACAAGTGCTATTATAACAAATGGTAAGAATATAGTTTATGTATTTTTTTACAATTTCTGTATTATTTTTTCAGTGAAGAGTTATTGATAAAAGCAAAAGTGTATTTTCTTTCGCAACCTCTACAGACTGCAGACTGAATTTAATAATATTGCAGCATTATTTAAATTGCTTATGCATGGGATGAAGGTATTAAACCACTATTATTATTAATTTGGCTTTGTCCTAACATATAGCATGGATTTTCTGTGCTGAAGGTTTCTTTTAGCTCCTGTGATAAGACTAGTTTTGGTTGTAGGAAATAGCTGCTTGAAGGCCTGATGTAATAATTATATCTTGTTGCTGTATTATATTTTTGAGCTTCAAGTTTTGTGTAGTAAATTGTAATATGTCTGTTTCACCTTTCTCTTTTTAATTTTTTTTTTTCCCCTAGACGGAATAGGAATAAACCCTGCACAGACAGCAGGTAAGTTATTATTTATGAAGCCCAGTATTAAAAACCTCAGTTACTTTTCTTTTAAACTAGTGCATAGCACTTGGGGTTGAGTTCTTAAATGGGAGAAGCGTTACACAGTAGTTTGAAACTATGGTCAGCATAGTGTGTAAAAGGTTAAATCCACAGAACTATAGCTCAACATTTGTTTATTTAGGTCTGAAAAAATGAGGCACTTCTGATCTTCAGGGCTTAACTAGTGAAGTGTGCAGTTTAAAAGAGCAGTACTGTATTACATGTTACTGACATAACAAGTAATAACTATATTTTTTCCCCACTGTACCTAGTCCAGTAGTATTTGTTATTTTAGCATCACTTGTCACATGTTTAAAAAATAGATTGAATAGTTACTTTAGTCTTCAAAAACTTCCCAAAATAAGATGATCTAGGAATAAAGTCTTAACAATCATTGGGTAGTTCAGAGGTTTTGTACTGTTCCACTATTTCCCCACATTTCTGAATAAAAGTACTCCTCAGGTATGACTTTCATTCTCCCTACATGATTCCCTGGAGGAGGGGAAATTAAAGATGAAAAAGCTAGGCTTAGCACTTAATTCCTGTATTGATTTCAATTTTACATCCTTGATAGTTCTGGGAGTAGTATGCCATAATTTTAATAAACCACTGTGATACTGATGATGGAAACAAACTGAGAGGTGGGGTGAACTGCTGCCTGTATAAGATGCAGCTGTTTTAAAATTTTAGAGTTTTATGATGGCCATTGCAATATGGGTACTTTTCATCTAAGCTTAGTTCTCTGGTTTGCTGGGGTGACAGATTTGTGTTCAGTGGCTTTTATAGTTCACTTCAGTATATGGTCTTGGCAGATCTCTAAAAACAGAACGTCTTCTGATAACATGTTCTTTTGAACTGCTTTTCTAATACTGGTTCTGTTGAATAAGTAGAATGGTTTCAGTCCTGATCCATGTGCCGGAAAAGGGAAGTTTGAAAAAAGATAGCTTTGTTCCAATACGCTAATAATTTGAACAAATGCTAAATATCTTAATCTTTTTTATGAGAGCACTCTCATGAAATGGTGTGCTTTGGAGGGAAATACAGTTATTCTGGTTTTACAAGTCAACACAAAGATGAGTTACAATAGGTAGATATTATTAAAACCTGGTATTGCAGAATTGCAAATAATCTATTTCATGCAGTAGCAGTATGAAGTAAAAAAAAAGTTCCATATAGTAACTAAATAATGCATCATTTTTAGTAATATGGTTTAATTTTCAAACGTTACATTTAATAGAAGAAAAGAGCAAGACAAAAAAAAGAACAACAGTCTTGAATACATGCAGAAAATATTCTAGACGATATTAGAAACTTCTATTTTTTATACTATACCTCTTGAAAAGACTGTTGTGATTAAGACTATGCAGTAATAAATATGAAGTTCAAGATTTTTTTATGATAAAATGAGACTGTTTTATGCTTGGATATGTATCTCCTTGGAGAAGGAGAACCCTCCTAAAAGAAAAGTACAGTTAAGGTTCTGGAATTAGAAGCAGGTAAGTACTGAACCAAGGAGAGAATTAAAAATGAGTATATGCATGAATGACCTCAAGATAAAAAAAATAATTACGGCAAAGTAAAACTTAATTTCCTGGTCTTGAAATTATTATGGCTTATCAATTTAATCAGGCATTCAAGTATGGAACTATAAAGTTTGAAAGGTGATAGCTTTCAAGTCTTAGTAGATGACTTTGGGTCTGGTATTTTTGTTTAAAAACAAGAGCTCTTTGGAGTAAAAGGAATTAGATGGAATTCCATGGAAACAAAAAATATATTTCTGATGTATTAGAGGAATTACTATGAAGATGTTAAACACTGACATAACATTATTGTTCTTTAAATGTGTATGCTTTTTTAGGTCACATTTTATTTGGTTGGTTAGTAACACATTCTGTTTTGTTTGTTTGTGTAGGAAATGTATTTCTAAAGCATGGTTCAGATCTACGGATTATTCCCAGAGATCGAGTTGGGAGTTCTTAACGTCCACGGAAAGCTTTAGAATAAGTGACATTGCCACACAGGAAAGGTCTATTTATTTGGGATCTCAAAAAATGCAACTAATGAATTGGCCTTTTTTAAAGCTAGCAAAAATTGCTTCCCAGGATTTTATCTTTTTTTTTAAACAGAGCTAAGTTTCCATTTCTTGTTAAAATATATTAACTCATGGACTGATTCTTCCTTGACTAGTAGAATGGGCTGAGTCCATGTTGCGTTCCTGAAAGAAAGATGGACTTCTCTGTAGGTGTTACTGACACCATGAGGGTAAACACACAGCCATGATCAATAGATATTTAAAATATTGGATACTGTTGAGCCTACTTTGTGGAAGGGGGAACTGTGTTATGATTTTGCTACAAAGAAACTGTTCCTACTGAGTGATGAAACTTTTTTTTTCTTTATTTTTTGTTCTAAACTTTGAAACCACGTTCAGAGGAACGGTTTTCACGTGGTTCAAGTATTAAGCTCAAATAGAGGGGAAATTTCAGGTGTTTATTGCTCAAATAAGTCAATAACTGCCAAATGTTCCAAAGTAATTGTAAGATTTAATTGCTGCAAATATTTTAGAAACCTCTGTTCTCTTATCTCTGTGTTAAAACTTCATTTGACATATTGTGAAGTTAAATGCAGTTTCAGAGAGTTTGTGAGACCTAATCTCGCATGAAGTGCCATCAGCTGAGAAGGATTGCAGTGTAATTTCGGAATGTTTAGGTGCTGGTCAAATAAGTCATTCCTTTTTCGGTAAACTAATACTAGTTCTTTCTAAATGTCTTGTTTTGGTACTGCAGGTTAACTGGGAAACAGTGTAGCATTCACTGAAATGTTTGTGTTCAGATTATATGCTTCTTGTTTATAAATTTCTGGGGTGAACTATCAGTTGTGTATTTTAATTAGAGAAATTGCTGCTTTTCTTGAAGTGGTAATCTACTTTGTGACTTAATGTGTTTGGCAAAATGCTACACTATTGCATTTTTTTCTGTCCCACTGAGTGTAACAGAAAGAACAGCGGGCAATGTAGCACTTGGTTGAATGAGCATTGTCAGATACAACTGTCCTGTGCAATAATCGTGCTCTAGAAAGATGTTCAGATAATGTGTCAGAGAGTGTGGAAGTACAAAATGTCCTTCTGTGGCTGTAAATTGAGTATAAAGAGGCAAACTGTTCTGAAAGTGATATTTGACTATAAACACTTTCCAACTCTAAGATGAATTGTAAAATTCTGGATTTTCCTTTCTTTTAATAAAGAATTATATGAAAAAAGTGCAAACTTTGTTCCTTTCTCATGTTCTTAATTAGATTTTTACAATAATTAAAAACTGTGCCCTTCAGCCGTCTAATCAACATGCTTTGAGATTCATTTCAAGCCAAAAGATTCTTATTATGCAGAATTCTAAGGAACACTGCCCTTAAAGGGCAGAGTGCGTAGTTTCTATTAATCTAATGCCACAATATAATTAAGATGACCCAAAGTAATTGCTTGTAATTTTTGTCTGCAAATCTCTTGACTAAATACCTGAAAAACCACCTGGTACTGGGATATAACAAACAGGAACCTCCCCCTCCCCCCCTCATTTAAAGTTGCAATATGAAACCAAGATGCTATGATATTTATTTAAAGGAGGATTATGTAAAAATGATTTGAGATGGGGGCTAACATTTCTTACTCTGTTACTTAGGTAGTAACGTAGCCTAAAGTATTTGTTTGACATACTGCATTGCAAGTAGTTTATGTAACGTGCCAAGGCTTTGTTCGTTTGGAACAATATCTGATCTTTATAATATGTTCTGTATTCATTACACCTTTGTCTCAATATGGTCTCTGAAATCTGAAAACAACTTTTCTGTTTGGTGAAGAGGCTTGATTTCAGTGGTAAAATGTACTTAACAGGTGTTTGCAAGTTGATCTGAGGTTAGCAAGCTCAGCTTGTTTAAGTCATGTTTGACATGGTTGTACAGGAAAAATTTAAGTTCAGGACCAGACTTTCAAGGGCTTGGGAGTTGTCATAAGAGCGTGAAAAATGCTGTCCCCTCAGAATTCTGCTGGTTTGTCTAACCATACTTTAAGGCATGCTTTGGAAATCAACTCTACTTGGAGTTTGCGTTGTCTCTGGCTTTGCTTATAATTTGGCTGATCTTAAATGATCTTAAACCACAAACATTGTTTGTGGTTAGCTTTGTCACACCTTTGCTGAAGTCTGTTTAAAGGAAGACTTGGGAAATGGCCCTGATAATAGTTCCGTCAGTGATATGGCTTTCTTCCTTATGTTCCTAAGCCACAAAATCCAACTTTATTCTGTGTTTGAGGTTAAAAGACCATTTTCCTCTCTTGTTGCTACTAAATAATAACCACAAAATTGTTGACAGCAGGTTTTAAAAGTTGAGAATTTTTCTGCTTTGCGTTTAGGTTGATGGTGAAAACCCACCTCCCGGTGCTGCTCCAGCGATACAATGAGCAGTCGGAGTGAGAGAAGGAGCTGTGCTGGTACGAGTGCAGAATGCTAGTGGGTTCTGAAGGTGCTGGGGGCAGAGCAGCCCTTTCTATGGCAGCACGTGGGTGGCCATCAAACAGAGCACTTTAATGGGCCAGTGGAAAAAAAGAAATCCTGCAGTCATCCTAGCAGCGCTGTGGAGACTGTTTCAGTGATCCTGGTGGGAGTGCTAAGCTCCGGCTGAGTAAAACTCAGTCCTTGTGCAATACTTAGCGTTCAGATTTAAATTCAGTGTACCCAGCTATACATCTCAGCAGTGAATTTCAGCCACCGTTCCTACTGATAGAAGGTAAGTACCGGGCAGTGTTCACAAAGGCTAGCAAGATCTTTTTGAGGCTCATCTCTGCAGGCTGTTTCTGAAGTTAATGGAGGTTAGAGTCCTCCAGAGAGAGATTCAGAGTAGCTAAATGAATCTTCGGTTCTGAATCGCCCTCTGGAGGAGCATTTCTCTTTACTGACTGGAGAAAGCCATTGAGGCATTAGCCTGCAGTGTCTGATGTTAACCTTTGTGAATACTTGCCCCAACAGGCACTTCCCCCTCCTGTCAGTATTATAGCATTGTAGTAGCTACTCACTGTTGTTTTATTTTGATATTCAGCACATGATAAAAAGTTCCCAGGGACTTGTTCAAAACCAAAATTACAAGAACTTGTTTGCATGAAAACAAACCTGCTTTTTTATGTAATATAATTAGTTGAATGCATTTTTTTTTTTTTTTTTTTTTTTTTACAGTAGGTTCAGCAGCCTTGGTAGGAGTGGGGAATGCTTGTTGTTCTTTACAGAAAGCTTTGTCAGGTTAAAATTAGTTCTGTCCACAAACGAAGAAAATGTGTGTACTGAAGAAAACCAAAGATTCTACTACTACATTTTTTTAGAGTGTAGAATTGGTCTCCTTAATCTCCCTGAAAACATTAAATGTTTCCTGAGAAGCTGCTTTTAAAGGATTTGGAATGCATACAGGTATTCCTGTTTATGAAGAAAATCCTGTGGCTGTGAGTGGGAACTGTCAGTGTCTTTCATTGATGAGAAATGCCAGATGTTGCCTGTAAAAACTGTGCCAACCTTAGAGGCTTTTGATCATTTCAATGGAGAAAATTGCTCTTTGGTTTTTGAACAATAGATCGTGTTTGTCCTACAATCAAGTTCTATTAATATACCTTGAAAGTAATCTTCATGTTGTGGGAGTGAGGTGATGACTTTCCACAACCCCTTTCACTGCTTATGAGATCTGACAAGAAATAAGTCTGGGACAGTCTGGGCATTAAAACACTTCAGGATTTGTCCCTATGGAATTCTGTCTCAAAGTTGAAGTGCCAGCTGAGAAGTGCAACATTTTTATCTTCAGAAGACTTGGCTGTGGTAAAGATTCATTGCTGTTTAATGAAAAGTCTAAAATAAATAAAAAAAAGTGGAGGATATGCTTTGTCTTATCTGTTGTATTACATGGTCATTTTGCAATTCCCAGCTCACGTTGTATGTCTTCTCATAGCAAAAGCCACAAGATTTTAGTAGATGTGGACTACTCTGTTTGCTATTACGAACTACTTATAAATTCAACTAAGGACCTGTGGGCTGTTTGTAAGACAGTAAATGTGAGGGGAAACAGACATATGAAGAATATCATCCATATCTAGTGAACATTCTTGCTGTGGATGATCAGAAATAGCTTGGTATTGATACTGATTTATGCTCCTAATGCTTTATAAGCATCAGGCATTACTTTGAACTGCTTTTCATGCCTTTTTTTTCCTGAAGTCATTCATAATACTGTAGATTGCACGCTAGCTTTGCCAAAGCAGACCTTAGATATATACATGTATGTAAGTAACTGACCTGTGCAGCTCTCTAACTCCTTCCCTGAGGAAGCAGGACCTTGATACCATTACTAGTTGACCAGAATAAGTGACCTGCAGTGGAATGTGGAGTAGTAAGTTGTGGCTGATGAATGCCAGTAATAATGGCAACTTCCTTTAAAAATGGCAAAATGACAGGACTACAAAGAAGAATAATTCCATATGAGTATGGCGTCTTTGTGATTCTCTCTGGGCAACAAAGTTGTTGTCCCACCTTCCGTTCACCGTTCAAGGGAGAGCTAAAGTCAAGTCTGATCTTAAGGGCGCATCTTGCGCTCATGCAAGTTATTTTGGAAGTACTGTTGATATGGAGGGACTTCTCACCCAGGGAAGAGTGGTGTGATCAGGCTCTTGGGATTTTCACAGGCACCATGCTGACCAACTTATTCACCTGAAATAGCTGTTAGAATTACCCACTGGTTTCAGCTGTTGTACCGGTTCTTCACCAGTGCTGCTTTAAAAGATTTAGGTTTGTTTCCTGTGTATATTTTTATATATGACTTGAAGTCTAAATACAGGAGTCAAGAAAGGAGCAGATGTTAGTTATTTTTTAATTCAAATTAATTGCATACAGAGTCGTTCATAGTTTTCCCCAATAATTTGCCACTATTTGTCTGCAAAAGAAACCTTTTCAGTATGGTAAAATAAAGTGCAGTACCCATTTGCTGCTCACTTACCAAAAGGAGATCAAAGGTGTAGTCACTAAGTGATAGTCACGTCTTCTGATAATGTAGACTTGAATATATGTCCTGACACAAAACAATTGTTAAAGGCTGTTTCAAAATATCATTGACTGTTAGCCAATTACTACGAGCCAATGAAGAAAGCAATGAGCTTGCTCACTGTCTGTCTTGGGGAATGACCAGTGAGAATTCTGCAAACTTATGGTAAGAACTGTGCAAACTAAGCAAGTAACCGTCAGCAGGTTGCTATGCAAGAGTGGCTTGAATTGTTCTCGTAGCCACTGAAGTGTGTCCGCTGCTAATTTAGTTTTCTATTTCTTGAAAATAATATTGTGTAGAGCTAGGCAAAAGAGCTATTTCAAAGCTCTGCCACAAAAGCGCATTGATTTCTTGCCCCACATTCATTGCTTTCAACTGACTGTTCAGGGTACTGTTACTGTCACATAGTTACGTTAAGCACATATTCTTACAACTGCTACAGTTTCAGCAGAAGCAGTCAGCATTGGAACGACCGACCTGTTCAGGTTAGTGACTTCCAGAAAAGTGATGTTCCCCGCTGTGGAGTCTGTTGAGTCACCTTTGGATGTTGCCAGCTAGTAAATTACCAACTCTTTAGTTGGTAATTCTTTAGGGAGCATTAAAATAAAAACTGGGAAATGTGGTCTGCTGCTCTAATATCACAGAATCTCAGAATGTTAGGGGTTGGAAGGGACCTCTGTGGGTCATCTAGGCCAATCCCCCTGCCGAAGCAGGGTCACCTACAGCAGGCTGCACAGGACCTTGTCCAGGCAGGATCCACTTAGCGAAAACAAAACAAACTAACCAACCAA
>Ga0181612_161395_pt1 | contig 10100 bp, 11 predicted proteins | sample HoacroProtozoa21_FD_119630 | JGI IMG/M metagenome (GOLD analysis project Ga0181612, IMG submission 119630) | Hoatzin crop microbial communities from Cojedes, Venezuel. Combined Assembly of Gp0051906, Gp0051904, Gp0051908
GAAGTTTCTGTTTCACAGGCTTCCAAATGAATGGTTCAGATGTTGTGAACACAATGGATAGTAATGATGATTACTTTTGCCAATGCCTATGGTGATGTTATAAGCTAATTATATTAGTCATTTACGCAAAGGCAAGATGCCTTTGATGATAGCTACTATTTGGAGTAACAATTCAGCATGTTGAGTCAGTGTTAAGTCACCCTTAGAGCCAGACTCCGATTCCACTTACACCCAAATGAGTCTTCAGCAACTTTGTTGAACACAGCAACTTTACTCTGCATTTAAACCCCTCTCCATAAATCCAGTTCTGGCTGCATTTTTCTATATAAATTCAATTTTATTTTTCACAGATCAGTTTGAGTTAAATCACCTAATCCATACTTTGTAGGATTACATTAGCGCACATTCTATATCTGGAGATAGCTCATGTACATAAAAGTGTTTAGTCTCCATTTAGCTTTATCTATTTTGACATCTACTACTCTGATACTTTGGAGCCACTAATTTCCCAATAAATGATAGGGAATCCAGATGTAATAGTCAGTGGGGAATACAGCCATCAAAAAACCATTTGTATCACCAAAAAAAATTTCTCCTTTAAATCCCTCTTGACAAATAGAACTAAGCACCAGATTTTAAAGAAAACCTAGAAGTGCCCATCTTATTAACAAACTACAGTCATGCCCACAAACTTCAACTAGTTCCCAAAGGGTATGAACAACTTCTCAGAGAGAGGAAAAACTAAAATTAAAGTTAATTCCTGACTATTTTAAAGGACTTGTCTCCAGGGGTTTCTAGATGTTCCTGTCCAGAACATCTGCTGTATCATTAGAGGAAGACAGACCTGGCAATCAGCAACCTATTTTAGTATTCCAAGTTACATCCTCTTCTGTAGTTCAAGATCTGCTTGTTAAGAGTGAGACTGTGAGACCATTTAAGCCTCCAGTGTTTGGACCCATCAACTCCAAAATGGTTCAAGACTGAGACCAGCCAATCAGCTGTTTTAACGTGGCTCCTCGCACAGATGCTACCAAGGCCTCTGCCAGCGAAGATCTGCTCTGCCATAGCATCCCAATAAGCTGACTATGTCCCACCATCCTAACATAGCTCTATTATCCCTAGTGCAATCTTTCTATTGGCAAGCGGAGGGCAGCCAACTCAGGAGACATCCACCAGCTTTGTGCTAGCAAGTAAATCTCCAGCACAGAAGTCAGCTCTTTTATGGCAGTAGGGCATAAAAGGGCCCTTACTCAAGACAGGACCTTTTCTCCTGGGTCCATAAGTTCACAGATCTACAGGCCCACAAGTGTCACAAACATCTTCTAAATCTAACATAATTCATGGCCGCAATAGTAGTAAAGTGAGATTCCTGAGCCCTCCCAAGTTACTGTAGCTTAAAAGTCAATGAGATAAATTGCAGTTTTCGTGTCCATTTCAAGAGCTGCACATACCACACATAGCTCTGGTTTTAACTGATCGGTCTTCCTAAGGCTAAATGCTCCAGAGCCTGCCCAGCCAGGAGCTCAGAACTATCCCTCCTCAAATTCTCAGCATGCAAAACCTGATTTCTGCCCTTCAGGTCATCTGGGATTCTTTACATGTTCATGAATATGATTTCTCAATAACCGTACTATGGTTTGTAGCTGCAGAGAAAATAAAATTGCATCCATGGTGAATTCTCTTTGTTTTCAGTTTCTCTCCCCACCTTTGACATCTTAACCCATATTAACCCAAAGTTTTCAAACTTTGCATACAGGAAGACTATTGTGACTAGGATCCCATCAAGTTTTTATTCATAGCCACCAAATACTTGAATGTGGTACTGTTAGGAAGACCAGAGCTGTCATCACCGTTAATAGAAAGTAGAAAGCCTGTGGGATTTTCAGACAATTGTGTCAGGACTTCTCCAGAGTCATGTCACTTGAGGCTTGTATTGCTGTGCATAAGGAAGGTCTCCAGTGAGAAGAAACAGCAATTTACCCGACAAAGATAAAAGAAACAAAATTCAGAAATCTTTCTTGGTCTCTGTTCACTTCTACGAGTCAGTAGATTTTACAAGCTACCTTTATTGTATATTTCCACTTCATAAATCATTGAACTTGTTTTCAAGCACAAAACTGGAGGAGGCACCGTTAAGGATAAAATTTCTACTAAATTTTATATTAGTTAATTCCAAGTACCTTGCAAGTCTCACCAGCAAGAAAATGCTTGTATTTATATATACAAGATGCACAAGAAGTATATTAATTTTTATAATACAACTTATTTCAAACTTAGTAGTTGTCAGGACTGCTGACCACACAATACGCTTTGTTTCATGGGACCCTTCACTGTCCATTTTCCAGCATTCAGACCAGTCCTGGTGCTGCTGTTACTTTTTTTTCCTCAAGGGCCCAGTTCATTGTTTGATTCCTTTGAACTTTGGCTGATGCCAGGTGTTTAGAGGTGGATGAATAGCAACAATAGCATAACACACATTTTGTGAAGAAATGACTTTTTGAAGGTCAGTTCCAGGAGCTTGAGTTTGAAATGCTGTCTGAGTGAATACAGATTATGGGAGAGGACTTGATTCCTGACCTATGGGCTTTTTGTCCTTGCTAATTTTGAAAGACACTTTAAAGCTTCTTCTGGAGGATCTTTCTTATTTGTAGTATCTTTTATATAAAAAAAGCATTTGATGTCACTTTTGCTTCAGAGAAATCACTTTTTCAGTTCAAAAGTGGGAAGAAGATTCCTCTGTTGGATTGCTTGTTGCTGAGTCTTTGTGAGTTCCTTAACTTTTAAACACTCACTGTTCTTATTTATAAATCTTGTCTGCTAGACAAGAGTATTAGGTGTTTTCTGAGTAGACATTACGCTGTGAAGTCCTACCTGACACTTGCCCAGATAACACTGGCATCCAGTTGTGTAGCTGCAGTTTGAGATCCAGCAATATTCAAAATTCAGTCTTTTTAAAGTTTGTCAAGGCTTTGATTAGTTACGAACTGTTTCCTTCACAAATACTATAGAGGCAGTATAAAATTTAATTCTTGCAATATGTTGGTATTTCTGTTGTTTGTGTTTTGTCAAATCAATAATGTAGAAATGGAAGAGAAAAAATAAAATGCAGAACAAAACATAAAACAGTATAAAATACTGCATTTTCTTCCTCCCAGCTAGGCAGCAGTCAAAGGTAACATGCTAATTGGCACAAAGATGGCGTAATGAGAAATCACAAAGATTATCCATGTGATCCACTTCCTAATACAAACAGTTTATCATCTTATTAGGGCTTACTATTTTTGAGGCAAATGATTCTGAAAGTGAAATGTACAAAAGCTCATGAGGGCCACGTTGTTATGGGATCTGAATGGGGAACTGCAAGTTAAGTTCAGCCCTGTTCAAGTGGAGTTCAGGTTGCATCACTTTTTTTTGGTTAGGAAAGGGAGTCTACACGACTGCATAATCTTTCCTTCCAAATAACTTCTGAACTTGTCCTATTCCAATTCAGCCTGAAATGCCAAAGACAGCTATGTTTGCGTGTAACTCGTGAGAACCAAAAAGGGAAAGAGAGCAGGGACAAGGTTCGTGTCTGTACTAAGGGGAAGTGCGGTTCGGCTCCCTCACCCTCCATTTGGCCGGCCGGGCAGCATGCACCTTGCCCTGCGGCTTTCTGGCACCTAGGAGATGATGTCACATGGGAAGGGAGAGAGATTCATTCAGTTCAGGGATTAAGAAACAAAAGCATTAGATCTCATTAGCTTTGCTGCTCTTGGAACAACAACCCCTCCTCCCCGCTGCCACTACTATACCAGTTGGCTTTTCTTTCAATATATAATAATATTAATCCTTTATGGTTCTCAGTGCTATATCTGGCAAGTCCTAAATTCTCTGATATTGAGGACTAGTTTGCGATTTTTTTTTCACTCTTGCTCTGATAAAGAGTTGCTCACTTAAGTACTCTCATTAACCCCACTATTCATGTAAGCCACCTGCTGTTTGCTTGAGCAAAGAATGCATAAAAGTGAGCAAGAGCTCTGGGAAAAGTAAAATTTCTGCTTCTACAGTTCACACGCCCAGTGCTGCATATATTGTTAACAATGGCACTACAAAAACTTCCATTAAAGAACATTTGGGACCAGATATGTAGCTTTTTGACTCAATAAGAGTTTGATTTCAACAGAATTCTGGATCAGGGCCATAAAAAGCAAACTACTTATAGAATCCAGCCTTTTACAAAATGAACGATTGCTAGTAAGTGTATCACCAACCTTCAGTATTTTAACACCACACCCTGACATATGCGATTATTCATTATTCTGTGGGAAAAAGACCTTTATATGTAAATCCTGGGAATACAGAGATTAAAATCAGGTAGTGTACTTAAACACATTTGTAATAATTAATAAAAAATTACAAACAGGTGAGAGAGGATAACTGCCTCTGAAACATTTATTCTACTAGTAATTTTATTACCATTGAATTCTTGCCAGCCAGGAAACACCTAGAGGCTCATGTTTCACACCCAGTATTGCAGAGGTGAAAAGGTAGAACATTCTGCCTTAACAAGTATGTAAAGAGCAACTTCAAGCGGAAACAAGTTTAGCACCCAGCTCTTACTGGCTCAGCCACAGAGAAACTCCTCATAATAACTTGCTTGATTGCACAGCTTCTGTGAGACTGTGAGCTTCTGCTTTGGATCTTGGCTGCGGGTAGGCATGTGGCATGCACGCACGCTCCACAGATCCACTTGCCCTATGAAGGTTTCCACTTACAGGTTACTTTTTCTGCCTGACTCCCTGCTATTACAACAAAAAACAAAACAGAAAAACATATCACTAGTTTGTGTTTCAAGAGAGACAGCTAAAAAGCTACATTATAATCGTGCAGGGTACAAACTACGTTTTTGCTAAACCAGCAACAAAACACTGTAGTAGGATAATTATTCATCTCTTAAAGAATAAATCCTTCTGTTATAATATACTACACAACCCAAAGGCATAGTATTCTCTCCAAACGACGGTAATTCTCACTATCCTTATCAAAAATGACAGTTGTTCCTTTGAAGCAGATTGCCATGGTAAGGCACTAGCTGAAAAGCCAGTTTTGTTCCGTCACGATAGGAACCTATCCCAACTCTGTATACACTAACATCTTCCTTCTGTGAAAGCAAATAGCAGAAATCTTTTCCATTTCTCCCTGAGACTTGTGCTCCCGTTCATTGTGTGTGAAGTTGACTGGAAATCTAGATACACAGAATAGAGCAGACAAGACTGATTTAAACAAAGGGAGCACTGAAATATTCACTCAGCTTCAGGTGGATCCCTCCTTCACCTGCTGCTATAGGGTCTTAGACATGCCTTCATTTACTATCCAGAACTATCTTTATTTAAGAGTTCCAAATAAGCACATATTAGGTATTTGTTCACTAATGTTGATACTTATATTTCTTCAGTAAGTGTCCTGTGATGGTGCTTGATAGAAATAAAATATGTACCAATCAACACATTAAATGGCACTCAAAATATTTCTGTACTGTGCCTGACATCATCTCTGCCATGAGGAAGAACTGAGTTTTGGTTTTTGCTCTTTAGATACAAGGCCAAAGCATTGGCATTAATGCAGATAAAAATATTGGCACCAGTATTGACATTACTGCAGCTAGTACCACATAATCCTCCTGCCCAGAGTACTGGCACAGATGCAAGAATATACACCTTGAAAGGAACTGGTAACAGACTGAAGTCTGACCGATTTGGCCCAGGAAGAACAAGGTTTAAAATAAGCACTAGCAAAATGGCATTTTGAATGTCAGTCTGCCTCATCTAGCTCTGCAAACTGCTTTTGTATTCTTTCCTATTGCAAAATGAAAAAGTGGAAAATTAATATGCTCTTGGGTATGATATATTCTAATAAAGTTCATAGTCAAAGCATAGAAACTCAACACAGTTAACAGGGAAAATGAAAGCCTTCTGTTAAACCTATGGTAGCATAGAAAAAAAAAAACCAGATGTTTTGGGCACACAAATCCCTCTTAAGATAGAAATAGAACCTTTACATTTACATTGTACTTGCAATTGTTCAGGCAGAGACTGGGAGAAATACCATACTGCTGAGGTGACCAGTAACACCACAGTGAGCACAGCCCTGTAGTAATCCAAAGGCTCACAGTCATCCTTTGGAAAGGTTTAATGAATCACAGAATTATGAATTAACAAAAATAAATAAATATATAAATAAATCTATTCACAAATAATTCATAGAACAGGGAATGACAAACTAATAAGATGACTCTGTAAGCTATATACATGGGTGGGAGAGAGCAAATTCATCTAGCTGCATGTGTATATTCATTACATCAATCGGATTTAATTCGTAGCAGGAAGAAAGGAGGAGTCTTATCGCCAGTCATCTTGCACATGATGAGATCATTTTCATCTATGCAAAGCGAACATGGGGTCTTACTCCATCAGAATTCTGCATCCCCATTTAAGCATTTTACATCTACCACACACTGGTCTAACTGACCAGACATATTACCACCTCAGGCAAATTGTCAGCCTCTGTATGGAGCTAGCCATGATTAGCTAAAAGATATAGTTGAAATTATTTTTATAAACAGGAAATGCGTAGCAGGGGTTTGGGGGGAGAATGGTGGCTTATGATAATAAAGGCAGTTTAGTATTATATATATATAGGGAGAATTTATACCTTGCTATAATTTGTTAGCACTCTGGACACATCATTTTTCATCATGTACTTTGAATGAGAGAAAGATACACTTTATAAGAATCCTCCATGCTTATATTGTAGCATCATTCTCTCTTAATAGCCTTCTGGCTATCCACATGCTTCAGAGTAGAAATTATCTGCCAAAATCACTTAATGTTGAAGATGTCATGGGACTGCAGGAAAAAAGTCCACGTTATAGTTTGTCTTCATTTCTTCTTCAATTTCTTTATTTTTCCATCAATCACAACAGTTGATTCCTTAATAGTGCCCTTGAGAATCCCCACCAGGAAAGCAGAAAGTCCACAGACTCTCTCTCAGTCAGATGTTTCAAATGTACTCTGAGGATCTTGTAAATCTTCTCTAATACAGAATGGATCATTCAGGTCTCAAAATGTTTAATATAATCTCTTCTCGAGTCAGCCTAAGGGACCACAATCCTTAGGGCTGCAGCCCTTCCCCTGATTTTCTGAGGTTTTGAAAATGTCAAGGCTAATCTTAGATTCATATACGTTTTTTTTTTTTAAATAAGTTGTTTGACCTTTGTGTTTCACAGATATTCTGACTGATGCAAACCAATTACAAGGAAAGTTTGTCACCATTCGTTTTTTCTTTGGGATATTCATGGTCTTTCTTGCTACTGTCATCCAGAAGCAGCTTTAAGACTTGTGAAAATCTACAGCTATTGCTGATCTGACCTCAAACCATTCTGCAGCTACAGATTATCTGTAGCTACAGCAACTACAAGTTCCCTCCTGGCTGCATGCTGACAGAGGAAACTTCTTCTATCATAACCTATAAGAATTGCCACAATAATAGATCAGTAGTAAGAATAATACCTGACTCGTGTGAAAGGCTTTACATTAACTGCTTTTATGGAGTTTTACAAAGGTGAGGAAATATTACTGCCATTTTTAATGGGAAAACTCAAGCACTAGGCAATGCTATGTGTTCAAGGTCATTCAGTAGATGAAGGGCAGAGTTGGAAATATAGACTTTGTTTTCTAAAGGCCACACATAGGATATTAACCTTATTAACATGAGTCCACGTTATTCAGTAGATTAACCAATCAATCAAATACTTTTTACATTTTCCATTTTAATACTGGCTCTGACACCTAGTCCCTCTAATATCCTTAGTTAAGCCACTGAGAGAGGAATCACTTTGAATGGGCTAATGTCAAGGGTTTTTCATCCACATATGCAATTTAGGATTTCATAATTTGCTTCCTGATTCTTACACTTGCACAAGGATACACATATTTAATAACTGACCTTTTTAATCACATAACTTGCACTGACAAGTCCTGATTGATGCAGTCTGTATATTTGCACCCACAACAGAATTTAAGATACAAAAACAAGTCTTCCACCCTTCCAGATCATATGCATACACAGGAGAACTCCCTTCAGAAGTATGACCTAAAATCATGCCAGATGATACATGACAGTTGCCCATAAGTCTTTAAAATGCCATCTTATATTAAATTGACATTTAAGTATCCTAAAATAGGAGCAAATGTTCACAGACCGCATTATAAGTAGTATAATTCAGCTAAATTTGCCAGGAGTTTGGAGGAATTATCAACCCAAGACCCAAAACTGGTCCTCTGTTTGCTTATTCTGGCTGAAAACAAGCCAGTTTTATCTACAAAGAATACAAATAAGTTATTCAAGCATCTCACAACACTAAGGTCTTAGCAGGGTCTTCTAACAGTTTTCAGTGTCACTTCAATATTCTTCTGCCACACCATTGTGTCCTGGCAGCGGATACTTGTGCACACGGAGCCATTTCCCTAGATTTCAGTGCAACCAGCTTTTGATGGAGATGCACCCTTGATTATGTGTCCAGCAGCTGTGATACAGTTACTTACACCACTGATGCTTAGGAAGCATGTCTGCAACGTTACAAATTCAAGGAAGGCTCCCACATGTGATTTTTGCCTTTTCAGATGCCTCACTACAATAGGCAGAAGGAAGAAGGATAAGGGCTATTGGAAGACAAGCTCCAGTTTTGCCCAGCATTCATTCTACAAACTTTAGCTGAATGTAATGGGATAATCTGAAGATTCTCTCAATGAGTGACTTTCTTACTCAAAGGTGTAAGAGCACCACTAATATTTCCTGAATTTCTCATCAATTTTTCTCAGTGTTGTCCCTATTCTACTGTCATTATTCAGCTTGAAAGCTAAGACAGTGTCCTTCTATCAACAGCATTTCTAACATGGCCATTACTGTAGTATTTCTGGACATTAGACAAGGTTTGGATCTTTCCTTACATGTCTTGGTTAGGTATGATGGAATTGATGGACTGACTGTAGGGAGCCTTGCATCTATTTCATCTTAGTGAACATACCTTGGGACACATTATTTTCAATGGGGATATCCCTTTGATTTCCCACTCATCATTTTCAGTGGAATTACTTTGGAAGTGGCAGGTAGCCTCACAAAATTTCAAATATAGTTTATCCCTTTTATAAGAAAGGTAGTAAAAACAAATAAAGAAATAAACACCCATGTGAAAAGCACAGACTGTGAAAGGGGAAATATCTTTAGAAGAAGTAGATTTTGCAAGTGTTCCTAACCCTTGTATTACAATGTATTCCATTACAGCCAAAGTTACTATGCCATCATTCTGCAAAGGTGTAACACCTAGTGTGAGTGTCATGGAGAACTGTGAAGTTTCCTCATACTGTATAGCATCATTACAGAAACACCTGTGTTAAAAATAACTTCAAGCTTATCCACTCTAAAGCATTCCTTCACCTTTAAAATGTTTGCTTTCTTACCTGATGCTTTAATACTTGCATTATGTTCCAGACCAGCTGTGACAGCAAAAGCATAATCTTTTTTTTCCTGTTCTTCTGACAAAGGATAGCACTTCTCTTTAGTGATAAATAATTGCATTTACAATAAACACTTGCGGAACTGTGACAAGTTGAGATGAAACAATCTGCAGTGTAACATCTATTTGTTTTGCGTCTGCCTCCCTGTCCTCACCTAAGGTGTGACTGCCATGACCTGCAAGCAGCACCTTGTTGGTCTGTAGCAGTAAGCCCCACAGCTGGGGGGGGCCTTCTCCTTCTCCATGGCACCCATTTCCACCCCAGTGTCCTACACCACTGCTGGGGTGGAAAAGTAAGCCCAACATAAGTCCCGGCATGTACACAAATTTATCCTAAAGAGGGAGGTGAAGAGTTTCCCACAAGGTGTGAAGAAAAATGTGACAGAATTGAGCTCAATAAACTTAAAAATATCTGTCCATCAAACAAGTCCTTGATGACCAGAATAGACTCATTCTATCTTCTACGGTTCATGGAGGAGCACAAAAGAATGAGATGCTCCTTGCAACAGTCTTAGAATCATAGAATCATAGAATGGTAAGGGTTGGA
>Ga0181612_178405_pt1 | contig 10100 bp, 4 predicted proteins | sample HoacroProtozoa21_FD_119630 | JGI IMG/M metagenome (GOLD analysis project Ga0181612, IMG submission 119630) | Hoatzin crop microbial communities from Cojedes, Venezuel. Combined Assembly of Gp0051906, Gp0051904, Gp0051908
AGGTTGTGGAGTCTCCTTCTCTGGAGATATTCAAGACCCGCCTGGACAAGGTCCTCTACAGCCTACTGTAGGTGACCCTGCTTCGGCAGGAGGGTTGGACTAGATGACCCACAGAGGTCCCTTTCAACCCCTACCATTCTGTGATTCTGTGAAAGCAGGGAGGGGAGCAGCTAACTGGGACCCACTCAGACCGAAACAGCCGCAAAGGGAAGGGGGTGCGAGGACAGGGAGGGAAGAGAAGGAGGGAGAGCGCTAAACAGATGGCTGGGGGAAGAGATGGTGAAAGAGGAGGGAAGCAGACAGATGGAGGACAGAGACAAGTGGGGTGAGTGACATAAGCAATTCTCTGTGCTTGTTCATATTTAATCAAGAATTTGCTGCTGCTGCTATTTGCATTTTGGCATTATTTGCTTTACAGCAGCGTCTAATCAGGCCCTGGCCTGGGAGTTGTGCCGAGACTCGGGGAGCCGCTCCTGCCTCCCAGAGCTGCAGCCCCAGGCTGCCTTTCACAGCTGGAACCCGGGCAAGGAGGAGAGATGCCCGGGCACCCGTCTGACACCAGCCACAGACCCGAAGCACCTGGACCCACACGAAACCTCAGGGTGGAGATGAGGCAGCAGCCCAGCCACCTCAGGGCTGGAGCTCCCACAGCCCACACCACCCTCACAGGCACAGCCTCCCCTGAGGGGAAGATGGCTGCTCCCCAGGTGGAGGGGCGGGCAGCTCCCAAACTGGCCAATCAGCTGCTGCCACTGCTTCACACCAGCCAATCCCATCCAGCCCTACCTCATGGCGAGGCTATAAATGCTGGCTGGGCAGGCAGCCCCTCATAGTGGTGCTGCTGTGGTGGCTGCTGGCAGCTGTCTCATTGATTTTGGGCAGGTAAGATGTAAAGGATTAGTCTGAGTTCTCTGGTTTTGCTGGCTGAAAGTGGGTGAAGACTCTTTCAGCCTCTTTTTTCTTGCCTCAGCTCCTCCACCAGTTATGGAGGTGAGGCCACTGGGGGCTTGGCTGTGCCTTGGGGCCTATATGTGAGGGCGGTGTTCCCTGCGCAGCATCGGGGCCGCTGGGGATTTGCCTTCCTGCAGAGCCACATTCTCTCCCTGGGGTCAGGGAGAAGCTGCTCGGCCTTACTGTGAGGATGAAGTGGGGAGGGATCCTCAGCGATCCCTGTTGCTGCTGTGGCCAGCGCAGGTCGTGCTGTGAGGGAGCAGCAGGCTGTCTGGGAGGGTGGTTGCCTCCTTCCAGCCTTTCTGAGCATTGCATGCGCTGCTGAGAGCCTCATGGTGCAGCTTCACTCTCAGGGGCGTGAAGGGCTTTGTGGCGGAAGCAGTAGGTAAGCTGAGGCACAGCGTGATTACTGCAAGGTGCCTCTGGTCACACGAGGGAGTCATAAGCCAGTCTGAGCAAGGACCACCCGAATCAAGATGACTAGCCTGTGCTGTGCAGGGAATGCACTTGGGGCCTGAGAGAGCAATACTCTCAGCAGAAAATGTGTTTTCTGTGCCCAGCAAAGGACTCTTTATTTTCAGATAGAAATTCCAGCTTTTTCAGCGTCCCACATAAAGCATAACGTCTTGCCACTTTGACATATCTCTAGCTGATGATGTCTTAGGCCAGTTCTAGGAGGAATAATAAGAATAATCATTATTATTTGTCAGGTCTAATCCAGCCTTATATCCTGTGGGATCTCAAAGCTTGTTAGCAGAGAACAGGGCTAATTCTGCTCATCTCTGCCACCTGCGTCCTGCTCTAAAAGGCAAGGTTTAAAATTTGCTGTATAAGCCTGCAGATCTCCTCTGGGTAAAAAATAGCAAAATAGCCTTAGCTCCTATGGTGTCTTCCACTGCAAATGGGAAACTGAAGCATGAAGTGGATCATTTGCCTTTAAGCAAATTGGTGGTAAAATGAGGAAGTTCCCTGTCTAGTTTTGCATCTTACTGGAAGTTAATGTTGCCTAGTACTTTATCAAAAGGAAAAAAAGAAAAGAAAGATAATAGGAGAGAGGAGGTGGTCTAAGGAAATAAGGAGGGAGGATGGACTTCCTAAAATGAGGCTCAGGCACAATGGTTTTTGCATAACATTAAGTAAAAACTGCCCTCTCTTCTTTTTTTAAACCTGTTTTAAAGCAATTCTTTAATTTGAGTGACTGAAAGACAAAAGCATCTGAAAACCTCTCCAGTTTTCTCTTGCTCTGATTTTTTTTATTTTAATTGTAATTATGAAACTGTCCCATTATCATATTGTGATGCGGAACCTTTCAAGTAATGAGAAATTCAAGTGAAGTCTTGATTACCTCCCCTGAGAACAAAATGTGATGGGGAGGACAGAGGAAGGGAGGGAGAGATACAGACAAGTTTTATAATAATAAAATAAAGAAAAAATTAATCATGGATCCATTAGTGTTAATACAAATGCTTTATGACTCACCTCAATCATTTTACATTATTTAATAACAGAAAGTCATTATTTCCTGAGAGAATTAGGATAAAGCCCATTGGGGGGGTTTGGTGGTTTTTGTTTTTTAAAGTAACATTGTAACTAAAAATTGGATTTCAGCTGTAGTTAGTGCAAGGCAAGGTGTGTGGGAGGGGGTGTTTTAACCCCTCCCAGCTATTATTCTTTCTGAGCTTAGTGTGCTGTACAGGTGGCTGGGGAGGACACCAGCTGATGGGCTGTGAAGGTCATTGCCTACTTAAGGTGACCCAAGAAAGGGGAGAGATGGTGCACAGTCGAATGGGAGAACAGCTGAAAAGCCTCCTTGGGTAGGTCTTGCAACAGCTCAGCCCATCGGTTGGTTTTGGTAGTCACTTGGAGTGGTGTGTTGGCTCTGCAGAAGCAGGAGGTGGTTCAGCTGCTGGTACATGTGCTGTCGTATTTGCTGGGTGGCTGGTCTGAGCAGCTGGACATCCGGGGGCAGTGAGGGGCACAGCTGGCTCTGTGATCCAGACACCCAGGCACCTCTGCCGGACATGGGCTTTTCCTCTGAAGTCACTTAGTCTGTTTTTAAGCTGACCTCACATCTGTCTCCCATACTTCAATCTTTCTTGCCTTCTCTCTTGTTTCCAGAGATGGTACTACACTCATTAATGTTGTTCCTTTGGAAGTGGGTTTTAAAACTGTTGCAGTCTGTCTTCAGGCCAGTGTTACAAAAGGATTGTCCTTTCATGGGTGAGGCAGCCCCAGAATGAAGCAAGATGCCTTGTCCCTGGCCAGGTGAATAGTTTCCAACTCTACCCCAAAAAGAGTACAGAGAGGCCTTCATCTGAGGCTAGCCAGAGGATCCTCCACTAGTTTCAGTGGCCCAGTGTGAGCCAGGGTATCGTTGCCCTGGGAAAGCAGATATGTGGAAAGATAGAGGAGCCATAAGCAGGACAGTATTTGCATCCAGTCTGCCTGCCCTCAGCCTGTGCCCAGTGTATGCGCTGCCTGGCTGTGCAATAACACGGGGATGTGTTCCCTTGCAGCTATGACTGTCGCTGAGACCTATGTGCTTGTGGGCTCCTCTGTGGGAGGCGAGTGAGTCAGGTCCTGGAAGTGGCCTCCTCTAAGCAGAGGCTAAGTGAGTTATGAAGGGACCGGAAGCATCTCCCAGCATGGGAAGTGGAGCAGTACAAGGGTGCACTCTACTGATTCAGCTTTTCAGGCTGGGAGAGCTCATCCGCTCCTGAAATGCAGAGGCTAATGGGAGTTGTGCTTGTGCTTGCTAGAAGGCAGGTTTTAAACCTGAAGGTTACATGCTACCTGCACGCAACCCAGTGAATTGCAAGGTAAAGCGATTACACGCAGCTTAATCTGGAACTTCGGCTCTGTGAGCAATTAAACTCCAGCGATTCTACAACGATGGAAGTTCAGGCTGGAAGCATTGCATTCCTTTTATCAATGAGAAAGAACATGAATGTTACCTATGGCTGAAGCCAGCCTCAGTGGAAATTTTGCTGCGTGGGAAGATGACAAAGTCATGTTTTGATAAGACTCCTGCTGAAGGGAGCCTGTTGGGGGTCCTTGGGAGAAGGGTTGCTCTAGGGTGTTGGGGTAACCCCCTTATGAGCTGCTGAACTGTTGGTCCTGTGTCTCTGGAAGGGGACACAGTTGACTGACAGCTGTGGTTTGGGTGCTCAGAAACCAGACGATCCACAGCTGGTTCCATCTGATCCACCGCTCTACTCGCCTGTGCCTCAGTTTCCTGATCTGTAAAATGGGGATAATTAGATTGATACAGACGTACTCTTTTCTAAGCTGCCATAGCATCTGATTGGAAAGCACTGCTTCTTGAAAGCCTATCCTTCTATTTGAAAAGAAGACTAAATTAAATACATTTTCTACCAAAACCTGCTAAAACAGGATTTCTGTCTCGTACTTGGAGAAGCCTTTGTGAATGTTGACTTAGTAACAGGTTGAAATGACCTTGCTGTTGAAACTGAAGCTGTTTATATGACGAGCATCTTGCTGTCCCCTCGGGTACTTCTGTTGTGGGGTCCTGGGTGCTTTATGTGCTCAGGCCAAGAACCAGTGTCCGCCTCAAAATGCTTACAGATAATAGGCAAAGGAAGAATTATTCCTTTCACCTCATCATGAGGAGCTGAAGGACAGAGGCAAAGGTAATTTTCTGGGGAGCTCAGCTTCTGGGCCAGGGCCAGGGAAGGCACTGAATTGCGTGACTCTGTCCAGTATTTTAAAGAAGAAAAAAAAAATCCCTTCTCTCTCGGGAGAGACCAGCTACTTAATCCAGCCGTGGGAAACATGACATGTTTCAGTGAGGGCTGGGGAAACTGGGAAAAGCTCCTGTCAGATTGAGGGCATCCTGAGGACGCCTTTGCTAGTGTCTGTTTACCCGAGCACTGTAATTGCTTGAGCTATTTGCTACACAAGGAGCTGAGAAAGTGACAGAGGCAAACAGGACACCCAATTTTCTGTGGAAAGTTAACTTTTCCAATTGCAGTTGAAAGCTTGGTTCTTTTGACCTAATTTCCCACTCCAAGGGTTAACTGCTCTCTGTGGTACGGCAGGCCCTCCAGTGAGTGCAGCCAGACAATGCCATTTAAGTGAATGTTCCTAGCCTACAGAAGTCCTGGAGATAGCTCCATCTTGCTCACAGTAGGTGTTACATTAGCTGCTCAAACCATATTCCAGTAAATTAGAGCTGGGCTGATTTAGACAATCACTGGGTCATTCTTTCCTCCAATTCCCAGTCTCACACAGAGATAACAGCAGCTGGGGGAAAGCAGGGAGGTGGACGAATAGCAGTTTGCTTGCTTATTAGGGGTTAGATGCAGTCTTGAGTCTGTGATTTGCAGAACACGACTGATACCAGCAACAAAAGCCTCAAAGTTAAATGATGCAGTATTTGTTCCAGGTCTAATAAAGACACTTAAACAAACGCCAGGCACTTTCTTCCTCAAAGGCAAGTCAGTGCATTAAAATGACTGTATAAACCAGAACGAAACCAATGGTAAGCAGGAATTTAGGGGTGAAAGCTGGTCAGTCCACAGCTGGTCTGTGGTACATGTGGGAAAGCATGGCCAGAGCCCTGGACTAGCTGTCAGGCCACCCAGTCAGTGGCGTGTGCTGGTCTATTTATGCTTTTCATACCCTCTAGCTATCATAAATCTTTTGCAGTGTTTTTGTACATCACCTCGTGCCAGAGGAACCTGATTCTCGTTTGGCCTGTGAATACAATAAAATGCGATTATTGGAGTGAGTGATCTGACCTGCTTGTGTCGGCTAGTGAGTAAGCAAGAGAGCTTACAACCCTTCTGAAGTCCTTTTATGTGATTTGTTTTTTTCTTCAGTCAGGAATGTGTGCTACATTCTTCAGGAACTGAGTAAACTAATATCAGAGAAGCTTGTACCAAGGAGTTCTGCAGGTGTTCAAAAGCCTTTTTTTGGCCAAGCCTAAGCCTCCAGTCCAACAAAATATTAAGCAAGTGCTTAAACAGAAGAATCTGCTTTAGGGTCTGTGACTGAACAGATTGCTTGAAGCTGAGCTGCCACAGTGCCATGAAGAATATGGAGAGGGGCTGATGCTGCTCCCCAAGGCAGTCGAGCCATGACCGCTTTTTCTCACATTGTAGTGTCCCTGGCAGTGTAAAAATGCAGCACAAATGCTCTGAAAAGCAGTGACTGCAGGTGTGCAACAGCTTCAAGGGATTAAGAAGTGGGAGGAAGCAGCAGAAGACAGGAGCCAAGGTGATGTGTAAGTGCTTGTAACTTAAAAAGAAAAAGGCTGTTTGTTTAGTTCTGGAGGATCGGTTGCTGCTTACCTTGATGTTTTCAGTTCTAGTGTGAAATACTGTATTTCTGAAGGTGTGTCCAAGGCAGGGAGCTGCTCTAAGCTTCAGCATACAAATAGAAAGGGCATCATGGAGAGAGAATTATTTATCTATGTATTCCCATTGCTCTCTTTAAAACTCACTGTAATGATGTTCCTATGACCCGGGCCTCTATAATATGTGCCTCAGGTAACGCAGATTGATATATAAATACCTGAGTTTATTACACTTGAAAGACCTTTTGGAAACTCAGGGGGAGAGAGAAATTGTGGGATCTAATCTACCATCCCTCAGGGAGAAAATTAGCCCACGGGTAGTGCTAAATGACATAGCGGCATTTGGTTGCTGAAGGAAGAGAGCATCGTTTATGAAGTGGGTCAGCTCTGTCACGGGGAGAGGACTGAGGCTGAGTGGGCTTCAGCTCTGAAGCCCCTGTTCTCGGCATGCCACCCTCTCGGGACGACACAGGATCTCCTTAAATCCTGGTTGTGTTTATGCGGTCCTGGCCTGGGCTGCAGCCTGCAGTCGTCTTTGCTCTGGTGTCGAGTGCTGTATGAGATTAATCCAAGAACAATAGGGACTGTGTATCAGCAGGTGCAGAATCAGAATGAGGTTTTACTGGAAATAATGTAGAAAACCCTCACTTCCCTACCTGCCTATTCCATGGACATTTTCAAATGTTCAGAGTGGAGACAGAACGTTTCTCCCTGTTGCCCTATGCTGTTCTGCAGAAAACATTTGATGCAATGAGTTTGAGAATTCTGCTTAGCTGCCTGTTCTGTCTGGTTCAGTTGGTGATCTCTGCTAGTCTGATAAATTTTTCTCGCATGCTAAATTGTGATTATAAAGGTGCTTTCTACAACCTAGCTGTAAAGTTCTGAAGGAGTCATTTTTTGAGTGACGTTTAAAACTGACAAATGTGGTCATGTGGTTTGCTTTTGGGCACCAACATTTATCTTGGGCACTGTCTGGCTTATCAGGCCTCTTTCTCTGTTTCTCTTCAACTTGCGTGGCTGCTCATGTGCATGTAAAATCCTCCTGTCTTGAGCTGGTAGCATTTCATGCTCCGTTTATTTTAGCATAGCAGAGACCTGAGGTCCAGGGCATGGAGGATGAACAGCCATTGCTTTCGGTGCTCCTGTGAAATCAGGACCTCTGACCTGTGAGTCACTGCAGCTGCAGCAGTTACCCAGTGGAAGATCCCATTCCCTGGAGCTTGGCACAGACGTGGACCTCCAAGCGTGAACAGACCTACAGTGGCAACATTTCCCTCTGTGCCACTAGCTGAGCCCTGCTAACCCCGCTGAAGTGCGGGGAGACTTCCATGGCTTGGCATGGTCACAAGGGGTTTCTTGGTGGCACAGCAACATCGATTAGGGATGAGACCTTTTAGCAGAAGTTGGAAGCACAGACGTAGCCAGAACTGCATTAACTGATAAAAAAAGTGCTTCTTAACATACTACATAATTACTGTGAAACTCATTGCCACAGGAAGCCATTGAGGCCAGGCACTTAACAAGAGTCACCAAAGGGGTGGACACTGCTACAGATGGCAAAAATATGTAAAAATATGTTAGGTAATGATGATAAATTTTCCTGCAGGTTTATTGAACCACACATTTAAGCAGTCTCTTCCTGGTAGAGTCCAGGATGGTACTTAATGTGAGGAGGAGAATGAGCAGACAGACATTGGATGTGATGCAGTTTGGCAGACTCTCCAAGCAGCAGTGTGTTTGACAAGGACCTGATCCTAGTGCCTTTAGCTGGCTCGGTGTCATGGCGCTCTCACTGTGCCTCTCCTCTCTGTAGCAAAGAAATCCGCACAGTTTGCGAACAATAAAAGTGGGAGCACGAAGGTGAAACCAGTTTTCTTCCCCCTAAAGAGGAATATATTTCCCAGATCATTACATTTTTGGTTCATGCGCTGAGAGTTTCTCTCCCTGGGAAGTTTTTACAGTAGATTGAATCTGATCATTGAAAAACTCATCTGGAAAACAGGTTAAATGCAAGTACGAAATGCCTCCCTCCCTCCCAGTTTCCCCCTTCTTTCCTCTCTGTACACCCAGAGAGAAAAAGCCGATGGTAGATTTAGAAGGTTTTAATTATCATTTATTGCCTAGGTGAAGTCTCAGGCCTTTCTGGATTAATCTCCAGAGAATGGGTCTTAACTTCTCATTATCTGCTAAAGGTGAGTGGGTGGTCAAGGCACATATTTTCCAACAAAACCTGTGGTTTTCTCTCATTCCTCCTGAGCTCCCAGTTCAGTGTCGGAGGGATGGTGAGCCTCTTAATGGCTGGATTTGTATTTGTTCCTGCTTTGGTTATGGATTAAGAATCTGAATTTATGTGCTCCTTCCTCTGTGCTTATCTTTCAAGAGTGTAAAATATCTGTAGAGATTGGAGAGTTCCTATGTGGGAATACAACAGCACAATAAAGTTAGTGCAGCAGGAGTGTTACTGGTGGGAGGAAAGAGAAGCCATGTACTCTGGGCCCTCAGACAGCTTTCAGCCCAGTGTTTGCAACTGCAGGAACAATTTTCTCCTGTGCAAACACTTCTAGCTATAGCAAGGGCTCCATTTCACCCATTGACCTTTTGCCCCTGTGCTCCTGAAAAGTTTGACATCCCTGTTTAATGGCACACCAGGCAGCTAATGCCAATACCTTTGTTGATAGGTTGCACTGCCCCCACATCCCCTTGCTTTTCTAGGCAGGAGGGGAGCTCACTGCCCTGCTTGGCTGGTCTTTCTGCGTAGAGAGCAAGTAGCAATGGCGGCAGCTCTGCTTCCCGTTAGGAAATGGGATGAGATCAGTCTCGTTTACCTCTTGATTATTAACAACCTGGGCTGGATCTGGATATGGACTGGAAGAAGGCTCTTCTGTACTTTACCAGCCCTCACTAGTGGGCAGTCCTCAACAGCAGCCTTTTTTGTTAATATACTCAGTAACAGATACACCCATATGATGAGAGACTTTTATCTAAAGGCTATAATTCATACTTAAAACAGAGGCTGTAACCTGGTGGTTGACTGAATCCAAGAGGTTCCTGTGCATGTTAAACTGATCCTGTCTGTTACAGGAACTTGATCTGATCAGACGCATGCAAAATGCAAGGACAGTGGACTTGATGCTGCTGGTGGGTACTGGGGTCACCTGTATGCAGTGAGCTGAATAGTTGACAGCTGGGAGTTGTTCTAGTTGTCGGTGTAAACAATAGGGTAAGCAGAGGTGAATGTGTGAACAAGAAGGTGCTTAGCCCTTCTGGCCATGATGGCACCTTGCAAAGGCAGAGAGCAGGAGAAATAGGTGTTTCAGCTCAATGTAGGTATTATTCCTGCAAGGTGATTATCAAACATCTTGCTCACTTTCACCTGGCAAAACCTAGTTACAAATTATAATGATGAAATTTGCTCCTGGAGATCCAAATCAAGACCCCAGAGAGCTAGGAGATAGCAGATAGCTGAACAAGAGGCAGCAGTGGCAGGCTGAGTTCCTGACGTGGCCTTGCCGGTCAGTAGGTGTAGTGTAGGTGCCAGCAGCAGTATGGACGTTAGCGCATGCTCTGTAAGGGCAGGTTTCCTCCCTGGCAGGAGGAAACTTCTCCTTGCCCGGGTTGAACATGCTGATCTATGTTCCTAGCAGTCAAAGTCAGTTGTGCACCTCCATAGGGGTCTGTCCTGAATCCTGTACGGGTGTGTAAGAGATTGTCCCTGCCTAAAGGATGCAGTGGGGCAAAGATGAGGCTTCAATGGCCAAGCACCAGGGAGGAAGTTAAGTCAGGCCCTGCAGGAAGCTGTTGAAAGCTGCTTGCACACAAAGCCGGGCCCAGC
>Ga0181612_148210_pt1 | contig 10099 bp, 6 predicted proteins | sample HoacroProtozoa21_FD_119630 | JGI IMG/M metagenome (GOLD analysis project Ga0181612, IMG submission 119630) | Hoatzin crop microbial communities from Cojedes, Venezuel. Combined Assembly of Gp0051906, Gp0051904, Gp0051908
GCATTCTGCCCTGTTCTACAATAATCCCTTATTCCCTTTCCCATCTTTGCATTCTCACTGTAAACTTAGGAGATGAGAACAAAACCTTGAATATTAACTAACTGCACCACTATAAATGCACATTTTTATATTGCATGTTGTGCTAAACTACCAGAATAATACTCATTAATATGATTGTTTGGTCCTAGACTTTTAATAGGGCTATATCTGCACTATACGTCTCAACTTCAAAACATTTTAAAGATATTAACTAATTAATCCACTCAAATCCCTTTGGGGAAGCAAATTATCATCATCACATCGTTCTTACATTTTTACAGATAGAGAAACTGAGGCAGGTAACTAACTTATTCAATGCCTCAGAGGGAAGGAGTGCGAGAAAGTTGTCAGGACTTGCTGCCTCCCTGTTCTAAAACCAAGCTACTACTGCAGCTCATCTGCACCTCATCACTTGTCACTGTGGCGAGCGTGCCTTCCTTCCACGCTCATGTAATTTTACAGCAACTCTTCAGCACACGGTCTTTAATAAATTGCAAACACCAGATAAGCATCTTTCTATTCACAACAGGAAAAAAGAAAAAAAATTAAAAAAAGAAAGGAAAGAAAAGAAAAGGCCAGAAAAGCTTTGTGAGGAAAGTGACAAATCAGTGGGGCCAACTCAGCCTCATGGGCTGCTTATTTCAGCCTGGAAGGAGACTTGCAAATACTGGCCATTACGTGAGCAGTGTGCGCCTTAATGAGCAAGGGAATGAAAACTCCCCTTCTCTAGGGGAGCGAAGCAGCATGAAATGAAATCTCGTTTCTGAAAGTATTTATTCACAGGAATGACTATGTATGCAGGTTGTCTCTGGAACTCAAAAGGAGTACTAATGTGTAAAACAGAAATCCTACACATTCCAGTTTGAAGGATACAGGAGAAAAACTTCTCAGGATTTTGGTTGCTCACTAAATGCATGCCTCTGTGAAGCCCAGACCTCTTAGAAGCCTGCTCTGAAAGGCCTGTCCCTCTTTCACCACCAGGTCCACATCACACTTTTCAAGTTTCTTTTATCCCTTGTCTTGTAAGGGAAATTAGCAAAACTATATGGAACAGTTTCTGCCCTACACTTCATCATCCGGAAGTAAGTACACATTGCATCTCAAGAGATAAAAAACTAACTCGGGCCTTAAAAACTAATCTTTTAGGAGTCAAAGTCTAAAACTACTGATTTTCACAGGGAGCCACCACAGGACTCTGAGCAACCTGATCTAGTTGAAGAAGTCCTGGCTCATTGCAGGGGCATTGGACTAGATGACTTTTAAAGGTCCCTTCCAACCTAAACTATTCTACGATTCTATACAGAGCCTGGAAAGATAAGCCTTAAACAGACTCTGCAGAGCACCAAGACGCGATCATTCTTCAGACGGTTGTTGCAGGCTTCAGGCTGGAGCAACAGGCACCAAAGTCCAAGCACAACTTGACGTCAAATTTTGTAGCAGGATGTTGTGCTGTTTTCCCTGAGCACTTTCTTTGAGCAAGAATAGCTTTCTATTTATTTTCTTGTCTTGCTGCAGCTTTCTCAAACACAACCTTAGCAACCTAAAATGCCAGTTTAGTCCCACCACTTGAACAGTTGTAGAATGACATTAATGCATTATGACTGATTGCTCTTTGCCAAGGAAATTGCCCAAATTCAACTCAAGCACAGTGGAGTCCACCAATGGAAACTGCAGAGTCTGGGACACCACGTTACCTGGAAGCATCGTTGCTTTGTCCACGACAGTCATGATAACAACATCTAACAAGTCAACTGATTTCTCAAAATTCAAACAGTAATTTACAAAAATGAGGCAATTTGTATGGCTTCAGGTGAAAAGGTCTCCAAGGTCATTCAGAAATGCTGTTTATTTCTTTATCTTTTTTCCCTTGGCTTCATTGCATCATGTTTTACAACTGCTCATCAGGTATTGGCTAATAAGGGTTATTATAACAAGAATATGATATTGCTAACATTTTAATCCATCGCTTCACTATAGCTTCTTAAATATATTCAGTTCTCAACAAACTGATCCAGCTGCTTTCAGATGATGTTATCTTGGAATTTTTGCTCATTTCGATAACTCTGGGAGACAAGTGTGACTCCTCCCCTGCGTCCGTCCCTTCTTACACGTCTGTTTGCATTGAACAGCTTGTTCCACAGTTCCTTCCAGTTGCTGCCCACACACTGGCCTGTATCTAGCTTGGCTTATGCTCTCTATCAGCCAGAGGATCTCACGATCTTACTCAGTTGCACAATTTCTTGCTACAAACTCTTCACATGAAGTTGTTAATCATGTGCTTATCGGTCCTTTTTATAGTACTGTATGCTTTATTTGAAACACTGCACTAAAGGACTTGTAAGGTTACTATCAGAAGTTTTAGCAACCCATTTTCTTGCGGTTGATGGTCATTTTTTTGCTCAGATGCCTTCACTCCTATTCTACAGGCAGATAGCCAGATCTGCAGAGAGACTCCTCAAGATAGGAGCCTGCAGGTCTTTAGAGTGGTTCTGACAGTGACATCTGCAAGACCATACTGACCACTGCACGGGAGGTTTGAGACAGGCGCGTGGGAGTGTTTCTCAAGCACGTTGCTCCCACTCACAAGGGAAGTGCCAGGCTGAGGCAGGAAACAGGTACTTCCCACTAAAGACTTCTTCAGCAGCTCTTTATAGAAAGTACAAAGTTGCCCAGGTCAGAGGAGGCATTTCTGTCATTAAAATTCACATGGCTCAATTTCAAAATTTCCTCAAGGTGCTTAGGTTTCCGATAGTCATTATGTTTACGTTACAATAGACTGTCTCCATATAGACCGATGTAGCACTGTACTGGGTAGAGAAAGCTGTCAAAATAGAAACATATGAAGATTTAAAAGCCCCAGGGTGCAAATGGTTTGGCATCCCCGTACCCAAAATTCACATTTCTCACACAAAACTTATTACCAAAAATCTCTTTTCAATATAATTGACTCTTAGTTCTGTTAATCAGAGTGGTGTGACACAAAAGCCACTAACTGCCCTTTTTAAAGAACACCTCAAGAAGTATCTCACTGGCATCATGTTTGACATAAATTCCAGAGAGAACAGCAGGGTCACCAGCAGATTTACACAAGTGATGGCTGTGCCACTGTCTATGAGTGGCACAGACAAGCGTATCAGGTGCAGCACGTGTGGAAAATATCCCGTGCTACGTGTTTATATCCACATCTCCCCAAGGCTGCTAGGAATAAATACTCTCAGAGAGAATTTGAGAACTGGCAAGAGCTTACATTGATCAGGGAGGTAAACACCAACTCACTGTGGGTATCTACTGTAGAACTGGCACTACTGACATGAGGACATCGCAACCCAGAAACTGCATCCCAAATACAGTATTGCAGATAACCACTGTTTTGTCTTACCTCCGTTCTGCTATGGAGTTACTTCCCTGACTGTTCCCAACAGGTTGAGGAGTTTGAGGTTTGAATTGACACAGCTTCCACTCCTCTGCCTCTGGATCGGTCCATGAAAGTATTGTCAGTAACAGATCCTGTACGCTAACATATCTTATTGGCAGCACCGATAATCTTCATTTTGGCTTTGATCTTAAGTGCCATCCTCAACCATCTCCGTTTACTTGTTGATGCCCAGAACGTGGTAAGGTAGGTGTTTTCCGCATCCACTTGCCAGTACCCTCCATGCTCAGTGCCAAAGATGGCTGCTTTTCGTTTTTGCCACTGGTTCCTCCATCACGCAAATTTCACAGTGAGGTCCAATGTGCTCAGCTTTGCAAAATCACAACTTGGCTGGCTTTGCATGATGACCATGTGCCAATTTGCTGCACAGACTTTGCAAACCAGCAATGTTACCTTCCCCCATCCCCCCAATTTCTCTATAGCTTAGGTTTTTTCTTCCTTATACAGCAATTACTCTGTGGGGCAAGCACTATAGCAGCTGAATTCTTTAATCTTTTTCCAGGTGCAGAGTGCCTGGAAGAAATCTCAGACCTTCAAAAACATTTTGGTAATCTTTCAGCAGTTTTGCTGTAGGGATACCACAATATATGTCTGCTCAGACAAGATTTCTAGAGTTCCTTGTGTCTCTATTATATGAATCACTTGTCTATCCCATTCTGTGTGTCATGAGGGTTATGAATTTACTAATATTGGCAACTAGCAGTGACTTTGGTGTTGTCAGTACTGACTGCACCTTCATCTCCTCTTGGTGCCTTCCCTGTGTTTTATATTAGGATAGCGGAATGGGGATGATGCATTATGATGATATTAGTATTCCCAGTGCTTGATTACATTTTCACATTCTTCCCGTTAATAGCACAACGCCTTTACTGCTAACTCACCCTCTACATGCCACAAAATTTCCTATGTGCATGCAGCTGACCTGTGCCAGTGTTAGATTCAGATATACAACTGTTTCACATTATTATTCTAGAGTTGGAGCACTGTCTTGTACAGGCATTTATTTTATTTTTTTTTTTTAGTCTACATATGCTTACAGACTTTTCAATAAGGAGACAGTCTGCCACAATCGATGCAGGTGGCACTGTACTTGGAGTATTTTTCAATACACCAGGATTTTCTTCACCCCAGAACTTTTCTCATTTGTTCATCTTTTCCTCCTTTCTTCTGCACATTTATTCCTGCACATAACTTGGTTTATTTTTGTACTTTTTCTTCTGTCTGCTTATATTCTATGTCTGATGTGAGCTACCTCATAATCTTGGAACATAACTATAATATTTGACAGGCTTATTTCTAGCTTTCTGAGTAGCCCTGTTCAAAATTACATCATTTCTGCCCTCATTGTTAAGGTATAGTTTTGACTTTCGAGATTTGATGTTCACACAAATCGTCCATTTTGCACCACTGGTATTAACTCAGTGCTTCTCAGCAATGACTGACAAAAACTTTTTGTACAGACATTTGCTGTATTTTCTGAGGTTTGAAGATGATTCTGGAGCGCAGCTGGAATTTTACACCTGCTTCTTCAAACTGCCACTCCTGGTGCTTCTGGAATCTATGGCAGCTATTTCTTACCAATGGTTCAACAGGATCTACCCCTTTCTGTCTTTCCTGATATCCTCAGAGCAATGTCACACCCTTCCTGGTTTGTATTGCTGGCTTTTGGGTTCCTTACTTGTATGTATTATAAATATTCTTAGGATTCTGATTTCATGTACTCACAGAAGGCCACTTATTTCTGACACTAAGTTCGACATTTAAGCATGAGGAGATACGCAAAAAGGCAAAGCTGTCCAGCATTTATAACTTCCTCTGCCTGAACTGTCTTTTGTCATCAGCTTTTTCCTGAAAGCAGTATTCCCTATATTTCTAGACATTACCCTACCTTCAGTGGTCCAAGTGGTCACACAGAGAACAGAAAGCTATCCTACTAGTTCTCCAAACACCGAAGTACCCATCCTAGCACACTTCAGAGGTGGTCTGTCAGAGAAATCATGTTAATACTGAGACTGCTAAATGTTCACTTTAGAATTTAAAAATTTCTGCTTTGACAAGTGTCTCAGTATAGTCTCTTACTGTAACAACCTATGGAGAAGTAACAAAGATATGGAAGACCAAAAGCTACAACCCATAGCAGACAAATATTAAATAGGTCCTTTCTGTGGTAATACAGGATGTGTCTGCTTTGCCTTGGGTAACTTGAAGGTTTTATATGTAAAGGCTGTAGTCTTGCTGTGAAATGTTGTTTTAATTCCTGCATGCAGAGGACCATGCGTGAGGGGCAGCTGTGATCCTGAGCCTGGTGTGGAAAGAGCAATAGCATCATCAAGGAGCCATATTCACAACTGCAGTTAAGTATTTCTATATTCCTGTTTCAATTAATCTAACTGCAGATCTGTTGATCTGCCTTGAGTAGATAAGGAAGTGAAACCATTTGAGTGGAAAATGACCATAAGCCACAAGAGAACATATTCAAAGAGTTATTGCTAGCAACCCTAAAACTTTTACAGTTTATAACAAGTGTTGCATACATACCAGGCCATGCATTGGTTCAATGTTGCTTCTACCTGTGCAAGTAGAAGTAACAGACAAAAAAGAAGAGACATGCAAAGTTCAAAGTCTACGCTATCTGATAAGGCCTGTCAGAACAAAAACCTAGAGGTACTGCCAGAATTAAATTATTTCCTCAGGACAAATCATGCATTTGGAACCAAGCAACATGGGCTGAGCAGATAAAGCCCATTTGTATAACATAATAATGGATAGGTATATATTTCACCAAAATAGTAAATACATACACTCTCTATGAACATAGGGTAAAACCACAGATGTTGCAGACAACACAACATCCTTTCTGCTGAGACTTGAACAGCAAGACACAAAGAAAAAAAAGCTAAAAAGCAACTGACTGATACATATGCATATACTTTCTGAAAAATCTACACCTCTGAAAAAAAAAAGAGCCAAAGCTGTCTTCTTTCTTGCAAAAAGACATTACACTTGCTCCAACATGAAATCACCTTCAAAGACTACACAAGAATTTCTAAAATACCAAGGCATAGAAAAAAAAACACAACAAAAAACATATAGCCCTCCCCAAACCAGAAAAAGAATTCTTTTCAGGTAAATGAGAGATAGTCAAAACAAACAAACAACTCAAGCAGAGACAGAGTGTGTCATATATGAAATGAGACAAATTTTAAGGGACTACCATATTTAATACGCAAACAAGCTTCACTAATTACACTGAATTTTCCTATCTTGATGAAGACAAAAGGGGTGCTGTAAGAGACATCCCTGCAGGAGGGCTTTATGAACAAACAGGGCTGCGTGTAGGAACTCGAAGCACTCATTTCAGAAAATGCCTGATAAGGACGGGAGCCTTCCCAGGTGCCCAGTCTCCGTTCAGGAGCATGGAGCAGTTACCAGGACAGTGCTACCACCCCTATGATCCGACTGAAGAGCTCTCACAGGCAGTCTTGGTCATTAACCAAACCAGCCATGCAGGAGGTCTTGCTGCCAGACCAGCATCAACACCGCGCTCTGCTTCGGAAGACTCACGTACGCTCCAGACTCTACTCCTGTTTCACTGGTACAGAGAGGTTTCATTTCCAGTAAGTAATGGTGGGGGACAGACAGAATTCACCCTGCTTTTTACCCTTCATCTCTCTGCAGGAGTCTGAGCTTAATGGTCCACACACTTCCCTCTACTCCACAGCAATGTTTTAAGGAATTATTTTATGCTCAGCTCACTACAACATATCCTTTCCAGTGAGAGGTGACGAAGCTCATTTTTTAAAACATGTAACTATTGCTTTTACCAGCATATTAGAGAAAATCGTACAGCAGAGGAAAGAAGAAGCATTTACAAGTATTTGTCCAAGAAAACCCTGTAGATTCACGGTGTTCAAGGTTCCTTTTCATGAGCTTACTGCAAACACCCATAGCAATTTAGTTCCATCTTCAAGAAGGTTCACAAACATGGATAACATTGCAGGTTCTTGTGCAAACATATATCCATTAATGAAGATATGCTAAAAGACTGGCACAGCTATTTGCATTGAGAACATTTGCACAGCTAATGTAAAAACTTCTTGTGGTTTGGGAATTCCCAAGGCAGGTATCAAAAAATGAAAAGAAAAAAAAAAAAAAAAACACAGCGCACTGCAAGCAACCAATGGAGCTAAAGTATAGAACAAATATTCATATCATGAACAAGTACCCTCCAGACTCAGCTATGCTCCCTCTAACCATTCACTGGGCAAGATGAAAAGTTGGTTAAAAAAATTTTTTAAAAAAGAGTCAAAGACTGTTTGCATAGTATTTGTAAACAGAAAGGATATATCCGCCAAATGCATTTGTGATGCAGTTAGTTCACCGTTCTTAGCCAGATTCTTCATACTTCTGCTTACAAAAGCCTCTGCTTCTTTTTTGCTCAGCTCCACACTGGATTCAGGTTTGTTCCAGGTAAACGGAGACAAGGCAGGGCTAACGGCATGGGGTCAACCAATGCAGGATGGCACCACCGATACAGCCTTCAGCACTTCAGCGTTTGTATATTCTGCTTTTATTGACTTTGCACAAAATGTCACCGTAACACTATGCAACCAACAGCAAAAAAGGATGAAGGACGGACAGCAGCGATCGCTGCTGCCTACCCAGACCTTAGCAGCCATCCTGGGAGACCGAGCACCCTTCTCTCTCCGTGCTGGGGAGAAGGGGCTGTCGCACACGCTGCCCGCAGAGCGGCCAGCTTTGCAAACGCTCACCCCCGCATCCATCGTGGTGAGCCTGTTCCCCTCCTACACCGCAGCTCCTCGCTTGGTCTCTTCCTCCTGCATGCCCAGGGGATGGGATGATTTAATTCAGGGAGTCTCTCTGTGGTTCACACACTGCCGTCCCCACCACCACGCAGACTGCCTGCCTGCACAGGGAGCAGCAAAGCCTGGCACAGGAGCAGGAGGAGGAGAGGAGGGCTGGGAAGAGTTTGCACCCAGGTCTACCGCTGAAGCCAACACGTTGTGCAACCTCATCCTGCAAGGTTAAGGCAGCTCAGGGCTCCTGGAGAAATCATCTCTTGTTGCCCAGACAAGCTTCTAGTAGGGACAGGGCGTTTCTATTTCCTGGAGACAAACAAAGCTTGCTAAAACTGTTGCTTGCTTATGACCCGCTGTCCATTACGGTTCCTCTAACAGAAGCACCACTTTCTACCAACCCTTCAAAAGTAAAGTCAGGGCCAAAACAATCACAATATAACTCGAAATCTGGGGTCTTTTTCTTTAAAATTAAAAGGAATTTAAAAAAAAAAGAAAAAAAGGAGAGCCAATGAACAACTCTGGGGTTTTTATTTGCCTTTAAACCAAAAACCAGCCATATTTGCTTAACCTCAGGCTTTGGTGGACCAACGTGCCTGAACAGACCTTAATGCTGCCAGGGCTGCAGATGCAGAGGTAACAAGAGAAGAGCAGAAAGCTGTAGCCTGTTGCTAAGACCAGGCAGCTTCCAAGTCTTAACCACGACCACAACAGACATCCCATTTGAAGAAGCAGCACATACAAAGGAGAGAGGGGCTAAGTTAATGCTGGATTCTTCTCTAGCACTTCTAATGCGAGGAAGAAAGGAAGGTGGAGGAGGGATGGAGACAAAGGGGTCACAGGGAAAGCTCTGGAGAAATTTCATGTTGTTCTTTAGCTGACAAAAAACCACATATACACCTACAGTGACTTATGCCGTTAGTCACACATGCAGATAAAATGGGTTCCAAATACTAAGAATTTAAAACAATAGTCAACAAAAACAATTTGCTCATTGTCCTTAGAGACAGTTATGTCCCCATCCCTGAGAGTCTAATAGCAAAAATATTTGCAAAAGCTAAGAACTATACTAAACACAGAACCATAGAAATAAGAATATGGGGTTGGGATGGAGCTGTGTATACTGCAGGAGTCGCCAGCACCAGCCCCTGCTCTGGGAGCAAGACAGGTACATAGAGAAAATGTCTGTTCTTCAAAACTTCTGGCTTCTGCCTACGCAGGCAACAAGGTCAGTCTGGAGGCAGTCAAACCTGATGACAAGGTTAACAACACTGGGAACTGGTGTTGAAACAGCACCAGCAGGAACTATTTTAGCAGAAAATGCAGGTGGGAGAGAAAAGGAGTTCATCTGAAGGAGCCCCTTGCCCCATGGAAATGAAGAAACACATCCTTTGTGCTTGGGTCAACTGAACTCAAATATTCTTCTCCTACTCAACTAAAACTATGTAAATATTTAAGCCAGATGGGACACCATTTCTCTTTTTTTCGATTCCCCAGCCCTCCAGCCATGTGCGTACACACATCCCCCACCCTGAGTTATGCAGATGCCAAGTAAGACTCTCCTAGAAATCTGCCAAAAAAAGAAATTAGTGTTGTTTATCGTTACCCGAGCTTGGGATTTCTCATAGCTAAACAGATAACCGGCTTTTCTGCTTCCCTTCATCTTTTAACTGTACTTAATTCTACCAGGTACAAAAAAGTTTATGTCTGGGGGGGGGGGGGAAGAAAAGCTCATATGACAAATTTAAGAAGTAACATCTGTCCCCAGCCAGCACACCCAACCCGGTGGGAAAACGCCGGGAGGCACCCC
>Ga0181612_161396_pt1 | contig 10099 bp, 6 predicted proteins | sample HoacroProtozoa21_FD_119630 | JGI IMG/M metagenome (GOLD analysis project Ga0181612, IMG submission 119630) | Hoatzin crop microbial communities from Cojedes, Venezuel. Combined Assembly of Gp0051906, Gp0051904, Gp0051908
AAGATATTCGGAAATAATCAACAAGAGAAGTGAACTTGGAAGTTTATGTGGCATATCACCTGCATGCATGCAAAAAATATTCGAGGCTATTCACACTGAGTCTGTCAACCAGCAAGTGGAAATAATGAACAAGAAAGATTAGTTTAAAACGGCATTGACAAAATAAAGACTAAATCTATGAGAATAATGATATTAGGTGCAGGAAAGATGGGTAGTTTCTTCACCGACCTGCTAAGTTTTGAACATGAAGTTGCTGTATATGATATTGACCCTAAGAAAATGAGATTCATATACAACACAAGAAGATTCACGTCAATCGATGAAATAAAAGATTTCAAACCTGAATTGCTGATTAATGCTGTCAGTTTGAAATATACTCTAGAAATATTTGAAAAGACTTTGCCATTGCTTCCAAAAGACTGTATCATAAGCGACATATCATCTGTCAAGACTGGATTCAAGCAATTTTATGAAAACAGCGGTTTCCGTTATGTATCAACACACCCGATGTTTGGTCCTACTTTTGCTAATCTGGGACAGCTGCAAACAGAAAACGCCATAATAATCAACGAAGGCGATTACATGGGAAGAATATTCTTCAAGGACTTATACAGCCGTCTTGGAATTCATATCTGTGAATATTCCTTTGAGGAGCATGACAAAACAGTAGCCTACTCTTTGAGCATACCTTTCATATCCACTTTTGCCTTTGCTGCTGTCATGAAGCATCAGGACGCTCCAGGTACAACTTTTAAAAGGCACATGAAGATTGCTCAAGGTGTATTGAGCGAAGATGATACATTGTTGAGAGAGATACTGTTTAATCCATACACCAAAGAGCAAGTGAGCCTGATAAGAAACGAAATGAAAGAACTCATTGAAATCATTGAGGACAAAGACGAGGACAGGATGCAGAAATATCTAGAAAAAATCAGGAAGAACATAAAGTAAATGTCTTAACCTGATTAATCCTGCAAAATTCAACAAGCGAAACAAAAATATGGCCAAATATATGACCATATTTTTTGTTTGCTCATTATTTTTTTGCTGATAAACAAATTTGTGTTATATTTGTAGTTGACGTAAAGCAAAGCAATGATGAAAGGTTTAGCACTGATATTCTCATTAAGCATAATGACAGCTTGCAATGGTGGTCACAGCAGACAGAAGGACAATGCTGTGGAAGCCACCGAAGTTGTGGGTTTTGTTGACAATGGCAATAATAACAAAGAGAATATCACCATAGAATATATTGATGAACTTACTATCTACAAGCCAAATTACGAAATCATTGACCTGTACTGCGGAGGATTGCCCGATGCACTGGACAAAACGGTAATATTGTGTTGTGCAGCAGCCTTCACGGGTAAGGAAATTATGGATTTCAGACACGACAACATAGCTGGAGACCATGTTTGTGAAGGCAAATTCTACGAAGGATACGACAGTTGGGCAAATACGGGATGTTTCGCTTTCTTCAAAGACGACAGGTCATGGACATTCAAATTGGGCGAGACATCAGGATGCATGGAAGAGGCAGTTAAGCGCAATGGCATGGCTTTCGGGCAGGCAATGATTATATATGACGGCAGAATAGTGGCAAACACAGAAAGAAGGGAAATCGCCGACCCTGTCAGACCAGGACATGAGGAACAATACAGATGCCTAGCTGAATATAATGGTAACCTATGCATTATCGATTCAAAGGAAACCATTACATATAAGGAATTTATCATGAAGCTGAAATCCATAGGAGTAAAAAATGCTTTGTATCTTGACACAGGGTATGGATGGAACTATTCATATTATCGGGACGACAATGGACAGAAAATATATATTCACGACATGAAGTCGCCCTACACGACCAATTGGATAGTGTTTCTGAAAAGATAAGAGGAATAGCATAGCAACATGTTTAATATTATACATAGTTAATTTAAAGGAACAATAAAATTACACATAATATTAATAATCAATAATTTATGATAGTATATCCAAATGCTAAAATCAACATAGGTCTGAACGTTACAGAAAAACGTCCCGACGGATACCATAATATCGAAACCATATTCTACCCCATAGCTGTTGAAGATGCACTTGAAATAACCAAGGCAGAAAATAACACTTCTGCAAATGGCTATAGTTTTCATGTGTCAGGGACAATATTAGACGGAACTCCAGATGATAACTTGGTTGTCAGAGCATACAAGTTAATGAGAGATAATTACAAATTGCCAGAAGTGAATATTCATCTCCACAAACAAATACCTACAGGTGCTGGTCTTGGAGGAGGTTCTTCTGATGCTGCATTTACATTGAAACTTTTGAATGATAAATTCAAACTGAATATAGATGATGGCAAATTAGAAGAGATGGCTGCGAAGTTAGGTGCCGATTGTCCTTTTTTCATAAAAAACAGGCCTGTGTTTGCCAGTGGAATAGGAAATGTTTTCAAAGACATTGACCTGTCATTGAAAGGAAAATATTTGCTGTTGGTCAAACCAGATATTTTCGTGTCAACACCTGAAGCTTATTCAATGGTGAAACCACATAAACCTTCTAAGAGCCTCACAGAACTCATTAATCTTCCGTTGACTGAATGGAAAGATTATGTAGTTAACGATTTTGAACCGAGTGTTTTTGCCTCTCATGCTGAACTCGCTGCCATCAAGGACAAGATTTACGATTTGGGAGCAGTATATGCTGCGATGTCAGGAAGTGGTTCTACTATGTATGGAATCTTTGATCAGCCAATTGAACACGTTAACGAGATTTTCTCCGGAAATTATTGCAGTCAAACAAAGTTGAATTAGGAAAAGCAACGTTCTAAAAAAATGAGTTCCAGTTTTAAAGGATATTTAGCGGGGATTGTGGCTGCAGTAAGCTATGGCATGAATCCCCTGGGGGCGATTTATATGTATGATGACGGCATGGCTCCTACATCTGTATTGTTCTACAGATTCAGTTTTGCGGCATTGATTTTGGCATTGATAATAGCACTAAGAAAAAGTGTATCGTTTAAATTGAACTTGAAAGAAGCGAAGGCTTTGCTAGTGCTTGGTGCGCTGTTTAGTGCATCCTCACTCTCCTATTATTCAAGTTTCAAATACATGGATGCGGGAATCGCATGCACCATATTGTTTTTTTATCCAGTGATGGTTGCTGTGATTATGGCTGTGTTTTTCAAGGAAAAAATCACATTATCAACATCTCTGGCAATAATAATGTCATTGTTCGGCATATTCTATTTGTATATGGGTGACGGCAACATCAAGTTGTCCAACACGGGTATGTTCCTTATTGTCACGTCAGCTCTCACCTACGCAGTTTATATTGTGTATATAAACAAGTCCGACATCAAGATGTCGTCAATAAAATTGACGTTCTATGTTCTCGTGGTTTGCGCTGTGATGATTGCTATATTCTCGGAAATAAACGGAACACCTTTGCAATCTATTCCTACGAAAAGATCGCTGATATGTGCCATCGGATTAGCGGTTGTGCCTACTGTGGTGTCATTGATAACCATGACAATAGCTGTACATCTTATAGGTTCAACACCAACGGCAATTATGGGTGCCTTGGAACCTTTGACAGCCGTTGCTGTAGGCGTGGTCTTTCTCGGTGAACAACTTACCTACAGACTTTGTATAGGTGCGACTCTAATAATCGTATCAGTATTGATCATTATTATGGGGAAAGCAATGAAACCAGAGTTACTGCTATCCCCAATACATAACTTCGGAAAGAGAATAAGAAAACACTGGCACTGGAAATATTAAGGCGGAAATTGTTCCAGCCTTAATATTTCCAGTGATTATTTCTTCATTTAGAAATCCTTCTCACCAAACTTTATTTCCTTGATTGGGTGTTTGGTGTTTGCATCTATGAATACGTGGGATATGTTTTTGCATACATCCTTCACCTTTCTCATCTCAATCGAGTTGTTGAGGCTTTTCAGCAGTTCAGGCCGAATTGCCTCTGCATACTTGTCAAATGATTCAAGGAGGATGCTGTCTGCACTCACACTGTAATAATATTTGTAGTTGTCAGGCGAAGAAACATGGAAAACAACACTGTCCAATGTAATGTTGTCATTCATCTTCTTAGGGCAGCTGCGCTTTGAATATGTTTTTGTCATGCGTTCCAAACGTTCATACTTGTTTTCTTGGCACGAAAACATTGACAAGACAATCAATGACATTGCCAAAACATGATATTTTTTCATTGTTTTATATTTTATTCGTTCTGCATTAAAGTGAATGTAGCCACACCAACATATTGTGCGTTTTTGCCTGTATGATAACACGGTATTCTGTTGCCATCAGCATCTTCCACATATTTGGGCTCTTTGAAATAAGAATGAGTGTGTCCTCCAAACACAGCATCGATGTTGTGCATACCGGAAATGAATGCAGGGTCACCCATGGCTTCATTGAGGTTTTCAAGCCATCCAAGATGAGACAAAACAATCACAAGGTCACAATGTTCTTCATTTTTCAATTTGGCAGCAATGGGATTAGCGCATTCCACAGGATTCTTGTAAGTTACTCCTTTACAATTAGCCTTAGCAACAAGCCCGTCCAATTGTGCGCAAACGCCAATGACACCAATTTTCATTCCTTTCTTTTCTATTATAATATATGGTTTAACAATATCAGCCAAAGGTGTGTCTCCAAAATCATAATTACAGCATACTATTGGGAAATCTGCCATATTGAAAATTCTCGCCATATTGTCCAATCCGAAGTCGAACTCGTGGTTGCCTATGGTGGCTACATCATAATGCATATAGTTCATGAGTTTCACTTCCACTTCACCTTTGTATAAGGTGTAGTATGCACTTCCTTGAGAGAAATCACCGCAGTCAACCAGTAATATATCTGGGTCAACAGTGCGTTTCTCTTCAAGCCAAACGGCACGTCTTAGGTATCCGCCTTTATCAGCTTTCGATTTGTCGCCAAGATTAGGATTGATGGGTTCTATGCAGGAATGGGTGTCGCTTGTTTGTACAACAGTAAGATGCTCGATCTTGCCTTTGCCAGAAGAAGCTTCTATCTCCGCAATACTCTGTCCATTAATGGTGATGCGGCCTTCAAGTTCAGAATTAAGCATTCTGCCGGCTTGTTCTTCTTTCTTAACGTATGAGATATACACCTCATTGACCAGTTCTTTTCTGATCTTTATGCTTGTGGCTTTTTTCAAAGCCGTCAATCCGTCATTGCCTTCTGCCAAATAGTCAATGGTGGCTATAGTATATTTCTTTTTTGGGTTGACTTGTTTGCCATTCACGCTCGATGACAACAGTTTGCCATCAAGTGTGATATCAAGATGGGCGCCGCTTATGCCCTCACCTCTAGACCTGGCTATTTCCTCGAACAGCGTCAACAAGTCGCTTCCTTTAAGTGTAAGTAAACAAAAGTGGTTTTCAAATGGAGCCATGTCCTGAATGTCACCAGTTGTAATTTCACCTTTGGGCAGTTCACATCTCAAACCGCCCATATTGCAAAGCCCTATATCTGCTTTCTTTCCATATTTTGCCGATTCTTCACGCAACATGTCACTAATAAGATTTGAAAGACGTGATTCAGGTCGCCTCACTTCCATATTAACAGAACTATGACCAATCACTTTTCCTTTCAAACTGTCAACATGTATTTTATATGGTGCCAACAATTCAGCGATTGCCTTGTCGGGATGTAAATCCAAGGACTTGTCTATTTCAAATCTCTGGCATTCCACATCACCTATCAATTTATAATTTTGTGCTTGAACTTTGGCAACGGTTGACAGAATCAAGGACATTGCCAATAACTTAACGGCTTTTCTCATTATGATGATATTTTTAATTTTAATGGACATATTTGCTCTGATTTTTCCTATTATGCAAATTTAGTCATAAAGAATTACAACGATTGTTTTTTATGACTTCATTTTTAATATTTCGCATGTTTTTCTCTTCATTTTACATATTGATTCTTTCTCTATCGTTGTATCAACTATTTTAAAGTCTGTACAAATTGCAGTCGCCAAAGAAAGTGTATCATTATTCCGATAATCTTTATAATACAACAAAGATACCTGCCAACAGATGACAGGTACCCTTGAAAACCACTAATAATATATTATCCAATCTAACTAATCATATATCATTTGCGATACATTTTGGTTGCTATACCATTCTGAACCTTAATGTAAAGTCCATGTTGTGGCGCTTCTTTCAATTGAGTTCCTGTGATAGAATAGAATCTTGCAGGAGATTCATCAACTGACATAGTCTCGTCTGTAACGATTTTATCTATCGAAGTAGCAGTATTATCGTAATAGAGCAGTACAACATCTGAAGCACGGAATTCCTGTGTTGATGAACCATTCTGCAAATCAGCTTGGAAACCGAGTATCACATCCTGTGCCTCATCCAATGTGAAGTAAATGCCATAATATTTGCCGTTTATTGAAGCATTTGAAATTGGTTCGTATGCTATGGTGTTGCTCTCCATCAATGAAATATCTACAAGTTCGTCAGATGCAAATATATATGCATTGTTCAGATTATAGAGAGCATTATAAACAGCGCCAAAATAATATGTGCCTGCATCGAGGTGAACACGACGATATATACGTGCATTTGTGAGGTCACCTTCTTGGTTGTTTCCACGGTCATCCCATATTCCTAGCATGAGAGCGTATGTATTGCCTACATCACCATAAGAGTCGAGACCATTCTTTGTGCCATCACTGCCGTTTGGTATCATGAAGTTTTCTACCTCCCAGTTAAGAGGAGTGGCAAAACGTGAGGTGACACTTTCATCAGCCCTCGAGAAAGAATTGGCTTCAAGCAATTTTTCTACAGTTATATCGGTCGCTCCTATCTCCTCTGGATTTCCTCCTGGATTTTTCTGGTTTATGATGAAATCAGTATAAATATCATTCAACTTATTGTACATGTCTGTGATGTCATCCGATGAAGCTGTTTCTGCCATTGCCTTTGCTTCTGTAAGTACTTGTTGCAGATTTTGATATGCGCTCTCACTATAGTAACCGGTATTTTTGTTGATTTTCAACTTTGACGTCACATCATCAATTGATGTTATGAGTTCCTGCAATTTATCATAATTAATTTCACCGTAATAAAGTAATTTCACTTCACATACACGGAACTCTTGTGTGTTTGAACCATTCTGCAAATCAGCTTGGAAACCGAGTATCACATCTTGCTCTTCATCAAGAGTGAAAAATATTCCATAGAAGTCTTCATTCTTTGTATTTTGGCTTGGAGCATTATTGATAGCATAGTAAGCTATTGAATTTTCAGGTATAAGTGCTGTGTTCATATTCTCACTGGCAGCATATATGTATGCGTCACTTGTGATGTTGTATGTTGTATGATAAGCAGCACCAAAATACCACTTACCGGCAGCAAGATGTACCTTACGATAAATACGGGCATTGGTGAGGTCGCCATCGGTGTTGCTCTGTTTGTCATCCCATACACCAAGCATCAAACAATCGTAACCAGGATATTTGTCTATACCGTTTTTTGTACCGCTGCCTCCATTCGGAATGTTGAAATTCTCTGTGGTCCAATTGAGAGGTGTTGCAAAACGAGTGGTCACAGATGCATCTTCTCTGGAGAAATCCGTTGCTTCAAGCAACAACTCTATTGTCTTATCCTCATTGTCAGCTGCTGAAGGAGCTCCGCCTGGATTCTTTCCGTTGTCTAGGAATTCTGAAAGGGCATCATTAAGACGATAGTAAACAACTATCACATCACTGGCCGTTGTCTCCTCGCTGACAGCTTGTGCCTCTTCGATGGCTTCCTGAAGTTGTGCGACAGCGGCCTTGCTGTAATAACCAGTGTTGTTGTTTACCTTGACACTTGTCATGTAATAGTCGGCCTTCATGATAAGTTCGTCAAGACCGTCTTTATCTATATTTCCGTAATATAGCAATTTCACATTGTCAACCCTGAATTCCTGCGCACTAGAGCCTGTAAGGTCAGCTTGGAAACCAAGATAAATCTCTTGTTCTTCCTCAACATAGAAATAAATTCCATAATAAGTGCTGCCAGTAGTAGCTTTGTTGATATAATCGTAAGCTATAGAAGCATCTGGCAACTCTGTGGTTGAATAAATTTTGTCAGAGGCGAAAATATATGCGTTGGTGAGTTGATAGAGTGCATTGTAGTTAGCGCCAAAGTAATACAAGCCTGGTTCCAAAGTCACCTTCTGGTAAATACGTGAGTTTCGTAAGTCGCTGTCTGTTTCTCCATCTTCCCCACTCCATACACCAAGCATAAGAGCATTTGAACCACTGTAAGAATCAATGCCATTCTTAGTACCTGAACCATTGGTCTGAGGTATCTCGAAATTCTCTACTGTCCAATAATAGGGAGCACCAAAACGAAGTCCGTTTTCAGTATCTTCTGTACGTTTGAAACCTGTGGATTCATGCAATCTGTCAACTGTGTAATCAATGGCACCTGAATCTATAGGTTGCCCTCCAGCATTGACACCGCCTTCTTTCAAAGTCGTATAAGCTTCATTGAGAGAACGTATGGCCTTAAGTTGAGTGACATTGTCAGAACCAATCGCCTCCTTAGCTTCGTCTATAGCAGAAGAGAACTCATCAAGATTATCTGGTGAATTTTTTCCTGTGTTGAAGAAACTTGTCTTCTCTCTTAGCATTTCCAGTTTTTCTTCATAAAGAGTGATATATTCTTCCAATGTGAGCGAATCCGAACTTTCTTCATCAAAAGTAATCGAGAATACAGGAGCTATTTCGTTAGGTTTTTCTCCTGGCAATGTGACAACGAGACCATCTACATCCATAGCGAAATCTACATCACCATAACCAAGCATCTTCACGCTTTTTACCTTACCGCTGTAGTATTTGGAAGCATAACCGAAAGATTCAAATGTAAAAGTTGAACTTGAAGGCCAACGCATGATTGTCGCAAAGACTGTGTCGTTGCGTTGTACATAGCGTGTGTCAGAAGATGAGTAATTGTTACCTTCGTTGAATCCTTGTGCTGAAAGTGAATTTGTTGTCTCAGCCAAAGGACCGTCACCAAAATTCTTCCATGGACGTGTGCCATATATACTGCTTGAGTTGATGTCCATCCAAGACTTGATACCTTCAACAATAGCAAGTTCTTTTGAATCAATGGTTCCATTGCCTCTGATAGGTATGCTAAGGAGCAGATTACCATTCTTGCTAACAATATCCACGAGCATATCAATAACCTGTTGTGCGCTCTTGTAATTTGTGTTGAACTGATCGTAATGCCATGAACCGATACAAGTGCAAGTTTGCCAATATTCATCTTGAGGACGATCTGGAATACCGCGCTCTACATCCCAAAGCATTGCTTGCTTTTGCTTGGATGGCAATATTTTGCCTTCAACCACCACCTGTGGCGTTCCGTCGTTTTGGTTAGCGCTATGGTTATAGTAATGCTTCAAGATATTAAGGCCAACACTTTCATCACATCCCCAAAATGGCAATACAGTGTCATCAAAATAAAGAATATCGGGATTGAACTCATTTATGCACTGCAACACACGATTAAGGAATTTCTGCTTGTACTCTTCTGAAGGTGTAGAAGCGCCATTGCCCCATGCCCATTGGCTATGAATTGAACCTGAATTGCGGAAACCCGTGCTAGGCGTATGATTCTGCGCATAGAGGTCTTGTGGATCGTAACCTTCCCACCAAAGGCCTTCACCATCAGCGGCAGTCATATTGCCATCATAATCTTGTGCAATCTCATACCATGTCCATGCATGACTGCCGTGCATACTGATTCCCAAAGGAAGTCCGTTTTTCTTGCACGCCTCTGCCCATTCACCTATAATATTGCGTTTTGGACCCATATTGACTGAGTTCCAAGGCTGATAAGGGCTGTCCCAAAGGTCAAAGTTATCATGATGTTGCCCAAGCGTCATGAAATACTTGGCACCAGCACTCTTGTAAAGTTCTATGAGATACTCTGGATTCCATTCCTCAGCCTTCCATTCATTAATGACATCCTTAAAGCCAAAAACAGCTGGATCTCCATAAGTCTCAACATGATAATTATATTGTCCACTACCTTCAT
>Ga0181612_163892_pt1 | contig 10099 bp, 6 predicted proteins | sample HoacroProtozoa21_FD_119630 | JGI IMG/M metagenome (GOLD analysis project Ga0181612, IMG submission 119630) | Hoatzin crop microbial communities from Cojedes, Venezuel. Combined Assembly of Gp0051906, Gp0051904, Gp0051908
AAAAGTACAGAAAAATCATGAAACCATGTCAAATCCGCTAATAAAAATCTTTGAAAATCATCAGTTTAGCATAAAAACGATACGGCATCCCGAAGGATGCCGTTGTAATTAGATTGACAGTTTTATAGGTTAGTTTAGATGCTTATTTCATCATTTGAAATAATAGAGGAAAGTGGCGAGTCCCTCGAGCGCGGGTTTCCGTTGTCCTTCTATTTCCATCTTGAATTTTATCTCAGCCTTGCATATACCTCTCAGATTGACAATAGAGTTGAGCATAGTGTTGATCCTCACCTTGCTTCCAGTGATTACCGGTTGTCCGTATCTCATTTTATCCATGCCATAATTCACCATCATCTTCAGGTTGTTAACCTCTATGATTTGGTTCCAAAGATAAGGCAAGAGAGACAGAGTGAGATATCCATGCGCGATAGTTGACTTGTAAGGACTTTCTTTCTGCGCCCTTTCCACATCGACGTGAATCCACTGATGGTCGAGCGTGGCATCAGCGAACTTATTGATTCTTTCCTGATCGACGGTGAGCCAATCAGAGCATCCCAATTCTTTTCCCTCGTAAGCGGCGAATTCGTCGTAAGAGTTGATTATGATTTTTCCCATATTGTTTTAGGTGTTCAATTGAATTATTAAGCGTTGATGCAAATTTACCGAATAAAAAACATATTCCCAACATTTTTCGTAAAGAAAAAACCGACAAAATTCGTCGGTTAGTTCTTATTGTCGTTATTTCTGTCCATTTAGGTGATTATCATTCGCGGCTGCCTTAAAATCATCAAGGAAATATCCCAAATGCGGCGGTTGGTTGTAAGCCACGTTTTGCCATGCTACGCTCATGCGATAAACATGGTCGTGCATTAGTGTAGGGATTCTGTATTGCGTGGGAATGTTGGTGGAGAAGATATTGAGATGTGCGCAGTCATCGGCATCCCACAGAATGATTTCCTCTCTCCAGTCGCCGAATAAGTCAGCCGATAGATTAGGCGTGGCCTTAGTGCCGTTGCAACTGCTGGAATTATGAATGTCGGCGAGTTCCTTTCCGCAGAACAGAATTGTTTTCTCAGTGAGCGTCGGGTATTGGCTGCCATTGTCTTCAGCCACAATCTTCCGTATGCTAGGCATGCTTCTTCGTCCCATCCCCATCATCACATGACCGTCTCTCTCACGCTGGTTGTTGGAGTTGAAGAGTTCATCCTGCAAGTCCCCGTCCCAGTAGATGCGGAAATTAACCGACGGGCGTTTGTTTGCGACTGCGCCTTGGGTTACATTATAAACACTGTCGGAGAAGATATCCCAAAACTCGTATCCCCTATACTGCTGCAGGATGTCGGCAGCCAGTCCTCTGCCCGTATCCTTTCTTCTCGTTTCATATCTTATCAACTCGCCAGTGGCGGCATCCCTAAGGCTATATCCGTGCGGAAATTCCTCAAGCACCATATACATTTCCAGTCCAGGGCGGTCGGGGTCGAGGTCGCCTAAATGATGAGCATCGCCATGTCCCAGACCGGTGGAATAAAGCAGCGAGCCATCATCGTCGATAGCAGCCGAGCCATACATTATCTCATCCTTTCCGTCACCATCCACGTCGGCAACAGCAATGCTGTGAGAACCCTGCCCGAAAGCAGTGTGGCTATGATGAGTGCCGCTTGTGTTGGTGAGATACTCATACCCGCGAACATTATGGTTGGCATCCTCCACATATACGCTGTCGGGTGACACCGAAGCATGCAGCCATTTATGATGCAGTTTGCCATTGCTGTAGCCCACAGCCCAAAGGTAAGACCTTGTGTAATATCCTCGGCACATCACAGCAGAGGGAAGGCTGTCGGGACCATCGAGAAAAGCAACTGCCGCGAGATATCTCTCAGAGCGGTTTCCATAATCATCGCCCCAGAACTCACTATCAGGCATCTTGGCATTGCCGCTGGAACCGCCGGCACGGTCGGGCTTATAATAAATCGTATGCTGGGCCTTTCCCGTCAATCCGTCGAAGACTGTGAGAAACTCAGGTCCGCTAAGAATATGTCCCTCACGGTTGACATACACAGCAGAATTGTCGGTGACCCTTATACTGGTGTCATCTGCTGCCTCACTGACGAATCGTCCTGTTCCGTCGATTGTTCCGGGAGCCGTTTTGCATATCACCTCAGACCTTCCGTCGCCATCGAAGTCATAAACCATGAACTGCGTGTAGTGGGCTCCAGCCCTAATATTTTTTCCGAGGTCGATTCTCCATAGTTTTTCACCTTTCAGAGAATAACAATCAATATAGACATTGCCAGTGAACGCTCCTCTGAAACTGTTGTCGGCAGCGTTGGAGGGATCCCATTTGAGAATGATTTCATATTCTCCATCCCCGTTCACATCACCCACACTGCAATCGTTGGGAGAATATTCATATCGGCGCATTTGTCCGCCTCTGCCCTCACACTCGCCTCCTTGCGGACGGTCGAGATGTATTCTGAGGCACAAATCATTCCATGGCCAGATGGTGTCGGATGTCTCAACAGAACCATTATCCTGATGCGTCACCACCCGATACCAATCATCTTTTTTCCCTTTCCTGTCCTCAAATGAAGTGACATCAGCAAGGCCTTTGGCAATGACTTTGTTCTTGCGGTACAAATCAAAAGTCACCCCTTTGGTGTCAGTTCCGAGCAGTCGCCAGCTGACGAAATATCCGCCATGCTCACCAATTACAGCCACACCTCCACGTCCAAGCCTTTCCATCTGACTGACAGGAGTGGTTTGAGCACAAAGATTCATGCCTATCATAAAGGCCATGAAGGAAACAACATACGATATCATTTTCATTTTTTCAGTTGCAGTTGGTTATACTAATGCAAACTTACATAAAAATCATGAATACAAGGGAAAGGAATTAGGAATTAGTTGTTAGGAAATAGAGATTAGGAATTAGGAAATAGTCGTTAGGAAATAGTGTTTAGGAAATAGTGTTTATCAACAACCGATGATTATATCAGAAGCATGCGGTTACAAAGGCAAACAAAAATCCATAATTATGCAAATGTCACTCTCTAACAAATTATTTTTGGCTAAAACCTATTCAAAAAGACCACTTTTAGCCAATTATCCACAATATTTTTGGCTAAAACCATTAATTTTTTACATGTTTTAGCCAAATATCCCTCAAATCATTTAGAATTTTTCTATTTCCTTCGTATCTTTGCCATTGTATAAAGAAAAGATATTTAAGATGGAAATTATAGGAAGGAAACGTGAAAAGGCATTGCTCCAGAAGGCGTATGATTCTGACTCATCGGAGTTTATCGCTGTCTATGGACGTCGTCGTGTTGGAAAGACCTATCTAGTGAGGGAATTCTTCAGAGACAAGATAACTTTCTATGCCACAGGTATTGCTCGCGGCACGAAAGCAGAGCAAATGACAAATTTCTTTGTTGAGATAACGAAGATTAACGATGACGTGAAGGCAAGTGTGCCCTCCACATGGTTTGAGATTTTTGAACTTCTATCTCAATCTTTAGAAAAAATCAAAGGCAAGAAAGTGTTGTTTCTCGACGAGATGCCATGGATGGACACGGCAAAGTCAGACTTTCTGAAGGCTCTCGAACGTTTCTGGAATGTGTGGGCATCGGCACGCACAGATATCCTTCTAATTGTTTGCGGTTCGGCAGCCTCATGGATGGTGAACAACGTCATAATGAATGATGGCGGTCTTCATAATCGCCTCACCAACAGCATTCATCTGCAACCTTTCTCACTGAATGAAACGCGTGAGTTTCTTCAGCACAACAACGTGAAATGGGAAAACAGCATGATAGCAGAATGCTACATGATTATAGGTGGCATCCCCTATTACCTTAGGAATATTGACGGGATGTATAGTTTGGCACAAAATGTCGATAACTTGTTCTTCATGCCTGGAGCCCTTTTACGGAATGAGTTTAACAACCTTTTCCATTCTTTGTTCAACAAGAGTGAGTACTATGTGAAGATTGTTGAAGTTCTATCGAAGAAGAAGTCGGGATTCACTCGTGATGAAATCTCAGAGAAGTCGGGGATTTCAAATGGCGGTGGTCTAACTCGGTTGCTGACAACGCTGGAGCAGTGCGGATTTATTCGTCAATATAAGTCGTTAGGCGCAACAAAAAATGTATATCAGCTTATCGACTTCTATTGCCTTTTCTATTATTCGTTTGTTAAAGGGAAAGACGCTGCCGATGAAGCGACATGGATGCACCTGCAGAATACCCCGACACATAACACATGGAAAGGCTTGTCGTTTGAAAGGCTATGCATGTCGCATTCGGCAGAGATAAGAAAAGCCTTGGGAATTTCAGGCATAATGACTCACACTTATACATATTACACTTCTGGTGTGCAGATAGATATGGTGATTGAAAGGGGCGACAATGCCATTAACCTCTGCGAGATGAAATATTCAAACCAGCCTTACAGCATAACCAAATCAGAGGCTGAAAAGATTCAAAAACGCATCTCCGCATTGCAGGAGAAGACAAAGCACAAAAAGACAATCTTTTTCACCCTCGTAACCCCCTGTGGGCTGAATCAGAACAAATACTCCATAAATCTCGTGCAAAACGTTATTACCCTTGACGATTTGTTTGCATAAAAGTTGCGTATCTTGCATTGGCTGCTAGCCAATCAATCATGCAGAACTAATAACGCATATAAAGCTTGAATCTGCAATACTGGCATGGCGTGATATGCAGATTGATGTTTTCAGATGGAATGATGTGTGCGGGTATTCCAAATATATTTTATACCTTTGCATTCAGATGAAAATAAAACATTGAAAACAAATTCATGATGAAGACAAACAAATTATCTATTGCTTTAATGGTGATGGTTTCCGTCAGTTTGACATTTTGCAGCTGTTTTAGAAGCGAGACGAAGAAGACGGAAAATCCAGAACAAGCAACAACGCAAGTGGAAACATTGGCCGAAGCTCTGACCAGTTGGGACGGTGCAACTCTGCCCGCATATCCTCAGGGCGATTCCACAAAGCTAACAATTCTGAAGTATGTGATTCCTCCTCACACCAATTTGGCTCGCCACTTCCACCCGATAATGAGTTTCGGTTATCTGATGGAGGGTGACCTGACTGTTGTGGCAGACAACGGCGCAGAAAAGACGTTTCATGCTGGTGAAACAGTTGTTGAGACAGTCAACACATGGCATCATGGTGAAAACAGAGGCGATTCGGCAGTGGTGCTCATCGTTTCGTATGCAGGATCCACGACAACGCCATTGGTTGTTAAGGAAGGAGAGGGAGACCCCAAGGATTATATTTCAGAATAGGATTCTAATGACGCCATCGGGCATCATATAAAAATCAACAAACATCAAGAGCAAAGATTTTCATGTCCATTTATTGAATGGAGAAGATAAAATTGATATCTTTGCCATAAATAAAAATCACAAACAAAAAGGACTATAAACATGAAAACTCCAAAATTATTAAGTTTACTTATGCTGGCATTTGCATCAGCATTGGCATTCACCTCATGCAGCGGCGGCGATGACGACAACAATCCCGCCGACGACTTGGCAGGTTCGTTCAGCGGTTGGACAGAGATGACCTACGGCACCAAGAGCACCGTGTTTGACGCCACAGACCATGTGACAATCACATCGAACGCAAACGGTTCAGCCACAGTGACATTAAAGTCAGACAATTTCGGAACAATCACCATCCCATCCGCATCGGTTACAAAGAGCGGCAGCAAATACACAGTGATAGGTCCGGGGAGCGTGACATTCGCTTCGGCATCAGGACTTAGCGGTGACCACTCATGCACATTAAACGGCACCGTCAGCACCAGCAAGGACGATTTCACATTGACCTACACCGTACCAAGCCTCAACGGCGGCACAACATTGGTGTTCCAGGACGGCACTTCTCCAATAGAGAAGGTTATTGCAGGCAGTTATGACGGCTGGACAATCATCAACAGCGGTTATTTCAACGACTTGTACACCGACAACGAGATTGTGAAGGTCACTGCCAACGACAACGGAACAGTTGACGTGAGCTACACCCACTCCACTTACGGCACATGCCTGATAGAAGGCGCCAATGTAAGCAAGAGCAACGATGTAGCCACCATCAAGGGCAGCGGCAAGATTACGATGAACGGCAAGGAATATGCATCAACATTCACAGGCACTGTGAAGACCGACAAGAGCGAGGCAGAGATGACATTTGACATTCCTACAGCAATGGAAGGCATGGACATCACTTTCTACAGCGGCGACACTCCAGTGTCGGTAATCGTTTCAGGCACTTACACCGGCAACTCAACGGAGAACACCGATATACAAACCGGTCTGTCGAACGATAACGACGTAATGACAATCACTAAAGTTGATGACAGCCATGTGGCACTGACCTACACATCAGAAGCATTCGGAACAGCCACCTTCGAGAACATTGCGGTTAGCACAACCGAATCGGGTTATGAGTTCGCCTCATCAGCAGGAACAATCAGCATCACCGGTCAGAGCGGCACAACCACATACGATTGCACCATATCAGGCACTATGGGCCTGAGCAAAGGCACATGGGCATTCAACATCAACGTGCCAAAAGTATCAAACGCAAACATCACTTTTGCGAACAAGTGATTTAGCTGATGACGAGCAGCTGTTAGTTGCAAGAACTTGGTTCAATTCTAACGGCTAGCCAAATAAAAACGCCTCCCAGTTCTGCATTGCGCAGAATTGGGAGGCTTTTTGGTATCAGGGGATATTGGTTTACGGATTATATGAAGAATCAAAGCGTATCAGACCAGAATTGCAATAATTATATCTTATTGTATTTGAGCCTCAGCAAAGCCTCCAGATAATAATAGTCGGCATAGATGATGCTGGCATCAATTTCACTTCCTGCTGGATGGTGTCCGGTGCTGTGAAGGAGGAATGCCACATTTTTCTTTCCGCTGAGATACTTGTCGGAACTGAGATCGGAAAGCATGGCAATCGCTGCCTCACGATATTGCTTGCCCTTATCGATGGTGACATACTGCGAAAGTTCGAGCAAGGCATCAGCCACTACACAAGCGGCAGAGGCATCCTTAGGAATGACATTGTCCTTGTCAACTCCCTCCACATACTTGGCATCCATGTCCCAAAGCGGAACCCAATCGTCGCTCGTCTCTTTAAGACGTTTCAGATAGATATCGGTGACTTTCTCCGCAAAATCGAGAAATGCCTTGTCGTGAGTGTAACGATACACCATGGTGTATCCGTAGATGGCCCACGACTGTCCGCGCGCCCACAATGAATAATCGGCATAGCCCTGATGAGTGACGCCCTTGATGAAATAGCCTGAAATGGTGTCGTAAACAGCCACATGATAACATGAGCCATCGGGTCGGAAGTGATTGCGCATAGTGGTTGTGGCATGCATCACCGCCAAGTCGTAGAGCAAAGGATTGCCGCCATTCGCGGCAGCCCAGAACATCATGTCGAGGTTCATCATATTGTCCATGATGGTGTTGTGGGGCCATCCCTGCCTGTCCACCTCTCGCGGCCAGCTCAGGATAGTGCCTACCTTAGGATTGAAAAGAGTTGCCAAAGAGTCGCTTGCAGAAAAGATGACATCCTTGTACGAAGGGTCTTTGGTCAATGGATAACCTTTTCCAAAAGAGCAGAACAAGAGAAAGCCTATGTCGTGGTCGAAAATAGGTTCGTAGGCTATATGGCGAAGGTTCTCGGTATATCCCTTTGCGGCATTCCTGACATTCTCATCATGAGTGTATGAATAATTCATCCAGAGAATCCCTGGCCAAAATCCCGAGCACCATTCTTCCGCCTTGGATTCACGGGTGTTCCATCCTTTCTGCTTATCTGTACTGAGAATGTTTCGCGGCTGCCGATTGAAGTCGTAAGGCTGCAACTGCTTCAATGCCTTGTTGATTTGGCGCGAGCAATATTCAAGTTGTTTATCCACATTGAATGCCTGTGCCCATACCGTTGTTGTCAGCAAAGCGACAACCAATGCCATTATATTTCTTCTGATGTAGGTTTTCATGATTTTGGCTGTTTATTTTTTCGGGTTCATAATATTCTTACCGTTTCTGAACACTCCATAGCATCCTTTCACCTTCATGCCTTTGTATTTCATTGTTGTTTCAGAAGGAGAGGAGAAGATGTGGTCGGTGTCTCCGTTTTTAAGGTGAACGATAATGCCCACCGCCGACTTGTCCTTGCACTCAGGTTTGAAGAACTCCACCCTGTCGATTTCAGAAGGTTCATTGGAGTCGGAGGGTTCGAATACAGCTACAAACGGACGTGTCCATGCCTCACCCTTCTGCCTGGCAATGAAAGTGAGCACCGGTTGCTTGTCGATGTCGTATGGTTGTTCGGGCATACGTTCGTATTCGAGATTGACTGGCGACAAAGCTTTGAAAACCGTTCTGTCGGGCTGTCCTGCCATCCACATCGTCATGGCAATAGTTCTGCCATCGTCACAAGTGGTGTTGAACACAGCCTTGACGTCGCTGGATGTTTCAGCCTTATGCTTATCATAGATATACGAGTAAGCATAAAGATGTCCTCCTGCAAATGCCAATTCATCGGTATCCTCAAGCGGAAGCGCAGTTCCGTCGGCACAAGCAAGCGTCATGTCCTGTCCAAAATTGTGGTAGAAATAGTCGTGCATCTTGTCACCGCCTTCCATTTTCTGGCTTCTGAACACATCCACATAGTATCCGCCACGCTCACTGGTTTTCACTATGCCCACAGTGCGCTGTTGCTTGCTCTGGCTCTCGGGTTCGATGAAATCCACCTGCGAATACGTTACATCGGTGAAACCGCCTGTTTCGTTGGTGTCAGGAAATCTCGACATGAGTTTGAACGGATGACTCGACATCATGACAGGATAGCTGGATATGCCATCCACCACAACAGTATTGTGAGCCGGCATCTGCGAGTAATATTCAGCGTAGTCAAGCCCGCTGTAGAGCGACATACCTATTCCGGCGTCAGGAGCTAGCACATACCCCTTGCCATAGAGTTCGAGCGAAATGCCATTGGCATGCTGATGATTGCCCAAACTGCCATTGAGCGAATACATCAGAGAATAGCGTTTGTTCATGCCTGTGCGCTGCACCAGCCAAGAAACATTAGGGGCATAGAAACTGGCACTGACATATCTCTCAATAGAAGCATCGTCGGCATCCTTGCCAATGACTTTGCGGAAATCCTCAAACTTGGCTTTCATGGATTGCTTTCCATGACGTGTGGCATAATCTATCGCATTGTCTATCGCCTTAGTGCTCATGTAGTTGGGATGAGTGTCACCGAACCCGCAAATCATCCTATTGGGAAACATATATTGCGCCGATGTCGTTATCGCCTTGGAGAGCACAGGAATGGTATCAAATAGATCAACGCCAGTTCTGCTATCGAGTTTGTTGGCGAACTGCGAGAAATCGTTGAGCACAGTTGTGCTGTAGCCTGGCGACTCATACCAAATGCCAGTGTCGGCATCAAATCCGAAATTCGCCATCTTCTTCATTCCCCATTGGCGAATACTGTTCTGATTGACAATATAGTCAATATAGAACTGACGGCCTTTTCCGTCGCTGTAATATTGGTTGTCTTCCAAAGCCAACGCCGCATCAACGATGAAAGCAGCCTGAAAGAGGTTCCAGTTGTTGTGCGGCACTCCATTGGCGATGATATTCTCCGCCCATTTCTTCAGAGCACCATAATAGATATCCATCGGCGCATTCTGTTGCTTTAGGTATTCCTTCAACAAGACGACACATTCAGATATTTCAGAGAGCGCGTCTTCATGAATCACCTCAAATGTGGTCATTCCTACCAACGTCTGCTGATGCCCATGATTAAGGTCGTATGGCACGTTCCTATAATAAATGCCTTTGAGGAAGACATCCACCACATCTGCCGCCATCTGCGCATAGCGTTGGTCGCCAGTGGCAGAAAACACCTTTGCGGCATCCTTTGCAATGGTCGCTATCTCCCTGTTCACATTAGCAATGTTGCATCCGGTTTTCGAAGGGTGAGCCTTTTCCATCACCCCTGTTGTTTTGTTGATGTATGTCACATTGCTCTC
>Ga0181612_180192_pt1 | contig 10099 bp, 10 predicted proteins | sample HoacroProtozoa21_FD_119630 | JGI IMG/M metagenome (GOLD analysis project Ga0181612, IMG submission 119630) | Hoatzin crop microbial communities from Cojedes, Venezuel. Combined Assembly of Gp0051906, Gp0051904, Gp0051908
GGAGAAAGAAGGGCGAGGTAAGGGGGATGGGAGGGAAGAAAACGATAATCCCTCCCGTTGTATCTAAAAAACGCCATCAGGCACTAAACAGGGAAACAATTAAAAACTTTAAGCAGATGCTAAACACCCTGGTGCCCTGCAGCAGGCGGCTCTGTGCTGTGGGGAGATCTGCCATGCCAGAACAATGACAAACAAAACCTAAACTCATTTTAGATCTTGGCTTAGAAGGACACAGAGGGGCATGGCAGAAGCCTCTGGGGCAGCAAAGAGCACCCAGCTTGTTCTGGTCTGCCTGGAACAGCTCCCCTGGCTCCAGCAGCCCCCTCGGCAGCGACTTTGCAAAGGGCTGAGACCAGCAGGAGAGCAGTTTCAGAGGTGACGTGCCCATACCTCAGGCAGCTGGTGTTTTTTCCTCTGCTGATGGTCACCAAGACCTCCCTGCAAGGCATTTTCAGAGCCCTCGGGGACCATGTGTTGTGGGAGGGCTGCCAGTCCCAGGTGGACACAACGGGGTGTCTGGATGCTGCCTGCCAGCAGCAGAAAGCCACAGGCTGTGCATGGGCTTTAGGACAGCAGCCCTAGGGCTGGAATTTAGTTTGTTCTTCCTCTGAGACGGGCAGGCAATTAGATACCATCACACTGCAGCATCCATGCGGTCACTATGCAGTGGATTCTCCTGTCTCCACCTGAATTTCCTGCACACCCAGGGTTGGGGAGGCATCTTGGGGCTTGGCTGTCAGCAATGGGGACTTGCCATTGCATGTGGTTTTGAGCTTCTATCCCATCCTGGCACCCCATCCGAGGGTCAGAGGACGTCAGTCTAGAGCCAGGAGAACCACAGGAGGGTCCAGATTATTGTTGAATTCACCCCAGATGTTGGGAGCCAGGGAGGGAGGCGAGCAGATGTGGGTGGGAGGGCAGGGTGCTGGCCTGAGCTGGGGGCAGCTGACAAGCTTGACTGCAAAAAGGGGTTATCCACCAGTGGGGGAGATGCTGGGGGAAGGCAGGAAGGTGTGAAATCCAGCTGGCTTCTGGCATGGCCGAGGTCGGTCACCCCATCTCTCCCTGGCACTCCACAGCTGCCCAAGCCAGCTGTGAGAGCTCACAAACATCGTGCCTGCCCCATGGCCACCGGGAAGGAGCGATCCCCCTTTGTCCTGAAGTTCCAGAGAGGGAAGCCATAAATTATTGCTGATTATGTTAAGCAATGCTGAAGAACTAGTAAAAAAGCCCTGGGAGCAGGGACACCTCACAATGCTGGGATGATTCCAGTGTGGAAAGTCACCTCTGGGGTTTGCCTGGGTGTGAGGTGACTCCTGGCAGAGGTCAAGCCCATGGGAGAGCAGAGGAGGTGGAGATATTCTAATTAGACGCTAAGGAGAAAGTAACTAATAGGTCTCCAGCCGGCCCGGTGCCCTCAGGCTCCCTTGCCCAGCTCCAAGCCAAACCACCTGCTTCAGGGCACCAGGGGTGGTCTGAGATCCGCAGGGCATGGCTGGAGCTGGGACGAGCCAGCTGCTGCTCCCCACGCATGCTGCCACGCTCAGCTGCAACAAAACGTCCTCATAAATTACCCCTGTGAAACAAAACGGGACAGATAAAAGCCAAAAGTGCATTTGCAGCCTGTTTGCTTTTGGTGTTTAATCCCTCTTTTATATTGCTCGCAATTTTCTGTATCTCATGGCAGCTTGTCTGCTCTCTCCTGGTGAAGTGTTTGAGCTGGGAGGCAGGACTCCTGGGCTGCCTGTGCTGTCCCTGTCAGCAAGTCGCTGCCCTTCCTCGTGCCTCAGTTTCCCCATGGTTTGAATAAGATCGATAACACAGAGGCCAGACCCCGTCCATCTTGGCTGACCGGGCAGGAGGACCCCCTGTGCCAGCCCTGCAGAGACCTCTGGGCTGTGTGAGGACTGGTGTGACACCCTCGCGGTGATTATGGCTTGGACCTGGCTCCATCCCACCCAGCACGGGTGTCGCGGGTGAAAGAAAACCTTTTCCAGCCCTGGGGCTGGCTGCTGCCCCAAAGCAAACTTGCCCAGCACACTGCTGGGTTTGTGCACTCAAACTGCCAGTGCAATACTAATTCACACAATAAAAAAAATCCCCTACATTAAATTAAATTTAATTTTAAGAATTAAAAATTGAATTCTCAAGTGGGCTAGAAACGGAGTGAAAGAGAAGCCGGGATGGGTACCCAGGATGCCAGCTTGACTTTTAACCAATCTCATCCTGTTTTCGCGTTCCCCCTCAGATCAGAGATGCTCAGAAAGCATCTGGCCAGTTCCAGCTGCTTCCACTGCGCTTCGGTAACAGCAGGACCCCATTCCATCGCATCCCGGTATGCCCCCTCAGAAGTAGCCGATACATTGGCACGGGAGAAAAGAAATGACCCCAAGCCTCTGCCGGGGTCTAAAATGTCCCCCCGCCTGAGGAGTAGCCGGTGCGTCGGGGACTGGAAATGATTATGATAAAACCTGCGGGACAGCAAGGGCATCACTATGATTTGTGCTGTCTAAATGTTAATCAGAATAATAATGCCTATTGAGACAGCTGTTTTAAAAGGCTGTGATGTTGGAGTAAAAATTCCAATAAAACTCTATTAGCCCTTCCTCGTTACACTAATGGTGCCTGCTGCTAAAAGCCCCCTGCTATAGACACCCGTATTAATGGGCTTATTACAGGAAATAAAATCCGAGGCTGAACATTACAGTGAAGCCTGATTAATTCAGCAAGGTAATCTTTTTTTTTTCTTCCCCCTCCTCTCTCGCTTTTCTTTTTCTCTCCCCCTTTATTTAATGAATGTGCTCCTTGAAGTGCCAACTTTTGAGGTTTGCTTGGAGTTTGGTGATGATTTTAAATTTAATCACAAAGAGACGAATCTTTGCTCTGGCTCCTGGTGCAAATGGTTGGTGAAAGGCTTCTCAGATGCTTCCATCAAACTGGGGAAGAGAAGAAAATCAGCCAGACCAGGAGAGAAGATACTAGGGAAGGGGGAACAATGAGTAGCCCATGGATGGTCCTGACGTGGCGAGTCTCGGACTGGTACAGCCTGCTGCTGATCTCCATGCAGGTGCGTGGTGACATTGGCCAAGGCGAAGCTGCTGGGGAGACGAGCAGCCGCCCTTCACTGCTCGTCCCCATCCTTTTTTCTCCTAGTTTCTCCTCCTTTGAAGCCACCCTCTTCCCTGCAGGAAGGGCTGGCCAGGGCCCAGGGCTGTATCCGTGTTTGCTGGTGCCATACCAAACCCACAGTGGTGGCACCTGTTGAGGCTGGCACCCCTTGCTCAGCCCAACCTTGGAACACGCCGAAAGACAGAAACCCACAGACAGACACACCGCTATTCATCTAGGCTATAAATAACTCCCATAAAAATCCTCTTCCCAGCCTTTTTGTGCTCAGCCAAACCCTGCCAATGGGAAAGGAGATGGCATCTATTTTATGGGCGGCTGGAAGCCAGCTTTGCATTCTTCTGGCTCGTGTAATCCCACAGGTACCCTCGTTTCTTTTCTTTTTTAACAGCCTTTTGATTCACATTCCTCCCAGCCAAGTTTAATTACGGCTTCGGCTCCTGCTGCCCCGGGGATGGGAAGAGGAGAGAGCAGCTCTGCCCACCTGCGGCAGGGAACGGGGCATGGGGAGAGCGGGAGGGAGGGAGGGAAGGAGGGAGAGAAGGGAGGAAAGTGAGAACGAGGGAAGGTGGGAAGGAGAAGACAGAAAGGCAGGCAGTAAAGAAGGAAGGAAAAGGAAAAGGAAAAAAGGAAAAGGAAAAAGAAAAAAGGAAAAGGAAAAGGAAAAGGGAAAAAGGAAAAGGAAAAGGAAAAGGAAAAGGAAAAGGAAAAGGAAAAGGAAAAGGAAAAGGAAAAGGAAAAGGAAAAGGAAAAGGAAAAGGAAAAGGAAAAGGAAGGAAAGTGCAGCACAGGTCTGTGCCATCCCAGGAAGGCCAGAGAAATGTGCAGGTCCCAGCTTGGGTAAAGACTGCATTTACCAGCCTAATTAATTTTTTTTTAGTTAATCACATCACGAAGCTGTGAACACCATGAGCTTTTGGAGAGGTCTGGGGATACTGAGCGATGGGTTAGCGAAGTCTGGTCTTCCTTGATCTTGATTCCTCGCAGATCTGTTGCAGTCATAGCCTTTGAGTTAAGCAGCCAGTGCACGGGGCCCACGTGCTGAGGGCTGGTAACGGTTTAATTACAACGTAGGGAAGTTGAACTGCACTGGAAAGGAAAAGATGGTGGGATTGCACAGACCCTGCTAAGCAATACTCAGGCGTCTGCAGGTGGGGCTGGAGCTGGGGTTTCGCTCTGGGGACCTGTGGCCTCATTGCCTTGGGAAATGAGGTGTTCTTGGACCAGGGATGGCTGGAGCTCCCCACCACACCTGCACCCACTCTGTCTGCCAAGGCAAACACCCTGTACACATCAGGGATCTCTTCTTCCCCATGCAATAGTCACAACCAATGCTCGCTTACTTACCTGTGCTCCCTGAAAAGAGAAGCCATCAGCATCTTTAGTCCCTGGCTAGGTTCTTGCTGTGATTGCCTCCCCATCACACCCTTACCGGCACCACTGGGCGGTGAAGGTGAGGGTCTCCACGGCAAACCCTGCGATGAGGGAGGACAGTCTGGTGAGTAGAAAGATGGTAAAACAAATACAGAAGGAAGGGGGGAAAAAAAAAGCAAAGAAATCAATTTAGTTACAATAAAGCCTCTTACTGTATTAACTGCTAATCCACAAATACACAAACACACAGGGGGAGTCCTTGGAATAAAGGCATTTAATTAAGCTATTTGCTCAGAGCTGTCTCTGAAAGGTCTGGCACAACAGACGAAGGGGCACAGCGGGACCCTGGGGAGATGCTCACCGGGACCACCAGTGACCATCTCCTGTAGTTCAAAGCCATGGAGCGGGTACATGGTCCCTCTCGCTGACCACATCTGGACCTCTCTGAGGTTCCCTTTGCCAGTTGAGGGGGATCTCTCCTGGCCCCCCATGGATGCTGGGGAGCTGACTGGTTGCCTTCCAGCTGGGGTGGGAGCTGTTGGCATCACACGGTCATTTGCTCCTTCCTCCTTTCCTTTTCCTTGCAGGGAGGGGGCCGTGGTGGTGGTGGTGGGGTTATAACTCTTCTTTCCTTCCATTTGATCTGCCAGCGGGCTCAGCGGGGGGAAGACCCTGTCTCGGCAGGCTGCCCATGAGATAAAAGGCAGAGAGGGCCCAGCCAAGACATTTTTTCCACTGTTCCCCCCACCCCTTCGCCCCTGCCTCCATCCCCCCGGTTTTCTTGGCAAAGGACGAAACGGGAAAATGAGCGTAGTCCTTTCAAAGCCCTTCTTCTTTCAATATTGCACCGGGCCTGGATTCCCTTCTGGATGCCTGATTGCTGGCATTCCCGCTCCCCACGCAGCCTAAACTGTAACAGCTGGGGGCTGGGGATGATGTTGGGGGGCTGCGAGAAAGTGCTGGGAGGCTGGAACAGAAACACCAGCCCCCTGCTTCCCACCCTGGCATCCGTGGTGCTCTGCACCCCGGTGAGACCTGCTCCCCCGGGGGTCCGTCACCCCATTGCCACCTTCCGCTCATGAAGCTCTGCTGCTCTGACATGTCATAAGATGTGGGGTCTCTGATCCTGGAAAGCTCATGGGTTGAAGGATGGTTGGCTGTGTCCCCGTGTCCCGCTAAGCTCCTCCTGGGGTGGGGGGTGGGAATCGGCTCCGCTGTCCCAGGGTGCTTGTCAAGACTTTGAAGTCCTGTCCTGCCGCAAGCTGGGATGAAAGTCACCCAGAGGAACCTGGCAGAGTGCAGCTCAGCTCCCGATTGCTGCATTGGACTCAGCCGAGCGTTTCACTTCAACGTTTTCCAGAGATTTTCTTTTGATTTCACCCTTTTCTATTTGATTTTTTTGAAGACGATAATGATCTTCCATTTCCAAATGAAAAGTCATTTGGCACCTGTGGGGGGAAAAAAAGATTTATTTTTCATTTAAAGCTCTTGAAACAGGATAGTTAAACCATTGCATGTCTTTTTTTTTTTCTTCCCCAGAAGGTTTTTGGAAAAAGAAATTCCTCTAAAGTGACCTTTTCTTAGGAAGTGTTTTGATGAACTGGCATTTTCTGGATGAAAACGTGTTTCTGTCCAAAGCGCCTGGCTGTTCCCAAGGGAACGGGCAGGAGCAGACGGGCCGTGGAAGCATTGGAGGGAGGGAGCCTGACTTTGGGATTTCTCTGGTGGTCTGGAGAGGATGCTCAGCGTGGTGTGGCGAATTCAGTGCCAGGACCTTGGGGCTAGTGACAGAGGCAGTGGGGATGGCTCCGGTGTGGCAGCTCTCTGGGGGGTGGCGATGGGCTGAGCACGGCTCTGGGAGGCGGCAAAGGAGGGGAGATGAGATGGGGCAGCCCGTATCTCTGGCACAGCACTCCCCAATTCGTCCTTATCAGCTCTTTAGTGTTTCTCGTGCCTGTATCACACTCTGTGTAACTCTCCAAGGAAGGAGGGCAGCCCACCGGTGAGGCTGTACTGTAAACTTTCAATAGCTGCCACTTCTGATTACTGCTTGAGACTCTCTGAGGTGGGAGGATTTAGGTTTGCAGTGGGGCAATGGGCATGGAGGGCTGATGGATGTGATCCACTGTGCTCTTCCTGGCAGGGTCTCGTATTGCTACATGCCCCAAACCCAGGTCCTGGTAACGCCGTCTCAATCAGGCTGGAGACGGACACTCTGCCTCTGCTCTGGTGTGATCCTACCTTACATCTAGGATTGCAATAAACTTCCCAGCTCTAACAGCCTAAGTGCTGAGCTGGACAACCCCTTGGGCAGCATCCAGATGCTCTGCAGAGCTGCTGCCCCTGGCCAGGATGCCTGCCCTGTTGGTGCAGCCCACGCCGTCCCCACTTGCAGGGGGGCTGCATCCTGCTTGCCCGCATCCCACGTGCACACTGGTGGTTGGGACACAGACACACCCCGGGAAATGGTCTCTCAGAGGTGGGTCCTGTTCTTTAATCCTATTTGAGCGTCCTCATTTGCTGCTTTTCCGCACATCTTGTGCCATGTCGATTTGCTATTGCTCTGGTTTATTAATCAGAGTGTCAGGCAGGGGCAGATCAAATGGCTTATGAGAGCCCAAGTACATTACAGCAACGCTATTATCTCTCACCACCAAATTCACAATCTCCACAAAAAATTAGAGCAAGCTGCTCTTACAAGCCCCCATTCTCCATATGCCCCATGAACAGGACCCTAATTATTTTACCTTTCTTTAACTCTTTATTAATCCCACCCTCCACCAGCTGTCTGTTATTTTGCCTGGGATTGATGTGGTAACAAAAAAGATTGGCTTCACATATGCTGTTAAAACCCCAGCACTCGCAGGCTGCTAATGGGGCACCTCTCTCCTTGGATTGCGATACCTGCCGGAGATGCAGGCAGCTGCTTTTGGGGGGTCCCGCACATTTTTTGGGGTGACCCTGCCTGGCAGGGTGGCAGCAGCCGCCGATTCTTCCTGCGGTACCCAGCAGGTGGTGGTGATGTACAGCTAATTCCTCCTGCCCGTTTCTTATCGGAGGATTTTAATGTTCGATTCGGCTGCAGGTTGGCATTGTCCATCGCTCTGGCTTTCGGTGGGGGCTCGCCCCATCGTAAGAGCTCGCCTTTTATGTTTGTGGTTCTGGACGCAGGCAGGGCTGGCACCGTTTGGTGCTCGTTTCCCTTCTCGTGCTCTACAGACGGTACAGTGTCTGAACTATTATATGGAGGGAAAACAGACAAAACCTCTTACCACTTCTGCAAGCCCAGTTGACACAGTCTTTCCACTCTTTGATTGTATTTAATACCTTTTTTTTCACATCTTTCAGCACTTTACAATAGGACCAAAAAATATGATATTTGTAAGAATGCCTGTTCTGAAGGGACAAGCTAAGGTGACAGTGTCTGGAGGGAGAGGGCAGGGAGAGACAAGGCAGCAGGAGGCGGGACATGGGGCACAGGGGGTGCCAGGGAGGAAGGCGGTGGCAGAATTCTTGCTGCCCAGGGTGGGTTGACTTGCCCCTGCCCGGGGCTGCCATCCCTGGGCAACAGGGACTTGTGCTTCAGCTGAAACGTTGGTCTCCAGCACATCGATGGAAGCCTCCAGGACACTGGTATGGCTAAGGGGGATGGGCTTGCTGTGTCCTCACTGCTGACCTGGTACCTGGGGACATCGATGGAGACAGTGAGGGGGCAAAAAAGAAGTGAGAAGGAGCCGAGGGTGTAGATGACACCTCCTCTGCCAGCTGCTGGCATGGCTCTGGGATGAACCCAGTGCTTGGGAAGCTGGGGTGGGGGTGGTGGTAAAGCTGTGGGTGCACATGGGAAGAGGGGAGCATGGGTGGACTGGGAAACTGGGGTGCCTTCTTCCACCCTCTGGGGGTGACATAAAGCTCCGTAGCCCTCATCCAGTGCCTTCCAGGTGGCTACTGGGCCAGCTGTTGGCTGCTGGGGAAGAGACAGGGACAGACCTGCAAAAACTCATTGTTTCTCCCCACAAGAGCTGCGGCGGAGCTGAAACAATAAAGAAACTAGAAGGACTTGGTGGGGCTGGAATTGGAGAAATCAGGAGCGTGGCTGCCAAAATCTTTGTCTTCAAGAAACCAGGATGGCCAGAGGAGGGACAAAGGGGAGCTGAGGGCACACGGGCTGGCTGTGCTGGGCTGGAGCCAGCATGTGGCCGGAGCTGGGCTGGGGGCTGGCGAAGGGCTGGGACTGCAAGGGCTGGGTTCAGCTCAGCGCTACCGGGCTTGCAGCCGGCAGTCCCATTTCGTCCCAGGGATGCTCAGCCTCCTGTCTGCACCCCATGGCCGTCAGTACAGACATGTCCGTCAGGACAGACATGTCCGTCAGGCAGAGTGCTCTGCCCCACTGCCACTTTGGTGTGGAAATGCCCATACATACAGAGGGGATTCTTCCTTCTAGGAGCCACCTGCTTCCCTAGAGAGGCCAGAGGAGTTCCCAAATTCAGCATCCTGAATAGCTGACTGCAATGCCATTGCTTTACATAGGAAGTAATTTCTTCCTCTCCACTTTTTACTCCTTGCCGCATTTACGTCCAGGTGTTTAACTCTGACCTTGGATCAATTTCTTGCTTAAAGTTATCCATTTTTCCATGACAAGGGCCTCTGAGATGATGAAAAATTGACGTGGTGTAATAGCAGAGAAGTGCCTCTGGATCTGCAGCCAATCTCTCCTGCGGCGCAGAAATAAAGCCCTCCGAACACTGCAGAATATCTGAGCAAATCCAATAGTCTCTCATTTTTATATAAGTATATATATGGGTATGTATATGCGCGTAGCTTTATAGATACACGTATTAATATTCTCCACCCATTTCATTGCAGCATCTGGCCATCAGAAATGCAACTCCTAATACCGGGTGCTAATGGGAGATGTTTTTATTTGTCCTTGTTATAAAAGAGGTATCTCCGTATTAACTTTGCAGGGCATTATATTGATGTAGGGCAGTAAACTTTATGGCAGATTTCACAACCCTGTTAAGTGTATCGTCTTCGACTGTAATACCTACCTGGGAAGACAAGTGAAACCCTTGCCAGCAATACATGCCTGGGATGGTGGTGTGAAGCTGGAGCAGGAGAGGAGAAGTGATGCTGGTACCTGCTGGATCCTAGGCTGTGCAGAAGGCTCCCCACGTCCCAGGGCAAGCGGTTTTCTGACTGGTTGCTCCCAAAGTCTCCCAGAGCCGTGTCTGTGACAGCAGCAATTGCATCCCTTGGGTTTCTGGCCGGCTGCTCCGGAGGCTGCCTGCTCTCCTGTCCCTCCGCCTTCCACGTCCCCAGTAAATCTAACGTGATGCACACTGTGGCCGCCGGTCACAGATAACTGCTTAGCTTAAATCCTGCTTGAATTCCCTTGGCTTATCTGCTAAATGGAATCTCGTTTATAAATAGAGTCCTGTGGACACAGAGGCCTATTTGGGTAGGGGCTTGTTTGGCAAGGAGTTTAACAGAAGTTTGAACAAATTGCTGGGGAGAAGCAGAGAGATAATAACAAAATATAGCAAAATTATATTAAACTGACTTCTCCGCTTCCTCCTCATTCCTCGGCTGCTAGTAC
>Ga0181612_104320_pt1 | contig 10098 bp, 1 predicted proteins | sample HoacroProtozoa21_FD_119630 | JGI IMG/M metagenome (GOLD analysis project Ga0181612, IMG submission 119630) | Hoatzin crop microbial communities from Cojedes, Venezuel. Combined Assembly of Gp0051906, Gp0051904, Gp0051908
AGGTAGTGGAGGCCCCATCCCTGGAAACATTCAAGACCAGGTTGGACAGGGCTCTGAGCAACCTGATTTTGTTAGTGGTGTCCCTGCTCGCTGCGGGGGGGTTGGACTAGATGACCTCTAGGGGTCCCTTCCAACCCAAACCTTTCTATGATTCTATGATTCTATGATTCTATGATTACCAGTGGGGGTTTTTTTTTTGCTATTAAAACATCCTATTTCCATCAGAAATAAAGAATTAAAATTTATACTTTGTACACATACTTATTTCTCCACATACAAAGCTTTTCTTCAATTTATTGCTTCCTTTTATTTTAAAACTTGTTCAGTATTTTTTACTAGAAAAGTAGATCATAGGAATTGTAGAAAAAAATAAGTTGGATGGGATCTCAGCAAGTCATCTTTACCAGATTAAACAAGGGCTAGCTTTACTATGAGATGAATTGTGTAAGGTGTCATCCAGTTGAGCTTTGAAAATCCTCCTGGGTAGAGGTTTTAGAGTCTCTCTCGTCAACCTCGTCCTGTGCTTATTCTATGTTACTGTGAAGAATTATGTTCTACTGGAATACTTCTGATTTATTTTCTGTAAAATTTATTTGCCATTCATAGTGGAGGTTAGTGAATCACTTTATCAGCAGTATCTTCTGCACATCCAGGAAATTCTCATGTCGAAGTCTTGAGAGTAAGTTACGGTGATATCTGGGCATCAGTACAGATGTGGAGAAAGTCTTTTGAGCAAGTGCATCCCTTGCGGCTGCACATTGACGTACCAAAAGTTCCAAGGGTTTGATGGAAACAGTAACTGGAATTTGTATTATTTTTTTTGGATTTTTCTTTGGAAAGAACTTTCTGACTTTGATTGATAGATTTATATTCAAAAATGCATGAAGTGATTTTAGTCTTATCATAAACAACACCTGCAACACTTTCTCCTTTTCAGCTGCTGCTGCAACTCAAGGTTTGTTCTGTAAGTATTAAGGACGTGCAATTTTTTCAAGTGATTTGACTCTTTTTTGAAGATGCTGTGCTTCATGCACTGGATGTTGCTCCTTGTTCCTGAAGAATGAGCTTGGATCACGTCCATTACACTGTCCTCACTGGGCAGCAGTCAGAGAGAGAAAGGGGGTGCTGCCTGTTTTCTCTGGTTTTGTGTGTATTGCAAACAATAAAACATCTGCCAAGACTCTGATAACGGGCATTCTGCTCTGCAAACAAGAGTGAAATTTCAGCAGGAGAAGCATTTTTATGCAAGAGAATTTAACAATTGTCAAATTTCTGACGTGGCACACACAAAGACTGCAATATTATTAGGTTAGTTTTCTTGAAATTTAATGTGCAGTTATTAATGTCAGTGGGCAGATGAAGACGTGATATGAATTAATGACTTCTGAATGACGGCTGCCATTTGGACATGAATCAAGATTGATCAAAGAGACAGTAAGTTTTTCTTAGTCTTAAGGGAATCTGAAAGGGAAAAGCCCTGCGTGTCACCACCCACTCTCATGCTAAACAGTCTCCCAACAGAGTTGTAAAAGATGAAAACATCAATGTAGAGCAGTGTGAAGGAGTTATTGAGGCAGAGACTTCGCTAGGGAAGGTACAAGTAAGGCTTCCCCTTCTGTATTACCTGCAAATCTGCTACTCAAAGCTGAATTCTGCCAAATTTGCCCTTAAGTTTCTATTGGAAGTGATAAATACTGAATTCAATTGTAGTTATTCTTAAAAACATTTTTTTTAATGTTTAATATTTTATTTTTTACATGTATCACTATTCTTCTGGATTTGCTTGTTTAAGCAGATAACTTATTATCTAAATAATCTAATATCATTGAGTAGAGAACTCATATAAAACACTGTTTAGATGAGTTTATGGCTGCTGCTGCAGTTTCTATCTCCTTGACGGTGACTGAAATTGTAATCTTACTTTTTGCAAGAGGACAAAGTAGTTGGTGCTATTTTTGCCATCTTTATGATGAACAGATGAGTCTACCCTGGAAGAGGTCATCAGTCTTCTTGTTGGGAGTATGGTTATTGCCCTTATTTTTCCTTGCAGAAAAGGACTGTGGCTGAGAAAATGCTACCTCAGGCTACTATGTAAAGCAAATAGCAATGGAGCTCTGAGTCACAGAATTTTCTTTACTGTGTTTATAAACTCTAATGGAGATGCCACAACAAGTTTTCAGCTAATGGACCTTTTATTGCTAGCACTGTTTTGGGCTTGTTTCTCCCTTTGTAAATTGCTGTCTCTTCCCCACTCACTGCTGGATTTTGCTCGTTATGAAAATTCACCTCCTTAAATCCAGACAAATTTGCAGATCAGAATTCAGCTTTGGGGCTGCAGCACAGAAGCACGCTAACTCTAGAAATGAAACTGAATACATACTTTCTTTCAGATATCTGCAATCCTGAAAATGCTATTAAGGATGAACTCATCCCAGAGAAAGTAATTTTATAGTCAATATTTTGCTCAGTTCTATAAGTCCATGAGATTTACTCATATGTTACTGTAGAAATTTCCATGCATTTCTACTGAAGAAATGGCATTTTCTTAGTGTTTTTAGGGTTATGAGACAATTTTTATCTTACAAGAGAAAAAATGAAATTTGGTGGGATTTTAGTATTAATGTATATATGTTTAACTCAAGTTAAAACTTTTATATCAAGATACCCAAATTAATAAACTGATAACATATCTCAAAAAATCTGGAAAGGCCTATATATTGTTATCTTAGAATATTAGTGTTTGATTGGCATAGTGGCTTTATTCCAAGCTACATGACAGATTTTAAAATTTTTATCCTATAACTTAAGGATATATACAGACACAGTCAGGTAAATAAATATGAATGAACTTTTAAAGTAGATTGTTAAACTACATTTAATGTCTGAATAGTACTTTTTTCATACAGAAATAAAATGACCTCAGTATACTTAAAATTTGTGATTTGGGTTAACCTAAAATGAGGCCATATTTATTGTGAAAAAAGGTGTCTTCAGAGGAAAGTCTAGTGCAGATTAACTAATCCTCTACAATAACATATTCAGTTAATTGGAATTAATTTTGAAGTATCATAATGGAGACAACTACCCTATTGAGGAAGTCTTGTGCTTATGAAATACTGTTATTGAGTGGTGGTTCATTAGCTCATTTTTTAAATTCATGAAAGAAAAAAAATATTTGCATATAAAATTAAAGGTACTCAACTTCTTAATTCAAACTGTTGGTGTGTGAATTTAAAGTAGATTAGCTGAACAATTCATTCCTGAATGCATGCCTTTAAGAAGGGTTATTCAAATTTTGTCCAAAAAATGTTGACTTCTGATGTAAATAAACCTAAAGCACATTTTAATTCTCAGTGGAAGTTCAAACAAGATTTTGATGCAGTTTAAAGATTAAGCGATATTATTTTTCCATGTAGCAGAAGTGTTTGAGTGTTTGGTTTCCTCTACTTGATTAAAATCTTACTGGGGCTATGTGATTGCAACTTAAAGAAAAAAAAGTTCAAAAATCCAGCCTCAGAATGGAAGCATTTGACATCACTGTTTGCTCATACTATGAGCACTTATATGTCAGGTACAGTATTAGATTTTACAGTCATATATGTATGATGTCATACGAGTATATCTTGAAGAAAAGGAGTTGAGCTTTTTAATGGGTGAACAAGAATTGTCTGTAAATATGACAAATTTGTTAGTCTGAGCCAAGAATCAGAGTTCTTCTCTATGAATTCAGTCATAGAAAATTTGTGTGGCTTTGCATCTATATATGCCTTTAGAAATGGAGCACCAAAAATTACTGGCAAAGCATCAGAATGAAACTGACTTCATTCTTTCGTAAAATTGTAGAAAGGATACAGTAAGAGCTCCCTGTAGCATGGACCTGATACTGCTAAATTCAAAATAAGCTTCTGGAGCCTTATGAGTGCCAACTGACTTAACAACATTACCTTCATCATCAGTTGTCACGGAGGTGACAGCTCCCCATAGATCTCTTGGCTGTAATGAGCTCTTGGCTAGAGTTTCATTTTCTTAATTGGAAGTATATCTGTGAAGCTTGCTGCTCCCAAACTTAGAAACCTTTTAATTTCTTCTCTAAATGCAATTCCTCCTCCACAGCCATTTGTTCACAAGCCAGCAAAGTCTTCTGGCTCAGTTATTCCTTTTGCTGTTTTATGTTCTCTCCACACGTCTTTCAGCATCTGTGCTGCCAGTCAGAGCAAGTTGCGCTGTTCTCCATCATACCTCTACTATAACACGGAGAAGCACAGCATGGTGACATCTGAGCTGGTGCCAAGCAAAGGGCTGTGGTACAGTACAGCCCTGGCAGGAGGCTAGTAGTACTAAAGACCACAAGGTGCATCCTTATGCTGATGTGACTCTATTGCTTCTGGTTAGAGGTTTCACAGTTTGGACTTTTCCATACTGCGCTCAACTAAAGAGGTACTCTTCATCTTGTGCTCTGATAAGCTTACCCTAACTTTTTTTGAATAACAGACTGTTCTATCATAGTTTAATTTGCCCAGAAGAAAAGAAGTATATTACAGTTTGCTATGTTAGCCAAAGTACAATTTGGTGGGGATTGTTTGTTCACATTTTTTTTCCTAGCTAAGCTCTGTCCCTAGTGAGGTCAAACACTCTAGGAAGAACACAAAATTGATGCTGCAAAATGATCAGCTTTCCAGCTGCACTCCAGAGCTTCTAAATCATGGTTAAATTAGTTATATTTTCATGAATCTGGAGCACTGATTTATGATGGTGACAAATGTTGGAGTTAAGAAATAAAACACTGTGAAACTCTTAATAATATATGGGAAGGAAATTATATACCTTCATATGTCTCTATGTGTATTTTTCCACTTTCTGAAGTCTCTCCTTTCATTCAGACAGAAGATAAATGTGTTACTGGGTTTTCCAAAACTTAATCATTCATTACATTTGTTGGACTTACACGGCAATATTAAACACAGTAACTCATAACTTGAGAAGATTATTAAAGTTTCCTAGATAAAACAGGTTAATTAATTCCCTTAGGGGACTAATGAGGCTGTGCTTTTGGTATATAATCATGTTAGTTTCCTGACTGTGTAAAGAAGGTACTAACAATTGGACAAATGCAATAACAGATCCTCTTAGAAAGCTGTATGATTCTGTAAAGTGCTACATTTTTAAATTATCTGGTTAATTTAGTGCTAGCTCTCTGTGTTCAGAAATTAACAAAATTAATTTGCCTGGGTGAATTAGGTTTCATTCATACCAGTACTGATTCCTGTTCAAAAGAACCTATTGACACTGCTTAGTGACAAAGAAACTAATACTGTATTTCTGTGGAAACTTTGGATCAATCCACTTGTTTCCATGAACTATTAAGTTATCCAGCTTTTTCTGATGAGTTAACCAAAGCCATAGCAGAAACTCATTAGTTCACACTGACAGGCCCAAGAAAATATATCCTGATTGGTTTTATCTTAGTTCCAGTGTCATTTTACAAGGTAATTGAGATTTAGTAGTATTATATCAAAGTTCTCTAACATTTAAGTCTTTATGTATCTGTGATGTTCAGACAAAATACATTTATCTTCACAAGAACTAAATCCCGCAGGACGCCAAGCCAAGGCTAAAGATACACCTAGTGAGTATTTTTCAGACTTACTAGATTTTTAGGTGCCTTGAATACTGTGAGAAGAACTGAATTTTAAGTAGCCCTCAATATTTTAAGTGCTAAATGTCTTTGAAAAGCACAACATTTTCTGTTCTTCTACTTTTGAGTAAAACTATAGTTTTCATTCTTCACATAACATAGTATAAAGAAATACAACATCTACCTTAAAACCAATTCTGTAGCACAACTCACTTCCTAAAGAGTCAGCTTGTACTAAATGACATGCAATAAACACCAAAATGAAATATATTCTGACCGGAACTCATCTTCTGTCCTGTAGTGAACAGATGTTCACAGATTAATTTTGCTTATAAGATACATGTCAAAAGAAGGAGGATCTTTTAGGTTTTTAAATGAAGATAAAATTGTTGTCTACATTATGTTTTCTTATCCCTGTAGCCTTAATCTCTTATTTCTGATGGTATTTTTAAAACTACAAACATCACTTTTAGTACTATCGCAGATTCTGCTTCTATTTTAATGGAAACAGATGGAAATATTTTCCAAAATCCTCCTGACTTTAGAGAGGGGTATTTTAATCTGAACCATTGTAATATTGCATAAAGCAAACATAAATTTAAATTAGAAAAAAAAAATCCCAAATCTCCAACTAAAATAACACCAAGTTTTAAGATGGAAATTTTATAGTACAGCTTTTCTTCCCAATGGGTTAAAGAAAATTGAAACCAATTTCACTTCACGTCCCTTTACTCTGACTCATCTCCTCAAAAAATATATGACTTACTATCACAAGGTTTTCTGATAGTGAGTAAATATTTACATGCAGTCTGCTGATATGAAAAAGCACCCTCATATTCTCATTCTAGAGGCACTTTGGTTGCAGAATTAATCACATTTCATAGGCTTACTATGTTCTTCCTATTTTCTCAGAGTGCAATTACAAAAGATAAGATTTTGTATCTTGTTTTCATTTCATTTAGTAAAGGACCACTTTGTTTCTAACTAGATTTATTAGTCTGAAAAGAAAGTTGTTGTGCAGTCTGAATTGTAGCTAGAAATTCAGGGAAATTTCAGAGAAAATTGTGTGAAAGCTGAAAAAAAAGGTACCTCATTTTTTCAGGGAGGTACAAAATGAAATGATTCCTAAGCAAACCTGAAAACACAGAACCATGCAAAAAGCATCTGTCCATACTTGCAAAATCCTCAGTTAATATAATCAAGAGGCAGCCGAAGAAAAGCAAGGTACTTCTTTCTGAGAAAAATGCTTTGTACATTTCACAAGGAAGTACTCTGAAAGAGCTGACTCTGGGTTCCCACTCCAGGTGGAGACAGATCTTTACCTCTGTGACTGCAGCGCGGCATATACTCTGGAGGTGTCATCTTAAAAACTGAAACAGTTTAGGCTCATCAATATGGATATCAAACACTCTGTGAAGCTGAGAACTTTCAAATTCCACTGTTTTCCTTTCCGCATTTTTGTGATATATGACTGCCTCCTTCAGTATGAAATCCTCTTCTGTTAAACTTTGTTTCCTTTGTGTCTCCAAACATAGAAGAATGTTTGATTTTCTTTGTATGAAGGATGATAGTGTAGTCTTATAAGTGTGCTCATATACTTAAGTTATGATTCATACCCATAGAAACTAAAACCTGTGATATAACGTATTCTGAAAATTTAATCTACTTGTGCTCTACAAATCTCTTAAATTTAGTCCTATTCTTCCAAGTGAAAGCCAAGAATCTGAACTTCTGATATTAGATATACTTAAGTATTGCAATGTCTTTCTAATTTCTCATTCTAATGTACTACTGTCCCTTGTGCCAAGATCTCCTACAGCAAACCATTTGCATTTGCATAATTATTCTTTTATAATCTTTCGATTTGTGATGGGTGTATTTTCTTCTTGAATAGGTAACTACTATTTGAATATTTCATATTTTATATATATTACAGGAATTGAGTCCAGTGTCTATGTCTGAATTTCAAATATAACACAGGTTTAATATTGTTTGCTTCTACTTTGCTATGAATGAATTCTATTACAGCCAGCTAAATCTTCTGTTCATTTGAAACGACTTGGGCAATTCTCATGTTGATCAAGATAATAGCATCTTTATGTTATAATAAGACTTATGAAAATTGTTGCTTCTGGAAAACTTTAAGCATGTGATCAGCTATTTTTCCTAATTGTTCATGTATTTACCTCATTCTCACAGTAAAATCCTAGATCCTCTTGGAAATCCTCGAGCGAATATCTTTATGTCTGACAACAGCAAATACTGTTATGAGACACAGATTACATTTGGAGATGTTAGACTGGTTTCACAATGTTATTTCATGTTCTTTCTGCATTACTTGTCCATTAGTTTGCAAAGCAATAACAGTTTTCGTGTAAAAGGATAGAAAAAAAGACCTGAAGGGATCTCAATTTTAACTTGCATACTTTTTAATAAGATATTTGATAACAAATTTTCATTCTAATGTTAGCCTCTTAGAATATTGCTTTTATAATTGTGTCTCATGATAGAGAAGAAAGCTTTTGAACCGTTGCTTGGGTTGTAACAGCAGATATATAAACTCGGCAATAAAGAAGTCAAATTGTAAATGGTCAGCACTATAAAATATGTCTTTCAGGTTGCCAGAAAAGCTTCTTCAATCCCTTAGCAAAGAGAAAAGCTGCATATTGACACCATAAAGAAAATAGAAGCAACAATAATCTCCACACTTGGTAAGCAGAGTAATATTTTTGAGAAATCTAATTAGGCTCTTGGCCGTTCATTGTTAAAGGATGTCAGAAGAATTTTGGGTTTTTTTGAGGTATCACAGTGGGTTTGAACTTGCCAGCTGACATTTTAATACAAAAAGGGATATTCATTTTCTTACATGGATGAATTTATTCAACTTGCCATTGTAGTGCTACAAAATAAACAGTGCTTTATAGTTTGTATGTATCTTAAATTGCTTGCTTGTTTCACCATAGCGATAAGCACTGTCCTCAGAAAAAAAGGAAATCACTGTTTCAAGCTGGAACTAACACCCAGACTTAAGTACGTGAGAGTTAAAGGGCTAATAGTGTCTGAATGTGGAATTACCTGGAGCAGTGACAATAGTTATTGCAAGAACCAGGCAAAATAACACTACCAGACTCATATCCTGAGTTTCCTGAGCAAACGAAAATATGCTTCTCTAAGTATCCCCAAAAAATATTTTCTTCTGAAAACTGATTATATAACTGTAAAGCTAATAGCCTTGATGCTGAAACTTATTAACTAGAAATATATGATTGTGTCAAAACAAAGCTTTCTAAGTATCATATGAAATTATAAGTCAAATGTAAGAATTTGAGACCTGATTTTCTATAAATCTATGGCAAGTCTTCTGTAAATAGTCATGGATTTGATTAAAAATTGCACATTTTTATTACTACTTCAGATTCTCTGATATTTGCAAATGTATTGAATATCATGGCTTCTGTTGTTTTTCAATCGTTGGGGAAAAATAGTGATGTTAGTTAATAGAGTGGAAAGATACTTTGTTCTCAGTGCAAAATATTTTTTGATTCACTGGAGATAATTGCTAGTCATGATATCAGTATTTATTGACTTGAAGTCCACAAAAAAAAAAAAAGTTTAAAATATCTCTGCTGGGAATTACTTTAAAGGGATACTATTATTATTAAAAGTTAACAGATTTAGTGATATATTTTTATCATAATAAGAGGAAAATTTTCATTAATAATAGAGTCTGAGAACAGTATCCAAACAGAGAACTGTAGAATTGCATTATTGTGTTCAGCTGTGATGACACTGATTACTAGGCCTGCCTGACCATTTTTCTATGATAAATTGCACTTCTTAAAATATACTGCAAAAAATTTGTAATATTTTCAAAGATATTCAAATTACTCTTAAAATTATGTATAAATTTCTATATGCTTGTGGTATTATCTTTCTGATTACTTGTTTCTACTGCAGAATGAAAGAATCTTGCTCACTTTTTACTCCTGAATTCCCAAATTTTACACGTGTCAATTTATTCATTTAGTATAAAAATGCAAGACTAAATCAATTAAGCTTTTCAAGACAAGAAGACTAGACAAAGTAACTAGTGGTTATATTTTTTTCGCAATGTTGAACTCAGTTGAAAGCGACATACTTTTATTAAAAAGATAAAAAATATGAAAAGTAAATCCATCAGAATGTCTTATTGTGCTGCAACAAGGCTACATCAATTTGCTTTGCAGTTAAATGCAAAATAAGTATATTTGAAGAATGCTTCTAAAAATCGTTTACCTAAAGAACTGTTCTCAAGAATATGCTCTCAAGCTGTTAGTATCGAAAGAAAAATGTGTCTCATTACAAGCTTAATAATTGATTCAAAATATGGGTTCAAGCATTTAAACAAAAAAAAAAAACCAAGAAGACGGTTTGAGGGTTTGGACTACTTTTTGTTCCCATAATTAATAAAGATAGAGCTAGAA
>Ga0181612_128252_pt1 | contig 10098 bp, 6 predicted proteins | sample HoacroProtozoa21_FD_119630 | JGI IMG/M metagenome (GOLD analysis project Ga0181612, IMG submission 119630) | Hoatzin crop microbial communities from Cojedes, Venezuel. Combined Assembly of Gp0051906, Gp0051904, Gp0051908
CAACGAAAGCCTTAAGGGCAAGTATGTCAAGCTCGTTTACGACCCTAGCGCAGAGACTATCACCCTGAAGGGCGTTTGGTCACTGATCGGAAATGTAGAGGAGGATACCTCTTGGGGTGTTGACTACTTCATGACCGAGACTTCTACAGGCGTTTGGGAGGCTGGCTACACCATTACCGGTGAGTTCAAGCTCCGTTACGACTGCGGATGGGATGTTAACCGTGGTGGTCCTCAAACTGATGCTTATACTTGCACTCTTGGTGAAGCCTTCAGTACTTCGAACGGAAGTGGCAACATTAAGGTTCCTACAAACGGCAGCAAGTACAGAATCGTTTATGACTCTACAGCAGAGACTATTACCATAAGCGCATTCTAAAATCCTTTTGGGCAGAAGGTCTTGACCGGCCTTCTGCCTCCTAATTTATTGATAGACAATATGAAAAGAATAGTATATCTCGCACTGGCTATATTGGCTTTTGCCGCCTGCAAGAAGGTGGATAACCCCGATAACAAGAAGCAGAAGACTGACCCTACGCCATCAGTTGAAGAGGTAGACCCTGACCTTAGTTTCGCAGGAACCACCTACCAAATTCTGGTATACAGTTTCGCAGATAGCAATGGCGATGGAATCGGAGACTTCAATGGCATTAAGAATCATCTTGATTATTTCGCAGATATGGGCGTAAGCGCTTTGTGGCTATCGCCAATCCATCCCTGCATGAGCTATCATGGCTACGATGTAACTGATTACTACACAGTTAACCCCGATTTCGGTACTGAGGCCGATTTCCAGGCTCTGGTAAATGCCGCACATGCCAAGGGCATCAAGATATATCTGGACTATGTTCTTAATCATTCTGGTACCGACCACGAATGGTTTAAGTCTGCAGAGGCTTCCGAAAGCAGCGAATACCGCGATTACTACATTTTCTCGCAGGACCCTGAGGCCGATATTAAGGCCGGTAAGATTGCAATGATTGCAAGGGAGGGTTCTGGCGGATACAACTCTGGCGAGTGGTTCGCATGCGATAATGCTGGCGGAAGTGGACGCTTTAAGTTCACCCTTAATACTTCATCTTCAAACCCTACAGTGACCATTACAGAGACTACCGAGTCCACATATTCTGGCTCTTCTTCTGTGGGGTGGAACCTGTATTACGGCAATGGTACTACGACTTATTTCCGCTCTGACGGATCCAATTCTTACTCGCTGGTAGTTGATTTTGAGTCCGATTGGGGATTCCTTGTACGCAAGGCTGCCAACTGGAATACCGGCAGTAAATATGGCGCAAAGGCCGGTGCAAGCACTATTACCATTGGCTCTGCATTTACCCTTTACCCCAGCACAAGCAGTTTTGACCCTGCAAATGTTACCTTTACCGACCCTACCTACTTCCATTCTCATTTCCAGACCTCTTGGTTTGCGGATTTGAACTATGGTGCTGCATCTTCATGCGAGACCTCTGCTGCCTTCAAGGACTTGGCTGCATCTGCCGATAAATGGATAAAGATGGGTGTTGATGGTCTTCGTCTGGATGCAGTTAAGCATATCTATCATAAGTCTGGCTCTGATGAGAATCCTACCTTCTTGGCGAAATGGTATGACCACTGCAACGCTACCTATCAGGCTCAGGGACATACAGATAATATCTTCATGGTCGGTGAGGTATTTAATGAGTATAACGATAGCGGTGCTTCTTATTCTTCATATCTGAAGGGTTTGCCTTCTGTATTCAACTTCAGTTTCTGGTGGAGGCTGAGTGAGGTCCTGAATAATCAGAATGCTAGTACTTGGGTTTCCAACCTCGTTACCTATCAGAGTACCTTCTCTGGTGCCCGCAGCGATGCTGTAATGTCCCAGAAGCTCTCCAACCACGATGAAGATCGCACAGGTAGCACTTTGAGCAAGTCAGCAGATAAGGAAAAGCAAGCTGCTGCAATGCTTCTGACCGCACCAGGAAAGCCTTTCATCTATCAAGGTGAGGAACTGGGCTATTATGGCACCAAGAGTGGTGGCGACGAGTATGTTCGAACTCCTATCAAGTGGACTAAGAGTGGGGATGTGGCTGATGGTACTCTTGGAGGCAAGGTCGACAATTCTATGCTTACTTCGGATATCTCCGTTGAAGCCCAGGAAGAGGATAGCTCCTCGATTCTGAATGTCTACAAGACCTTTGGCACTGCCCGCAGTAAGTATGCTGCCCTTGCTAATGGAACCATCTCCGCTTATAATTCTTCATTAGGCGCTTCCCTCGCTGCCTATTATATGACAGATTCTGAAGGTAATAAGATGCTGGTTATCCATAATGTAGCTTCGGGACAGACTAGTGCCGCTTTCACTGGCAGTCTTGATGAGATTGTGGTCCAGCTTGGCAGCGTTAGTGTCAATGGCAATAAGGTGACCCTTGGTGGAAACTCTTCAGTTGTCTTCAAACAGTACTAGCCTATGAAAAAATATATTTTGATGCTGGTCCTTTGCGCTCTTGCCTTCGGTTGCAAGAAGGCGGGGAGTGGGTCGGATAGCAAGAAGAAGGATACTCCTTCGACTGTAACCACCATTGAGGTGCCTTCGTTTGCGAAGGGGGCAGATATTTCTTGGGTGACGGAGATGGAGTCCAATGGATACAAGTTCTACAACCAGTCGGGAAAGTCTATGGAGTGTACTGCTTTGATGCAGTCAATTGGCTGTAACTCAATTCGTTTGCGCGTCTGGGTGGACCCTTCGGATGGTTGGTGCAATAAGGCTGATGTGTTGGTAAAGGCGAAGCGTGCAAGGGACTTGGGAATGGCTCTTATGATAGACTTCCATTATTCTGATTCTTGGGCTGACCCTTCGAAGCAGACCATTCCTTCTGCTTGGGATGGGATGAATGTTACCCAGATGGCAAAGGCTCTTTCCGAGCATACTACCGATGTGCTTCAGACCCTTAAGGATGCTCTTGTGGATGTGGCTTGGGTGCAGATTGGCAATGAGACCAATACCGGTATGTGTTGGGAAGTGGGGAGTGTGAGCAGCAGTTCCGCTGCGGGCTTTATCGCTCTGGCAAATGCTGGCTATAAGGCAGTTAAGGCCGTTTATCCTGAGGCTTTGGTGCTTCTGCATCATAGCAGCGCCGAGGACCTTTCGGGCAATACTTGGTTCTTTAATCTGGTTAAGAGCGTTAGTTTCGATATGATTGGACTGTCGCTTTATCCTTCTTATTGGGATTCTTCGAGCCAGTCCTATCCTGATTGGACCACCAAGACAAGTGCAGCTCTTGCCAACTTCAAGACCCTTTATGAGACCTATAACAAGCCTATTATGTTGGTGGAATTCGGGATGCCCGTTTCGCAACCGGCTAATGCGAAGGCTGCGTTGCAGTATCTTATGGATGGTACAAAGGACTATTCTTGGTTTAAGGGTATTTTTTATTGGGAGCCTGAATCGGAGAGCGCTCGCAACAACTATGATTACGGTGCCTTCTCCGGTGGCAAGCCCACCATCGCCCTCGACCCGTTTGCAGAATAAAACAAAATTATATGAGAAAAGTTTTTGCTATGATTTCACTGGCGGTTTTGCTGGTGGGATGTGCTACAAAAAAGGCTGAAAACAAGACCGGATATGAGATGCCGGAGGCTGAGGATGTAGTTATGTATCAGGTAAATCCGAGGGTTTTTGCTGCCAATAATTCCTTTGCGGAAGTCAGCAAACATCTGGATGAAATTCAGGCGTTGGGAACCAATGTAGTGTGGGTGATGCCAATCTATCCAATAGGCCAGGTGAAGAGCAAAAACTCGCCATATAGCATCTCCGATTATTGCGCCGTAAACCCCGAATTCGGAACATTCGAGGACTTTAAGGCGCTGGTTGACGGCTGCCACGAGCGCGGAATGGCCTTCATTATGGACTGGGTAGCCAACCATACCGCCTGGGATGCAAAATGGATATTGGAAGGCCACACCGACTGGTACACCACAAATGCCGATGGCGCAATAGTTTTCCCCGAAGGCACCGACTGGACCGATGTTGCTGACTTAAACTACGATAACAAGGAAATGCGTGCTGAAATGATAAACAGCATGCTCTATTGGGTAGAAAAGGCCGGTGTAGATGGCTTCCGCTGCGATGTTGCCGATTTTGTACCTGCTGATTTCTGGAGCGAGTGCATCTCAACCCTGAGGTCGAAGGCCGGCCGCCCGCTGCTCTTCCTTGCCGAAGGCAACAACCCCGATAATTTCAGCTCCGGCTTCGATATGAACTATGCTTGGGACTATCTCCCGGTGCTTCGCAATGTGTATGGGCAGGGTCTAAGCGCCAAGTCGCTGGTTGAGGCCGATGCTGCCGAGTATGCCAAAATCCCTGCCGGCAAGGTCAAGCTCCGCTTTACAACCAACCACGACGAGGCTACCAAAAAGAGCACTGTGGATGAGTTTGGAGGCAAGCAGGGTGCCCTTTCCGCTTGGGTAGCCGCCGTATTTATGAACGGCGCCGCCCTGGTCTATGGCGAGCAGGAAGTTGCCTATCCCAACACCATCAATTTCTTTAACTATGTACCGGTAGACTTTAGCTCCAACCCCGATGTTAGGGCAGCCTATACCGCTCTGATTCAGGTATTTAAGGAGAATCCCCGCATCCACAAAGGCCCCTACAAGTCCTATTCTACCGATGATGCGCTGGTGCTGGAAAAGGATAATTATCTGCTGCTGGTGAATGTCCGCCCCAACCCTGTTAGCGTGCAGATGCCTAAGCTCTGGGAGGATGCCACCGACCTGCTGACCGGCGAGGGCTTCAAGTCCGGTGCGGAAGTGCAACTCCCTGCCTACGGCTATATGCTGCTGCGCAAGCCCGCTTACATCGCCCATGTTGAGCCTCCCTGCTGGTGGAGTGGTATGAAGACCGAGCTGCAATTGCTGGTAAATGGCCCCGGAATAGGGGAGTACAAGGCTTCTGTCGAAGGCCTTAAAGGCTTGAAAATCAAAGAGGTACATAAGGCTGAGAGCGACAACTACCTCTTCCTTGATATTGACATTAAACCCGGCACAGAAGGCACCGCTACCCTTGTTTTTGAGGGGGAGGGCCAGAGGCTGGAATATCCCTATCAGATAGGCAAAAAATCGGGTGAAAAGCGCGAGTCCTTCACCACCGCTGACATGATTTACCTGATTTTCCCCGACCGTTTTGCCAACGGCGACCCTAGTAACGATACCGTTGAGGGCATGCACCAGCCCTGCCAGAAGGATGTTCCCCTTGGAAGGCACGGTGGTGACCTGCAGGGCATTATCGACAAGCTCGATTACATCAAGGGCCTAGGCGCTACCGCCATTTGGATTACCCCTGTTACCGAGGATGACCAGGACTTTGAGAGCTACCACGGCTATGCCGTTACCAATCATTATAAGATTGACCCCCGTTTCGGCAGCAACGAACTTTACAAGGAGATGGTTGCTAAAGCCCACGAGAAGGGCCTGAAGGTGATTAACGACATCGTTACCAACCATTGTGGCACCTTCCATTGGTTTATGAGCGACCTGCCCTTTGATGATTGGATTCATCAGTTCCCCGAATATACCCATACCAACATCGACTTCAGCGCGAACTTCGACCCCAATGCTTCCCTGCACGACCTGTACATCCAGGAGAGCGGTTGGTTTGTGCCGATGATGCCTGATATGAACTTGGATAATCCCTATACCCTCCAGTATCTGAAGCAGTGGGCAATTTGGTGGGTGGAGTATGCTAGCCTTGATGGTATCCGCGTTGATACTTATCCTTACAATGAGAAAATGCCGATGTCAGAGTGGTGCAAGGCTGTTTTGGCGGAGTATCCTTGGATTAATATTGTTGGTGAGTGCTGGATTTCGACCCATGACCAGTTGGCTTATTGGCAGGGTGGCAACGAGAATAAGGACGGTTTCGACAGCCATCTGCCTTCGATTATGGACTTCCCGCTTGAGGAGGCGATTGTGGGGGCGATGTGTGAGGGTGGTGATAATCCGGAGTGGGGGCATGGGATGACGCGCGTGTACGATTGCTTGAGTCATGATGGGGTTTATCATGACTTGAGTAAGATGATGATTTTCCTTGCTAATCATGACCATGGGCGTTTGGGGGATACCTTCAATCAGGACCCTGCGAAGATGAAGATGGCGTTGACTCTGCTTGCGACGATGCGTGGTATTCCGCAGTTGTATAATGGGGATGAGATGTTCTTTAGCAAGGCGCCGGGTAGCGATTGGAGCGATGGCGCTAAACGCGTCGACTTTCCGGAAGAATTATTTAATATGGCCGCTTCGCAGCAGTTGGTTTCGTCTGCAGAAAATTTTGGAAGAGGCAGCCAAAACCAATCTGCTGACTCCGCGGCTGGTGAAACAGAATCTGCCGTCAGCAGCGGACAGCCAAATTCAATTGCCCCTAATGCTGCTGAAATCTACGATTATACCTGTAAGCTATTCAACTGGCGCAAGGAAAAGAAGGTAATCCATGATGGGTTGACCGTGCACTTCCTGACAAGGGATAATACTTACGCGTATTTCCGTTATAATGAGCAGGATACGGTGTTTGTGTATATCAACAACAGTGGGAGCGACAAGAAGATTCCTTGGGCTGATTATGTTGAGATTACTGGCGGTTTGGGTCAGGGACGCGATGTGATTACAGGTCAGGCAGTTGACCCTTCGGATTGCACCGTTCCTCCATTTACTTCGATGATTATTGAGTTCTAGGGCCTTGTAGGCACTGTTTTTGTGGATTGGAAGGTAAACCTTTTTAATCATTGTAATATGAAAAATCTGCTTCCTTCAATTATTATTGCTCTGGCGATAGTAATCTTCGGCCTTTGCGTCAAGGCCGGTATCGACAATGTTGCTAACCGCGACCGTAAGGTGACCGTTAAGGGTCTGTCTGAGATGCAGGTTCCTGCCGATAAGGTGACTTGGAACCTGAGCGTTTATGAGACCGGCGATAATCTTTCTTCGCTTTACGATAAGATGACCGCCACTACCCAGAAGGTCGTGGATTTCCTCACCGCCAATGGCATTAAGACCGAGGAAATTGCAGTGAATCCTCCGGATGTTGACGACCGCGTTTCCAACCGCTGGGGCGATGAGAAGATTCCTTTCAATTACAAGCTTACTACCGGTATCTCGGTGATTTCCAACAATGTAAGCGCTGTTCGCGCCTTGGTTGACAAGCAGGGTGAACTGCTGAAACAGGGGATTGCTCTGGGCGGCGAGAATAATCTTCATTACGAATACACCGATTTCCAGACCCTGAAACCCCAGATGATTGAGGAGTCAATCGCCAACGCCCGCAGCACCGCAGAGCAGTTCGCAAAGAACAGTGGCAGCAGACTCGGCAAGATTATCACCGCCAATCAGGGTGTGGTTTCAATGGAAAGCGTCGAGCAGAACCCCAGCCAGATGAATGTGCGGGTTGTCAGCACGATAGTTTACGCCCTAAAGAACTAAATTAAATACTGCTAATATAAGAAAAGGCGACCACTCGGTCGCTTTTTTTGTGTGTATTTTATATGCTTATAATTTGCCATAAGTTTATTTTTTTTATATTTGTGGCAAAATATAATGCATATGAAGTCGAAGATAATAGGGCGTAAGGCCGAAATGTTAAGATTACAAAGGATAGCAGGTTCCAACAGATCTGAGTTTATGGCAATATATGGTCGTAGGAGAGTTGGCAAAACATATCTAGTTAGAGAGTTCTTTGATAATAATTTTGCATTTAAGTGTACCGGTCTAGCAAATAGTACAACTCGCAAACAACTCAAGAACTTTAATATTGCACTTAATCGCTTCGCCGGCAAGACAATTAAACAGGCTAGGACATGGTTGGATTCTTTTGAGCAGTTGCGTGATATTCTAGAAGAGAGTTCCATTAAAAGAAAATTGGTTTTTTTAGATGAACTTCCCTGGATGGACACTGCGCGTGCGGGGTTTATTCCGGCTTTGGAGCACTTCTGGAATGATTGGGCAAGTGCCCGTAAGGATATTGTATTGATTGTTTGTGGGTCAGCAACTTCCTGGATGATGGATAAACTGATTAACAACAGGGGCGGTCTGTATAATAGACTCACGGATAAAATTCTGCTTAAACCATTTACCTTGTCTGAGTGCGAACAGTATTTCAAGTCAAGAAATATTGTGCTTTCTCGCTATCAAATAGCTGAATATTACATGATTATGGGTGGTATTCCCTACTATTTAGATTATATAGAGAAAGGCGTCCCAAGTAGTGAGAATATTGATAGGTTGTTTTTTGAGGAAGGGGGACAATTACGAAATGAGTTTGATAATCTTTATTCGGCCTTGTTCAAAAAAGCAGAATTGTATCTGAAAGTAGTCCGTGCGATGAATAAGAAGGGGATAGGTCTGACTAGAAAGGCATTAACGACAGTACTGAATATTAAATCAGGTTCTGCCATCACTAAAGTGCTTAATGATCTGGAGAAATGTGGATTTATCCGTTCTTATATGGATTTCAAGTCAAAGTCTCGAAATAAAATATATCAACTGGTAGATCCATACACACTATTTTATTTCAGATTTATAGATTCTCAGGTTTATACAGATAGGCATTACTGGGCTAATTCTCTTAATACCCCGGAAAGGAATACATGGTCTGGACTCTCGTTTGAAGTTCTATGTTTGAATCATTCTGACCAGATTCTAAAGGCGCTTGGAATCTCTGGAGTGCGAACAAATATAACTTCATGGAGAGGTGAATCGGCACAGGTTGATATGGTTATAGACCGAATGGATGGTTGTATAAACCTTTGTGAAATGAAGTTTTCCAGAAGTGAATTTGTTATAGATAAGCAGTATAATACAAAACTTGAAAATAAGATAGAGTCTTTCATCGATGAGACCTCAACAACAAAGGCTATTTTGCTTACGCTAGTAACATCTAAAGGTCTGAAAATCAATACATATTCAGATATTGCGCAGTGCCAAGTAACTTTAGATGATTTGTTTGATTAGTGTTTATAATTTGCCAGAAGTTGATAATTCAAGTAACTTCTGGCAAATTATAAGCGTGTTTGTTGGGAGAAAAAAAGAGGCTCAAGCGAGCCTCTTTTTTTATTTGAACCACTCTGTGATGTGGTCCTTGGCGTAAAGATAATAAACCAAGAGGCCAATCCAGCTGGTAAGAAGTACAACCAGCGAAGCAATCAATTTAGCGCCGGTGCTGATAGGTTTTTTGCAAATGTCGAGTACTGCGAGTATGGAAAGTACAAGACCGATAATGTAAAGAATCATTTTATTAAAATTTTTTAAAAATATTTCCAAATCCGTCCACAAAAGTAAGATATTGGAACGGAAATTGCAAGTCCAAGCGCGTAATTTTATAGTGTATTATGTTCAAACTATTGTTAACGGCAGCGATTGCCCTTACAGCAGGACAGGCTGAATCTACCACAGTTCTGTCTCTAGACCAAGCCTTGCAGATAGCCCTGACGGAGAGTCCTACCGTCAAGGTTGCAGACAAGGAAATCGAGGTACAGCAGTATGCCAAGAAAGGGACCTACGCAAGTTTGTTCCCTGAGGTGGCTGCTTCCGGATCTTTCAACCGCACCCTTAAGAAACAGGTGATGAGTATGGACTTCGGCGGCGAGTCCCAGAGCTTTGAGGTAGGCCGCTGGAATACCGTTTCTGGCGGTATCAGCGCCAGCATGCCCCTTGTCAATGCTCAGGTTTGGAAGAGTCTTCAGATTACCGGCAACGATGTTGAGTTGGCCGTTGAAAAGGCCCGCAGCAGCCGTCTGGAGATGGTTACCCAGGTAAAGCAGGCCTATTATGCAGTGCTACTTGCCAAGGAGGTCCACAGTGTTTACAAGAGCGTATATGACAACGCGGTAGCCAACTGCGAGCAGACTCAGAAGCGCTACAATGCCTCAAAGGCTTCGGAACTCGACCTCACCAGGGCCAAGACTACCGTAGCTAACGCTGTTCCTAATATGTACGACAGCGAAAATTCCATCACAATCGCCCTCTGGCAGCTCAAGGCTGTGATGGGTATCAACCTAGATGAGGATATCGATGTGGTTGGAAAGCTGCTGGACTATTCCGACGGTATGCTCTATGCCGACAATATAGATTACGACC
>Ga0181612_130794_pt1 | contig 10098 bp, 9 predicted proteins | sample HoacroProtozoa21_FD_119630 | JGI IMG/M metagenome (GOLD analysis project Ga0181612, IMG submission 119630) | Hoatzin crop microbial communities from Cojedes, Venezuel. Combined Assembly of Gp0051906, Gp0051904, Gp0051908
GAGACAGCTTCATTTTAAGCTTTACTCTGACGGTTTTATGCTGTCCCTAACTGCTGCTCTGCCATTCATTGATTTCTTCGAGCAAGAAGGAAATACTTTTAGCTCCACGTTAGCTGTATAAAATTAATCCACAAAAAATGAAGATCATATACAGCAACAAATTTTAGTGTGCCTTCTGAGCCATCAACTTGCAGATTCTTCAGCATATGGCATCTTTAATACATCTAGGACACAATTTCTATTAACATCAGCCATATTAATGAGCATCCACAAGAACCATCATCCTCAGCAAGTTCTACCAGAAGGTTTTCAGACACCTGTAACTCACCCTATTTGGGGAAAGCAGCAAACCTCCCACTAGAGGTGGGCATCTACTGCAAAATCTCCAGGCTTGAGCAGCAGTATCTTTTCTCAACAAGCCAGAGACAAGAATGCTCAAAACTACATATATGTCCCAAATCTTAGCCACAGAGAATAGGACAATCATAGACGAAATTTTCCAAAAATCGTGGAAGTGCCGGAGGTGGGCAGATGACATAGAAATCTTTAGCTCAGAGTGTTTGACAGAGTTGTAGAGGAAGGTCTCCTGCTGGGAGGTGTTTTCTGTAAGTTCAGGTGGGCAGCGAGCCCATGCTCTGTGCCTATGGTGCTTATACGGGCAATGTCACAGTGGTCACCAGGGCTGAACCCTGCTGAGGGTTGGGGTCCTGCGTCATGGCTAAGGTTTGGCATCCCTCCCAAGCCAGATGTTCCCGCATTGCTGCCCCTTGCTGAGACAGAGCTTTGATGAGCATGGCTAAGCATCATTAAAAGCAGCATGCATGAGTAGGAGGTGGCAGTGGAGGTCCTGTACAGCCTCTGTATTCTCCTTCTCTGATGCTGAACAGAAGCCTGGATGGATTATTTTTAATATCAACAACTATTTACTGGTCTGGGAGGGACTCTGCAGGATTGCGGCACAAACTTTGTTGTCACAGCATCCAGTCCCTGCTCCAGCGAATAACGAAAGAGCAACTGCTGGAAAGAGAGAGAAAAAATGTGGCATAGCAGAGGTTGGTGTGCAGCATGCTGAGCCGGGGCCACCACCCCTGGCAGGGGCTGTGCTAGGGTGGCCCTGTGCCCAGCTACTGTGCAATGGGAGACGCACAAAAGATTGTGCTGGACCGAGGCCTTGGCATGGGTTTAGAGGGGCTGTAGGACTCGACATGCCATTTTCCTCTCAAATGTAAAGCAACTTCTGGCCATTTTTACTCATTTGAAATAGCAAGTGTTTGAGTGCTGGGCAAATTCCAGGTCAGATGGCATCATTATGCCTAGTTAGATGGTCAGGATGGTCTTTAATCAAATTCATAATTCTTTTTGATTGCCCTCCCCAGGATTTTGTGCAACATCACCAGACACTAGCAGACAAGTGTGAGATGGGATGCAATGAGCTCTGAGGTCCCTGTGGCCATGCTGTAACTGTCCTTGCTATGGTACCTTTTACAACCAGGTTAACTGTCACTAAATCATTTGCACAGCAGATGATGGCTCTTCTGACTGCCAGCAGGTGCTTCTGCCAGAATGGTCAGTCTTCTCCAATGAAATCTGAAGGATGATGGCTCCAGAGCAAGGGTAATAAGCTGTTAGGAGTCCTGCTTGGACTGCCTTGCTCTGGCTTGCCCAGAAGTATGGAGAAAAGACAGCAAAAATTAAACTGGTGGGTAGGTATTTGTATGAATCTCAGATCCCTTGACGGCACTTGAGTCCAGAAAGACAGAGGTTCAGCACAGTTTCCTGCACAGTATGCATCTTCATCACCCAGGGTCAACAGTGTGTTGGGTGGGCCCATCTCATGTTCAACTCAGTCACCGGCGTTACTGCTGGGACTGCCCTCAAGCAGCCAGGTTTGTTTTTGTTCCCTGGGCAAGGGGACCTGCCACGTGGCACAAGATTGAAGACATCAGGCTCATTTTGCAGAGCAAGCACTTGTCTCCTTCATGATGGTCTTGCACAATGTTTCCCATGGAGGTCCCCAAGGACATCTCAGGACACCATGAGCACAGAGGGCTTGAGGTAGCCCTTTTCCTTCCCCATCCTGGATGGATTACAAATAGTCTAACTAATGTCCAGGCATTATGGGGTTCACGGCACCGCTTTCTAAAAGAAGCCTGTTTGATGCATGGTACATTTGGGGTTGTGGAAAAATTTATGAAGTGTGCTGTGCTTGACAGCTTTTTGCAGGAGGGCTTTGAGTCGATCTTCTTCCAAGAATCTGCACTCAGTTACAGTTTAGAATATGTGATCTCATGGTGTTTGTATCTATACCTCTCACAAAACCATTTTTACAGTGTCAATATCTGTAGGTTACTGTGAGGCACCGAGTGAAGTCATTGCAAGGTCACTCGCAGGATACTGCCTCCTACGTGGAGTACATCAGTTTGGCTGCAGGATGGCTACAGCTGAAGCTACTTTCTGCAGCTATGAACTGAAGAAATACAAGCAAGGAATATTAAGTTGATGAAATAACACAATATAAGGGGAAAATATGCTACAGGGAAAACATCCCCTAGCTGGGGTCAGTTATAAGGTTTTGACAATGCAAGGAGGCATTTCCATCACCTATTCCCACATTAGGAAAACATGCAGTTCCCTGAGTAACAAGCTCAAAGGGCTGTTTCTTTCACGACTTCATGATGGTCTTGCACAATGTTTCCCATGGAGGTCTGAGATATTTCTGTATCTACTCCAAGATTCCTAAGCTCTCCTGGGAATATCCCCCCCATCACACAGGTCCCCTTGTTACCTCTCAGTGTAACAGGAGGTGGCAAATTGGCCTCACACCACACAAGAGGTTTGGCTTTTGCATGAAGAGCCCTTCTTTCCTCTTCTCAACTCATTTTCAGAGTGAAAACAGTAACCTCCTTATTGGAGGAAGGGAAAGCATGGCATAACAGACCAGAAGAAGAACAAGTGCAGCAAAAGTTTGAATTTCAGCCTTGACTCTGAAGTTGCAGCCTTCCCTGGGTAGCTGAGGAAGAGACACGATCTTCATGAGTCCAACATGTGAGCTGGGGGCATGGAAACATCCATGATGTGGGAAAGTAGCACCCCATGGGCAGTGTGCAGCTCCTGGAAATCTGCATCTCAGAGGTCTCCCGAAATGAGCTCCGCTACATACACAGCTGTGTGAGTCAGCAGAGTGGGACTTGGACCTTATTGTGCCATAGGAGTGGGATAAGCACAGGCCTTTTGGGTGGTTTGGCTCATTTGCCAGGTAAGCTCTTTGCTCAGAACAGAAACACCTGCTTGTCTGACCTGGCCTGCATGTTCCTGTAAAAAACTGGGGTTAAGAAACACCCTGGTTTCCAAACTGGTCTGTGGTCTAAGGTGGCTCTGAATGCCCAGAGCTTTTAACAAGAAAAACTTTCCTTTTTTTCTCTTTTTCCTGCATTCAGGACTTTTATTTTTTGGTTTTTTTTTTTAGTATTTTGCATGAAAGACACCTAAGTGATAACACAGCTATTTCCAGAGCTCACTGCTGCTGATTATTTTATCCAGTGGAAAACCTAAGCCATCCTTTGCTCATTAAGACAATTGAATTTATTCTGCCAAATAGCTCAGAGGCATTCCAGCACCCACTGGAAGTGGTGGTAGCTTTCCCACTGACTTCAATGGGCACAAAATATTCCAGAGACTGGAAACCCCAAATTACCTGCATCTGTTCTGCACATTTCTGAAGCCTTCCAACTACTAATGAGATCATCATGTTGCAAGAATAAGTACAGCTATGTGAAATATTAGCAAGATTGTGTGTCTCGGTCTAAGTCCTGGTCTACTCCAGCTGATTGGAAAACTCCCATAAGTAAATCAGGATTTGGTCTCAAGTGTGCTGAAAACTAAGGCCAGGTTCTTCAGTCTGCTGCACGCACAAGGAGCAGCCCTTGGCTCGGGGTGCACGGGAGGGTATTATTCAATGTTAGGACTTCTATAGCTGCCCAGGGAGTTCGAAGACTTCCCACCCACCTTGTCCTCAGCCACTTGGCTATGATGGGTGCAGGGAGGAGAAGCAGGATACAGCACTCTGTAAACGGGAGCAGCGAGGGTCACTTCTCTCCTTGGAAAGCGGAGTAAGGCAAGAAGTAGAGTATGGGAGTATTAGAAAGAGAGTATAGGAGTATATGGGGAGTATCTGGGGAGTTGTTGGAGGATGTGGAGGGTAGCAAGCAAGTAAGAGGTCTGCATTGCAGAAGAAATTTGGAATGCAGTGAGATGCGTTGATTGTTGCGGGGCATGGAGAGAGACTGAACCACTGGAGAGGAGCTATCATCTCTCTTGTATTTCTCTTCCCTGATTCCTGCCTCAGCTCATTGCTGCCCACCTTGCTGTCCTCCTCCCAGCTCTTCCTCCACTGCTGGAGCACAGGGGAGGATTGCTGAAAACTGATGCCATAGCAGAGGAGGAGGATAAGGATGGCCAAGAGGAAGGTACGAGGGTCGAGCTGGGTGCAGGCAAACCCAAGAGGACACAGAAAACCCAGGGTGTCACAGGCAGGAGACGGCCATGAGTGAGACCTCCCCGCTCCTAAGTGTGGGGGTGCTTGCCCAGGCTCCCATATTGGAAGAATTTAAGGCTCTGTAATACAAGATCAAAAAATAACAGCCCATGCTAGGAAGTCCCTCCCTTTCCCTTCCCATGCACGGTTCCACCCAGCACTGTCCTGTCCTGCCGGAGTGGTAACACATCCAGCAGAAATGCCGCTGCCCCTCGCATCCCCTTGCTCTCTGGTATTTCATCCACTCCCGCAGAAAAGCTGCAGTGCCTCGGCACTGAATTCATTCCCTCTTGGAGGACTAAGATGACTCCTCGCTGCCTGGAAAGCATCTCGCTCTAATAGGGAAATATAAAAAGGAAAATTAATTTGGTGGAAGGATAAGGATGAAGTTTGCATAGTTCTTGTGTAAAAGAGCTAGATGCTGCATAGGAAAAAAAAAAAAAAAGGTAGGGGGGGAAAGAGGAGCAATAGCACAGGCAAGGCAGAGAGGGGCTGAGCCATCTTATTTTGATGTCTGGCAGCCTCTCGAAAAGGCCAGTCAGCATTTCTGGGGACAAAGCTGCCTGGCTGTACCGAGGAGGCAGAAAACACGCTTTGAGAACACAGTCACGCCTTTTATTGACAAGTGTCGGCTCCGGGGGATTAGCAGGGTACAATGCCTCCCTTCTGATTCACTTGCCAGCCTCGCATTCCCTTCAAGGCGGGTAAGCAGCCGCCGCTGCATTCAAAGGGGGGAGAAAGGGGCAAGGGTAGGAAGGTCAGAACCCCCTGGCTCGTAGGCGAATTCACGGCATCACTCCACACGTTCGCTCGGCGAGAAGCTGGGCGACAAACGAAGGGCACTCAGCAGAACGAAGATGGGCTGTGAGCAGCACACTCAAGGTTGTTTGGAATACGGTGGACTTTTGGGGCTCTGGGCTTCTTGTAGCTGAGGGCACAGGGCTCTGCATGGCAAGATTTTGTGCTAAGAGCCCGGTGACTCGGGTAATCGCTTCTGCTCCCCCTGCGATGGTCCATGCTGCATCAGCGCCGTGACGGAGAGGTGCCAAGATCATACCACCATCTACCGGCCTTCCCTCACTGCACAGCCCGGCTCGCTGCCTCTCCCCAGCTCCCTCCCGGCTCCTCAGCGATGTCCCACCAGCTGCACGAAGCTGTCCGAAGGCTGGGAAGCAGCCCCACATCCCCGGGGTTTCTCAGAGATTCTCTTTGCTCTGCTGGCTTTCCCATCTGCGTGCAACAGCCATTTTCCCCTTGCACGGTACCTTCTTATTGCCCTTTTTTATTTTTGAAGCCATCAAGACATACTCTGCCCCAGACCACACTGCTTGGATTTGCTGTGTTCGAAAGTGTAAGTGGATTGATGCTCTGTATGTGCCTCTTGCCAGCTCACCCAGCATGGCAAGCTTGCAAACCCACAGGTGAGGCCAGGCCGGCAGCAGCCCAGCTGTGCCAAGCAAGGCACCAGGCTTGGTCCAGTGACCTGAACTCCCCCACATCATTCTCTGCGTCAGACAAACGAGCTGATGAAAGAACCGTGCTTGATTGCTACAAAATGAACAGGATCACGGCAGTTTATTTCACACAGACTGGTCACATCAGCCCTGACAGGGTCATATACACAAAAGGTTGCAAAAACTCCTTTGGCAGTCTTCAGGAGAGTAGTCTGCTTGAAGTTCTGAAATGAAATCAACATTGCCTGCATGAAAGGCAGTAATATTGACATTGCATTTCAGATGTCTACAGCTCTTCACAGCTGTAGCAACAGCTCGAAGCAACTTTTGCTGAGACATCACTATCCCCCATTTTACGTATCACAGGTGGTGGGATTTCTCCAGGACTAAACATCAGAGCCAGCAGCTCCCAGACTCTGGGCTGGTCATCAGGCTAACTGTCCTTGTTGCCATCTTCTCCAGATGGATGGATGAACAAGGGCTGTGCTCATAGGCACAAAAGGTGGGATGCAAAGTGCTGGTCTGCCTGACAGGAGGGACCTGGCTCATGTTTGCTTAGGTTAATGGGATCAACACATATCTCATGAGCAGCCCAGTCTGAATGCTCTACTTCAGAGCTGTAAGCCTGATGAACTGACCATCTCTGGCTCATTTTGTCAGCTTTATTTTCATGTGCCACAGAAAACTGTCGAGTTTAAAGCCTTATAGGCCAGTGCTCTTGTTTATCTTCTACAGCAACTATCGTGAAATCTAACCTGGCTAGTCAGGTTAACCTAATCTAGTCAGCCCTGGGCTGAGGAGCCACTTTCTTCCTGGGCAGTTTTTCCTCAGTCTGCTCCAGTACCTCGATCCTCTCACCTGTGGAGACTCTGCCGAGCTCTGCCCACAGACATTGCAGAGCAGGCACCTTCCACAACACACAGCAAACAGGACACAAATTGCATACACAGGCTCCACACTAGGTTTTGTAGAATTGCTCTTGAACAGCTTTGCGTTGCCGTTATTAATAATGCAAGACCAGAAGCCCTCTCCTCAGTCATAGCTGATCCCAGGGTATTGGTTGTAGTTACAGGTGAGGATCTTTAAGGTCTTCCCAATCCTTAAATCCTCTCCTTGTAGAATACTAGTCTGGGCATACGTCCCCTGGGTCAACACAGCAACCGAATGGCTGTGGTTTCAAAGGTGTGCAAAAGCCACTGTCAAGACCACCAGAGCCACAACCAGAGCAGTGAGAGCTGCTCCAGTCTTTGGCTGATGTCGGGTCTCTAGGGCAGCGACTGCCAGCATGCAGAGGGACTGGCTAGAGCCCTGCATGGAGCTGGGAGCAGGCTGCCGCAGTCCCCTGCCTGTCCTGAGGAGCAGAGCGAAGAGGGGCACAAGAATGATGAAATGTCATAATAGGCTCTGGCTTAACTGTTGGCAGACTTTGCACTGAGGCCAAATATACCTTCCTGACTGCTCCAGGGACAGTCACACGCACCAGGACTTAATGTGGGCAGATGGGGACAGCAACTGCTGCACATTTCCCAAACCACCTTACCAGGACTTGCTGCCAATGGCCTTGTGGTCCTGTTTCTCCAGAAAAACCAAGCAGTGAGCAGAGCAACCACCGGCGAGTTTGAAATGTGGATGTCAGCAAGTGGTTCACGTCACACCAGCAGCCCAAGTCCCAGCAGGGACTGGAGCTGGAGATACCACCACACGCCCTTCCTCTCCTCATAGCTAGACGGTGAATTTGCCCTCCGTGTCCCGGTGAAATCCTGTCTCGAGGGAAGATCTGCAGGAGGATAAAGAAGGATCTTACAGACCGGTTCGCACAGTTGGGAGGGCGAAGCGTGAGAACGCGCGGCGTGGTGGGGCAGACAGCGGGACAGCCGGGCGGAGCGGCACCCCGGTGTCGCAACGCGGGGCAGGAACCCGACGGGAAGGGCCAGACGGCAAGGCGGGAGAGGACGCAGACCCAGGCTGCGGGGTGCGGAGCTCCGTGCGGGCGCAGCCCGGGCTGAGCGCCTGCAGAGGGAGCTGCGAGAGCGGCTGCGGAGGAGCAGCGGGCAGCGCCCGCCCCTCCTGCAGCGCCCGGGGCGAGGGGGGGGAGGGGAGGGGCAGGCAGCAGGGCAGGGATGGAGGGGAGCACACTGTCCCTCGCCTGGGCACGCAATTTGGCACTGGAAGGTCGGGGTTCACCAGACTGGGATATGGTTGTTGTTTTCGGAGGAATCTGGTGATGCTCTGCAACCGGTTTCCTAACCGGGGCGAGAAATCACAGAGATCAGTAAGAAAAAAACAGCCCTGCCAACAGCAGCAGTACCCCAACCAACAGCCACTAATCCAGATGTCGGGGCATTTGCTTAGAAAACAGGTTGAAATTCGTGTTCTGCATAGTTAAAGACAGGGAGTGGGACTACCACCATACAGAGCTGCAGAGGCAGCTTCACCTTGCCAGGCTTTTCAGTTAGCATGAATATTCAATATTCACTGACCCAGAAAGACTGACCTTGTCCCCAGGGTCTGGCTACAGGAGATCCTGCTAGACTTTGTCAGATTTCCATCTTTTCCTGCAAAATCTCCTTCCCGAAGAGCAGAAATTTTTGCAAGCAAAAAAACCTAAACACCACCTATCGCCATGAAACGCTCTGCAAAGTTTTCCAGTTTTGTGGAGAATTGTTAGTGTGAGCCTTCCTCCCACACAGCTTCCAATGGAGCAGTGGCCAAGGCAATGCTCCCCCGCTGCTGTGCTACACCCCAGGGAGGATGTGGGGTTCCCTATTCACACACAGTCCCCCCTTCCAGCCCCACATCCCTGCTTGAGGCCAGCTGCTCCAGGAATTTTGGGGTGCTCCAGGAGCCTCTGCCAAGCACTTCCCTGGTGGAGGACAGTCCTCTGACAGCGCTGCTGGCTGCACTTGCAGCTCCGCTTTGAAGCGGAAACTCATCTCGGAGCCGTCCAGGAGCAGCAGGTTCCTGCATTCCTGGCAAAGGAAAAAAAAAAAGGAAAAAAAAAATCATCAGCAAGTGAGCAGAGGCGATGGTGCTGTGAGCAGAGGTGGGGGATGTTCAGCTCTAGCTACGTGTGTGTCAGTCCCGGGGGTTAACATCAGGCTGCTACAGTCCCTGCAGAGTGCTCTGCTGGCTGATAAAACACTTAGTCCCACTACATCACAGCACCAGAAAACAGCCCATCCCTACGCAACCCTCCTGAGTCAGGCAATGTCCCCATTTTGCCTGAAAAATGTCTTTTACTCCCTGTCGTTTAGTGTGAGATCACACTCCCCATGAGATGCGAGCCCTACCAGGGGGTTCATTTCCCAGGCTCAGCTGCTCTGAAGTGACCCCACTCCCCGGGAAGGGGCTGCAGCATCCAGCTATCTGGGAGGCCAAACAAGGGAAATCTTTCTTGGCAAGGGAGAAAAAGGACCTGGGAGGCACCCTCAGCTCAGGTGACCCACCTGACCCCCATTGCAAACCGCTATAAATCCTCCTGCTTCCCCACTGCAGCATTCCCGGGCTCTCCCCCTCTTGCTGGAGCCAGGCCTGGCTCTGCAAAGCTTGTCAGTGCTGGCTGGCATTGGAAGGTAAATACGCAGCTGGCTGACTTATTTATCAGAGGGTTTTTCTGGCTGAGAACAGAGCTGACTTTAACCAATGCGTAGCAGAGCCGGGCACAAGCTGGCTGTTTGGCTCTGCTGGGCTCCCTGCAGGACCGGTCCACCCAGATCCCGTTATCCAGCTTCATCAAAGCTCAGTGTGATCCCTGCCAGGAGCCCCAGGGGAGTCAGCCTGACACCAGGGGCTCTCACCCTTCTGCCATCAGCCTGGGCTCACTCGGTCTCTGCACGTGCTGAGTTAGCGGCGAGCGGTGCGTTTCCACTGGGCACAGAAGGATGAGGCATCAAGGTTGGCTCCTGCATGCCCCATAGATAGGCTACCTGCCCAGCAAGTCTTTAGAGAAGGGTTAATTTGACAGAAATTAGACGAAGCTCCTATCTGTCCTCAGAGCCTCTTGCCACTTTTCCCTTCCTCCACTGGCTCTTCCCCCAGCTCCATCCCATCACCCCAGCGAGGCTGTTCTCAAAGCCCCCACATTCCACTGTCACCTTCTCACCCTACACC
>Ga0181612_144853_pt1 | contig 10098 bp, 5 predicted proteins | sample HoacroProtozoa21_FD_119630 | JGI IMG/M metagenome (GOLD analysis project Ga0181612, IMG submission 119630) | Hoatzin crop microbial communities from Cojedes, Venezuel. Combined Assembly of Gp0051906, Gp0051904, Gp0051908
GGGGGGCATGATGAAACAACCATGCTGTTTGTTTTCTCAATTTAAAGTGAATCAGAGCTTGAGCTGACTTCGTAATTCTGTAAGCAGTTCTTGGTTTTTGTGTGTGCACATGCTTCTACACATGCAGAAACACACAAATAGTTCTGCTCTTAGTATGTATGTGCATGCTATATCTGAAAAATGATTACTAGCTCTCTGCTAGCAGCACGCTTAAAGTGTGTGTACATTTTCTGCAGCACTGCCAGTTCTTCACACAGTGAAACAGGGCTGTGTGGTGTCTGTATTTTACCCTGTGCCTAGCAGTCAGTTTAGGTTTAAGAATTAGAAATAGTCAGGTAGTTTAGTTTTCACCCCATGGGCATAATACTGATTATTTAATTTGGGAGGTAAAGTTCTTTCTTTTGATGAGACAGTTGTTTGGATTCAGCAGTATCTTCTGTGCAATCCTGCAGGTCTGAACTGTGTTAGCTTTTTTTTATGCCTGTCTTAACAAGCTGTCACTTAAGGTTCCATTTGAATTCTCAGATCTGAATCTTGCGAAGCATCGCTTACCTGACAAAGCGTGAGGCAGATCTTGTACTAAGATCTTCTTTATAGAGAATGTTAGCAATGGATCACGTTGAACACTGTAACTTCAGTAAGGCTTGTAAACATCCATGGCAGTCCCCATGTTCACTTAATCAGCCTTTTCATTGTAGTCCTAAGAGTCTGTTAATGTATTCCTAGAAGATTGTTTACGATGTAAGAGTAGTCTTAGATTTGAAATTATGTGGGCTCTGATTCATAATTCAGTGAACATAAACTTCAAATATATCATTGTGATGTATTAGATGACAAGATTTTCAGTGATTGAGATAAAAGCATAACGTGGTATGTTGAATGTTTAACAGAAGGACCTTGGCAGGTACTGTGTCATTGTGCTAATCGTTGTTGGACCATTAAAGAAAGGGTAGCTTCAACCTATTAAGCCAGTAGTGTTAGTATGGATGCCCAAAATGCACCAAATACACTATCTATGTGAAGCCTGATTTAGCTGTGTTTGAGTAGAATTTGAATTTTGGTTCTAGCTTTTACTTCAGATAAATTTAGAGAATGCTTGTTTCCAGACAGCGTCTTCTATAGGAACAATGAATTAATTCTTAAGTTTTTCAGCAATAATCAGAGGTCGAGTGTGAGGGAGTGACCAGACATATCCGTTGGTGACAATTTTTTAAATGACATGAAAGAGCCTGAGCGATTTTCTGAATTAGCCAACTTTATGGTCAAATTTTTCTTTGCTGTCTAGATTTGAAAATAAAATTGCTTAGGGCTCCCTTCACTCCTCCTTACATAAAATTTTGACCAAAACAAATGATTTTTTGCCTGCAAGTATCTGTTGTTGTCATTGGGTAACTGATTTCATTTAAAAATGTGAGTGTGATTCTGAGAACCCTTGCTGTCTGAATTAAGTCTATAATTATGTCAATTGTTCTCATTTTAGTTGTGCCTATTTATATACAAATTTTATTTTTCCTGAATGAGATGCAGCTTAATTAGATTTGTGGAATTGTATATCCACCAGTGTCTGTATGGTACATATCCTTTAGTGTATAGTAACTAACATATGTTCAAGAAGGTGAAAGCTGATTCCCTGATATCAGGGAGATAAATATTTATAAATACTTAACACTTATTTTTGTTCAATACTCAGGGATATGCTGTCTCATAATTATTTGTGCTTTATTTCAAGATTGTAGTTCTCTTAGACATAAGTATTAGTGTTTTCATGAATGGCTTTGTTAATTCAGAACTGCAATATGGGGTTTCTGGGGTGTGGGTTTTTTAGTTTTTATTAAACACTTTGTGATTCTGGAGTGGATTATTTGATCTAAGTGGCTAGAGGCAGCTTCTTCATCATACAACATACTCAGGTTTTTTGCAGTCCAGTCTTTTGGTTTCTGGAGGAAGCTTAAGGTATATCACATATTTGAAGTCTTAAGCCAATTTGGAACTGTATGTGTCTGCTTAATCAAGCTTGGGAGAAGTCTCACTTCAGACAGTGCTGTTGCTGGATTAACCGAGATCCTTGAGGTTCATCCTTCCAACCAAGAAGGATGTTGTTGGCCAGTTTCTCTTCTCTGGAAAACTTCTGTTCTTTGGGGCCTGATATCAAATGCTCTGAGGTGCACCTGTCTCTGTAGATACTAGTGAAGGCCTAAGCAGCTGCAAATAGGATTTGCGCATTAGAAAGATACAGTGGGACTTAAATCACCGGTTATGAGACTAATTCAAGTGAAGAAGCACCATTTTTTCAGTCAGTTAATGGATCAGCTTGGATTTCTTATTTTAAAATATGTTACGGCAACCTGCAGTTTCTGTGTGAATATTGCCTAGCATGGATTTTGTATAAAAACTAATTCAACATCAATGACAAATAATATACTTTTTCCCCCCCCCTACATTTATTGAGTTGATAGGAAGCGGGGATAAGGACTTGGCATGGCTTCAGCAATAGTAATTTATACTCCTTCACAGTTGGTACCTGAAAGAGAAAAGACAGTCTAGCTCCTAAGGTCATCTTGTTTCTAAAGTTCTTCTCCCTGAGAAAGAACAATGAAATCTCATTTGTATGGATGGTTTTTCAAAATTTTATTTATTTATTTACACGAGTACATTGCTTTGCAGGAATTCTGTTTTCACCATGTTGTCTCACCAGTGCTGGATGAGCTGAAACTTCCTGCATCTTGGGGAGAGCATGTATAAAAGGAATGACCTCATGGCCAATGTGATGGTCACCTCCGCCACTCCAGAGGTACAGTTCCTTGGTTTTTGTTAGCTCCTGTGTCAAAATGGAAATTTTGGCTTGTTTCAACTTTCACAGAACCCCTTTCCACTACCTGTCATGTCAGTCCTTTTTCTTATGCATGGTGTAATATTTCACAACAGAGGAATTTTAGAATACTCCATGGTGCTGAGTGTTCACAACCTTTTTTTTTTATTGCTGTTGGTGATGATTACTCATTCATACTAGTTTTAAATAGCATTTTTGATCAGTAACTCTGTGACTTACAGCAGCTGTTTATTATTAGTGAGTTAAGAGCAATGTAACATACCATCTAAATGGAGCCAGTCAGAAATATTCCAGATGATTTTTTTTTTTTAATTTACTAGTCTACTAGTAAGAAAGTGCTCTTGTAAGATTTTGTTCATTTTAACCCTTTGGAGACCAGGCTGCTCTATTGTGCTGTTTCCAAAAACTACCTAGTTTTGTGCTGAGCTGCTGTGCATAGCTAACAGCCTGTGTTTGTAGGTCCAGGACAACCGACTGAGGACTGCTTGGGAATTAGTCACCCCTACTGAGTTTTTCTGGTTTTTGACTTTCGTGTAATACTATGATGAAATATTATAAATCAGCTACAGTAAAGCTGGCCCAGTAAAGCACATGTTTTAAGTGATTTGAAGTACTTTTTGCATTTTAAAAAGGTAACATTTTGATCAAATTCTTCCCCGGCTGAAAAATTCTACTTCGTCATCTCTTAAGACAGCTGAAGAGCTGTGTGAAGCAAGTTTTTCCATCTTAGTGCTGCCTTTTGCACACACAACTTGATCCTGTCAAAGCAATTGTCCTGATTTTCATGAAACAAATCAGCTGTGAGCCATCTTTAAAAATCTTACAACAAAACAAAAATACATGATACAGTTGTGCCCTGCAGACGGTCATTTTCTGGAATGTAGTATAAATGCCCTCAGACTAACAAAAATAGTTTTTTATTCTCTCAAAGTAGGGGACATTTTGAATTGGGTATGTAAGCACACAATTTTGAAATTCCTCTGCAAAATAATAATATAAAAAACTTTCACGCACCATTTTGTCAGAACAGAAATATCTGTCATAGACCAGAGCATAAGTCTTCAGGGTCAAACCAAAGATTCTCCCAATACGTTGTTCTGCCTCTGATAGGGGCCAAGAGCAAATGCATGAAGAAGGGCACAGGAGCAGTGCAAGTCCAGGAAACGTCCCACTGGTACCATCCTGGTCACAGTTGTTTGCAGCCTCGGGACTTCCTGAAGGGGAAGGAAGGCCCTGTTTGCTATCTTGCAGTGTGTTTGCCTTCCAAGTTTTAAGGCAAGACACAGTACTGTTCTAAAGTACCCTGGAGCTAACATTGGATTAAATTTCAGGAGATGTCAGTGTTTTCCTTTTTTTATAATGTTATGGGTAGAGCAGCATGATTTGGATTTACACACTCTTTACCTTGCATATTTAATTTAAAAATTTCCATTGAATATGAATCTTCAAAATCCCAACACGTTTCCTTCTGTGTGACAGCTCTTGTATCTAGTCTATAGTTTTAAAAATGGCTTTCTAAAGCTGGAAATTTCATAGAGCTAAGATTGTATGTCACTATAGTTTTTGCAGAAGAAAATTAGATGGAAACGTTTGTGAACTGTGCTAATTCATAATTATATCTGAAGCTTTTTGAAGTTCATACATTTTTTTGTTCTTAATATTTTTACACGTTTATTTTCTGAATTTGACATTAAGTTGATCATTCTGCAGGTAAGCCTACTATTTTTTCTTTGTAGGGTAGTAGCAGCTCAGATTCTCTGGAAGGGCGGAGTTCAGGTTATGCCAATAAAAGCTATGACGCAGTTGTATTTGATGTGTTGAAAGTAACTCCTGAGGAGTTTGCTGTAAGTAGAAATGTTATTGTTATATTTAAGCTTGTATAATATTCAGGGCTTGCCGGATATTAAGAAATATGTAAAACTTTTTTCTTAAAATAACATCTTTTAAATGAACTTCCAGTGTTCTTGAAAACAAATTTCTGATTGTATAAACTTTAGGAAAATAAACATGTCTTGGGATTTAATCATTCAATACTAACCTGACAAAGCATATATATTTTTTTGTGTAAAACCATTTGAATTTTTTTCTAGTGTTTTAGAAGACCCTAGCATAGGTTTGAAGATGTTAGTTATCCACAGTATGATTCATTTTTTTAAATTGAAACCACAAATACTGATATTTTCTGCTGAAACATCAGATTATCAGAAAAATCAGTTCCTTAAAAGCAGGAAAAAAGCATGTAGGGAGGAAAGAATTTGCATTCCTTAATAACAAGTTTTCAGTACTAAGCTGAAAGCAGAACTGCAGTTCTGGCAAAAGTCTAATAAGGTTTTTGTACTTTGCCGCTTGTTTTTAACTTATATGTAACTTGCTGGGGAGCAGGAGGGAGTCAGGATGAAAGCCATGGAACCTAGTTCAATGTTTTCATTAATATTCTGAGCATCAAAAAGGTGTTTCCCTCATTTGGTGTAAGATTGTTTAATACCTGTTCACAAAAAAAGTCCTGGAGATATGTCTATGTTATTCGTAGAAGTTTGTCACTTTGGAACAAATTCTGATGAGTCTTTTTGAACACTAATACAGAGTACACAGATGAGAGCTGTTGTTAGGCAAAAATATAAAAATACTTGGTTGGCACATCTGCATCAACTCAGTTAAAAAGTGGCCTGATGCTTTCACTCCTGTTCATCCAAGTTCAGATGATCCATGGCCAAGGACTGCCTTCAGAAAGGAACTGAGCCACAATTCAGACAGGCCTGTAAAATCACACAAAAATAGAGATGTCTAATTTCATCAGAGGAGACTGAATATTAAGTCCAAAGACAGCCCAGAACATAGTGTGTAGTCTACACCAGCAAAAATGAATTTGTGGTGATCTCAGAACTGTATTGATAACATGATCAGGTCAGGGTAAGTTTGCTTGTAACTTACAACTCGTGCATTTTCTATTATGTTCATAATTCCTACTGCTGTTGGTTTGAGACAGAAGCTTGTTGATGAGGGTCTTGATTTAATGGTACACTGAAACACACACAGAAGCACGCACACACGCCCTTAAGTCATTGTAACGTATCTTTTAACTCCGAAGTCCATACTTCTGTAAGTTGCTTTTCTCTCTCCAGTTCCACCTGTAGCCATGAACAAAAACAAACAAACAAAACCCCCCACAAACCCCCAAATAAACCAAAAATTGAAATGTGTGTCTGTAGGACTGGCAGTGAGACTTGGAAAAAGATCATATGTAAACCGTAGTGGTAGGGCTGTTTGATGCTGATTTTAATATGCTTACACAAACTTGTAACACCAAGTCTTTCTTAGCCAGAGTAGGCATTGTCGTTGTGCCGCATTAAAACCTTTTCATTGGTTTACCCTGATCCACTTTTTTTTATTAACAGCTCAATTAATATTTACTGCTTCTGTTTCATCCAGAGAAGCAGATAATTTCTTTTTTCAGTAAATAAGAGCAACCATCAAATTATACATACCATTTCTTGTTACTCAAGACTGTAGTAGTCTGTTTCGAATAATGAAACAGTTCAGTTGGGGAGCATGAAAAAAAACCACAGGTCTGGGTTTACTGTAGTTAGTACAGTTTGGTTACTGGACATCAGGACGGAGATCTATAGAAGGTGGGATTGCTGGATTGAATATAAATATTTAGAGAAAGGGAGTGGAGCCAAGTTAAAGTCACTTCCAAATTTAGTGTGTTGTGTTCCTTTTTAAAATTTAGAAGCAGTGGATGAGGAATTCCCTGGTGGTAATCACATACGATGAAAAGAGCAGCAGCTTGTCAATATGACAGAATTTTGTTTTAACCTTTTTGGTGATTTTGATTGAACCTATGTCTTGTTGAAACGATTATTAATTCTCGCCGAAAGCTTCTGTGTTAATGTTGTGTAATATGGCTTATAGTCAGCTTTTTGGAGCCTATGCTGTACATCTTATTAGGAGACAGTCAAGAAGTTGCAAACAGACATTTGTGACTGCAGTTTTTTTAGGAGCAGAGTGAGGTCTTAATGACGTCTGCATTTGCAAATACCCAAACATTACTCAAGTATAAATTGCAAAATTGAGTGCTGCTAAGAGTGTTTGGCTAGGGCTTTGTGGCAAAATCTTTGACTTGGAGAGTGTAAATTAACCATTTATGGAAGGATGTATTCATGTCTGTTGAAGTTTTTGGGCCTCATTATCTTTTCTAGGCTCATGTCTGAGGAATCATACTAATAGTAGAAACTTTGCTAAAATTATATTTAAATAGATAGTTCTTGTTCTTAATTGATGGAATCAAGTGAGCACTTTGAGAGTGGATTGGCGAGTTTTTGCTGTTTTGGGTAGCATAACAAAATGACCAACAGAGAAGCTTTGCTGGGGAACGATGCAAAGAAGCATTATTTGATGCTTGCTTTTACGCATTAAATCATGTAAATTACAAAGTTCAAGGCTTTGCAGGTTTATACACTCACAGTATAGTTGAAGTACCTGTTGTTTAAAATATAATTTACATAACTTCCAAATATATAATGTCATTCGATTACTAAAACAATTCAAGTATCTTATCACTCAGGTGGTAAAAATGTTCTATAATTTTTTTTTTTCCAAATCATTGGCTTTGAAGCAGCGTTACAATGTCATATAAGGACGTACTTGTCAGTGACTGAAAATCTGTGTATGACCCCTTTAAAGCATATTCCAATCATAACTAATTAACACGTCATAATGCCTTATTGTCTTTCTACCCAGTGAATGTAAAATGTATGCTGCTTTCTGTGTGAAAGGCAAATAATTCTTCCCACCATTTCTGTTATGTCAATAAAGAGCCCAAACATTAAGACTCTCAAACACAGGTTTTTCTCTTGGACTGCTGTAGATGCTGAAAACTTTCACTTGGTTACAGCCAGTAAATGCAGGAGAATAGAATGACGTGTTGCCACTCAGGATGGTCGAGTTTCTGCTTGTGGTGTATTATCCTGGACAGGGGAGGTCGAATTCAGGACTGGTCAGTTCTGGTCTATGGAGAAAATGTGACTGTATGATTTGTAGTTACTGAAGGGAAGATGTAAATACATTATTGTTAACTCTTCGTATCACACTATTTAACATTTTATCTTTATTGCAGAGCCAGATTACATTGATGGATATGCCAGTATTTAAAGCTATACAGCCTGAGGTAGGTTTTCTTATCTGTTTACATCTTTGGAATTCAGTGCCTGAAGAAATGTGACCATTTGAATAATGCTTTTTCGTTCAAAAATGCTCAACTTCTTGCACTGCACTAATATTCTTCTAGGCTTATTCCTTGTTAGCACTGCGAATCTGTAACCCAGCCTGATTTACTTTGATTTGTCATCTATTGTCAAAAGAGATGACTGTGCTTTTCTGGAGGTCTTCCCATCCTGCTTTGAGTGTTGCTTCAGAATAAATTTATCAAATGTCAAGATTCTCTCCCTTCTGCTCCTATTTTTCAGTTCAAATCTGATTTCAGAGTTTGACTTATGCATCTAGTCATAACTTGTATTTTAGGCCGCTTCAGCCACTTGGTAAACCTTTTAATTTATACTATCATGTTTAAGGTTATATTCTGAGGGAATAAATGAGCCCAAACCCTTAAAAGTTAATGTATTGGTATCCCCTAATTTTTCAACCTTTTAAGAAAGACACAGAAAGAGAATTGAGGCCTGTTGAGAAAAAGCAATGAAAGTTAACATAGACATTTGAAAATCAGAAATAATAACTTAAAAAATAAAGAATGAAGGTAGTTATCAGAATAGGTTAAATTTGCATAAAAGTGATATGTTATCTCAGTGTTTTGATGACATAAATTTATTTTTTGCAAAAGGTACAAGAATTCTGTGTTTCCAGATTCAATTTCTTTAAGAACATCTCCTTACATCCGTTGTGGTTTATTGTCCTCTTATGCCTAGGTGGAATACACTGAATAAAGGAAAAGAAAAACCCCTGTAATATTAGTGGAACTGATATTTTGACAATACCGGAAAGAGCAATCCAGTTCAGAAGGTTTTCAGTAGCAGCTCAACCTGGCTAATTTAGTCCCTAACAAAACAACTCGTTGTATATTACAGTCATTCAGAGATCAGCAGCCTTGTACTTTGAGAAAGTATAGGAAGGAAAATCAAAATCATCTATCTGGTGTATGGCCTTCTTGTCAGATAAGTTAAGTTTGTTTCAAGAACAAAAAGACAGTTTTGTAGCTGAAAACACTTTCATGCTTCTGAAATTACATGTGTTCTCCAGGCAGTCAGAGAGTCTTTTCTTTATTGTGGTGGAAAAAATGGCAAATGAACAATGCAATAAGAAACCAGCAATACCCATAGAAAAATCTGTTAACACAAAAATACCAATATTTACAAGTAGATATATACTTTTTCATGAGAAAATTTTGCTAAGAAAAGCATCAATTAGAACAAAATGGAGGTTTCACTAAAAGCAGAGGTAGTGTGATACTCTGAGGAGGTGAATGAATACGAAATAAAATATAAAACTGTAGATGTTCATGTTTAAAGTGTATTTTGCATCTGCTTTAATTGCTGTGAAATATCTGTGCTATAGAATTTTATAGCAAACCAAAATACTGATAATGCTGTTCTTCTTTTCCTTTGTCATTGCTTCATTTTGCCTTTTGGAAATGAAATTTCCTGAAGTGCTACTCTGATTGAATGGCAGATAGATGTAACTTAGAAATTATAAGACAAAAAAAGGTGTCATATTTTCAGCTTCTGCTGGAATACTGTTCAGTGTATAGGTAGCAGTTGTCATAAACTATTAGTTTTTAATTGTATTTTCTGATTTTCATGTTGTTGGGATTACAGATATATTTTAAGTGTTTGTTTGACAAAAACAAACGACTGTTTCTATCCTGAAATTCTGTCAGCTGTAGGACTAGGTTTTAGAGCGAGAAGTAGTCTGTGTATTTGTCATCTACCTGCCTCTTGTTATTAGGTATGTCACTAGACTAAGAAGGTTAAAATTTCCTGGTCAGATCAAATGTTAATGTATAGTCTGTAACTGTCTGTGTTTGTTTGGGGCCTGATAGCCTTTTAAATTAAGCCAGTGTATTCATAGAATCATAGAATCATAGAAAGTCTTGGGTCTGAAGGGATCCCTAGAGGTCATCTAGTCCAACCCCCCCGTAGCGAGCAGGGACACCACTAACTAGATCAGGTTGCTCAGAGCCCTGTCCAACCTGGTCTTGAATGTTTCCAGGGATGGGGCCTCCTCTGCCTCTCTGGGCAACCCGTTCCAGTGTTTCA
>Ga0181612_181212_pt1 | contig 10098 bp, 10 predicted proteins | sample HoacroProtozoa21_FD_119630 | JGI IMG/M metagenome (GOLD analysis project Ga0181612, IMG submission 119630) | Hoatzin crop microbial communities from Cojedes, Venezuel. Combined Assembly of Gp0051906, Gp0051904, Gp0051908
AGGGACCTCTGTGGGTTATCTAGTCCAACCCTCCTGCCGAAGCAGGGAATCACTGCCCCTCGAGTGGCTCTGTTCTCCCCTCCACAGCACCAGCGTGAGTTTGTGCCTTTCAGATCTCTAAAGGTCTCTGAAACCTCCGTGCAGGTAGCGAGGGGGTAGGAACATGGTCCCTCTGAGGGAGCGCTGCCGTGGCTGCTCTCGCCTGGGGACGGCACTGGAGGGAGCAGCCATCCTTCTGCTGTAACGTGCGAGTTACTAGCCCTTGCAGCAACGCTCTGCTCCCCTGAGCTTGGCTTTGGAGCAAGGCTGTGGCCAGCGCTGGAGTTTCCCCCCTCCTCTGTACGGGTTTGGCTCCGGGTTTTCGGGTGGGGAGGCAGCCCAAGAACAGGGGTTGCAGGGGGAGCTGGCGTCGCTGGAAGAGCTGCCCGCGTACTGTTCCTGCCGGTGCGCCGGGGCTCTTTATGTATGTACCAACCCAGCCAATTTTATAGCGTGCCCAGCTCTATTCATGGGAGAAGCAGGCTCGCGAGCTCCCGAGCTGCAGCAGCAGCATCAAAAAGACTTCTCCAAAGTGCAGCTGAGAGGCCTGTCCTGGTGCCCGGCTGCTCGTGACGCCTGCTGCAAGCAGTGCCACAGAAGTTATTTAGGAAGGCTCTTATTTTGAGCAAAGAGGATAATTAGGCAGGCAAAGCTGTCATGCAGATATTAATGACTGGCTGCTTACAGGCATAAAGAAGAATGAAGGTCTTAAGGGGCGCAGGGTTTGCAAGTCACCTGGCAATGCTTTCGGCCAGACGGAAGGAGCCGGGAGAGGCGACGAGGGGAAATGTGCGTTGAGACGATGAGGGTATTTACTTCTGAAACGCAGCTCCTTAGCATATGCTACCACTGCTATTTATAACCTTTGAATCGTCTTTTCGATCCAGATAAGGCCAAAAGAAGTATTTTTTTTACTCATGAAACTAAACAACCCGCCGCTGATTTCGGCAGAGCCTGGAGCGTGGTTTTGCCAACTGCTACGGCCCGACCTGCCTACGCTGAAAAAATGCGTACAGGTGCCAGGCAGTGCCAGGCCTGAGGTTTAAGGGCATCAGGGCTCTTGTAGCCCTCCCGAGGGAGACGTGGGGTGTTCACTGAGGTGATTTTGGATTAGCTCCTGTCTGGTTTCTCACTGGATACCTGGTATTGGGAAGGTGCTGGTGTGGGGGCAGCTGTTGCCCTCTCCTCCCGGCTGCCCCATCGGTGGTCAGGGCGGAGGCTGCATGTCGGGTACTCCCGGCCCTGCTCAGAGCCGAGGAGCCAGCAGCCCCTGGAGATGCTCATTCCCCAGGAGTGGCTGTGCCCATGGACGCCCAGAAGTGCTGGAGATGAACTGAGGGCACCCGGTGAGGCCAGCATGCGAGGGCGAGCAGGGTCTGTCCGGGCATTTCTCCTCCAACAGCGATGGAGGGAGCATATGGGCCGTGGCCTCCAGCATCTCCGCTAATGAAGGAGCCACGTGGCTGCTGGTTAACGAGGGGCCCTCCGTCTGCCTGGCTCCCTCCCTCCCCAGCCCTTCACCTTCCCCTGGTCCCAGCGTGCAGGAGGGGAGACGGTGCCCGGCTGGAGCTGGAGCCTCCCTGCCCTGCAGCAGCTCTGCCGCCCGCATCCCTTCACCGACACCCCTCGCTCCAACGCGCTCGAGCCCAAGGGGTTCCCAGATCTTTCATCTTTGTATTTAACACTGAAGGCAATTTTGGGGGGTTGTTAATTGCAGTACTGTATTTCATTAAAGGGAGAGAGAGGGGAAGATTTGAAGGCCATCTCTAAATTGAAATTGCAGAAAGTCTAATTGCTGCTGACATCAGGGACCATTTAGTGCTGTAAAACATAATTGCATCTCTGAACTACTCTGAGCAGATAAGCATTCCTCTGAACACTCCTCCTGGAGAAGACAGAAGAGCTGATGAGCATCCATCAACCAGCCTCGCGAAGAAGCTGCTCCCTGCTCCGGAGCTTGCCAGGGGCTGGCGCTATGTCTCCAAAAATAAGAACTATTAATTGCTGTAGATTTTAAGTAAAAAACCCACGACGAGGCAGGGAGCTGCTGCAAGAAAGAAGAATTGTGCTCGTTCCTCGCTCCCGGTCGTGTTGAATTCAACCACATCCATGGAGCTCCCGAGGAAGGAAGTGCTGCCTGCGTGCTGGATCCGGTCCCTGCTGGGTTTTTGTGCAGCACTGGGAACATCCTGCCCTGCCTGCAGCAACGGACCTGAGTCCTGCGGTGCTGCTGATGGCACCACATGGTCCAGGTGCCGATGAGAATGTCTGTGTCCCGGCACGGAGTGCTGTCCCTGGGACAGGTCCCAGAACCTTCCATAGGACAACATTTTCATGGAGGAGCTCATGGTGATGCTGACTTTCAGAAATGCCCTGTTCCTTCCCCAGCTGACGCGGAGACCCGCAGCAATGCCCGTGGCTGTAGGTTCGTGCCAGAGGTCAGTGCTGCCATCAGACCTGGGGGTTACAGCCGTCGGGGCCTGCGGTACCTCGACTCGGCAGCTTGTGGGGTCCATCCCTGACACGCCTCGCACCCTCTCCCCGCAGAGGCACGCGAGTCGCAGCAGCAGCCCGAGCAGGGCTGTGCACAGATCGGGAGCGCTGCGGGCGCTGGGCGAGCTCGGCAGCGGCTGCGGGAGGCTGCTGGGACTGACGGGGCTGCTTTCCAGGGATGAACCGGGGGGCTTTCAGGGGCTCGCTCCCGCGTGGCCCAGGGAGCCGGTCCTTGAGCTGCCCCAGCACTTGCTGCCCTGCCGTGTGCCGCTGGACCTGGACAAGGCGCAGCCGAGGAGGCAGGAAAGCACGCAGCAACCCGCCAAAGCGATCTTCAGCAGCCCTGCCTGGAAATGGCAAGAAATAATTTCTGTTCCTCCTGAGGAGTCATTTACTGACATTTTACATGGGGCTATAAGTGCACAGAATTACTTGCTGCCTTTCAGGACCTTTAAAATTATCTCCATTGCAGAGAAAAATTAAAGCAATGGAAGAATAGGGACCTATCTTTTATAGTGCATTAAAAAATACCCAGTCTGAAGGTTACTGAACCTGTGCTTTCTGTAAGGGAGAGCTAATCCAGACAATCCCCGGCAGTCTTTTTACTACTCCACTCTGATCTCCCTGGCACAAAATCCATGAGCAGATTATCTTGGGAGCAGCAATGCTGATAAGCAGGGGAACTTAAGGCTTTTAGACCTCTTTTTAATTAGTTCTATAGTGGGTTTTTTGTGCACACCTCGATTTCTCCCAGCGTAGAGCCTTGCTGGGCTCTCTAATGGCAGTCACACCACGAAAGCTTCCCTGACTTTGGAAGGTAAGGAGCCCACTCAGTCATTGCTTCCTTCCTCTGCGGGCTGTGCCGAAGCTCGTGGGTCTGTGCTGCAAATGTTGGTGCCTCTTCCATGTCCTGAGCGTCTCTTGGGTGGAGAAACTCTTCTTCCTGGGGTGTCCCAGGCCACCGAGGGGGTGAGTCTGCCACCGTGCGTGGGCCAGGCAAGGGCACATAGCCTGCAAGGACAGGGGCTGGCTAAGGCAGCAGAGCACAGATTTATCACTGCGTTTTGCCTTTCATCCCGCAGGTATAAATAGAAGCTACTTCAGCCTCCCCGTCACCCTGGGCGCTGATGGGAAATGTCAGCAATAAACAATTTCTGCCGACTCCCCCAACAAGGGCGGTAGTGGTGCTGTGCCAGGACGCCGTGCTGCCCGCAGGCGCCAGGCACGCTCGCCAGATCCCACCGCTAAGCCCAGATACACGTCTGCCGGTTATGCTGGCCTCTAATAATTTTGTGGCCCACTGTATTAATCAAAATGCCCAAAGGTCGGTGGGAGAAGAGGCCGCATTCCTGTGCAAGTCAGATTTATTTTCCTTTTCAGAGCCTGTGTTAAATGCCAGACCCTGGCCAGCACCTTCCCATCAATCTCTCCCAATTCATGGGAAGGAGGGAGGGTCAGAACCTGCTAATGAGTTCAGCTCTCCTAATGGTTATTTTATCATTGGAGCAGAATAATCATAATAATAATGATACATCCTGCCTGCTGTCTGGAGAGCGCAAAGCTGCCTTTGTAATGCCTGACAAAGACATTTATTTATATTTTTTTATTTGCAGCCTGTGTGATTAGAGGGCAGTGTTCAGAATAGCCCAGTCAAGTTAAATGCGTCTAGTAACAGCGCTTGGAGTCTAATTGCTGCCCTTTTCTTTTTTAGGCACTCACTCCCCTAATTAAAAGCACAATTGAGTTGCATCTCAGCTGCGAGGACGGGTGGGAGGAGGAAAGCGACCAAAGAAGGGTGGTTCGGCTGCTCTGCGGAGGGCCCTGTTCAGGGCCGGGTGCGTCCCTGGGTGGCTGCTGCAGCTCAGAGGCTTTGGGCCCGATCCTGCTGCCTGGAGACGGAGGGTCTCCCGCCGCCGGGGCTGGGTGTGCTGCCGGCGGGTTCGCGGGAGGGGTGAGAGCGGTGAGACCCGTGCTGGTGTGTTGGTGTTGGCTTGCCTGGCCGCTCGCTCGGCGAGCTCCGGGAGCGCAGGGCTGGCTCTCCAGCTGGGCTGCGGTCCCGTGGGGGTTCACACGGAGCTGTTGTGGGCTGCGACGTGGCTTCCACCCCTGGATCCAGCTGGAGGTCTCCTGCCATCTCCTCCGGCCCCCGAGCAAACTTGGGGCCAGTCTGCCTGGGAGAGGCCGTCCGGGGACGCAGGCAGCTTGGGCGCCAGCCTTGTCTCTGTCTTCACCGCTGGGCTGGATCTGTCCGGCATGGTAACGGAGACAGCGTGGCTGCGACCGCGCCGCAGACGCTCTGCTCCTGCCGGAGATGTGTCCTCGGCTCCCGCCGCCCCGCTGGGTCCTGGCTCTGGCAGCCGCGCTCGCTGTCTGCTCCGTAACGGCACCTTAGCTGCCAAGCCCCAAGTTAGCCTGATCCCTTTTGTCATCTCCATACGGCCGCGTTCTTAAGCAATTGGCACAGCATGTTCTGCTGATGTTCCCACATCCCTCTGCTGAAGGAAGACCCTTCCCTGGGAATCAAGACTCGCCATCAATGAAAAAAACCCCTGCATGGAGAAGAACCCCTCCAGAGCTGGGGATGGAGCCTGGCAGGGCTGGGAGGAGCCACGCATCCCTGTCGATGCCCTCGTGCCTGCTGGCAGCTCCGAGATGAATGGGAACTGCTCAGGGTTTGCTCACGGACCACCAGCGCTAGGGAGCCAGACCTTAGTCCCCACCTGCAGGACAAGCATCTGCGGCTGTGGGACGGTGCTTTTGGGTTTTGCCCATCTTGCCGGAGCAGGGCTGGCTGCTGCCCTCGCCCTGGGGCAGGTTGTGGCATCAAGGGGCCACAAAGCTTTGTCAGTATTTCCTGGTCAAAGTGTGTTTTCATGCCAAGCTTCTAATTTGTTTTATAAATTGCCAAATCCAGCAGGCTAAGCTGCAGCCCTGCTTCTGCGATAAAAATAAAATAACAGCTTGAACTCGGGAGGGCCGAGCGGCAGGGCTGGCAGGAAGCGGCTGATTAAAGGGCAGGTGGAAATGATGAGGCTCCGAAACCGGAGGCTTCGTCTTCCGCTCTCGAGCGAAAAATGCAGATTTGCTGAATTTCATGGACTTGGCTTTTGCCTGGGTGCCGTGGAGTCTCCTGGTATACCCGCCCCGGCACGGCGTGCTGCTCTGGTGCTGCCGAACGCGGCCGTGAGCTCACCAGGGCCGAGCACGGGTAGGGGCAGCCAGCCACCAGCACGCTGCGGTACTGCTGCGCTTTCCTCTCCTTGTGTGATGTGGAGTGAGTTTGGCCGGTAACTGCTCTGGAAATGCCCATTTGGGCCAAACCCAGAGATGATGTGGAAGGTGTTGCAGGTTTGGCCTCACCCGGTATCACTTCCCTCTTCCCCGAGCTCCGGCAAGTAAACCCCACTGATTTATGACTTACCTAACGTGCCATGAAATTACTCTGGACCAAGAGGGGGTACATTATTCTGCCAGAAATCTCTCTGAATATTTGCTCTGCTTTGAAGGCAAGATATTTGCTGCGGAGCAATGATTTTTATTTGCTAGCTGGCGAGCCTGTGGCTCACTTGCATTTGGGCTAGAAGAGCACTGTGAAATTGTAGTAGCAAGGTTTCAGTCCCCTGAATACCCGCTGCCTCCCGGGACGTGTTGCTGCAGAGGCTATTTATGCTGGAAAAAAGCACTTTATTTCCTGCCGTAAAGTTTGCCTAACTTACCTCCCAGGCAATGAACCCTGCTTTGATATTAAGCAAAACTGTTCTGGTTTTTATTTGGGATTTTTTTTTTCGCTGCTCTGAACCTGCGTGCACAGCGGGAAGGTGCAGTTACCTTGGAAACAGTGGTGGGATGCTGCGCGGCGGCAGGGCAGCGCTCGGGCAGACCCCTTTTGGGAAGGTGGGCATGGAAAAGTGCGGGTTGCGGTGTCCAGAGCCACCCTGGAAGTTCCAGGCTGGTGGCAGGTGAAGCTGTGCTGGTGGAGATGTCCGGGCTTTGGTGAGTGATTCGGGTCCAGCAGCTTTGGAGAATATTGAATCATGTTTTGGGAAAGCCTGTCTTTTCCTCTGCTTTGGATTAGCTTGATGTGCTCAGATTGTCCAGAGGGAAAGAATTTCTTAAATCAAGTGTACTTCTGCTGCTGAGGCTCTTCTGGTTTGTTCTGGTCTCCTGCCCTTTCCCCGTGGTCGCGTCTCGGGAGCTTCCCTGTTGCTGCTGTTCCTGGGTTGCAGATGCCATGAGGGAATGCTGCTCTGATTAAAAGCTGCTGGTGTTTTTCATTTTAGCCATAAAAGTATTTCCATTCTCACTGGGTTTGATTTACAGTTTGCAGCCAAATTGGAGCTGGGAAGGGATCCCATTGGTGGCTCATTTGTTTGAAGGTGTCAGTGTACAAATATGCGTTCTGGGAATGCCAGCGGCACTGGAGGGAGGAGATGTGCTGACAGCGGCTGTGTCCCAGCCATGCCCGTATCTTCCCGGAGAAGAGCCTTCAGCTCCTGAGGGACGGGAAGCTGCTGGCTGCAGTGGGGCTGCTGATCGATGGACGTGACCCAAGTGAAAACTCATGGAGGCAAAGCCTCCGCGCTGGCCGCAGTGCCCGGGCGAGCCCCGGTCATTCATCCCTCTCGCTCCTCTCCCAGTGCCGTGCCACCCCCGCCGGCCAAGCGTGGGGATGGCCTCCAGCCTCCCAGCGCGAAGCCGTGTTTTGTAACAGGGCTCATAAGAGGATGCTTGAGGTTTTATAATGTCTGCAGCCATTTCTCTTGTGTCTTGATCCACTCCTTTTGTGCTTAGAGGAAGATGCAGTGTTTGCTGGGCCCTGCGGATTAATAACATCTTTTCTCCTTTGCAGCCACGCTGGGGACGCTGGATTTCAGCCTGCTCTATGATCAAGAAAACAACGCTCTCCACTGCACGATCAATAAAGCCAAGGTACATCCCAGCGCCGGGCATGTGAACAGCAAGGGCCCAATATGCCTGGAGCTGGCAACCTTTCTCCTGCACTGTGGGGCCACCAGAGCCCCGCCAAAGCCACGAGGCCATCTGGGTGCCATGGCTGTGCCCAGCAAAGGCAGCGGTGAGGGCAGCGTGTGGGGACGGCTGAGTGTCCCCCTGTCCCTAGGCTGCACTGAGACCATGGTGTCCCCAACTGTGGCCATCCCTTTGCCAGCTCCACTTTCGTCCCGACGCCCAGCGCTTCTGCCCTCTCTCTCCCCTCCATCCCTGCCTTTCGGGGTGTTTCCAGCAGGATGGAGATGGCTGCTCGTCCCCGTGACGAGATGGTTGCAGCTATTGATGCTTTTTAGAAAAGCACCCAACCCGATGTTGTTGTTTACTTGACGCTGTGACTGGCTGTCAGTTTATAAATGGCTCTTTTAAATGCTGCTAATCACTGCCACAAAGTGCTCTGCCTCAGCGCCGTTTACGTCTGCGTGATTGAAGCAATTAGGGTTTTTTGCGCATTATGGAGCAGAAACAGATAACTGAGGTCTGGATTCTGCCTCTGGGCCTGTGGAGGGTGCTTCTGGGTGCTGCTTGGTTCCTCTCTGCTTCACCTGGCATGAGGACCAGAGCAGCGAGGGCTCCAGATCAACCCAGCTGGGCCCTGACAGTGGTGCGTTGGTGGAAGGAGACCTAAGTCCCTGCAGATCTTGGGAAGGGGTGGAGGGTTTTTACAGAAGACAGGAGAAGCTTGCAGGAGAACGGGCTGTGAGCTGAGCCCCCAGAGGATCAGCCCACGCCATTTGCCTTCATAGGATGCTCCTCTCCCCTCCAGCTGCAGCTGCCTGATTTGCAGCCCCCACCCCAGCGCCCACTGCTCTGGGTGCTGAGCTGGGTGCTACGAATGCGTGTCCCCCTGCCGCAGCATTCTCCCTGTCTGGAATGACACCCCGAGCCCGAAAGCTTGGCTTTGAGGGTGAGCATGGAGTCATCTGCCCCAGCAGACCTGGAGCTGCTCCTGGCTGGCATCGAGCGCGGCACCCACAGCTCCTGGGGCGGGGGTGAGGCAGGGGTGAAGCAGCCGGTGGGTTTTACTTCCCCCCCGCCACCCTCCTGCCTGTCACCCGGGAATTTGCCGGCAGCCTCTGGGTCAGGCTTCCCTCGGTGTGCTTGGGAGCGGTGCCAAGGAGGAGGTTTCTAATTGGGTTTGCAGTGGGTGGAAGACGGGGAGGAAGGAGACCTGCAAGTGATAGATCTAACAGCAGCGAGAGCGAAGGCAAGGCTGGCAAAGGAGAGCCCTGGTCCCCGCCATGCCCACCGGCTCTACGGGAGTAGCGTTTGCTGACCCTGTCCCGTGGGGCTGGGGGCACCAAGCGGCGCCGGCATCGCCCCTGCCTGTGGGGTGGGCAGAGACCCCCCTCGCCGCTCTGACATTCAAGCGTTCGAGTCCTGTTCATTGCCATTCTGCTCTCATTCTCCCATTTTTCTCTTTTATTTACATTGCCATCTGCTCGCTCTCATTTCATCTCTCGCCTGGGGAAAGCTGCCAAAACTTGACTACAAAAAGGTAAGGGCCAGCACCCCGGCTGCCGGCGGTGGGAGCCGGCGTTGGCTGCGTAGACATCAGTAGTGCTGTGGAGGAGGCGGAGCGGTGGCCGGGGAACGCCGGGGCACGCCAGGGCCCCGCGCGTGAGCCACAGCACAGTGCTGGGATGTGGTTGCCCTTGGAGCTGGGGGTGGCCTGGCCCGTGTCTTGGGTGCGATGTCCCAGAACCCCAAGGAAGGTGCCCTCAGGACGTGTCCTCCTGGAGCCTCAGTCGCTGCCAGAAGCTGTTGAAACCTCTTTTAGCCGTGTGAGAAGTGTCTTTCGCCCTTCGATACCCACCCCAAACAACCCTCTCTTTCCCTTTTGATCTTTTTGCTTCTCTCTGTTTTATTCTCCAGCAGTTTTATATCTGCTAAATGTCCCTCACGAGTCCTGTTATTGGCTCCTGGGGAGCGGGAATGGGGTTAGTGGGCTCTTGGAGGCACCAGTGACAGGTTAAATCCAATCAGTCGTGCTCTGCCACCAATTTTCTGCTCTGCAGCCATCAGCTGCTGTATTGTGCGGGAGGTCGGGATAACTGCTCTGCGCCGTGCGGGCTGGTCCGGGTGCCGGCGGCCTGGGGACACCTGAGGGATTTCTTGGTGTGTGTTCATAGCGGGGTCTGCGAGATGCTGGGTGTTTCCAGACTCTCAGGTCAGCCTATATCCCAAGTTTGGATGGAGCTGGAACAGGGAATGAAAGGAGGTTTGCTTTCTTGCGGAAGGTACAGAGGTGGAAGCTGGTAGCCATGGGGCGATCCCCAGGATGTCTGCTTACACAAGGAGCGAGGCGCTTGGTGCCTCAGTTTCCCTAATGGCACAGAGATCTGCCCTGCCATCAGGCACTTCGTGCCAATAGGTGGATGTCTGGAAACCGTTCATAGAATCATAGAATGCTTTGGGTTGGAAGGGACCTTAAAGACCATCTCGTTCCACCCCCGTGCTATGGGCAGGGACCCCTTCCACCAGCCCAGGTTGCTCAAAGCCCCGTCCAGCCCGGCCTTGAACCCTGCAAGGGAGGGGGCAGCCACAGCTTCTCTGGGC
>Ga0181612_116916_pt1 | contig 10097 bp, 9 predicted proteins | sample HoacroProtozoa21_FD_119630 | JGI IMG/M metagenome (GOLD analysis project Ga0181612, IMG submission 119630) | Hoatzin crop microbial communities from Cojedes, Venezuel. Combined Assembly of Gp0051906, Gp0051904, Gp0051908
CCAGCAGTGCCAGCTCTATCGCTCGCTCGTGTGTTTTGACAAGGAGCTGCGTTCCTTCCGACGTTATAAACTCAGACGAAGGCAGGGTAATCTCTTTGCCTGACCTCCTGCCTCATGCAGGCCACAGAAGAGCCCGAGTTCATTATCATCTCAATTTATTCTACATGAAAATCCGTCTGGAATAACCACTGCAAAATTTATCTTTAACAGCCCTCAGAAATAAGAAGTCCTCAGAAAGACGATGTTCTGCTGTCTGAGAGTACAGTTATTATTTGATTATGTGGGACATTTCAGACCCCTTCATATGCAGCTATTATGAGTTGTCCTACCTGTGCCTGTTTCTGGGTGAGTTTTAAGTGCATGAATTGATGCCCCAAGCAGCCTCCGTAAGGAACGTGAGTGTCATTTGACAGATCACGTGAAGCGAGTTGGTGGGTCTCAGCCCAAGTCATAGTGGAGAGACGTCAACATCACGGGGCGCTCCCCAGTGCCCATCCTGCAGTCTAAATGGCTGGGGACCCCCCACTGTAAAGAAGACCCTCATTACAGAGGTTTACATAACATCTGGACAGATGTCTCTGGTCTCCGGCCCTGGCAGTGTGATATCTTTCATGGGCAATGAGCTGGAGCCGTTTTTAGGATTCCGTGGGGAAACAAACCTCCCAGTGGTCTCGTTGCTTAATTGCTCTCTATTGCCTGAAGTACAATGGCTAACAGGTAAAATGGACTTTGGGGTGTTACTTACAGAGCTCTGTAATCGTTTCCTGCTTTTTCTTTCTACTTGCAAGCTATTTTAAGTTGTTTTAACTTTCCTGGACTGCCCAAGAGGAGCTGTGTTGTGCACTTCCATCAGCTGATTCTGGGAAATGTCAGTTATGCTGTTCTTCTGTTAGTAATACGTTTCTTGAACGATTTAAAAATAGCACAGTATGAAACATTTCCATCTTCTCTCCTCTGGAGGAGAACTGAGGGGGAGCTAACTCTTTTCTGCTTTGGTGGAGCAAGAAGTCATAAAGTGTTCAGGTGCTCTGGGGCTAGAACCAGCTACCGGTGCTGGCAGAGGCAGCGCAATGAGGGCGCCCGGTCGGACCCTGAGCTGAACAAGGCCCTTGCCGTTGTCGGAGCCACCAGCAGTCCTGGCATGCATGGCAGCTGTGTCAGTGCAGGACAGAGCAAGGCTGGGCACCCGAATGCTGACCTGCCTCTCCACTGCTTTTACAGCTTGCTCAGAGGGCTTCCCAGCCAGTGCCCATAAGGCCACTGATGCTGATCACGTTAAAGCTCCTCTCTGTGAACTGCTCCAACACACGCTAACCTTAGGCTGGGAACTAGATCTCCCAGACATCCACATCAGTCATATAGCACCATCCCATTTTTAACCCTTGATGGAGCACCTCGTCTCTGGCTGCTTGGTCTGTGTCTTGTGTTCATTCGTGTCTGCGTCCTCAGCTGTTCTGTTTCTTGTTAACATCTTCTGCTGTTTTGTTTTCACCTTCCAGCACCTTTTTCCTTTCTTTTTTGGTCCTCCCCTCTCTGGCTTGTTTCTTTTTTGCTTCTCCATCTCCAACACCACCTTCAGGGACACCTTCTCCTACACTTCCCACCTGAGGGCAGCTTGAAGGAGCAGTCATCTACAGCACTCTCCCAGGGAGCTGCCAGGCAGCAGTCTGCTGTGATAAACTGGTACCTACGTATGTTAGAGGCAGTCAGAAAGCAGAGGGAGAAGAAAGATCCTTTTATCACCCTAGCAGCAGAAGCATCAGGCAGAGCTTCCCCTATCTGTTTGCACTTGCCACGCACTTTTCCTCTGGTCTGTGGCCCCTTTGGAACTGCTCTGGTAACCACAAGGTTGGGAAATACTGTTTCAACCACAAAATGCAGCTTCCTCTTTCAGATGACAATTAGCTTTTCCCCCCGTGCCTGCAGAAAGCCTAGAAACATTTAAACAACAGCTGGTCTTGGCCTGTGTGTGTGAGCACCTCCAACCTGCTGGCGTGGTCGTGCAGAGTTTTTCCTCGGTGGCTTTCCCTGGACACTTGTCTCCTCCAAACCTCCCCTGCTGAGCACAGCCCCTTCCAGCTTTCGCCCTTGCACACCCCCTCGGCCTGACCCACGTTTTGTAGATGCAAGCACTGAGTGCAGCCACACAAATGCAGACTGCCCACATCATCCGGAGCTGGAGGAACAGCAGAGGTCAGTAAGAGTTTACTGGCACATGGTGGTGGTGGAGGGGTGAAGAAGAGAAACAGTGATGCAGTTAATTACAGATGACTTGTCCCGATTTAGTGCTGCCTTCATTCCGTGCTGGAGGATGGGCTGCACTGGAGAGAGTTTACTTAGGAGCACGCCCCATTGAAAGGAATACAAATATCCCCCCAGCCTCATGAGTCTGGGGCTATGGGGCATCGCTTTCCAGATAGGTATCTCGAGGGACATCAGGGCCTCAAATTGCTTCCAGAATGGTGCTATCATCTCATTTTGTTTTCTTTTTTTTTTTTTCTCACGGGCCAGTATTACTTGCGGTAGGTCACCCTTGCTTTCTCTGCCTGCCCATAACTGCTTTGAAGCACTGATTAGAGGGTTATAAATCACAAGGGACCCATGGTATTTTGAATAGCTCTGAGCTTTGGCATTATAGCTGAGATCTTGAATGCAGTCTCCAGCAAATCCACTCAACATTGGTTTCTGTTTATTCAGCAATGATGTCATATCAAACTTTCTGGAGCACTCTGGTAGTGACTTAAGTTTATTAAAAGAAGTCTGGATAGCAGAGCCGAGCTCAGCTGCAGTCAAGTCATTCAACAAGACAGCAAGTTGGGCAGCAAAGCAGAAGGACAGCTCTCGCCTCCGTGCTGACGTCTGGCTTGAGAGCCTGCATCTACTCCGTCTGCAAATGCTGCCATGTGCAAGGATGCCTCCTGAACAGGAATTACTTGCACTCACAGTGACCCAGGGTTTCGACCTTAGCTCATGTGAAGACATCTGTGTGCTTTATTTGTCTCCACTTGAAAACAACATTGGCCAAGATGCATTTTCCACCAAATAAAGGCCCTACAGACATAGGGAGAAACAGTAGTAAATTTTGCAAGAAAATGTTTTCCAGTGGGAAAATACTAAGTTGCTAATAACTCTCAGAAACAACTTACTTGCCATGAATTTTCAAACAACATGAAGGAAGGTTTCCAAAGCTGCTTGGCAAGCAACACTGCATCAGTACCACGCATGGATTTTCCCACAAGTTTCCTTGCTGCTCAGGAACCCACCAATATTTGCCACACTTCCCCAGCCCTTCCCTGACAGAGATGCAATAAGATGGGAATGCAGGGCTTTTATACTCCTTGATAAAGTGTTTCCTGGGAGATATGGGCTCGGGAAGCCCTTGACAACTGCTGGCTAAAACTGGCATCGTCCTTGTCATCTCCACCACAATTTACAGCTGAATATCTGCACTCAAACCCCTCCGCTGTAAAGGCAGAGCTTGTGTCACTCTGCAGCAGCAGCTACCCCAGCTCTGTGAAGCGTGTTTCGACAAATGGGAAAAAAAAAAAAGGAGCTATGTCTGCTGTATGAATATCCTGTGCTTTCTGTTTCCTGAGAAACTCTGAAAAGAGTATGTTCGTTCTCATTTAAGCGTTGGAACAAAACCAAAGATGAGGGCTTCACACAAATGGCAAATCCCAAGTTTCGAGCAGCCCCTTACACATGCACGTTCCCAGCCACGCTTCCAGACCCCTGCACAGCCAGGCTAGAGGGGTCTTCTCAGTCCAGCTGAAACGCTGGCACTGCCTGAGGGCTGGGGGAGGTAGGCGGAGAGGGGTAGAAGTAAAATATTTTCAATGGCTTTTTGTAATGCACCTAAAACAAAGTTACCAGGACTAGCTGCAGCCACAGCTTTCTACGAGCACAAGTCCATTTCCCCAGCAGCAGCGAGCTGTGCTGCTCTAGCGGGTTGAACTATGTTTGAACGTGCTTCATACCTCCCCAAACTCCCCTGAGAATGCCATGCGCTGGTGGCCTTTCCGAGCGGCCGAGAGGGTTCCGGTGGCTGCTGCAGGGCCAGGGCGCAGAACCTGTGCCAGGGGCCCTGCTTTCCAAAGTTTGCTGCGCAGCCTTAGCTAGAGCGCTTTGATGCTGCCTGCCAGGCTCTCGGGCAGTGCATTAGCAATAGCACAAGCTGCCTCACACAGGGAAGCGGGGCAAAATTCCATGTTTATAAGGTACAAGCAGCATGTCCCAGGGCAGCATAAAATATTACCTTTTTTCTTTTATTGGCACGCACAGGAACAGTTAATGCTCGGTTTGGATAGAGCTGACAACTCTGCTGTTGTTCATCATTTATCATTTCTAGATTACTGTGGTTGCAAATCATTTGGCTGATTTCTCTTTTTTTCCTGTTTTGCAGATGGCAGTGTCCATGAAGCGTGACACCCTTGTAGGCATCTGAGTTTCTGCGAGGCAGGAAGCTCAAGGACCTTTGGGGATAAAATGACCCTCAACATTAATTGACCTCTCTAATGTTCATGGACTGATTTGCTGTGATTTGCAAGGTCCGCCCTGAGACAAACTCTCTCTGCCTGGGTCTCTGCGTGAAGACTGTGCTGCTTCCAAGAGGAGTCTGTGCTGGTGATGGGCCAACACACGCAAAAGTGTAATTTTATTGCTGTGCTACTTCACGTTCATGCTTAAGCTCCAGTTCAACCTTTTCCAGGGTGGGGCTCTAATGCACTTAAGCTGTAGCTAGACTAAGGCAGCACAGAATAAGCCCACTACTGTAATTTTACATGAAAGGAAAGGGGCAAAAGCAGCACTTCTCCAGCTGATGTCCTGTTTTTTTCCGGGGTGGACAGCTAACAGAGCTGAGCACCTCCTGCAGCTGCAAATGGAGGGTGTTTCCAGCCCCAAGACACACTGAATCAGTCAATGTGCTGTTCTCCCCTGCTGCATTATTAGCAGTTAAAAACTAAGAGAACACAATGTCTTCCATAAACATCTGCCTCATTTGCCTTCCTCTCAGCCTAGCAACAGCCCCCACCGCAGACTAGCCCTCATTACGGCAGCTTGGGGGGAAGCGTAGGTCAAATTCTTCTCGCATAACGAGCTGCAACCCTGTGATCTCTAATAGGATTATACTGAAGGGAAAGGACAGGACTCAGCCTTGTGACTGCAGAGCAGCTTATGATTCATGGACATCAGTGTAGTATCTGGGGACATCCTGGACACTGCCTCCTCCTCCTCCCATTAAGATCTTTTTGTGCAGAGACACAGGGTTTGTTCAGCTGTCCCCGACCCCAGTCCCTGACCCTATGCAGCCAGCACCGTCCAGCTGCTGGGGCTGGGCTGAGTCCAGAGTGGGATGGAGCTGCCTGATGAGCAACAGAAATGACCAGGCATGCTCTCTTGGGGTTTGTGCCTTGGGGCTGGATGGCTTTTGAAACGAATTGTAGTGCAATTCAGTCTTATCTCCTCCTATCCCCACAAGATACAGCTTCTTTTTGCCTTACAGCTCTCCCCTGGGAGAGTACTTTGGTGACAGCACGCAGGCTGGCACGTGCTGCAGCATTGGTGACCCTTGGAGGCAAACTTGGAAATGCTGCCTCCCCTCTCCTGCGTGCAACTTTTTTTGGTGAAACTTACAGGACCCTTGCTGGTTTTGCAGCCTCCTTAGGAAAATTTGGTTGAAATTGGCTAACAGGCTCCTTTAGGACTGCCCTCACAGCCAAACAGCCCATTCCCACCCTCAGTTAAAAGCTCTTTCCTCCACGTGTGATAGGCCTGTACTGAAGGGTAAAGACCTAGGCAACACTGAATCATGCATTTTCCACCTCCCACCATCACTAATGCACCATACACCACTTAAGAACGAAGGTTCAATTTTTCTAGAAATAGAGTGAAATAAAATACCATGTCATCTGCCTGAAGATTCAGCAGCCTACATGTTCTCCCACACGTGCTGCTGCGAAGGTACCACACCGGTGCTTTGGGAAGTTCTCCAACCGGTCCCTTGGTAGCAGATTAGATTCAAGCTCCAAACCCTGAGCAGGAGCGTGCTTCATAGGCAAGTGCTCACATCATCAGCTGTTACCAGGGGCAGTGGTCCTCCGTGCACCAGGGTGAAGCTTGTGTGAGTTCAGGAGAGAGGAGTGCTACCAGCAATATTATCAGGACAGCTGTCATTTTACTTTCGCAGGAAAGGGGTGATCTTACTGTAATCAAGTCTGAACACAAGCCCCTGTCTTCTCAGTTTAGCCCACCCCTTCACTGCAAAATACAACATTTGGTAAATAAAATTCCTGACGTATCCTAGCAGAGAGAAGAGTTTCTCCAGAAAGCGTCTATTTACATAATCTCTGCAGTGCTCAGATACCATGGAAATCAGTAAAGAATAATATCTTGGCGAGCCCGTTGTATTGCAGCTTTCTGCATCATTCACTGTTTGTTACCAACCTTAAACCTCTCTCAGGGTTTCTGCCTGCAGGCTTGCCCCACTGAGCAGCTACATGTTGGTATCACATTGCATTTTCCACAAATTCCACCATATTATTTCTAGCCATTTTTGCTTCTTCTGAGCCCACAGCTCCTCCCTGTCCGGCAGTCTCCAGGAACAGCAGTCAGGTGATGCGTATTCCTTCACCTGGCTCCTGCATGCGGATATTTCTGAATACAGATTGCAGACTATTTAACATTGCACATCTTGGTACCACCCCATGATTCTCTCGTGCTCTCCACAGATACCTTGCTGCCAGCTATCCTTTATTAGCAGTGCTTCGGGCAGTTTTTAAAATTAAGTCTTTGTCAGAGCCAAGGTAATCTGAATGATTTTTGAGGAACTCTTTTTAAATGTTTTACTGAGACCCAAATATATTCCACCTTATGACAAGCCCCCTGAATTGACTAAGGTTGCAATTCTAGCTGGTAGATTCATTTACAATTCATTTTGCTGGATGATACGTACATTTGTTAGACTGCTCATCCCATATTCTGAGGAAACTGTGTTTTAGGCAAGCTTCTATTGCTGTGAAGTCTAAAGACCAAAGTCCAAAATGTTTTAGTTCACATCCAGCCCCTGCAGTGGTTCACTCATTAAAAGAGATTTCATCTCTACCTACAGACTCCACGCTGCCTTCTGATGGGTCATGAGCTTGATAGAGACTCCTGTCTTCGGCTCATTTTATGTGATTGATTGTGACTGCGAGCTCCAAACCCTGATCTTCCCCTTGCCAGAGTCCTGCAGGAATATTTGATTTCTCCCTGTCCCTGGTGATTGCTGGGGAGCTCACAGCAGCTCAAGTCAGGCAGATGGGCAGCATCCAGAGGACCTGCCCTGGGGGATAAAGACTAGGCTACAGCTTTACATGGATGGTTTAGTAACATACTTATCTGACACCAGAGAGGTCACACATCCTTTTCTTTAAGGATCTAGGACATTCGGAAAAAGCTTTGGACTGTCTGTAAATATGTACAGAATATGAATTATTCAGCATCACTGAAGATAGCTCTGTTATTCAGAGAGCAGCCCAATTCAAAAAGCTCTCCAGGTGTAAAGAACTGCGAAAGAAATACCAGAATAGGCTATAAACAACCACGTTACTGAAACACGTGACAGGTCCGAGCCCTGGGTTTGCTGGCCCGCTGGCTGTGGGCACATGCATGTTGAAGTGACAGCTGCACACCCAGTGAGGAAGGAGGGATGTGTTTGCCTTGCACTTCCCAAGTGACACCACTGTGTTTGATCCCTGACCCTTGTAACTTAATCCATGCGCCAGGATCCACATTTACAGATTTTCTTGAAGCAGGTATCTTTGTACCCAGCAAGCTCACAGTTTGTCAGGCGTGCAGATGTCCTAGTTGGGAAGTGATAAAAAGACCCAGAGGACTGCAGAAGGGAAGGCATTTTGTTGGTAGAGAAGAGCAGATCACAAAATACTCGTATCCTGAGCACACTAGGGGTGGGCAATAAGCGACAAACGGAATCCGCCACCATGCAGACAGCGATTTTGGTGTACCACCATCAATTGTGGAAGATTACCTTTTAAATACCCCAAGTCCTCTGTCTGTTCCTCCCCTACAGCAGTTTGGGGGCTTCTGTTGGAATCAGTCGCTTTGTAGGTAAAGCCCAGCTCTCTCCGGCAGCTGCTTCAGCAAGCGGTTAGTGGGATGGCTCCGGCCTCTACACCCCCGCCGCGCTTCATACCTGCCCCAAGAAACAAGCCGCATTCAGCACTGCAGGGACGTGTCCTCCAACACATGCCAAATGCATTTCCTCGCAGTATTTACGATGATCTAGTGTGGCTTCTCAAACAATAAAAATGCAAAAGAAAGCTTTCATGCTGCAGGCAACAGCAAACACTAGATCATTTGGGCTATTAACCTGCTTACTTGTGGATACTGCAAACAGTTAAAGATCTGCCCAGCTAAGCACCCTTGCATTAGCTCATGTAGCTGGAAGTTAATGGACAGATATGAACAAACTAAACAGAATGCCATGAATGACTGCAAATAGGATCTGAGTGGACTGCTAAAAGCAAAGTAGTCTCATTTTCCAAATAGAACCAACATTTTTATTAAAAATTAATGTACACGTTGATTAAATATATTACTCCTCAAAAGGAAGTAAATTGCTCTATTCATGCAGACATTATTTTCCTCCCTCTTTTTCTTTTTTTACCAGACAGTGAATCAAAGAATAATTTTCACCACTTTCCCTATGAGGCAGGTTTGGAGATTTGCAGTGTTGCCTTCTAAGTCAATGGCAAAACTTTAATTGCTCGCAAGTGGAAAAAAATCTAGGCTCAAGATTTAATCCTTGTAGCACAGTAAAGTGATGACAGGAAAGACCTGAGAGGGTTTAAATACTATGAAGAGGAAGGAGCCAATTAGCAGAATGGACCAGGATAGAATTAGCATTCAAGGGTAAAGACAGGAAAGGAGAACTTCGAGTATCAGGAAGGACTTCATGTCAGCAAGATATGCAAAATTGTCTCCCAAGAGTAAAGTGGCAGAAGCTCCACATACATTTAAAGTGAAGTTGGCCAAAGCGATAGTGAATGAATGCAAGATAACAGTTCTGCTTCGGCAGGAAGACGGGCTCAAGTTATTTTCATCTTCAACTCCTTGGAGCTGGCTGCTAGCACGATCGTTTCTAAGAAGGAAGCTAAAAGTGTTTGCCCAATAGCAGGTAACGGAGAGCTATGTCTGTACCTACTACTAGCTCTGGCAATTTTCAGACATTTTGCCAGACAAATCTATGAAGAATAGGAAAAACCATGAGGGCTGAGACTGCTTTTCAACTATGCTAAATCAAGAAAAATCCAACACAAAATAGAATTCTAAAACAAATAGTGTGTCTGAGAGGTAGAAATAGATGGAAAAGAAAACAATAGGATATGTATACATATACAGTGATCTAATCAGTTTACTACAGAATAGACAGCTGTTACAGCATCCTAACTAGAATTTAGACCTCTGGACTATTGACGCTACTCCCCTAGTGTGCCATGTAAAAGAGATGTATCATCAATATTCTCTGGTCCCACACTAAATTAGGCATTTTGTACAGGAGCTGTTGCAAAAAAAAAAAAAGGTGTCTCTTGTGGCAACGGGGGCATCAGGGCTGGGCTGTGGTGGGTTCTGCTACTGATTTCCTGCACAACCCAAAATTGCCGCCTCCACCTTCGCCAGGGGTAACCCTGAGAACACGACGGTGGATGGAACTGTTTGCCAAGTATGCCTCATCTTACGCCTCGTGCTCAAATCCTTCTGAAGACAAAACTCTCCCAGCTGTAACTAAATATTAGTGTCACATGCAGAAACAGGGACTTCAGTGAAGTGCAGTTAGCAAAAATCACAGCCTACCATGGTGACAATTTAATATGAGTATTTAAATACCCAAAGGTTAAAACAGCTCCCGTGCACAGCAGCTGAGGCAGGTGCTGGGTTGCAGGCAGCCATAACATGGTGGTGAGTCAAGAAGCCGGGCGGAGGCAAGGGTCGAGGGCAGCGCTCTGCAACCACCCTCTGCAGCATCTGATTTATGGCACAGTGTGATACGCCGCGAATCTGGCTCTGTGCCTGTTTGCAGGTTTGGTGGAGGGGCTCTA
>Ga0181612_151694_pt1 | contig 10097 bp, 6 predicted proteins | sample HoacroProtozoa21_FD_119630 | JGI IMG/M metagenome (GOLD analysis project Ga0181612, IMG submission 119630) | Hoatzin crop microbial communities from Cojedes, Venezuel. Combined Assembly of Gp0051906, Gp0051904, Gp0051908
CTGAGCTCGCCTTTCCCAAAGCTGCGGGCGCGCTGGCTCGGAGCCGGAGGCTTTCCCCGAAGCCTGGTGTTGGGGACCTTTCCTTAAAGCTGTTGAACTTCAGGCTTGGTCCCCGAAAGTGCCTCTGCTCGTTGAACTTCCTTCTGGCTACTTGAATCCGAGGTCTCCTCCCCAGCCGGTACCGGCAGGGCTGGTTTTGCCGGGTGGCACGCGGCATGGGACTTGGTGCCAAGCGGCACGGGGCCTGCCTCGCCGGTGCGCTTGCCAGGCCTTGGAGGAAGAGGAGGGTGAGGAAGGTGTGTGGTTGGCTGCAAAGCTTCCCTCTCTGGGGAGACGTGTTCCGAGCAGCGTGGGCGTTTTTTAGCGGGTGGTGGGTCCGTCCGCTCCCGGTTCCTCAGCCCCCACGGCAGACGCTCGGTTGAATTTTTAAACCAGTGATACCCGAACATCAGCAATTCCCTCGCCTCTCGCAGAAACCCCCTGCCTGGACCCCAGGAGGCGGTCGGGGGCTTGAGAGCACCACGTTTCTCACCAAATCGAGCACCGTTTCTTTAATATTTCTCTTTTTTCGCTTTCTTTCCCCTCCCCCCTGGCAACTGCTGCGCCTTTAAAGCATCCTGACGCGACGGAGCTACCCCAGCTCCCAGACAAGCGGCCTCTCTGCAGGCCCGTGTCGGGTTCCACTCGTCAGCCCTCCTTTCCCTGAAACCTCGCCGGTGAGCCTGAATTATTTCTGCCTTCAATTCTTTCTTGCCAGGCTGCGGTACCGGCCTCTCTGCCGCCTCGCCCGGCTCGACGTCCAGGTTAAATGACAGCGCTTTCCGCTCTGGCCTTCCTCTTCGCTCCTCCCGTTGGGCGCCCGCGTGGCCGGTGCGTTCTGCCGACGGAGGTGCTGCGCCGGGTTTAACCCAGAAGAACCCGAAAGCTCATCCTGTTTTTTCCCAGCTTGTTTTCCGCCAAACCCTGTCCTGATTTAAGCCTGCGCAGGTCCGAGGAGTTGGCCAGGATGGAAATACCCGGCGGTGAGGAGGTTCGGGGCCAGAGCGCAAGACGAGGCGGGGAAAGTGCCCCTGGATTTCTTCTCCCCCCTCCTACGGCTTTGCCAGCCGCTTTGTTAGAAAGCTCTGGACCTCAGCGCGTGGGGAGAGGAGCCAAAGGCTTCCCTGGCCATCAGGATGCGTCTTTTGCCATCTCTGATGGAAAGCACGGGAGGGGAAAGACGTCTTCACCTCATTCCCCCGCTGCAGCCGGGAAACCGCAGACAGGTCGCAAAGGAGCGGGTGTGGAAACACAGGGGGAAAAAAAAACCTGGAGGCGGCGTGTTTGGTGTGGCCTGGCGTTGGCGTGGGGGGGACCCTGGTACTGCCTTCCTCTCCCTGCGCTGGGTGCCACTGGACCGAGAGTGACGGAGCCACTCGATGGCCAGAAAACTCCTGTCTTGGGGTGGGGGTTTTTTACACTTCCCAGGAGAAGAAAATAATTTTCTTCCAGCTTTGTGGGAAGACGGGAAGCGAAGCCTCGCGCGGGAGAAGCGGCAGCAGTCTGCTCCCGAGCGGTGGCAAAGAGTTGGAGATCTGATTTGGTGACCTTGGGCGTGGCGGTAAATCGTTTGGTCGCATGGAAGTCACTGCCTTTTGCTTGCCGGATTTTGGGACGTACCGCTCGAGCAGCGCCGGGATAGGGACATCCCCGCTGCTGACGTCGGCTCTCGCCTCCTGTTCCTTAGGCTCTGCCTCCCGGGACATGGACTGGAAGCGAGCGCAGGGAGCAAAACGAAGCAAAGCGCGGCGTGAGCCTGTGAAAAATCAGCTTTTCTTCTCGGTGGCACAGCAGCTTAGCAGACGAGGTGGCTGCGGCCGGCAGCTGATGCCACCTTGTTAATAAATAATGACCTGTTTGCTCTGGGCTGCGTTGGCCGGGGTTGGCTGCGGACAGAGGAGCGGGCGAAGCAAAACCGCGGGCAGAGCGGTTTGGGGGCACGGAAACGCTGGGCTTTGAGAGGATTTACGCGCCAGTCCCTCCTCGGTGCTTCCTCGCTGGCAGCGGGGCCTCTGCGTCATCCCGATATCCCAGGGGATTAAGGGCCTTTCAGGAAGGGTAAATCCCCGGGGATTTGGGGAGCCTTTTGGGGGGATTTGGATCTGTTGCTGCCTGAGTTGTGGCACCCCCAGGGGCTCCTCGCAGAGAGCCATAGCGAAAAAGCCCCGCAGAGCTTGTAGTTAAGGGCAAAACCCCCCAAAACGGCGCTTTTGGTGACTGGGAAGAGGAGAGCGGCACGGGGCTGTTGTTGTCTTTTGCAGAAAGAAGTGTTATCTGCAATGTTAAACTTTATCCATGACCCTTTCTGGGGTTTTTTTTCTGAATTTTGCAGGCTCACTGCCGGTGCCTTGCTGGCTGAGCGGCTGTGGTTTGTGTTTTCCAGTGCCCGTGCCGTTGCTGGAGCAGCGCCCGGTGCAGCCGGTGGCTGCTCTGCCAGGAGCCGTGGGCAAAAATTAGCAGAAAATTATCGGGTGGAACACATCGAGTTACACAGGAGGTTGGGAAATAACCCTGGTTGTCACTCCTCAGCTCTTAATCCGCCGAGCAACAATGAAGAGATCAATTAATAAGGTAGTTAACTCTGTTTGGGCGTATTAGCGCAGGGCTTTAAAATGTCAGAGGGGGTCAGGACGCGAGCGGGGTCCAAGCCGGGCGTCGTTTGGGCCGTAAATCTTAGTTCTTCGTTAGGGAAACGCATGGAAGTCTTGTGCAGCTGCAGGGAGAACCTGGAGCACCGTGCGACGAGCTCTGGGTGCCGTCTCGTTTGGTCTTCGAATGTGATCATTGCAGGGGCAGGCTTTGAGGAAGGGGAGGATCCGGGACGCCATCGGGGATGCTCCGGATGGAAACCTGCGCGGTCTCCAGCCTGGTCTTGCTAACAGCAGATGTTTGAAGCCGCGGGTGATTCCAGGCGAGCAGAGCGCGGCCCCGTCGCCTGCCCAGCCGGCTGCAAATCTGCATTTGATCCAGACCCGTCTGCGGAACAGCTCTGCTTTATTTTGCGGACGGCGTTGGCAGTGTCGAGCCCTTCCGCCGGCTCCCGTGCCACAGGATCGGCTTCAGCCCTCGTCTGCCGCGCTGCTCTGCCAAAACAAAGACTTTTCCCAGAAATTTCGGGGGTTTTTTGAAGGCGGGTGTTGCAGTTGCTGAAAATATTTGCTGGGGAGCCGCAAGGCGGAGCTCAACAGGAAATATCAATATTGACTGGCAGGCTTTGTTACGGCCAACGGGCAGCAGAGCGGCGCTTTGCGAAGGTGGAGAAGAGAACGGAGCAGGGATGGGATGCTCTAAAAACCGGCCGGAAGATCCTTGTTGACTAAACCCCCTGATACCTAGCGAGGAATTGCCCTCAGAGGGTCTCAGCGCCAATCGTAAGGATGCGTCATTTGGGCCAAGCGAGGAATGTTTTTCGCGGCTCTGAGTTTCAGCAGAGCGAGGTGGCCTCGGAGCGAAGCCTGAGCCTCTCAAGAAGAAGAATCGCCGCGCGGCGTTGGCATTCAACCTCCTTAAAGGCTTCACGAGAGCAAAACCAAGATCAAATCCTAACTGCTCCTACCAGCTCTGGGGAAGGAGGAGCAGGTTAGAGGTTCCCACCGGCGATCTGGATCCGCTGGTGAGCGTTTCACCGCGTGGAGGGAATCATCCCGGGATGTTCTTCGGGAGCGGGCAGTCGCCCCAGTCCTCACGGACCGCCGTGCCAAGCGTGGGTCTCGGTGCGTGGGCCAGTTAGCTTCTCAGTGCAGGTCTCTGTGTGAAGAAGGAGGTTGGAAGCGGCTGGAGAGGACCACGAGACCTGATACTGCTTCCTGCTGGGCTTCCAGCGAGGCTTGGCGAGCGCCACGAGCTGGGACCGGAGATGTTCCAGGACGTGCGCAGAGGGAAGCAGTAGCAAATCCCTGTCCTCCAGCAGTGAGGACTGTGAAGATTCAGGGCTTCCACCTTGGAATCTGGGGAGAAATCCTTCAGCTGGGACGTTTTGGAGCGGGCTCTGCAGACGCTGGGTTCACCCTGGCGCTCCCGGGATGCTCGTCCACGTGAGGACGGTGGCGATGCTCTTTTCCTCTCCTCTCTTTCCCAAAATCCCGTTGGGTCTTTTCTGAGGAAAGCGTTCACACGGCAGATGGGATCAGAAATGTCGCAGAGCGCTGCTAATCCCCTCGCTAACCTGAATGTTTCTCTTCTTAGATGCGGGGCTCGCTCGGCCTCAGTGGATTTTCCTCCCCGGCACCTTCTGCAGCTCCTGGGGAACCGTCGAGCTGGCACGTCCCCGCGTTGCTTCAGAGGAGCAAATGCTCTCTGTTACCTGGGGCTTTTGGGGCGTGAAGCCGTTCTTAGGTCTTCCCTAGTTAAGCGCTGGCTTGGGCTGTGTTTAAAACTGGGCTGCTTTGCTCGGCGGGCCGTGAATTGTCCCTGCGAACCTCACCGTGGTGGCCTGGGAAGGCTTTCGGGGCTAAAGGCTGCTGAAAAGGCGTTTTTGGCTGGTGCGGCCAAGCCGGAGCGCGGCGTTGCCTGTGCCACGTGTCGCTCTGACCACATCCCGCTGGCAGAGATGCCTGACAGGTTGGGTGCAGACAGGGAGAAGATTAAAATAGTCTTATCTCTTTTAATTTTCCGAGCTGGCAGAGTGTTTAGGGTCCAATCGAGCCTTTTGGATGTCGTAATCCTCAGGGACAGGAGGCTGGGGGTTGCTTTGTGCTCGGCCAGACGAGGTTCCCGGGGAATCTGGTTTCTCCAGGTCGTCGTTTGACCAGGGACGGCTTTCGTGTTTGTTCGGGCCGATGGCCGAACCGAAATCACGCCGAAAGCGGAGGTGGGCATGGCCTCACGTGGCTAATGATCCCCATGGCAGCTCCCGCCGCCCGTGTCGGCTTCCCTGGCATGCGGAGCGGCGGCATTACCCGTGATTCAGGGAAGGCAGAAGCGGTGAGTAAATGCCGCTTGGCTGCGCGGAGCCGAGCTTGGCGGCGGTGACGGCAGCCAGACGCCCCTCCCGCAGCTTCCCGGCGAGGAGCTGAGCTCCGGGGATGCGTTCGCCGGAGGATGAGGGCTCTGAGGGCTTTTAGCCGATGTCTCACTGCCTCGGGCCGAGCCCCGAGTCCTCACTGCGCTGCTCCGGCCGTCTCCGGAAGCCGATGAGGGAAGATGTGGGGTTGTACGTGGGGGTGGACGCACCCTGTCCAGCTCCATGCCCGCGCCGCGATCGAGTGAAAAACCAAAGCTGAGTGAAACTAAAAGCAAGAGGAACGCATTAGCGCCGTTTATTAATCACTGCAGCCGATTGCTGAGGGGGAATTGGGGTTTTTTTGTCCTGTGATTCCTTCTAAAATCTTCTCTGCTTCTGAAAGAGCAGCTCTCGTGCCAGAACGCGGCGGGAAGAGCCGGGTGCGCTGCTCTGGCCGCTTTTCTGCCCGAGCGAGACGGGGCTGGCTCCCGTCGACGTGTTTGAGCAAGCCCGGCTCAGGTTTTGCTTCGTTCCGTTGCGTCTGAACAGCCTTCATCCCTGTCATCTGCTGGCAGGCTCCTCTGCCGGGCGTAAATCCCAGCGGATGGCAGCGTCTGGTGGGCGAAGGCGGCTGTGTCGGTTCCGAACCGTAACCTCCGTTCTTAACCCTCTGCCTTTTCAGCCCAGAATGTGACTGTCGAGGAAATCGTGACCGCCTACAAGCAGGCCTGCCAGAAGCTGAACTGCAAGCAGATACCCAAACTCCTGAGGCAGATACAGGTACAGCGCGTGCTGGCTCCCGCTTCAAACGTGGCAGTGAGAAGTTACATTCAAAAGTTAAAATCAAATTAAAAAGTCAAAAATTAAATGAAAAAAAAAATGACAACTCCTGTTTTAATAGCCCGAGCAGGTTTCTGGACAGGTGAAACTTGCTGCAGAGAGCAAAGGTGAAGGAGCTTGGTCGCAAAACACTCTGTGTCACTCAGGGTGCGACCGTTTTGAGACGAAGGCGCCGGGTTTCCCTGGGGAAGCGGCATCCGTCTCCTCGGGGTGCCCTGCCGGAGGCGGGCTCTGGCGTCCCCACTGTCCCCTCCTGGCACGCCTTCGAGACTCGCAGGGGCTGGTTGGCGAGGCGGTTTGTGCCTCGGGGTCTGTTTGACGCGGAAATCGGCGCGTGCGGTCAGGGGAGGGAAGCCCGCGGCAAGACCGCGACGACGCTGTGGTTTCCCTGCTCACGCAGGGTGAAGAAAAGTCCCGCTGACATCCTGCGGCCTGCGAGTGGCACACCGGAGCTCGGTGTTTAGAGCTGTTCCCTTGGCCTGGGAGGGAAGAGTTTCGCTTTCTCACCCGCTGGGCAGCTCCGGTGCCTCCGTGCACAGAGACAGACCCTCATCTTTGCCAGCCCCCCTTCCTCGCAGAGCCCCGAGGCCTCGTCCCGGGGAGGGTCACCAGCTCTCCCCGCGACTTGCGCGGGGACCCAGCCTGCGAAGCGCGGTCTCGGCTTTGGAGCGAAGCCTGGGCTGAGAGTTCCCTCATCCTCTCGTCGTTTTGGGGAGGATTTGCTCGATTTGCCGCGTTACCTCGTTATCCCAGCGCATGAATTCGCCTCCCCTTCCCCCCCGCCTGCCTCCTCCTCCTCCCGAGTGTGAAATGCCGCTTTTTCTTTTGCAGGAATTTAAAGACCTGGCTCCCAGGATAGACTGCTTAGATCTGAAAGGTAAGCCCCTCTGCCGTCACCAGAGGATTTTCTCTCTCCTCTGGGCGGTCGTGGTGTTTCGTTCCGTGGCTCCGGCTCTCGCTGGAGCCGTGGTCCCAGCTGGGGCTCTTGCAGGCCGCAGCAGGAGAGCGCCTGAATCCCAGCGAGAGCAGGAGAAGTCAACACCAGAGGTGTTTCTGTGCCAGGAGTTCTCGACAGCCTGGCCGAGGAGCAGCAGAACGGCAGCAGCAGAGCTTCAGCGGCCCCTCGTCCCCCCCCGCCCCCCGAAACAGCTCGTTGGGGCTGAGCCGGAGCAGGTTTGCTGGAACACTTTTCCGAGCGATGTCTGGAAACTCCTCGCACACTGGGAATACTGGGAAGGTGTTCCGGTTCGTTCCGTTTCCTGCAAACGTCTTCGTGAGTGGTGGTTTTTGCGGGGCATCTGCGGCGCTGCAGGAAGGAGAGGAAGAAGGTCGCCCTCATTTCCCCAGGCAGATATTTTGCCGGGGTTTCTGCCCACAGCGGGTCGCCGCCTCTTTTCTGGTCTCCTTCCCTTCCAAAAGAGCTGCTTCTCCCGCGCCGCGCTCGGGGCTGCTGCCCAGAGCCAGCCTGGGAGGCCAGCAGCAAGAGCAGCCGCGTAGCGGGGGTAGGAGACGGAGTGGTGGGCGCTGGCCGGAGCGTTCTTCCTCTGTGGAGCGCTGGTGTTGGTGTTGTTCCTCTCGGCCCTTGGTCGTCCTGGTCCTGCTGAGGTCCTGCCCGGGCTGTTCCGGTTTCCCACCGAACTCGGCGGGTGCTGGAGTGGATGGAATTTTTCTGTGGCAAACTGCGGCTTGGCTCCAGGGACAGAAGCCACCTGCGGGGACGGCAGCCTTGGGGTTTAATCCGTAGCACGTGGTGCCCGTTGTCGCTGACTCAGCGTTGCAGGGGGAATCCCGAAGGCTGGGAACCCCTTGGGAGCTGCCGTAACAAACCCCAGAAACTGCCGGAGCCGCTGTGCCTGGAGGAGGAGAGCCGTGCTGCCGGAGGAGTAACAACACGACCCTGCCCAAACAACCCCCCCAGAATAAATCTTTCACAGCCCCCATTGCCGCCGTTCGGACTCGGCTCTGCCGGGCTGGATCTTTGTTCTTGGCTGCTCACAAACCCCGCAGCCGCCGGCTGGCTGGGCAGCCAGACCGCGCGTCCCCCTTCCCCTGCAAGTGGGGGTTTCTCAGCAGACCCCAAGCGACGCAGACGCCCGGCTGCTGGTTGCTTGACGCCACTGCACACGCTAGAACGCCGGCACAGCCCAGGCTCAGGCTCTGGCGAAGGGTTTGCAGTCCCGCTCCACAGCACGTGCTTTGCCGGACCGTTTCCCACCCGGCGTGCCGCCGTTTCTCCCTGCGCTGGGTCCCCTTGCGATGGTTGTTACAACGGAAACAAAGCTCTGGGTTTATTTGAAGCGGCGTTCCACCTTTTTCACGGGGACTGGTGTCGGCCGTGGCCTCCTCCTGCTTTCGAGAGGTGGGAGGGAGCTGAGGAGGGCGCGCAGCTCGCCCTGGTCTTGTTGAGTGGGTTCCCGGCTCCGCAGGGTGAGATCAGCCCGTGGCTCGGCTCCGGCGTGGGAAGGGTGATCTGTTTGGGAAGCACGGGCTGGTTCCCCATCGCCGACAAGGCCGCACCAGCCGGGGAGGTGGCAGTGGGGCTGCCGGAGACCCCAGCGGGCGACCGTTTGCCGCCGCGTTTTCGGCTGCCGATGTTTCGGAGGGGACGGTGCGGCCGAGCTGGCGGCCCTTGCCTCGTTCTTCGTACGGGGGCTGAGATCTGCTGGCGTCGGGAGGAAAGGCGGAGCTTCCACCCTCCCGGTTCCAGGTCCTCCCCTCTCCAAATTCGCTTTGCCCCACAGAATCACCCCCCAGCAATCCATGTGGTGTCCGAAACCCCCGTTTTTTCCACCAAAATTGGCTTGTGCAGCGGTGCGGGAGGAGCTGCAGCGCCGTGAGCTGGCGGGGATGAGCTGTCGTGGCTGGCCAGCACCTCGGGCCTCGGAGACTTGGCTGCTGCACAGGGCTGGTCCAGGGAAATACGCAAATAAAGGAGTAAATAAACAGCCCCAGGTCTTGGGAAACAAGGCGGCTTCTGCCAGCACTTCCTGAGATGGAAACGTGAGGAACTGAACAGGTCAGAGGCGGCAGATCAGCGCGTGTATTTACAGTGTGTGAGCAGGGATTGAATTTTGAGGCCGCGGCGCTTTTATGTAGCGAAAGGAGTCCTCAGACGGCACTTGGTTCGTCAGCGGGGATGCTCGTGGCGTAATTCCCGATGGACTGGAGCTGGCGAGGGGCCGGCTCGCTGGGAAGACGGCTGCCTGCCCAGGGGGGAGGCTGAAATCCCGGCTTTCGGCAAGGTTTAGGCGGAGAAAGTGCTGCTGCGGCGGCGGCTGATGTGCGTCGGGTGAGCGACCGGGCTGGTTGGTAGGTGGATTTGCAGAATCCTCCGAGCTTGCTGCGGGCAGCCGGGTGAGAGACATCCTTCCCGAAGTCTCCTGGCAGATCCCGAGCTCGGCTTGTGGGGCTGCTTGCGAGCCCTGGTGCGGGTTTTGGGGCTCCCCGTGCCGGCCAGTCCCCGCCTGTTAACAAGAAATCCTGCTCCGAGGTGCTGCTTCCCGCTGCCGGGCCAGGCGCGTGGGGCTAACTCAGGGCGGGTGCCCAGTGCTGGGTCTGAATTTGCATTCGGGCCGGGGGTCTGCAGGGTGGGCTGCCTCTGGACGGGGGAGAAAACCGCTTCCCGCGTGTCCTCTGTCCTGCGGCGTGGGGCTCTCGAGGTCCCGGCCGGCCGCGCCACGTGCTGCAGCGCCCAAATTGACTTTATTCTGCTCTTTCCCCAGGGGAGAAGCTGGATTACAAAGCCTGCGAGGCGCTGGAAGAAATTTTCAAGCGGGTCCAGTTCAAAACTGTTGATCTGGAGCAGACGAGCTTGGATGAAGATGTAAGTGGCCGTGAGCTCTCCCGGCTTCTCGTTCCTGTTCCACAGCAGACGCGAAGCTCAGGGCGTCTGTGCTCAGTCCTTCGCTCCTCCTGGGCACTGCCTTCTTTTCTGGGGGCTGTGCTGTGTCACTGGGCCCCCTCCCTTCGTCCCCACGCTCTTACGTAGCTCTGGCGCAGCGTTTGCTGCTCTGAAAGGAGGAGGTTGGCCGCTGGCTCTGAAGCCCGGGTGGCCGCAGAGCTCGAAGGCATTTTGAAACCGGCGTGTTGAACTGCCACGTCCCGCTTGTGACGACGCAACGTACCACGCCAAGAGCCAATCGATACACAATAATTGACTTCATCCCACCTCACCAAACGATTTTCAAACGTTTAAAAACTGGCACGTGAAAACCCTCTTTGGGAGGAGGAGCCAAGCGAGACCTTTACCTGACGGAGGGGGTCGATGGGCCCGAAC
>Ga0181612_160262_pt1 | contig 10097 bp, 9 predicted proteins | sample HoacroProtozoa21_FD_119630 | JGI IMG/M metagenome (GOLD analysis project Ga0181612, IMG submission 119630) | Hoatzin crop microbial communities from Cojedes, Venezuel. Combined Assembly of Gp0051906, Gp0051904, Gp0051908
CACAAGTCCAGGTAGACGACGTCAGTTGCCCGCCCGTTGTCCACCAGTGCTGTAACCCTGTCATAGAAAGCTGCCAGGTTGGTCAGGCACGATTTGCCCTTGCTGAAGCCATGCTGGCTGTCCCCAGTCACCTCCTTGTTGTGCACGTGCCTTAGCGTGGTTTCAAGGAGAATCTGCTCCCCGGTGCTGCCAGGCACTGGGTGGGACTGGCTGGCCTGTGCTTCCCCGGGAAGCTGCTTGTGGGCAAAACAGTGGATGTGACCAGTACTGGTGCAGTAGAACTCCTGCTCTTTGTGGGACTAAAAATATAAACAAAAATACAAAGATGCCAAGCTCATGTGCGAAGGCAACATGCACTAATATTAAAAATCATATTACTGCTTGTTAGCAGTACGTAAGCTGTGGGGTTGCTCCCACCTGCGATGCTGTGTGTAGCAGTGCTTGGATTGCAGGGAAGAATTCAGCAAAAAGAGTTTATAGGGCTTTCATAGAACGAAAATTGTTCTTGTTTAGGAGTGTCACTTCTCAGATTATGTCCTCTAGTGTGTTACAATAATCCCAGAATCTGTTAAATGAAACTGTCTCATAATAGTGCGGCAAAAGGTCGTTCATATGAATGAGAAGCTTATAAAGTGAAAAAAGTTTACAATTTAAAAAATACTTAGTTGATAGCTAGTGTCACAAGATACTGGAGGTTTGAGGTTAGCATGACTTACAAGAACCATCCATAGATAACATCATCTACAGATGCTTAGGGAGGATGGAAAAAGCAGTGTGGAAGAGACAGCATGAAAATAAATGCAGCAAGAATGAACACACCAGCAGGAAGTGTAGTAAGGCTGAGATTGTTCAAATTACAGTATTAATGGAATTAAAAAATTTTCTCTGAAACATCTTGGGTCTCTGTGGGCTTTAGTGTTGTCCCAATCAGACAGCTGAATCCTTGCAAAGTATAACTTCCAAAGGGTCAGCTGAAGTTTGTGTGGTCAGAAATATCTTTTGCTGTGGGAGAAAGAGGTGTTCTGTGTGAGCTGCTCCGTGCCTGGCTGGGTGCAGGCTGTTGCCCCGAGCTAACCGAGACCTCTGGTGTCCCTGTTGTGCCGGCCTTCGTGCAGGGCGAGCCTGGGGACTGGCCAGCGCAGCGGAACGGCCGCAGGAGCCCGCTCGGCGCTCGTGCCAGGTATCCCGTGGGATGCTTCCAGGTGGATGTGAGTCTGAATGTCACTGCAGCCTTCCACACAGGTCTAATCCTAGGCTACAGTTACTGTCACTTTTGGAAAGTTCTTGTTTGATGGCTGCTTTTTGACCAGCCAGAAGCTTTTGTGAAAGGTTTCTTTTTCGTGTGAACTCGCAAAGCGTAGTTTCACTTCAGTCATGTTAGGTCTGGGTAAGGGGGATGTTGTGTGCGAGGTGGTATTACTTAGTGTTTTTTTAAAAACAACTTTTCAAGCCTTTTAGGGGTATTTTTACCCTGGTTTTGGTTGTTTTTTATAAGCCTGTTACACTTTTGTGAGTCAAAGCAGGAAGAGAGGAGAATCTGTGTATCCAGAGAACAGAGGTACTTGCTATTTTGAAGTGTTTTGCCTGTAATATGCATTTAGATCTGTTGTCTTCCTGCATTCAGCTGCTCTGCTACAGGTGTTTCCAGTCCTCGATGTACTGTTGGACTGGGCTTGTGGGCAGAGCCTGAGGCTTTAGAGCAGGCAGGTTCAGAGGTACACTGACTGTTGGAACCAACATCACGCAGTTCGGAGCTCACATTTATCTGAGCAGGAACCCAAGACTGGTGATCTGTTGAGATGAAAAGTTTCCAGGTATTAAGATAAATACATCCTACCAGATCATTACTCAAATGGAAAGAAGCTGCAGAGCTGAAGGTGTCTGTCAGAAAAAGTAAGTGTATAAAGCATGCAAACAAAGGAGCATTTTTATATAAAAGCAGAAAAAAGTAGATCTGTCACAATCATCAGATCACACGGATTAGTGCGTCTCATTCACATTCTGATACTCTTAACTGCTTTTTCAGTTTTACTGTAGTACAAGGATTGCCAAGCTTGGAGTTGCTTGGGGCTGGCCAGGCGTGGCAGCGGCAGTGAGTATGTGCAGCGTGAGCTCAGGGGTGTCCGCACTGCGCTCCGGAAGCTCCTGCGCCCGGCAGCCGGCTCGGCTCCGCTGCCTCCGGGCAGGCAGCAGCAGCTAGGGTGATGGAGGGGAAGGGGTCTGGACCACCACGACTCCCCTCGCTCGGGGTGCAGGAGGGTCTGATAGCTCCAGTGTCCAAGGAGACGAGCTCTGAGAACGGGAGAGCTTGGGGAGGGGAGGGAGGGGAGATGGTGACTGAGTGGTTCCCTGGTGTGAGTGCATCAGCCGAGTGCCACGCTGAACGTGAGCTGGCTTCCCCGCGACCGCGTGCGCTGCTGCGGCTCTGCTCCCGCCTGCTGCCACACGGTGCCCCGAGCCTCCCCTTCGGCAGAAAGGCAGCAGCAGCTGCCGTCTTTATGCAGGGCAAGAAGAAGTCAGTGGGGAAGTGTTTGGCACTTCGTGCAGCGTTCACTGCCCAGACACGCGTTCCCTGTTTCCTCCAGGTCAGCAGAGAATCAGGAACTGCCACCGCCATGTTCTTGGCAGAGAGCAGCACGTGTACCACACTTAGGTGGTTTGCATATCACCAGTGGTACACCACAGTTTGGGAACCCCTGGTATAGTATAATTATATTTCTACAATCACCTGACCTCACATTTTTAAATAATACATAAGCACAAGGGATCAAATTCAGTTTTTTACCTTAACTTTCACATTTGAGTGCTTAGCTGTGCAACTGTAACATTGCATTAAAATATTCTGAAGCTTTGAATTTTGAGGATGGAGACCAGAAATAGGATAAAGAAGAATTAGAAATGTGGGTTATAGGAGAAAAGAAAATAATACAAAGCAAAACATAAAAAAGGAGAGGGTTTTTTTGCTTTTTGTTGTGCATAAATGCTGCTGGGGTGCTATGCAGGAGGCGGGGTTTAGGAAGAGTGGATAGGTGACTTAAAGTCAGATAAGTTTTTTCTTTGAGTATAAAGCTGGTGTAAAATGAATAAGAAGAAAACCGTACATGCATACTGAAATTGTAAAACTGTCTGCTTCAATGTGGTTTGCTGTTGTGATGTTTGGAAGCTACTGCAGTTAGAATATCTGCATAACCGGTATTAAGGAATAAAAACCTGAGATTTAAATTCTGCAGCTAGAAACATGGGGCATCCCAGCTACTGAGAATTGGCTGAGGAAGTGCTAATATTTCCTTAGCTGCCTAAGAGCTATGAGTATGCGTGCCTGTGGCTTATTTAGTAGCCTGGGGGTATTGGGAGTGCTTGCCTACACCTGCTGCCATGTGGTGGAAAAGGGGGTAGGTTTTGTTCTGTTCCACAAAAAGGGAAATTTAAATTAACACACACAATCTCTGCTCCTAAAAACAAAACACCCCCTCTCCTCACTCTCTCCTCCCCATCCCCCAGCAAAACCCAAAGAAACCCTTTGACTTAAGAGTTCCCGATGCGCTGCTTTAGCGGCAAGAAAAGTAGAATGTGGGATGCAAGCTGGCTTGAAGCAAGCTGTGGCCTCTGGGGAGACGCTGACTGTTCCCTGTGCTCGAGCGGTTCTGCGCTGATGCCACGGAGCACTCGTAGCAGCCTGGCTGAGTTTGAGATCGAGCCAGGTCCCCTGTGAAGGTGATCACATAATCTTGCCTTGCAACTGTGCTGTTGCCCGCCTCTTTCTAAGGATAGTTCCCTATCGGTAAAGTAGTTGGAATACTTAACTTTTTTTTTTCCTGGCAGCTGTCAATTTGATTGTCAATTTGAATGGGGAAACATTTCTTTCTGGCAGTTTTGATGTCCATGTAGAAAATACTCATTCTCAGTTGCTTCCCATTCAAGTTAATTTGCTGAATTGAATTGAACTTTTACATGAAATGTTGTGCTTTTTATTTGCTAGGTTCTCTCCTATGGGTGTAGATCACATGAGTGGGCTTTCTGGTGTAAATGTTCCAGGAAACGCATCTTCTGGCTGGTGTATCTTCATCTACAACCTTGGTCAAGATGCTGATGAGGGAATCCTCTGGCAGATGTTTGGCCCCTTTGGTGCGGTTACCAATGTGAAAGTTATTCGAGATTTCAACACCAACAAGTGCAAAGGTTTTGGTTTTGTGACCATGACAAACTATGAAGAAGCTGCAATGGCCATAGCAAGTCTTAATGGCTACCGCCTGGGGGACAAAATCTTACAGGTTTCCTTCAAAACCAACAAGTCCCACAAATAACTTGCTCGTGCTTTTTGTATGGAATAGATAATTGAGTGACAGAAGTTGAAACATTTTTGTTAGTGTAAAACTCATTTTGCGCCAATTTTCACAAGTGTTTGTCTTAGTCTAAATGAGAAGTGAAAAAGGTTTTATATTCTGGGATGCAACTGACATGTTCAAATGTTTGAAATCCCACAATGTTAGACCAATTTTAAGTTCCTTTAAGTTATTTCATTTAAAACATGTTTAAAATCCCCTGAAATCTGAAGTAGATTGCATTAACGAGACCCTCTGGATGGTGGTAAAATTGAAGCATGCTTTCACTTATGAGACTAACATTTGTTCCATTGAATGTTGTCTGCAAAAACTGGAATTTTCTGAAAAATGTCAGGCTGAATTCATTAATTTTCTTGTTTTTTTATGTTGTTGTTTTTTCTACCCATTCCCCTGACCTTCTCTACCCCAGACTTGGTAGTATGGAAGAAAAGTTGAGAAATACTAATGTTTTAGTTGACAGTAAATTGTTTGATCAGTTAATATTCATGACTACGTATATAGTTGAGGATTAGGCTTTTTAAAGTTAAGGTCTTGTAAGTAGTAGCATGCCAGCATAACTTTTAACACCATTGATGAGGTAAGTTGCACACTGAGCAGTGGCCAAGCTGTCAAATTCAAAGGTTTTAGAAACGTTACTTTTAAAGCCCACTTTGGAATAGGAATGGACCAAAGAGTTTCGAAGAAACTCCAGGAAGATTTCAGAGTCAAAATGAAACTCCAAAAAGAGAGTGTGAATACATGTTGCTCCTTTATCAAACTGAATCTCTTCTGTCCAAATATTTAATGCATGGTGCACTACTTACTGGTACATTGTAATGCAGCAAGATACTTACTCATTTTCAAAGATCATTCTAGTTTGAATTCCTTTGGTAGTTCTACTTTGTAAAGAAAAAACAGTTATAAACATTTGAGCATTGTATTTCTCGCATCCCTTCTAATGAGTGCTAGATTTTTCTATTTTAATAGGATTTTGTTTTGACAACTAGCTTTACTTATTGAACACTCAGCAGAAAAGTACTTATACTTGCAAGTTAGATATTAACAAGAAAACCCCTTTGATTTGTAGATTTGAAGTTTAATCCCCAAAGTTTTCTGCAGACTGCCTTGAAACTGAGTTGTTCTGTTTCTGTTAATTTTCTTTTGCTTTTTTGTGTTTTTTGTTTGTTTTTACTTTTGCATTTAAGAACATTAAATTTGATTTTGTTTTGCTCAAATTTTGTTTTGTTTTTTATTTTCTGTTATTTTTTTGCTAAGTATTGCACAAAGTGTCCAGCTTTCAAAGAGTGTTGTTTTAAAGAACCGTAGTTCCTCTTGAAGAGTTTTAAGTGACTCCTTTGACAGATGAGTGGAAGAAAAAGGGTTGTGAAGCAAGTGCACGACAATAAATCTGTCGTACAGAAACTGTGTGCCGCAGACTGATATCAGTCACCCTGCAGGTGTTCTTTGGTAGGAAACCTGAAAAGGATTGCTGGAACATCACCTAAAGGCTGTGTGAGGGTGCTGTGCAAGAGACCTGGCCTGGGCAGCTTCCAGGTCTGGTATTCGTGCTCAGTTGCCAGAAGGTAGAGAAAACGGGGAGAGTGGCAGTTTTATCGCAGTGTCTCCTTTTTCTGTGTGAATCTCTACCAGTCCCGAAGTTGATTTTTCAAATTCCAGAGGCCGTTCCATGCCGCCTGCTCGGATCACTCCACCCCCAGCTGACCTTGCCTTCTGCTCACAATCGTTTTTCCTCTTCCTGCAATGGGATCTGCAGTCTTGCACAGCCCAAAGTCTGCGTCAGCGTCTCTGCGTGCTGCCGCTGAAGAGCAGCTGACCCGGCTGCCCGTGCCCATTAATTACCTCCAGCAACAGCATTTCCTCGACAGCGCTGGGATTTCTGGAGCTGCCGGTGGCATCCTTACAGTTGTATAGGTAGGCCTTGGCACAGCGAGCAACCTCCCACTCTTTTTGAGCCTGTGTGCAGTGAATGTAAGTGGGATTTTTGCTATTAATCCATTCAGCCTTGCCTTTCCTGCTGCTCCTGTTCACTGTGCCATCGTTTGAGAAGCATGGTGGTCTGTAGAGCGGTGGCTGTCACAAAGCAACCAGCCAACCCACACCCCCCAAAGTGTGCTTGCCAGCTGTCTGTTCCAGTGTCTGCTCCAGAGGTTTCCACCACTTCATCATCATTTATTTATCAGTTCAACAAATACTTCTTTTCTGGGTATAAGGAGAGATTCAGAAGCATTGGAGGGATTTTCCCCAAGTTCAAACTGCCTGGTGTAGAGAAGGCCTCTTACTGTGACCCATCACCTCTTAACTCACACTGTCCTGTTCTGCAGGGGTGGGTCTGCAGTCCTTCCCAGCTTTTTGTCATTCTCTTTCCTTATTCCATAGAAGATTAATGTTCAAACTAAATGGGAGTTGCTGTTTTATCACAGCATTTAGTTGGGGGTTCAGCTTCCCTACGAATGACGCCCTGAGTACGACTTCGTGTCAGTAATCAAGGCAAACACGCTGGCCGTTGCAGCTGTGCCAGCATCACGCTGCTGTGAACTCGCTGGCTGTCACTTTGGTTTAGAACTCTTCTTGGAGGCTTTTTGGCATCGCTGTCATCGGACTGCTTCCCTATTTTTTCCATCTCTCATTCTTTGCTAAATAAGAAGGAAAGGCAGGGTATTGTTTCAGTAGTGATGTGGAAACATCTCTGTTCAGAAACATCTGGTCTCAGCTTCCTGTGGTAGGTGCTGTGAAACAGTTACCAGGCAATTCACGGGAGCAAAGCCCTGCTGCTTGAGCAGAGGAAAAGAGGAAAAGAAAATCCTGCAAAAATATGGAGCGTTGGCACCAGAAGCAGCGTATGGTCTGCACCATTCTAACAGTCAATAAATGCTTGGCATAAATAGCTGAAGTCAAGAAAAAATTGTGAATGTATTCTTGATGCTTTTGGTCCTAAACAATAACCTCTGTATCCTACTAGTAAAGACCAAAAGGAAACTTCTGGAAGTGGAAACTAGATTCTAAGAAGTCATCTGCAGCAGTTTTTCTACCCAAATGTTATGAGCGACTGGTTTCCTTACCATGTCATCCAGCATCCCCTCCCTTGAAGCTCTCCCTTGAACATAACTGTTTGAAGAGAGGTTTTGGCCTCTTAATCCTGGGGGAGTTTAGAAACACTGTGGATACCTCCTGCTTTTTCATCCTTTAGTTAGATGAAATATAGATGTTTATTTCAGGTGATACTTCTGTCTTGGTCAGTGCTTACAGGATCTTTGTAAAACCCAAGGCCTGTCTCAAACCAGAGGTCTCTTACATCTCTCGTGGGATGCGGTAGGCTCAGTAAGGTGCAGAATACTAGGAATTTTTGGGTGCTGGATTAGGACATGATGATCAGATTTTAAAGACCTGGATCTGCTGGTCCATACGGGAGATGTGCTACAGGGAACAGCTGCGATGGGAATGTTTTGGGGTCCTTAGAATAGGTTAGAAGCCTTGCAGGACACCCCCACGCACCTGCTTTGGAAGGATCAAGCATAATTCCTGATGAAAACACGTAGTTACGGCCATGCGGCTGTTGCAGGGTCTCGTGTGTCGGTGTCGAAGAGAGTGATGATGTCTCGGGGGACAGGGCATGGGGTTTTTCGTGCCAGCATTTCTGAAGGGGTCAGCCTGGCTTTCATGAACCTGCGATTTGGGTAACTCTGTTACCTTTTTGCACTTACTTGATCAGGTAGGCAGTACGGTGACAAAATGAGAAGTTTATCTGCATGTGTTTAAAAAGAAAGGGGGAGAGAAGGCTTTTGGATTGCTCGGAGCTGAAGATCTGCCCGTTGGGAATACAAATGGCAAGACCAGGGATCCTGTTGTCAGGCTTCAGCGGGGCTCTGTTTTCAAATGGACCGGTTTGCTTCGTGTCCCAAACTCGCTTGCTTTCCCGAAGAGAGAGCTGGTGTGTGAGTCCGTGGTGCTCCCGCAGGGACTGGCCTTTGCTTCTGTACCTTTTCCAGCGGTGAGTCGCCCTGGGTTTTCACTTCGCTGGCCGTGAGCCATCTGGGTTGGAAGCCAGTCTGCAAATCAGTCACCTCTGAGCCTCGGCTTCTGGGGCAATGAAGAGGCTCGCGATGCGAGGGCAGGCTGCCGCGTCGGGGCTCGGTCAGCCTTCAGGACTGTGAATGTTAAACCAATTAACTTCTTCAGGAAATGTTACCAGCTGTTGAATGTCTGGTGTTATTTGAATTATTGCTTCATCACTGTTAGCTTTAGAATCACTTTTATCTTGGTATTTCTTCTGAAAGGGAAGCTCTGCTGCTCTTACTTGATACCTGCCCCTTACTCCACTTGTTTTCAAATGCACGTTGTATCTGGCGCTCTCCGAAGGCTCTTCCCAGGCCAAGGCACGGCTGCTGAGCACACTTGTTACGGGGCTGCTTCCAGAGCTGCACATGAGCAGTCTTCATTCTTTGCAAGACTGTGGAGTTTCACTCTAAAAAACGAGACAATGCGTAGTTAAGAGCAAAACTGTCCTGGCTGTGGTTGAAGACCACCTCCAAACTTCTCTGAAGGTGTTCTGGGCTTTAGATGTGTTGTACAGAATAAAAACAAATTTAAAAAATTAATCAGGTTTTCTTAGTATGTAACCAAATTCGAATTTTATGAAAATTTAAATGCCTTGAAGGCTGTGTTCAGACTTGGTCTTTTCCAGTCTGTTGATTTATTAATAAGTTTTTATTTCTGCTCAGTAACTTAGATTTGCTTCCCAGGTTTCCACTATGAATGGAATTCACCCCTGTGCAGAAAGCTAGCCACAAGCCCAATCACAGTTTAAACCGTCTGTTAACCATTTGCAGAGAGGGAAATGTCACAGTAAAGACAGAAAAGGAAACTCTAACGTTGCTGTGTACTTTCTATAAGCTGGCAGAGGCAGGTACAGTTCCTTCAGATGAGGAGATTGCACCACCAGAGAAGCTATAAACACGGGCAGAATCGGAGCAGCTTAGCATGTTTAGTTCTGCTGTGGTTCCATTTTAGACAGTGTCTGTTTACTGCAGTGTCGGATTGATTTTGTTCTTCAAACTGCGTCATCCTAGAGTTCGATTTACCCGAGGTGCTGTGCTCCACTCGTGTGTGTGGGAGCGGGGAGCTGAGCCCACGCAGTTGACGTAGCCTCCTGTGCTGAGCTTGTGCCGATCCCTTCGCTGCTGCTCTAGGTCTGGCACTGAGAAGGACTTGAGGATCCATCTGTTAGGTGGAAGGTGAGGTCAGGAAACACCACCGTCCAGAGCAGCGTCCCCGTAGTGCTGTGTGGCCACACACCTTGCTCCTTCCCTTGGCTGGGTACGTTTTTACAGCTCATCTGTGTCATGATAGCATGACAACCACTGAAAAATCAGAGATGCGCAAGGCGCTGAGGCAGGGCAGCTGCACTCCCTGCCGCGAGCCCTGGCCGGTCAGTTGATGGTCGCTCCGGTTGGCCCGGTGACCAAAGGGTGTCCACATGGAGAGGATGCCTCTTCCTGTGGGGGCGTTGAACACTGTCGTAATGTTGTTTATACAAAGCGATTAAAAGTCTTTACAAGGAAAAAATATCGGCATAGCTGTGTTTATAGAAAGAATGTTCAGCAGTTGAAACCAAAATGATGAAATAACTGTAAAGGTGATCCATTATTTTGAACGTTGAGTTTTGGAAATGAGTAGTCTATAGTTTGGCTATAGTTTTATGTTGCTCTGATGTTCTGGGTAAGGTAAATAAAGTAGAGATTCTTCAAAGATTTCAGG
>Ga0181612_171797_pt1 | contig 10097 bp, 4 predicted proteins | sample HoacroProtozoa21_FD_119630 | JGI IMG/M metagenome (GOLD analysis project Ga0181612, IMG submission 119630) | Hoatzin crop microbial communities from Cojedes, Venezuel. Combined Assembly of Gp0051906, Gp0051904, Gp0051908
CCCCCCCACCGGAACGCAGCGTGACGTCACAAGGTATGGAACGCCGGGCTCTGTTTGGCCAGGTGGGGTCAGCCCCCACCCCCGGGCTGTGCCCCTTCCTGGAGTCTGGTGAAAATTAACCCTGTCCTGGCCAAACCCAGGACATCTATCCATACAGTTCTTTACAAATAGGTAATTTTTATCTGTGCTCTATTCAACTGCATGTTTATAAGACTGTCTGATTTCAAAGATGCCTGCTAAAAAAAATAAGTGCCCTAAAATGACTAATATAAGATTTATTCAGTTACCCTTTAATTACTTCGTACCTTATTTCCATTTTTGTCCCTCTAATTTTGCCTCCAGTAAAATCCTAAATTTTTCTAATTTGCTATGCTATTTTAATTAGTTATTTTTCCCTTATTTGTACAAGTAAGCAGTCTTAGAAGTTTGAGACTGTAAATCATTCATCCATTAAAAACTCTATTTCCTTATTTTGCAAGTTCGATTCATTTAGAAAAGAAAAAACCTTGGTGTGGAAGAGAATTATGCAATGTCATGGACACATTAACATTTGGATCAAAATTTTACGTTGTGTCAGCCAGTAAACAGTATAAATGGTTCAGATTTGCAATAAATAATTGTCTATTAATACCTTGGCATGGTGTAGCAAATTAAAGTCTCACTTCAGTAAGCACAGATGTAGGTAAGATCTGGGGCCTAAAGAAAGCAACTGCCATGCAGTATTAGAATAGAAAGAGAGCATCATGAAGCGTTACCGTATCTTTCCAGCAATGAGAATAATGTATACAGATTTAAACAGCAACAGAGAAACATAGGGGGAGGTAGGATGGTAGGTGCCTTTAAGCCTAATCAGGCAAGATTTAGAACCCTTTGTTTTAGATGCTCTGGCAGACGCTTCCCTTGCAGAAGATTAAGAGAAGCATTTTAAAATACAGCATTGTGTGCTGCTGCATACAGAGCAGAGCCTGTAATTCAGGACGATCGAGACATATGACACCCAGGGACCTCCTGGGTCATTATGTTGGGTCCTTTCCTGTGGCAGTCAAACACCCCTGAAAATCTTATCTGTACACTTCTTTTGTTAAACTGCTGTATTTTGCACCTTGCAGGTTGTTGCCAATTGTCTTGAGATTTTCAAAAATGTAATCGCTAATTGAAATTTTGTCAAATTACTTCAGTAACCTCCTGCCCCACAGACTGTGAGCAGATGGCCCTGAACGCTCGCTATCTGAAACTCAAAGTTCAGTTTCTTAATGTGGATTATTTCTGTGAGTGTTTTAACAAGTAGACATGCCGTTACTTCAGTGTGGAGATTCAACACAAATAGAAGCATGAAAAGAGATTAATTTACAAATTCAAATACATATGAACAATTAGGTATTGATAATTATTTAGAGAGCTCCGGTTCATAATGTCGTCTCTCAGCTGTCTCTATTGGTGTCACCCATGAACCATATTTGTTGTTACTGCGGTTTTGAGCATGTTTTTTCTTTTGCGTTACCAACTCTGGCCATAATCCTGTAACACAATCTAGCTTGTCCATACGCTAATGGGAAGGCATTAATCAAAACATTGTTCTCCGTTACATTAACTATAGAGCAATATCTTCTTATTTTGTATTTCTTAATGGTTTCTTTGTCCAAGTCTGTTTAAAATCACAGCCTTAGTTTGCTGGACTCCAAGTCTTCCATGGTCTATGCTTGGTTGGCTGAGTAATCTCTCTCATTTTCTTTGGCACTTCGTGTTCATGTCCTTGGTGTCTGGAGCACGAGTCAGTGGGTTTTTAAGCAGAGTACCAGGTCCGCATTTTGTAAGAGAGATGGCTTATTTAAAGCAGATCTGAAGCTGGTCTTGCTAGCTGTACAATACAAGGGCTTAAAAATGTTCCTCCAGGGCCTGGCTGTTTACAGGCCAAACAAAATTTAATGCTTGCTCTGAGGGAACACAAGCACAATCTGCTTTCTGTATTGCCTCGTGCAGTGGGACTAGTTAACAGGGATATAAATGTACCCATGCGAGCCGATGCCTCTGCACTTGGGAGCTCCTTCGATAGACTTGAGAGCTTCTTCCTTAGCTCCTCCAGCAGTGTGATGGCTCTGCTCCAAACCTCTGAGGCTATTAACAAAAACCTGAAAATCATCCATCTAACAAAACTCACATCACTCCTTGAAACACTCAGACCTCCTCAACTTACCAAAGATTTGCTCTGTATGTGCAGCATACGCTGTTGACTTGAGTCCTTGCATAGTTACTGTGAAATAATGCATGTTATTATATGGTTAACCACACAGTAACTTCACTGGAAGCAATGGTAATTACCGAGTAAGATGTGTTAATCCTCCTGTGCTATTGTTTGGTAACTGTGTAATTAGCTCAGGTCATCTGTGCAAATCAAAGTTGCTCAGTAATTTTTCTCTTCTCCCTTCTCGTAACAATTGCAAGTGAGTTAGACCATTGATGGTATCTCAGTAGGGTGTGTGGATCCAAACCTACATTGCTTTCTGTGAGCAGCTCCTGTTTTTAATGTTATCAGCAGAAAACTGATTACAGGGACAGAGGTTAAGTTTGCTTGTATGAACAGCTGTACCTCCATTTTTAGCACCCTCATTGAAATCAACCTTAATATTACATTGAACAGAATTCATTCCCATCCAATTGCTGTTTAAGGACTTGTGAAATGAGTTAAGTGCCCTCAATTCACTCCCACTCTTACCAGTTATGAATTCTGAGCAAGGAAGACACAGGCTTGGTGAAACAGTGAAAGATCAAGAAGGCCATGGCTGAGGCATCCGATCGCAATCAAAAGACAGCCAGAAGCCACAGTCAGTTTGTTCTGTGGCCAGAGAATGCAAGTCACCAGAGATGACAAGGTGTGACTTTTTTGCATAAGCAGTAAAGTCTACACATCCACAGCATAACACAGAAATGAAAAATGCTAGGGACGTCACCTGACCTGACATGATTTTCTTCAATACTTGCCTGAGTTTCACATTAGAATATAAAGAACTAATTACGTGACACATAACCAGCTCCCATCAGTGCTCCAGCAATCTGTGAAGCACTATTTAGGCATGCCTTTCCTGTGACACTTCTTCTGTCTCCAATATATCACACGGCAAACCTAACATAACATAAGCACAAATATCAGTGTGAACAATATCATCCTGGTGCAGAAATTTTCACAGTTAATTAAAAATATCAAATATAAGCAGTCTGGCTCCTTACTAAACTAATTAAAAATATAAATACAATAAGCCCTGACTGAGCTTTTGACAGGTCATTAAAAACACAAAATTGAGTCTAGTACAAGGACTAGTTTCAATATATAACAGAGTGAAATAGAATGCTGAGGTTGAAGTTAAATTAACGCTGGTTTTGTTTCCGTTGTTCCTCACCTGGTGTCAGTGGCTGAATTTACCTCTCCAAAGATAAAGGCCTGGGCATTTCACTGTGTGAAGTCAAAGCTGCCATTTACTGCTTCCTGCTGGCTTTTAGATCGGCTCCCCTCGCAGCATTGCCAGCTGTGTGTGTTCCATGCAGTGCTTTTTTGACCACAAGTGTCAACGTCATTTTCAGTCCTCTGAAATTATTTCAGCAATAGACATACACCCTCCCCACTCCAGGTGTAGCCTGCAGCAAGAACTTTGGTTAGAAGTGGAGCAGTGCTGCTGGTTTCTGAGCAGGGCTGAGACCTAGCAAGCATTTTTCTTGTCAGAGCGTTAATACTGCGCCATGGGGCTGCACTGGGCTGTCATACCGGCATTCCCTTTGCTTCACATGGGACTCCCAGTCCTGAAAATACGCATGCTGTATACTGCTTAGCTCATATCCAGGCTCTTTCCTAGGGCAAGTAAATACATCACTTGGTGAATTAGAATAGATCTGACTTCATAAGGTTACTTTGGTGCTTGGCTGTAAAATACCATTCTCCTGTTACGTTTGCAGTGTAAGGAATTCTCCGACATAACTACAAAAACCAAATAAAACCAAAAAAGCATGGGTGTAGCCACTGTACATATTTTTCATGTTGACCTTGGTTTATCAACAGCATAATGAATGTCCTGAATGCCTTTAAACTTCCTTTGAAGCTCTGTTTGAGGGGAGCTTCAGGAATATTCCCTATATTGTCTGAAGAAAACTGGGGATGCCATAGTGAATGAAAATGTTGTTTCCTAGCATGTTCCAGCTATCATTCACTGACATCCCACATACATTCACTTTGGTATAACATCCAAGAACAGTGTGTAATACAGTTTCAGCTGAATTGATTTCCAACACAATTTGGCTTGCCTATAAATTGGCACAAGCTCAGATTTTACAGATCTAGACTCGAGGGAGCTTGTTTTCTTGGTTTAGGAAAGGAGATAGAGGATCAAAGCTATGCTAGTTGCATGGGCGTAGCAAGAGCCCCCATGCTGAGCCAAAAGGATGAAGGAGTATCCCAACTAGAGATTCCCCAAAGGATGTCGGAGTTTCTGTCTCAGGGCTTGTCTGCTTCAGGAGCTCCCCTGCAGCCAGCAAGAATGCAAACTTAGCACAGAGTAGTGCAACACCCCTTGGAGAGGCTGCCTGACAAACTGCTGGGAAGCAGATGTAATGCTGTAGTCACATTCTTGCTTGTTGCCGACGCAAAAGTGTCCCTGAACCTGTGTCCCCAGCCCCGAGCCTCCCACCCCAAAGGAGTCGGGGCTGCCGACACTGGGCCTTGCGCCTGCGGCCCTTAGGATTTGCCTGTGCTTGTGTGTGCGTGTGCTTCAAAAAGCCAGAGTCTAGCACCAAGCCCTGTCTCAAAAGAAGGGATTAATGCCTAGAAAATATCTTAGTCAAAGAGTTTAGACATGGTTTTATAACTTAGTTAATGGTGTAGTACACGAGAGGCCTGAGAAAACGTAGCTGGATCCTCCCCGTTCTCTATTCTTTTCTACTGCCTCTACATCAGATGGGTCTCCTTTTTATCCCTAGCATTAAGTTTTTATCTCTTTACTAAAATACTATAAATCAATAAAATAGGGCAGAAAATTGCTTTCTTACATCATTGCACCAACATGCCGCTTGTGTAGTCTGGAATGACAAGGAGACATCCATCTTTCTGTGGACAAAAATGCCAGTTTCCAGTACAAAATGCCAAGTTGCATATGCCTAAAACAAATTCCAGACCAAACATTAGCTTCTGCCGAGGTGAGAAATGCCTCCTTCACTTTTCTAATTTTTTGAAGATCAAGAGACAATTCTAATTCTCTAAAAACAAAATACTATTAATAAATTAGTATTTATATTCTGTCCTAAAACTCTTTTCCTAGTCATTATTCTTCCTCATAATATTTGCTTGAATTTAATGCCAAGCTCTATAAAAACCTTTTTTGATTTTTTTTTTTTTTTTTTAATTTTTAAATATGATCACTAGGGGGAATGCTCATAAAAATCAGCCTCAGCCACAATCTGGACTATGGTCTGCCAAGCTCCACATAAATAAATCATCAAGTCATTTTGGCATCTTCTGGGCCAGCAGGAATATCTTCAGGGTAGATTTAAAGAGATATTGTCCTGTAAAGCATGTCCTTCACGGAGAAAACTAAGCAGTAGCTTAAAGGCTACTTTGAATCTCAGGTATTTGAATTTTTGCAGGTAACCAGTGCAACAAAATACAGGGAAAGACTTTAATTTCAAAATTACAACCATATTAGTTAGTCTTCTCTGCTGCTATCCTAACAGAAATGACATCAAATACGTGAGACCTCAGGGCAGTGTGAGCGCATGATAAGGGAAATACTGATTTTGTGCTAAAATGTCTGCAGAACGCACAGTCAGTAGCCATCTGAGATTTCTCTTAGCAATGTGAATGCTGAAACAGGAGGTAAAGCAGCCAAACATTTCTCGGCTTTGCACTTTGTAAAGCCGGTCTGAACTCTGAGACACAAGACTGCTCCAGCCCCAGCAGAGCGCGCTGGGGCTGGCCTGGCAGCATGATGGCCCGGCAGCACCTCACTCCTCTCTTCCTCCCTTACTCCCCGGGGACAAAAACCTGGGGTAACTTGAAGAGAGCAACAGGGTCCTGCAAAGGCCGCAGGGGTGGCCAGTCAGGCTGGAGCGCCCCAAAGGATGTGTGCCCTGCAGCCCAGGCTCGGAGCCAAGTCCTGGCCGTGGGACCTCCGTGCTGGCCAGGAATGATCTCCGTAGCTGGCTGTGAAATGGAGCTTTGCCCACTTACCCCTTGAGGGAGGCATCCGAAACAAGGCCATGTAAATCAGATAATAATCAAGAGAAAGCAAGCTGTCGCTGGTTTGTCAAGAGGAGACCTTGGGCCACGGTCCTCTCTGCCATTCACAGGTCACTGAAAGCAGTGGAGTTGTGCTTGCAGTTACACCACAGGGAATCTGGATCGTTTTATCTGGACTGTGGGAAGTTACCGAGCAGTAACAACAACACAGAGGAAATTTGTCACATTTTGAGTTTTGTTAAAATCCCTAACTTGAACCAGGTGCATCAACAGGTTCTAAACTATCAGTGGCACCTGAGACCATTGAAGAGGTTTGGGTGGGCAGCGGGGAGAAGTCAGGCAAAAATGAGTATCTTCAGCTGAGGTTTTCTTGATGTTCCTACATTCATAAGAATTGCAAATGGCAGGAGGAGTTTGAACCTCCTGAGATCATCTGGAGAGCGGAACAAACATTTGTGGGTGCACAGTGTATGCGGTCATGATGGAACCAGAAAAGGAGTGACAAATCCAGAATGGCATCCATGCGTAGATCATCAGGAAAAGAATGACTTGCGGCTGGACCACTGACTACCTGAAGGAAATTCCCTGTCTGTCTTAATTTCTGACATGCAGAGGAGAGTCTTCGCTGCAAAAAATTGGATTTTAGGAATGATGAAATCTTAGGAGCTGTGATTTAGCCCATTATAAGTAACTGTGACCTCTCAGAAAAACTGAAAGCTGAAAATCTAATTAAAAAGTCAGGGAGTTTCAGCTCATGTCTGTATACTGTACTAAAACTACTCTTACCACCAATGATAATGACTAGAGGTTATTTTAGGTGATCTTTTCAAGATCATTTACCTATTTTGAGTGGTCTAATGTTATTGAAAATGCAACAGTGGAAAGAAGCATCAGATCCTCTTTCTGGGTTACATTGAAATTAAATCTTTGGGTTTTGGAACAGTGGCACAAGGTAATTAACATACGTGCTGTTGGCACCATATTCCTTGTATATATTTCTGAATTGAAAAAAGGCACTGAGAAATACATACCAGGCAGTTATAGGTTAAGGATCATTTACATAAATTAGCAAATTTGCAAATGAATTCATCTAGTGAAAAGTAAGACACGGGACACTGCATTTCAATAATTGACATTCCACATGAAATGCAATGTTCTTGAGGAGGAAATTGAGCTCCAGGTTGCTATTAGAACCAGCAGAGCAGCAAGAGCTGGAAAGAAATGCCATCTCATATTATGCGAGTTACTGCTCCTGCATAACAACTATCTCGTATTCTGATAGACTTTATTTTAATAAAACTAGTACTAGGATTTTTACAGAAGAAAAATCCAGTCATCAACAACACTGGTTGGGAAACAAAAATGCAAGAAATCTTCGTGATCTTCTTCTAACAGTCAACTAGTAATTTGTTATCCTCTAAAGTAATCTTTCATCTCCTGTTTTATTTGGCAGCCAAATCTCCTTACTTTTCAGTTAAACCAGGTAGTGACAAGTTTACCCCAAAGTATGCAACACTGACAGAAAATTATAAATCATCTAATTTTTTTGTTTCCTGTCACAACATAGGTTAAATTGCAAAATAAAGATAAGTGATCCACTTAGCTGCTTCCTGCTGTCCTGATCGGTTTAAGAACACATTATGTTACAAATATTGTTCTTGATACAAAAGTAATGACTTTCATAAGGTGCTAGTCAGTCATTCAAAGTCACAATACTTTCATTGTATGCCATAAATACAAATTATATGCTCACAGAGAGCTGAAAGCAAATCTGTCCTAGTAATGTTTCTTAGCATAATCTGGAGATTAACTTAAAGTGAGAGATTAACTTAACCAAATCATTCTCTCAGCAATACACTCTTGCCAAGATCACATAGAGTAAGTGCGCCATTTCAGTCAAGGCCGGTAAAATTTCTCCTTGTGTAGTATTCTTAAATACTGATGAGAGAGTGTTTGTCCTTACTCTGACTACAACCCTGACATCATCCGTAGGGAGCACTGTGTTAAACATCCTGAACTGAAAAGATCAAGCAACAAACTACTGCTGCCTGCATACAAGGTTCGACATTTGGTTGTCCTAATGTCCTTTTTGCTTCTGTTTTTATACAATTTATTGCAGCAAGATGGACAAGCTGACTAAGTTCTCTTCCCCTTCATTTGTCTCCCTTGTTTTAGGAATCTGAGACGTTTTAATTCCTGAACAGGTAGAGAAGTCCCTCCAAATGAATCAGCTGCATTAATAATATTTATTTTATCAAATGATTCAGTTGTTTGAAATGCAGACAACAAGATTCTTACCTATAATGAGCTCATACTCAAAAAATGGGTAGGTTGACAACCTTTCTTTTCAGTATTTTGACACCCACTGTGGTACCTGTATACGAACAGGTAGAGCAAGTACAGTTACAGATTGCAATGATGCCCTGATAAGCAAATGCCCTCACTGGCACAGAAGCAAATTTCTGTGACTCTTATGCCCTTTGGTATGAGGTCTTACTGAGAAGTAGTCTCCTGTACTGATTAACCGACTGAATGAAGAAAGTTTCCATTTTTAACTTCATTCTTCATGACACAAAAAATAACTGTCACATATTAATGGGAATGAACTTGTGGTGGAATTATTTCACAATAAAGAAGAAGGAAAGCAGCTCTTGCACTTTTTTCCCAACTCAGAATATTCTTTCCCTACCAAAGCAGCACTGTAACCTACAACAGACAGTTCCCTGCGTGTATCCTATGCAGAGTAGTCAATGGGCTTTGCAGAAGTCCATAGCTTCACCAAATAAGACTTTAAGAGCGCAGTAACAGTGTGAATGCCTTTTCACCAGGGTGTCACTGATGGATCTGAGCAGTTTTTCATGTATGCATGCTGCAAACTCTTTGTATTTTTACATTCTAATAACAGTGAACAGCATAAATTATCTCTAATTCTTGATTCTGCGAGGAAGCAGCCATCTGGTCTAATACCACTGTGACAGTGATATAGGACTGAACACGCCGTGCTTGGTCTGCTGCACAGAAAAGGACAATAGGACATATTTTAAAATGTCAGGATACATCAGAACCATATTCAGGAAAGTTTGCGTTTATGAAAATTGATAGTATTGGAGATATATCATGATGCAGATCTAATCATGGCTGCTGGTATGGTGAATTAAATTAAGAGCTGATTTGAATTTTTCTAATTAAAGGTATGTTATTCCTTCTCTCTTCATGTTTTCTCTTTTGATAAAGAAGCTTATTAAACAATTTTCAGGAAAGCTTTGTCTTTCAAAGTGTTAAAGCTTTAGCAAAACAGCCCTGGTGTTAGTGGTAGTTTGACTGTCTCAGTGCAGTATTCAGTGGGCATTTGTTTGTGTTCCAAAATCATCGCTGATGTTTGCATAATTGTTACTGTTTGAACTAGACAGACTTGGTAATAAGCGTAGCCAGGTATTGCAGGGTAGGATGGCGTGCAGGCACAGCAGCTTAGCAGAGCTCTATAAGGTGTTCTGTGTGCTCATCCAGCCCCAGAGAGTGCTCTCAGCTGCCTGATTTCAATGCCTGAAACACATGCACTAAAAATAAAGGAAGGGCAAAAAGAAAAAGAAATTTGAGTTATCTGCAAGTAAGCACACTTTAAAGGTAAGCTAACATGAATTAGATCAAAACCTATCAACTCATGATTTGTCCCAACAAATTAACTTCAGCTCTGCTGTAGTGCTTAGTTATGCAAGTAGCTTGCTTCTATAACTTCTCTTATTTAAAGTTTTCAAATATGGCCAAATGTTTTTCAAAACTTCAAGACATTAGGAACTTAAAAGTATCATTTATAGGTGTCACATAGAATGTATTTCCATCGTTAGCCATAATGGCCTTAAGAAACTTACTGTATTATTTA
>Ga0181612_181293_pt1 | contig 10097 bp, 3 predicted proteins | sample HoacroProtozoa21_FD_119630 | JGI IMG/M metagenome (GOLD analysis project Ga0181612, IMG submission 119630) | Hoatzin crop microbial communities from Cojedes, Venezuel. Combined Assembly of Gp0051906, Gp0051904, Gp0051908
ACCCTGCTTTGGCAGGGTGTTTGGACTAGATGAGGTCCCTTCCAACCCCTAACATTCTTTGCTCTGTGATCTGTACTGGTTATGCAGAATTTCTTCCTTTAATTAAAAAACGTCTGCAATTCTGCTTTTTTCTGGAAAATATCTTTTTTGCACCAGTTTTTGAGATACCTTTTTTCACCAGCTTTTGAGACACAGACTTTAGCCTCAGTTCTAAGTACATTGGTGACTGCTTGTGAAGAAAGGTGCTGTTGAAGAGTAGGTGTATGGCCGAACCTGGCACTTCTTCAGCTCTGACATGAGAAGAGCCAAGAGACTAGCAGGCTATTAATATTTTTGACTTGCCATGTTTGTCGCAAGAACAGTGAAAGATGTAAAAAGCCACATGCCTCCAGGCTCTCGCAGAGAAAACGGGAAGAATGCTAAAACCTGCTCTGTGCTGCTGCTGAGGATCTTGTCCGAGCCCTCTCTCATGAGTGCTGGCTTATTACTTATCATATTATCTGCTTCGTTTTGGGGCTCCAACTGCAGCTGGCGTATCACTGTGCGTGCTAAATACCTCTCCTTAACATGAAGTGTGCAGGCACTCGCAGAGTATCCGGTTTTCTAGTTTAGTTAGAAGTGCTGCTTGCTCTGCCAACTTGCTGAGTGTGCTGATTGATAACTATTTAGCCTATTTTCTACAAAATGTAAATAAGAGTATTTATCATTGGGGGGGATTGTGGGTGTGGAATTTTGTTGCTGATCTCAAAGAAAAAGGCCAAGAGGAGAGAGCAAGTACCTATCAGGCAGTAGTCAGATTGGCAAGGGAAAGCAAAACATATGGCCAGAAGTAGGTATTTTAGTGTCTGATACGCTTATTGTGTTTGTACAGTGCTACTGTAATTCCCAAACTCTTGGTTTTTCTACTGACTGCCATGACTGGGAAAGAAACCGATGTTCCAATTTGTCTTTTGGTGTGGCTCAAAAATCATTTACATTTGCTGGCCTAAAATGACATGTCATTCACCACTTTTTCTATCTGCTTTGGAGTGACAGATTGCTGTTCAATTACTAGTATAATAGAAAAGCAGATATTGTGAGGACAGCTTTCACCTAAAGGAAATGCAATCGCTAGTTGCTGCAGTAGTGGAAAGAGAAGGATGGGATGGCAGATACTGTAGAAGCCATCCAATGGAAAAGACATTTTTATTATTAATAATGTCATGGGGAAGACTCAAGGGAAATGCACAAGGTCTGGCTTTTCTGCCTGGAGAAAAGGAGAGCCGGGGTGAATAAAAGTGTGGTGAAAAACTGGCTTGCTACTTTTGTAAAATATGTAGTTTTGTAAAATATATAGTAATCTCTTTGCCTAGAGCATGTGCTGCTTAAAGCCTTTCCATTTGCTCTGCACCCAGCTCCAATGGAGAGCAATAATTACAGAAAAATTCTTCATCACTAGAAGACAGTGGGACACTTTTTAGAAGGGTTTTTAAAAACCAGAAAAAAACTATCAGATGCTTTGGGATTAGTCACTTCTCCATCCCATAGTTTGCTTTCTTGTTGGTGTATTTGTACTCCGCTTCTTCCCTTTATCCTGAGATGAAAAGATTCACCAGGCCAAGCAGAGCTTAACCCTTCTTTCTGCAAGTCATTTACTTGAGGATCACTTGTCCGCTCTTAATTTTTTAGTATTTCCTTTTCTCTAATTCTATCGAAATCACTTCACATGCACAACACGTACTTTCAATACGCTGATCAACATTAATTTTCATGTCACAATCAAGTCAGTCTGTTGGACTGGATCAGAGTACAAGTGGTGAAGCTTCTGCTTAAAGTCTTTTAAATTTTTCCTTCTAAAGGAACAAAATGAAGTGTAAGATGGCAAACATGTTGAGAATCCAATATATAGTGCTCTAACTATTGTTCTGTTATACCGGTTTTAAACAGTGAATGTCCAGTGAAATAATAGAGTTAGGGTTGAGTAAACATACTAATGAATATGCGCTTTATCTGATAATCTCATGAACCGGGTGATCATTTAAACTTTCTTTTGTAGCTTAAGTTTGCTCTCAGTAAGTGACTTTAAAAAGATGTAGTCTCTTGGGAATAAATGTGAATGAATCCTTGAAGTATCTGTTCTAGGGCAAATAACTCTTGTTTATAGTCATACTTGTGGTAATGGTTGTAGAAACAACTATCATCTGGAAATGTCGTTTGTGAATGCAGTAAGATAATTGCTGAAATTATTTTCAGTGATATATTGGTTGTTACCATTTATACCTTACCTATTTTTTCTGGATATAAAGTATTTCTATGCAAAGCAAAGCGTGTTGCACTTGGCCATGATTAAATCCTTTATGCTCTGGCACCACTTGTTTTGCACTGATGCAAAATTGTCTTTGGACCTGACCTAATTGCAAAGATTTTTCAAGAGTCACTGCACTATTGTGTTACAGGATTGTCTCGAACATATTGTTCCTTTCTGCAGCTCCTGAGCTAGGTGTCTTTGTCGCTTTGAAACACATCCTGGTGATGCAAAGGATAATTTTCCTTATTTAATTGCTTGCCGCAAAGCTTGCGAAGTCCCAAGCCCAGGTTTTAAAAGAAAAGGGAAGAGAAGTTTATCTTCTAGTACAGCCATCTTTCTGTTTTGCATGTGGGCCTCCTATTGTGCGTGGAGAGGCAGAACACTGATTTTGAAATTAATACTTTTTGATTTCAAGTGGGGGAAGCAAAAACCCAGATGGTTTTATCAAGCCATTTTGGTCATCCATGTAATGCAATTTTTTACAGATTAGAGCCCACTAATATGCTATAGCTAGTCATCTGTTAAGATTGATTAAAATTGGTACAACTTGTTACCAAGCAGGCAGGAGGCCGAGTCTCCGCTGACGGCCAACAGCCGCTCCCTGCGCACTTCTTCCCTCTCAGGTGTGGTGTCCAACTCCTGCTCCATCTCATCTCCTCCCGAGAGCAGCTCTGTGCAGGGTCAGCCTGGAAATACTTCTCTGCTAGTCCCATCTGCTGCATCCCGGGATGTATTGCCTGCTGGAAAGAGAGAGAGCATTATACCTCAGCCTTTACATATTTGCTGAATGCGGTGTGCCACCAGATGTCCATTTGCTTCTCAACAGCACATGCTTTTTTTGTTTTTCTTCCATCCACCTAATTGCATTTGAGCTACTGCAGTTCTCTTGAACAGACTCCATGTGTTAAGTAAAAGCAAGGTGGCAGCATGAGGAACTTTAACCGTGTTGCTTTAGAGAAGCTGTAATCAGAAAAACCCAGGAGCCAGAAAAGATCACAACAAAAAATATGTGTATCATTATCAAGCCATTTACAAGCCTGGGAATGAATTTCCTTTCTCCCAGTGTATATGCTCAGCAGTCAGTTTTTCAAATGCCTCATTAAGGCTGGTACTCAGCTGTTCTTGCCGTCTGTCTTGTCACACTGGAAAAGAGTGTAGCCGTCGCATCTGATCCAGCACATTGCACTGCAGCCTCTACTATTATTATGAAACTAAAAGAGCATTCTCCATTGTTGAAAATACAGGCTTCCTGATATATCTCTAACCGGGCAGAGCAAAGGTTAAGAGACCTTCATCTCGTGTCCATAGACTTTCTCCAGGGTATTACCTTTCTCGGTGGTAATTCACTGTTTGTAACCTGCCTTCAGAAAGGGAGCTGGAGGGAAGAAAATGGATAATAAATACGAATGCAAAATAGTGGAGAAAATTGGGACTGAATGTGAATGTGAAAAGGGGAAAAATACGTTCAGTCCTAGCAATCTTACTTTGGTTTATTTTGCTCTCTTCTTTGCAGTTGTTTACGATGCATTTTTATACTTCATACTAAATGGCATTGTGCCTTTTGCTTTAAAATAAAACTTAAGCAATTTTGCCCCTCCTATTCTTACCTTCCATAGGCATTAAAGTAGATTCTGCAAGTCGGAAACACAGCCGCTTCAAACATCTTGTGGAAATGTCACTGGAGGAAAATAATCCTAGAGAAAAATCTTTATAAAATACATAGACTAAGATCAAGCAACAATTTCATGTATTGCAGACAGAGTTTAGAAAAACGTACCTTTATTTGGTATACAGATATTTCCAGTGTGCCTAGTGAGATAAAATCTTTAATCTAACCTTCCTTTCTCCACTTGAGATGTGAAAATGTGACTGTTTTAAATGTAACTAGTTGTTTGCAGCTTTTTTGGTCTCACCTTTTATCACAGCCCCTTGCTGTAAATTAGCAGGTTGTGCTGAAATGGTTACAATTAATGTTGCTGCTTCTGTTACCAATAAAAAGATATATCATAAATAATTTTTGTGTGTTTTTCTTGATAGGTGGTAATGGCACTGAGGAGAAGCAAAACACTGAAGAAACTGAGGCCCAGAGCCGAGAAGGAGGTTCGTGCCGAGTTCCTTAAAGGAGTTGCTTAGGTTTTATCCACCTTGGTGAATAATAACCTTAGTCAATGTTATTGATGGAGAATGTTTGTACATTTCATCAGATTAGCTCAGGTTGTGAGCAATTCTCCCATCAGAGACGCAACTACATTCATTATGAATTAATATATTGCAATGCAGGAGTGCAGACTTCCGTTTTTAGCTTACCAGCTCTACATTCTCCCTTTAAGGTTGACTGCCTCTAGCTAATCCTCTAACTAGAAAGAAATAATTTTCCCTCTGTTTGCAACAGAGTAGCCCTCTGCATAGAATAGAAATAAGAGAAAAGGAAATTTGGAGGAGGAAGCAGGCTTTCTTTGATAAGAACTGTACTTCTGAAGATTTTAAAGGGTATTTTCAAGTTTTAATAAATTGTCCACACAAGTCTCAGGAGTTATGGAGATTTAAATCCATACAGAAATATATTGCATATACTGTGAATGAATGTTAGAGTTCATGAGCAGTGCATTTTGCAGATGGCATGCTTATTAATGAGTTCAATATTTTAAAATACAGTATCACTCTGTGTTCAAAATAGGTTTTCTTTTTTCTTTTTTTTTTTTTTTCTGTTTTGGTTGTATTTTTCGTCCTACCCAACTCTGTTCATTGCAAAAGACACCTATAATTCATCAGTTATCAAAAAAGCTGAAGTGAAAATCAAAATATCTTATTTCTTAAGGATTTCTTTTACTGTGGTATTACATGTAACACAGTGCTTTTCTTGTTTGGTTGTATTTTTCTCTCATTGTAGTGCAGGATGTTGCCTACACATACATAATCCAGTTTTCTTCAGAAAACTTCTTTTTTTTTTTAATCAGGATTGAAAATTATTTTCAATATGGGGAAGATTGAGCTAAAGTAGGCCAGCCAGTAAATGCAGCAAAAAAATTTGGAAGACCTGTATTCTTCACTTGTCTGTTTTGCTTACTGCATTGTGGCTGTTTCCAGATGAGGAATTCATGTGATGAGGGTCCTTCTTTTTGTCCTGTGCATTGGGCACTGTGTATGTGGAAGTGCAGCATTTCTCCCTGCACTCCACAAGTCAGTCTTCTACAACTAGGTGTTAACAGCTGATGCTGTCCACAAGTGCTTGAAGTCCTTCTATATTTCATGTCCTCTTTATCACCTCTTCTTTATGTCCTTGCAAAGGGCAAGCAGTGGAGGTGAAACCATAGGCACAGAATATTACACAGTGAAAAAGATTCCCATGGACTTCAGCAAACTTTGAACCTAGGCCCTTTATCCTCCCCAAGATAAGCATACGGTGATATTTTGTAAGTGCTGCAGGACAACTGCTTTCCTGGATTTTTCACTTTTATGCTAGACATGTTTTAGACATGTGAAGGGGACCAGGAAGAAGGGAGGAATGAGTTGCTCTGTCTGAATCTAGGCTGTTTTGAATCTCTGACTAGGCAGAGGCCTATCTTTGCCCAAGTAATATTGAGCTTTTAACCGTACCAAGCACTGCTTGGCTGCTAGCCCTCTAAGAGCTAGTACTGCTAGGAGCCCCTAGCTCCAACTGCAGAGGTTCCCCTTAAAACCCGGTTATACTACTGTCTAGAGATAACAAATACTGCCCGTTGTGCTTGTCAGCCATATTCACTCTGATGGGGTGTGTATTTCCCTGGTATTTTGATCTGCAAAACAGTTCAATTGAATGAGATACAATTCTTTTTTTCCCAGTAGGATTAAGGAGTAAGTAACTCTCTAAATTATTACATTGCTACTGGGGGTGTCTTAAATGCATTGTGTTTTTCCCAAACCGTCATTATGACTTGTTACATTATGAGCTGAAAGAGCTGATTTATCAGAGCCGTGATGTTCGTTCTTTTGCTATCTCGTACTGGTGGTCATGTTCTGTTACTCTCATGAAGAATGTCAAAGAAAAGATCTAGACGTTTTAGGTCCGGGATCCAGAAAATGTCATACTTTAGGAACGTGTTTTAGGTATGTGCCTAAAGATAGCGTTGTGCCTGTGCATAAATCACCTCTTCGGCCACAAGCACAGTGTTACAGGTAAAAATTATCTGGCTTAACATTTGTCCCTACTGAATCACATAGTGACAAGAACAGAGAGGTGTACAATTACGCTGAGTTAGTTACATTCAGCTAATGAGTTACTGCTGCTTTCCACTCTACTCATTGTGGAGAAAAAACATTATCAGGAACTTTTAGATTGCTGCTTCTGTGTCCTTTCTTGGCAGTAGAAAATGACTTGATTTTCTAAGATACGCAGTTGTATGCCTAATCACTGTGAATGATCACTGTAAGGAGCAATTCCATCAAATGTTAAAGTTTTTATATGTATTTTCGTGTACTTCGATATTGTGAAAGAAGATATAGGAGAAAAAAAAATTCACTGTATTCTTACCCAGTCCATTCATAAAGATTTATATATTCTTATTATACAGTAGTGAGAAAGCCAGTTATAGTGTACAATGACTGGCCTGACTCAGCTATTACTGTGTGTTTTTTTTAAAGTCTGGCCTCCAGTCAATCATCAGTGAACTTCACAGTTAACATGCGGCAAAACAAAATGGCAGGTGGTTCAGAGCTCTTGTTTCAAGCTGGTTAAAAATACTCAATAGTATTTGTATAGTATTAAGAAAAAAATTTTGTCAGAATCATCAGAAGCAAGTCCTTTGAAAGAGGTGAAAGGGTAGAAATGAAAATAAAGGCTTATAATGGGTTTAGAACTATAAAAATTGCGAAAAAAAAAGGCAACAATGTGAGCTAAAAAATTCTATTACATTCAAGTACTAGTTTTATGTATTAACTGCAATAGTCTTACCCTCAAGCTCTATCATAAAACAACTCCAAGCTGCAGATTTTCAGGGACTTGCTAAATTTCAGGCCTGATTAATGAAAACTTCTATTTTCAGGAGAGCATTTGCATGTAATCATTTGATTCCAATGGGATTCGTGGACATGATTAAAGTTAAGAATGGCTTAATTGTTTTTTCTCAAAATAGATAGATTAAATGAAAAAAGGACTCTCAAAGTGAATAGCAACACCAGCCTACCCATGAAACTCATAGCTGTTCCTTTCTCTATATTGTGAGAAACTGAAACATAGACTTGATCTGGCACTATTGTAATGTAAGTTTACCCCTGGCTTAGGGAAGACTATCAGACCAGTCATGGCCAGTGAATGCAATGTGAATGGATGGAAGCCCAGAAAATCAAATTCAGGTCTAGTATCCTGCCTCAGTAAGGCGTAACACTATTTTTCAGTAAAGTGGTTCATCAGGTTGCTACCTAATGAATAAGTTCTCTTTCATTTCCTTGGTTCTTATAGATGAGACAAAACCTTCAGCTGTAGCCAGCGTAATATCGTCAGAAGAAACAGAGCTGAGTGAGGATAAAGGTACAGATTGTAAATTGTGTTACGAAATATCCAGTCCCAAGAGGACATTTCATAATGCCTTCTTTTCCTTTGTCTGGAAATTGCCAAAATCACAGGTAAACAATACAGAAATAGGTAAATGCTTGAATTTTCATTTATAAAAGTCTTTGTAATTAAGTACTTGGTACTACCTGTTGTGCTGGTAGGAGAGATGCCATGAATTCCTAAGTCCCCTTGTCATAGAGTTAATACTAGAATATCATACATGACATATCAGAAATAAGTCCAAAGGTTGGGCTCTCTAGGACGACTCACACGTGTAAAGTTAAGCATGCACATCTGTCTTGGCAATAATAGCTCCCTATTCGGTACTTTCCTGATGGGGAAAAAGACAAACATGATAGCTATATCAATAGCTCCTCTCCATCAAGAGGAGGCAGGAGAAGATGAAGTCGTAACTGAGAGGGATAAAGTTATGTTTATCTTGTGCAGACTGTGCTGGGCACTCAGATAATTTAGTTTGTGATATTTAAAAGTGTCATGGGGCAAGTGACAGGGAGTTTAGGAAACAAGAAAGAGAGATGATCTAATTTAAATGTTTCAAGCTGAGATTTTTACTGTGAAGTTGTTGGTTTACAGATAGGAACCAGTGCACAGACGTACTGTTTTTGATATTCTTATGATATCATGCTATTAATTGCTTGTGCTGGTCTACAGTTTTTGGCATTCTTGTGGGGGTATGTCAGGAAAAAGCCTGGGTGATTTATAAAATGTTTGCTACTGGTAATTCAAAACAGGAGTTATGCTGTCTTTAATAAATACAGTCCATCAGTACAGCCTTCAAGAAAGATTAGTAGAAAATTTTAATGCATTTTACTAAGATAACATAATTATTAACATCCATTAACTTATTCATTTTACAAGATTTAAGGTTTTATTCAGTGTTGCTGCATTGACATTTTTCTAGATAAGCGTGATGGGGTGTAAGATCTTGCCCTTTTGTTCCAGACACATGCTGGAGAGCCCACATACTTACCTGATTATGAGTTCAAAGCCTTGTGCAGGTTGATTTAAGTGCTCTCTTAGCTGATTGTTTGATCCTGCAGAGAAAAAAAACCCACAAACCCTTGCTGGAGCATTGGCATTTGTTTTTGATATCTTCATAGATTAAAGTCATGGCAAGGCTAGTGAAAAGCAGAAACAGTGACATATTCAGCCCCACCATAGTTGGTGATTGCCTGTCATTCATTTCTCTTTTTTTGCTGACATTTGGCCTGTTTATGTATCCTGTATCTGTAAGATTCCCCATCAGGTGTGTTGTTTATATCTTGTAATGTGAGGGTCATGGTGAGGCTTTGAGTTTGGATTTTTGGTTTTGCCGTCCTCAGTCTTACTGAAGATCCCAACATTTTGGTATTGCTTTGAGTGCTTGTTCCTGACTATGAAGTCAGTGTCTTCTGATACGCTTTTCAGTGACCATATCAATATGTAACCACTCCATTATTGATCCATTGTATTAGTTATCTCTTCTCAGGAACGTAGCAATCTTGGTGCTATAAGTCTCACTTTTCCTACAATATGCTAAAAGCATGGGGTTTCCCCTCTTCTCTTGAAAGGTTGACAGAAGCAGTAGTGCCCTGAGAAATCCAAAGGGCAGTTTCTCTTTGATGTCCTACCTCTCCTCAAAAGCAAGATGGAAAGCATTTGGTAGGGAAAAAGGAATGAGACAGACTCTCCTGCATATATTTTGTTTGTAAAGTCATACAAGTAGAAAAAAGAAATGATGGGGGAAATAACATGTTTTGGGATTTGCTTGCTAGTTTTTTAAATATAACCAAGAATTTTGAATGATGGGGCTGCCGCATCTGCCACACCATGGTTTTAATCCCTATTTCCATTACTAGATTTTCAACTTTTCAGATTTTAGATTCTGAGTTGTTGTAAAATGAATACTAGTGTTAGTTACAAAAAACTTGCTACTGCTTGGGAAATGGCACTTTTACAGAATCCTGGCATTTCTGAAAAAACCTGCTGCTCCCGAAATAAATTTCAGCCTTCAAATTGTTTGCCCGCTGAGTTAACACATCTAAAACCTGCCAGGTTCTGAAACATACTAATTTATGTAGTTTATCTTCAACTAATGAACTGTATGTAAAGCATTTAAAGAAATTATATTTTTCCAGTCCTTCCACCTAATTACTGTGAAAGGAGATTTGTCTAGGCTACATATTCCCAAAATGCATATTTTGAACCATTCAGAATAGGAGGTTTCCAAGCTTACTATGAAAGTATAGCAGTCTTTCAAATGTCAGTTCTGGTAAGTGC
>Ga0181612_104731_pt1 | contig 10096 bp, 3 predicted proteins | sample HoacroProtozoa21_FD_119630 | JGI IMG/M metagenome (GOLD analysis project Ga0181612, IMG submission 119630) | Hoatzin crop microbial communities from Cojedes, Venezuel. Combined Assembly of Gp0051906, Gp0051904, Gp0051908
ATACTGGAGGAGCCTAAGTAGAGAATTTCAGCCCTGTTACCAATGTTCACAAATACTAGAAGAGATACTTGTCTTTGTTGGATGCTGCTCTGTAACTCTGACAGAACCTTCTTTTGAGGCCTGAAATAAAAAGACTTTAAAGTTTATTATTAAATATTTTGGTTTTTAAAAAATACTTTCATATTTTTTCTAAGGGAGTTGGATGGACATCTGATAACTGCCAAAATGAAAGGTACAAAACACAGATGTTTGCTGCGTCTGGAAGGCTTCAAAAGGTATGTAATTTTGTGTGAACTTTTTAATTTTCCTAACCCACTAGACAATGTTACTCTGAAGAATGCCATTGTGAAAGCTGCTAGAGCTGTGAGGTAAGAACATTTTTATGTGTGGTGTCTTTTTCTGAAGTGTATTTGAAGAATGCAGTTAGTGTTGTAGTGCTGTGTAGCCGGTAAGAGACACACATGCTGGAAAGCTGTCACGTTGTCAAAGTTTTGGAAACAAATGAGGAAGATAAACATTTGATAAAGGGTGAAATTTAAGTTTTTATTTTCAGGGAAAATAACTAAATTGTTATCTTAAATTTGGTTGTTTAAGTTTCGAAGTCCTAATGGTGATAGAAATGAGCAGGGGAACAAACTTTGTGATATACATGTATATTTTTTTTTTACCTTGTATGATCTCCTTATAATCACTGTATTTGAAGATGTTCAGGCCCAGAGATACTGTCATCTTTTGAGAACATGTTCCCCTCTCTGATTTCAGCCTATTTGAGTGTCAATTTGTATACCTAAGGGCTCTAACTCCAACTGAATCTTTAGCCCTTTCTCCATATAGTGAAAAAATCACAGCGCTCTTTTCAAGTCCATGGAGCTTTCTTGTGAGTCCTGAACTCCACAAAGCAACTTTGCTTCTTCAGTCATCTCACTTGGAATTGGTCTCCCTGGATTGATTTTTTTTTTTTTCCCCCTCCTATGACTGTGTTTCCAAATTGTCCCAGCTGCATTCTGTGTGGAAACAAACCCTTTATATCGCCCCCCCGGAAATTAATTTAAAAAACTCAAAATGGATTTTCCGTGGTTGATTTATTTATTCTAGTCATATTGATTTTAATTGTACCGTTACAATAGACATGTATGAATGTTGTACTGCCTCATATAACTCAGGAATTACAAAACAAGAACACATTTTGTACTCCAGCTGGTAAATGCTTTGGCCATGCCTTTGGCTGCGTTACATTCACTGTTCCAGTGTGAAATTGTCTGCAAATCATTTGAAATTTAGCATCCCTCTGCCATGTGTCTGTCTTGCCATTAGAGGAATTTTTGAAGATTAAGGGTGGAGGAAGCACTAGCAAAAGCAATCTTGGTTATGCAACTGTTTCTCAGTATAATAATAAATTTGAAAGTTCATCACAGAAATGGAATAGTGCACGACAGCCTGATGGGTAAGCTATTCAGAAGTAGTTAACGATTTAATAATTAAAAAAAAAATTCCCAGTCATTTTGTGCTTTCTGATAAAATATTCAAAACGATTATATATAATAAATAGCAGAGGATGGCAAGGAAAAACATAAAATAATATAATGTATTCTGGTCATGGAACATACCAGATGATATGCTACCCAGTGATTTTTTTCAAAATCTGCAAGAAACAATAAGGGATGGAAATTTTCATGTAGCATAAAACTGTTTACATTATGAACCCCTTAGTGATAAGCTGTTATTGTACATCCTGAGTTCTAGTGTTTCATAACACTGCTATTATATGTTAATGGAGGAACATTCCCAGAATATTGACTTAAAATATCTTTTCTTTATGATGTGTTCAGTGATACCAGATGAGAATGTTTTTCACTCTTGCTTAGCACGTTTTTCTACGTGACGAAAGAAATTAAAGCTTTTGCTGTTATTGCTTTCTGTATTAACAACCAGCTCACAGAACCCTATGTCCTTAGTGGAGAGTCTTCAGTTCTCTTAGATTATCTCTACTGTTTGTCTGTCTGTTTGGTTTTTTTTAATTGGCACTGAGTATCTGTCACTCCAGCCTTTTCCTGAGGATAGTTTCTTTTGTGGTCTGGTGGGTTCTACATCTACTTGTCAGTCTCTTCAGCAGACATTTTGCTAATATAATTGGGTCTTGCTTTCTTTAGCTTCATAGAATACATATATCTGGGTGCATCTTAAATCTTCTTTACATACATTTTATACACTGGAAAAAGTTAAGGCTGTTTAAGGCAACTGCGTTCTTTGTTACTAGGTGGACCCTAGCACAAAATTGCACTCTTTGTGCTTCCACTTTTTTGCTAATTATTGTTGAAAGAAGCTGGGAAGATACAAAGCGTAGGGAATTTTCTGTTCTTGCTTTCATTTTATTTTAATGCAGTTTGTTTGATCCATGTTATTTGGTTGGTTCAGAATGCATTTATGTCATTATTTCTTAGGGATTCACTGGTTACAATGGTGCTCTAAGGGTAATTCATTAGTCGTTAGTTGCCTGTATTGTCTGGTAAAAATGAATTAAAATTGATTGGAGTCCAAATGAAACACACATTCTATTTTTTTCATATGAAAGGGCACAGTGCGGTTCCTCTAATAAAGACAACTATCAAGTGGCCATCTGGTTAGCTTATAACACTTAGCATACAGCAGTATTTCTTTTCACTTTGAGAAATAAGCCACGTGTTGGAACCTAACTAGCATTTGTTTGAACCTTTGATCTATAAAGCTAGCTTAAATTTATGGCTATTTGATCTCAATTTGAAGTCATAGTCCTAGTTTTCCTGATAATCAGTTTTTACGTGATCTCTGAAGATTTTAGGTTTCACTAGAAATAATGCAAAATCTTGATCATTATAAAGCTGGTGGTAACATTTTTATTTTATTATGTCCAACTTTGCTTTGGTAATGCCATTTGATTTTCCTTTTATGACTACTTTGTGTATGTTAATTGGACTGAAAACCACAGTAAGAAAACATGAAATTTACCAGAACAAGAAAATATTTATCATATGGGAGGCTTACAGTAGTATTCCATGAGAATATAATTACAACTTGTAAAGTTATGGAGGTCTGGGATGCTAAATGTTATCACTTCTGGGCACAATCAGAAATATTTTTTTGTAATTAGAATGGAACAAATAATTGGGCCATTGCTCTAACTTTGACAGAGAATTAATGCAAGTCAGCCTGGATACTTAACGGCAGCTCTTAGGGTAATTCTAACAAATGTGAAACTCCTTGTAATACGGAGATAGAAAAGAGGTGGAGTGTACAGTCTGTCAATCATAACCATGGAAGTAGATGAAGAAAACTTACTGCTTGGATACATAATCCTCTACACAGAAGCTTGCTGCTGGGTCCTTCTGCTCTGTTTTCCCTGGCAGCTTTCATAGCTGAAATTTTAAGACAGTCATATTTATATGCCTTTTGTAGCTGATTAACTAGTCAACAGCCTTCTATCCATCATAGTTGCTACCTAGAGAAAAACCATTTTTGCAACTTTATATATGGCAAGAATGGAGAGAAACTGCTTTCTTCCACAAAAGGAGAGTGTTCCATATTGCAAGGTGATATTTGAACTAGAAGATACTTTTGTCTTCTAACATGCTGTGTGTATTGCAAAACATATTTGTTATTGTGTCACCACTTTCTGGTCTTTTGTATAAACATACCTAAATAATGTATGTATCTATGCATATATGCAAATATATTATTCCTTGTATATAAGTATATACATATACTGTCAGCTATTACTGTTTTTTTGCTTTCACTTTAATAATGGAGAAGAGTTATTCTGCTTTTAAACCACTGGATTAGATAGATGTCTGATGGGTCATCATGCTAACCTAAATTCAAGGATATTCCATGAAATAACTTTTTTGCTGTTTAAAAACATTACTTATGGGAAAAAAGTAAACTATAAATAGCTCTTGATTAACGAGGTATTGGTTGTATGAGATCTTGAAAAGGCATGGAATGGCTGCTTTAACTTGGAATGATGGAAATGATACAAATCCTGCTGTAATGTGGAAGTTACTGATTTAAAGCTGGCAGACAGCTTGATTTACTCTTGCCTGTGGGCTAGGAATAGCAGTAAGCTTATTTTGACTATAAATGGAAAAAATGTGACATAAAAGTCACACAGTAAAACATTTTGCTTGTATCCATTGGAACTTGTTTAGCTGCATAACTCTGGCAGTTTCTTTGAATATATCTCTCCATGCGTATGCCATCTCTGCCTGCATTCTGTGCCACTACATTTCATCTGCACAGTTCTCTCATTTATCTTTTTCTTGTTCCCCTTCCTAAACCAGAGCTCTTGATCTATGCTGACAGTGTGTGGATGTAAGAATTACAAGAAATGACCCACACTAGACAAGTTTATCACAGCTCTTTCTGACTGAGTCACGAGGAAGGTTCTTATTTTGATTCACCTGCTAGACCTTCTGTCTATGCATTGATTTATTTGCAGCAGGGAAAGTTAAGTTATCCAAAATGAAGTACTGATCCTTAGATTTAAAGTCAAGGAAGAATGCATTTTCCCTGTTCTCTAGCTACAAGTTGGTATACTAGCTCATTCTAGAGCTCTCAAATGCTTATTACAATTTTATGCTTTAGCAAACCTTGATTAATTTAATTATGTAAAACAACTTGCAAGATTCTGAATGAGGGCAAGATCTCAAAACTGAACAGTCAGAAACAAAGCAGTGAAAAGTTGGGATAAAAGATTAAATGACCTGCTTGCAATTGTACTTAGCTAGTGACAAAATATGGGAAATTAAGGCACGCTTCCTAAGATGTGGCTAGGTTAGCTAATCGCAGAGCAATTCCTTCTCTCTCCTTTTATTATCATTACCAAAGAGTAATTGTTGATACATTGGCAAAGGCATCAATGAAATTAGCCCCTGACCTGAAGTATTGTTTGCTATAGCCACTAGTCAGTCATTTGTTCACTAGCTTGCTGTAGGGTTACCTAAACTAGCTAAATAGTTCTGGTTGGTACAGGTTAGCTAAAATACTTTGAAGCTGGATGTTCCAGCTCCTCTACACAGCGTTTCTAGAAACGCTGCTGGTTGCATGTAGCTTTCATAGGAAGAATCCATTAGGATTTGATTTTCTTCTGGTTTATTTGGATTTTTACAGCTAATGTAAGAGCTTCAGAGTACAAAGTATGTCTCCATAACGCATGGTGCAGAGATATCCAAACTAGCCTGAACTGTAGGTACGCTGTTCCTGAGACCTGACCTAGCAACTGTGCAGTTACAGCATACAGAATGCTACGCTGTGCCGCACTGATGTACCAGAGAGTACGAAGCTATGTCAGGTATCTTAAACATATCCCCAGATTAAGCCTTGTAGGTGTGCTCCTATTCTCTAAGCCATTAATTCACGTATAGACTTTGTCATGGCTCCCTCCTGGACAGCAGTGGATTTCACTAAGAGCAATGAAAAGCTCAATGAAGAATTTTTATCTTCAGGATTTATAGACTTAGAAATAGCTTGAGTCCACAAGACAACACACTGAACAGGATGTGCGTTTTACGCAAATCCCTCTGTAAAGAGGCAAGTGTCTTGGTGCACTTTCTCTGTGTATATGGTTTATACTTATGCAGCCAGTCTGAATTATGTTACTGCAAAAATTTGTTACCCAGCATGCTATGTTGGATTGCTTTGTGGATCCTAAGATTAGGCCTTCAGTGCTGCAAGTCCTGATCCCCTTAATCAGCCGGATGGAGATGAAAATAGGAGAGATTTTTAGACAAGTATTTTAACACCTCTTGCTTGCTGTGTCTGTGGTATATAGGACCCATAGCATGTAGCAGCCCTGCAATACCTATCAGTAGGTTATAAAAAAGATGGAGCCTGGTGCTCTACAGTGGACTATGGTAGGAGGTTCAGACACAAGGGGCATAATTTGAAACAAGAAAAGTTCAGGCTGGATGTAAGGGAAAACCTGCTTCATGAGGCAAGTCAAGCATTTGAACAGGCTGCCAAGAGAGGCTGCACAGTCTCTATCCTTGGAGGTTTTCCAAACTCAGCTGGATAAAGCCCTAAGCAACATGGTCTGACCTCACTTTGTGCAAGAGTATGAACTAGCAACCTCTGAGGTTCCTTCCAACCTGAGCCATCCTATGACCTTGTGATCGCAGGATGTGCATGTATTAAAAAATAACATGTGAATGTACGTCAAGCTGATATACCAATGTTAACTTTAAAGGTAGATATTGTAGGTACAAATAACAGCAATGGGCTTTAATAGCACTAGGCAACAAGGCAGTCTTGAAAGTATCTCACTATGAAGAAGACTTTTGTCGGGGCTAAAATTTTATTCCTTCTGTGCAGTACAGTTTCATTCCCATGTCGATAAGGCAGACACCTCTCAGGTTTTGAAAACCCTGGAATAATTTTATGGCAGTACTTGCATGAAGAAAGATGTAATGTAACTTATTCCAGGCTGCGATCAGCATAGACAAATGAGTTTTAAAATACTGCTCATTTTCCTAATGTAGTCTAGTACCTTGGGATAGCACTAGTCATGGTTGCTCAATTGAAATAATTTCTGTGATTATGTATGGGTTTGAAGTTGACATCACATTGAGATTTATAGTCTTTCAGGGGAATGACAATCCATTCAGGTGGATGGTACAGCATGAGTGCGAGTTTTACACATTTCTGCTTTTGTTATTTACCTAGAGACGTAACTTCCAAGGCTGAAGGTATTATAGGTGAGAACAGTGGCACAAAAATAATATAGAAACATAGACTCTGAAGAACTGAGACTGTAAGTGCTTACAGCTCAGAGCAGCACTTATTGCTGGGAGTAGTCCAATTGATTTCTGTGAAATAACAGAAATTAATGTGACTACTCCCAGCAGTAAGCACTACAGGCCAGATCCTCAGCTACCTAAAACGGAAGACACCAGCTGAGAATTTTATCCAGACCTCAGTAATGAGTGTTAGTTTGCACCATTTGGTTTTTAATCTACATTTTTAAAATAGTGATGTTTTTTTTTTTTAATTTATGGTAAGGCATATCTACCTATTTATTTTACGCCTGCATTTTGTCCCATGGGTTTGCCAAGACAGGCTGGAACACACCATTGCAATGTCCTAAACAGTGGGGGATTCATTAAACCTGCTAAAATCTTAGCAGATGCTTCTGAGCATGCAGAGATGATGTTCAAATTGCTTGTAAACTTTTTTTTATTCTTTCTTTCCTGAAGCCCATCAAAAGTCTTGCTTCTGAGAAATAATGAAACAGTATTGCACAGCAGCTTTCCAAACAAATTAACCTTTGAGTTCAGATCAGGCATGGAAATATTGGCTGCTGGAGGAGAATTTTTTGAAAGTAATGAGCTCATGTAAACATTGGGTATACTGCAATACTGAACAGTCATCTTAACAAGTGCACAAAAGCAGATGTAATAGCACTGTAAATCATTTCACCTATACCTGTCCACAGAAAACAGAGTAATTGCTTTACATGAGACAACTGATATGTAGACCTATTCGGGACTGTGTTATCGCTGCCTCAGTTTCACCACTGCTTTGGCAGAAGCACAGTTGGTTATGCTTATCTCTTCAAAAAACCCCCAAAGTTTTAGCAATTGCAATATGTTTCTCTGACACCTGAATACTGAGACTTTCTAAAATTGGAGAGCACTTTGTAAATTTGACTTCAATGAGTGAGACAGTGCTATATGTAGGAATATATCAGATAGGAGGGAGGCCTGCAGTTCTGTAACAGCAAGTCCCAGGCTCTATCTGCCTCCCAGTATGCACTCTCCTAGCATGGTATCTCTATAGTGGCTGCTGAAAGTATAACAACGATAGCTGTAATGTGCTTTTACAGATTTTATTTTTCTTTTTTGTGCAAAGAAGGGTGAGAACGCAGACTGGAGATTTGCAGCTGCACTTAGTATAAAAATATCAGTTTGTACTGAAGCATGAGGTTATTGATTGTAGAGCTAAACATTAAACCTATAGTAATGACATGCTCGAATTAATGACATATTCAGGAATGTCGCTTCTAAATTAAGGACATTCCATATCTTTTCCATAAGAAATTGTTATAAGGACACACAGGAGACTAGTGGCAGGATTCATATTATCTTCTGATACTTCATGTTGGACTAACAGACATTCATTATGTTCGCGGCAAACCACATGACACTTTGCTGTCATATTCCAACTAGCAGATATAACTTTGAAGAGTCGCAAGCATAAAGCATAAACATGTTATTAAAAATAATCTGAATATTTTCAGATATGAGGACCAATGGCAGCATTTAATTTGGACAGAAAACTGAGATTGTCTAAAAAAAAAATAGAAAATTGAAGACTTGTATAAAAGTTGCATTATTTCTAGTTTTTGTAAAACTTACATTCAGCTTGTAACATATGAAATTATTGTTTCTAGGGCAAAATCCAAGCACATGAAAACTAAACAGAAATTGTGAGGTCTTATAGCATTATCATAAACTGTCTTTTTTTTGGTTTTACTTAATAGCAAGGACTATCTTATTTTGCGTGTATGTGAGAGTTAGTAGATACACGCGTGTGCTCGATTTTTGGAATCTGAAGCTACTTGTCTCCTGCTGAACTCTGCTTTTTATTGTTAGTGAGTTTTAGGCAGATGTTTGTGAATTGCTGTGAAGAGGGATACTTTCAAACTTGGAAGTAGAAAGGCTCTACATGGGCACTGACCATAAATAGCTGTGATGTTACTATTGTGTCTATCTTTTTTAACAGGGCCTTATTAAAAGATGATAACTAATAGAAATTAAACATGAGGTTTTACCCTTGAATAGCATGATCAATTCTTACCTAGAGTGGGGCTGAAGTATCACTTTTACTTTTTACCTGAAGTAACTGACTTTACTGCTTTTGCTGTCAGTTTACAAATGCTGCTGACAGCTTGGGCTTGAGCTCGAGGACACTGGAGACAGGAAAGAACCCAGTAGGCCCTATTTCCTTGTGATATGCTGACAAACACAAGAACAACGAATTGGCAACAGATCAACAAGAGTAGGAGAGCGCTAAGTAAGTCGACAAAGGTCATATTTCTCCCTCTGTGTCAGAACCTCCTCAAGCACATCGCCCTGCTGGGGGCCCAGGCCCCATGGCTGGTGGCAGGTGGGAGAGCTGTTGAGGCAGGGTGGTGGGGCTGCCCTGCTCACCTCGCTTGGGCATGGAGCGTGGGCACTGCCTGGCGAGGCCGCTGCCCTGCCCACAGGGCTCGCACCCTCACTGCGCCCGGACGCCCTGCCGTGCCCAATAGTAAGCAAATTACTTTCACCGATGCCAGACTTGCTTGTTTCAGACACGCACAGGAAACTTAAAAGTGGATGTTCTTTAAAACATAAATATGTGTATATATATATTCCAAAAATATCCCCTGCAATCTGAGGGGGGCAAAAACCACACACAAACTTAATATACTGATCTCTACATCATAATTCATATCAACCTATATAATATCTAGTATCAAAAGTGATTACATGAAAGCCAAAGTAAGGGTTTTAAAATAAGTTTTGCAAGAAATATTTTCTATTAAAAGTCAAGAACATGGTGAACTGCTGAAAAAGCAAACGCAGAAATATCATATATGGTGAACCCGTCACTGGAAAGACATTCATGTATGTTTTGTGTACACACATATGTTTTTATTGAAGAAAAAATAATACACCTGCCACATTTGTCATATGGAAAATAATGAGGTGTATGGTTGATTAGAATGCAGTAAACTTCCAGAAACATAGCTTTTATTTAAAAAATAAAAAATGAAATCATTGTGAAATTTGCATGAATTTGTGGGAATTTGTTACTTGCTTTACAGCAGCAGAGAGTTGTAAAGAACTTTGGAGAGTTGTGGAAATGCATTTATCAGGAAAGTTTTTTGATAGATCCAGCTGCGACCTATCAACTGTCATGTAATCATTGGGAGAAACTAATCCAAAATGGCATGAATCTGAGATTTCCCATAGGGACTGAAATGTTGAATGAAGGACTTCAAACAAAGTATGTGTTTAAAATGGAACGTTTCAGTGCTGGCGGCTGTTTTTAGTGAGTTTGGCTGGTAACTGAGATGAAGCAG
>Ga0181612_161341_pt1 | contig 10096 bp, 10 predicted proteins | sample HoacroProtozoa21_FD_119630 | JGI IMG/M metagenome (GOLD analysis project Ga0181612, IMG submission 119630) | Hoatzin crop microbial communities from Cojedes, Venezuel. Combined Assembly of Gp0051906, Gp0051904, Gp0051908
AGCATTTCCCATGCACTCTTTGGGGTCAAGACACATTTTTTTTGTGATACAAATCAGAAGAGGTTTGTTTTTAATTTTTATTCTCCTTTTCACTATTTACTTTTGACTTCATAAAATGCACTTGATTTCAAGCATTGCAAACTGAAATGGCCTTTGGGGACTCCTGTGGTGGCCTTCATTGATGTATCTAAATGCTGGATGCCCCAGTTTGAATTGCAGAGAGCTGGGCACTTCTGGGTTGACTCCCTCCTCCGAGGACAGGCATCGACGACGGCACTTGAAGGGCTCAGTGGAGACCCCCAACTCTTTTCAGAGGCACAGGGCAAATGAATCAGTGAGACCTACCACTTACATGCCTAAATTAGTTGCCTTGAATCCCAGCCTCAGTGAAAAAGAGAAAAAAAAAAAGGGTGGCAAAACTATCAAAAAAACCCCACCTACAAGAGGAAAGTTGATTGAAGTTGGCACATTTCCCTAAAACTTCCATATCTGGTGCACTGATGAAGATTTTGAATGATAAGGGGGGGAGAAGGGGAAACAAAAAAATAAAAATCCACTTTCCTGGGAAATCCTGGATGGTTTCCAGCGCAGAGAGCTGGGCTAAGCCCACGAGAGGGAGCTGGTGTCTCTGTGCGGTGCCGGACTGGCCACAAAACACTGTCTGCCCACAGAAAGCCTGTGCTCCTGGAGCAGCTTCCAGGGGGAAAACCAACAACCACGCAAGGGATGAGATGGCTCGGCTGGAAGCAGCCCAGGGAAGGGTGGCTTCAGGACCGAGCTGCCGATGCCAGCCGTGCCAATCTCCGCTTGGTGACTGCAAGCCCTGGCCAGCCTCCAGTGTCTGCTCACTCCCACACCAGTGGCAGCTGGGGATCTGTCTCCCGGCATATTATGCTGTGCAGCATAATTCTGGTGCACCTAATATCAGCTCCTGGGGCGTCTGTGCTAGAAAAGGGGGCTTCAGCAACTGGACTCCAAAGCTGGTACCAAGCCCTGCGAGGTTTCAGTCCAGAGCCTGTGGCTGTGGGTTGCTTGGAAGTGGGGTGCAGCCCTCTGTCCGTCCCTCTCTGACAGCTGGGGTGCTCTTGGGAGTCCCCAGAATTGCTGGGATGGTATTGGACTAGCCTGGGCAGCATGCAGGGAACCTTATTTTCTTGGCACCTATGAGGTCCTGGGGAGTAAACAGGTGATCAAATCGGGTGGGGCTGCACCTTTCTGTCTCATCGGTGACTCTGTCCTCTCTTTCTGATTTTCCTACACATTCCCTCTTTGCAATGACCCCCTGAAAATCTTCCGGCCCCTCTAATTCTAAACTCTGCTAATTCCCCCCATTCCTCCCATAAATGGTTACAGCCAAAAAGGTAGACTGGCACCTGCAAACCATGATGCAAGAAAATAATGGAATTTCCACCTTTTTTCTCCTCACCTGTGGGTTTTAACCCTGTCTTCAACCCATTGCCTGATGCCTTCAGCAATTTTGTGGCAGTAGAGAAGAAGTCCACGAAGGTCTTTGGGGACAGGGTGGTCCGGAGAGTCTTCAAACCAAGCTCTACCACCACTTCCCCGCGTCTGACATCAGGAGAGTCATTCGGTATCTCCAATTCATGTAGTTAAGATGGAAATAACAATGCAGGGCTTCTCGCCCTGACCTGGAGGGCTCTTTGGATCTCGGCACTCAGTATCTTGGTGATGTTTCACCCATCTGGTCCAGAGATGTCCTTACACAGGGACCAGGAAGGGTCAGCCTGCCCACCCACTGCAGACGTCTGTGCACTCAGAGCTTGCTCTCCCAGACCTCTTCAGCGCTGTACTGCTATAACTGGTGTGAACACTCATCCTTTCCATAATGCAACGCAGAAACCTGTCATGGCAAAGCTGGGGCTGCTCCCACGTTGCTCACTCCTCCAGAAATGCTGTTCTTTGACTCACTGTGGTGTCGAGGAGCGTTTGTTAGGAGCTCTTTTAGGAGCTGGGAATGCAAACAGTGCAGAAAGACATCTCTCCCACACTTCCCAATCACAGAGAAGCTTTTAGAATGGGTGGATGTAGACACAGAGGTGAAGGCAAGGGTGTGGGCATAGCACAGTGCACCAGTCACTTGGCTGCTGCCTGATTAGTTGTCATCAGGGTTACAGGTCTCATGACGGGCTGAGGCTGCTCAGTAGGTCTGATGGGGTCCAGGATCCTAACTTCAACTCTGAGGCTCCTGACAGTGAGAACAGAGGAGCTCCAGGGCCAGGATTTGGTCCCTGGAATGAGCCCAATGCCAGGAGGAGATGCAGCTCCCCATATCCTCAGAAAGCCTTGAAAGGCAGCAGGAGGGCTACACGCCTCTCCCTTCAGCAGGCAGGCTGCCCTCCTCCCCAGAACTGGCATGGGTGAGAGGGAGGGCTGAACACAGCATAGCCCATGTTACGGCAGACAGAAGAGCAAGGAGGAGGCTTGGGAATGTGCTGTGCCCTGTCCTGCAAAAGCTGGGAGACTGGCTTGTCTGCTCATTAACCAGCTCCCAGATGGATGTCAGTAGTGGTGAGAAGGGAGGGTGGTGCTTTACCCACTCCCCACAGCACAAAAACCTCCCCAGGCAGCTTGCTTTCTCCTTTCCCCATGCTCAGAGTGGTACAAAGCTTTCCCTGGGCATGTGAACCTTTTTGCTGGGGTGAATGTATCTAGAAACAGACGCCCTCCCCAAGGTTTGCTGCCTGCTGTGGGGCTGAAGGATTTGAAGGAGCAGAGCTTGATGAATTTGTAGGGTTCTGACCATATTTCATTCCCCAAAATACCCACCGTCACCAAGGTGTGGTGGCAGAAACCCAGTGCTTCCCCTAGATGCTGTCCTGCTTCCAAGGAAACGGGCAGGAGTGGTGCTCAGAACCTTACAGACATTACTGAAATGGCCCTACCTGCATGGCGCCTTCCTCTTCTTTGGAGCAAGGGTTGGAGGCTGTCACAGCAGCGTCCCTGCAGATAATCTCACCTCCCACTCCAGACTCTCCACACTAAATGCTGCACTGCACACATTGGCAGGAGTGCGAAGAAGCAAATGGGTGAAACCGAGCTCCTGAGGCTTAATGCTATGGGAAAAGGCACCATCCAGACAGGTAAACAGCACAGGGCAGTGTCCATCCTCCAGCCCTGAGGCCCAAAAACAGGGTGACCACATCCAAACAGTCAATTGACCCTGGGTTGTCCCCTAGGCATGGTCTGGGAGGTGTTTCTTGGCATGGGTGAGCACTGATAGTGGGCAAATATGTGAGTCCATGGCCTGTCCTTGACTTATTTACTGGTGTAGAAGTCGGCTCACAGCTCTTTTAAGTTATCAGAGCACTCTGTGGGTTCAGCCAGGATCCCACCATGTTGTACAACTGGCATGAGAAACCCAAAGCAAGCACTGCCTCACTCCAGCACATGTAAGGATTGCTTGCTCAGGATGGCGTATTGCATCCTCCCCTTCCTGGCCACCCTTCCCCAGTGAAATGAGATAGGATGAGAGTGGGTGGGCAAGACCCATCCCACCATCAGGACGAGGTGGCAGTGAGGGCACTGAAGATGTCACGGCCTGGTTTTGGCTGTGGAAGTGACTCCAGAGACATTGCTTGGTGCACCGGATGTGTCAGAGAGGAGAGGAGATACCTGGTATGTCTGCTGTGAAAGCCGTACCTAGAGGAGTCGGGGTGAGCTTTTGGCTGCAGAACAGGTCTCCCAGTGCTAAGCCCACCCCAGAGTTAGAATCACAGAATCGTAGAATGGTAAGGGTGGGAAGGGACCTTAAAGATCGTCTGGTTCCACCCCCCCTGCCATGAGCAGGGACATCTTCCACCAGCCCAGGGTGCTCAGAGCTCCCTCCAACCTGGCCTTGAGCACTGCCAGGGAGGGGGCAGCCACAGCTTCTCCAGGCAACCTGGGCCAGGGCCTCACCACCCTCATGGGGAAGAATTTCTTCCTAATATCTCATCTAAATCTGCCCTCTTTTAGTTCAGAGCCGCTCCCCCTTGTCCTATCACTACATGCACAGCTAGAGGACATGAAGTCGGCGAGGGAATCCCAGCAAGGAAAACAGAAGTTTCAGGGACGCGAACAGGAGGACTCACGTGAGAAATCGGTGACCTGAGCGGCAGCCCCCACAGTTTGGTCACTCGGTTGCCCAGCTCAGCCCTCCCCAGGCCCCAGCTCTGCCAGGAGAGGGTCCCCCATGCCAGCCCCTTTGTGTGCAATGCGTGATGTCACTGACTCCATTCTAGTTCTAAACAGCTGATGTAGAAGCCCAGGCTTTCCCTCTAAAACCTCCCATCTCCGATCGCTCCCTCAGCTGGCTGGGTGGAATAAACCCCTGCATTTGCTGCCTTTGATCCCTCACGTAACTGGCTGGACAGAATAAACCCCTGCATGGGTGAGGGTATGGCATTTGTGCCTTTTTTGGTCCCTTTCGTGCTGCTGTAATGCCAAACCCCGCACATTTGCTGCTGCGCGGTGTCTAAGTACACGGAACGAAAATGAGAACTAATTTACTTTACTGTTCTGAGAAACTATGCCAAATGGGTAAGCTATGATTCTTTTGGAGAAAAACGCAGATTTAGTACCGCGGTGACTCATAACGACGAGCACACCTTGGCAAAAAAAGGTTATGAAAGTATTTTAAGACGCATTTTATCATAGACAAATGTATACAATAACCTTAAATAACCGTGCCTGTACTTTAACTTGCAGCACCCAGACACTTCCAGGCTGGCTCTTGGGTATTACGCCAAAGCAAGATTTTAACCTTTTCTCTCACAAGAATCCGCAGCAATGAAGTAAGACCCTCGTTAAACACAAAAATCCCCACATGAGCTGTTATTCTTTAGGGCCCTTAAAAACGTCTTCAACGCCTCCGTCCTCTTGAGAACAGTTTTATGACTCCAGTGATAAAGCAACTGCAGCAATTACAAAGCGCTTTGTAATTAAAGAATCCCGCTCATGAGCCAACTATATTATATCATAGGCACTAAGTTAATTTGTATTAGTTTATACTACTAGTTGTCAAAAGTATTTATATTTAAATGCATTTACATTATCATAATAGTTTATTATTTATTACTTATCATTTATTCTTATGTCAGTTTATCTTTCTCGTTGTCAAAATAATTAAAAAAAAAGGAGGGGAGACTTTTGTAACTTCCTAAACCCTCCCAAACTCCAAGTAGGACTCAATTCTCAGCTCTGACGACCGCATTTTCCCGTTGGAGGGTTGTGGGCCGGCGCAGCCGAGCTGGAGGCCGGTGGCCCTGCACGAGCGGCACGCCCGGCCCGCGCCAGGATGGAACCCACGGCTCTGCCCAACCATTGTGCGTAGCTCTTGAGTGATTAATTGGGCAAATTAATTAGCTAATGGTTCTGCTGCACTTTGAAAACAGTGAATTACTAAGTAAAAGCTACGTATCTTTCTTTTTTTTCCACGCTATATCACTAGGTAATTGCCAGCACCGCGGCACGGCGGGGTGAGGGAATAGTGTTTAATACATAGAGAAAAGCTTACGTCCGATGGCTGATCGGCCTAACTGAATGTCAGGCAGGGAGAGCTGGATTTTCTTGGAAGTGTGCCTTTACCTCTCTGCGCATTTTCGGAGCGGCGGATGTAAATCTGTGCCACCGCGATGCCACCGGGCTGCCGTGAATGGCTGCAGGCAGGCAGGCCGGGGACACGGTCACAGCAGCAATAGATTTTTCAATGAGTCGAAAAGTGGCAGGAGACTGATTGAAGCAGAAAGACGTCTGCATGACGACAGCCTGGAGTTGCCAGGACTTCTGGTACTGAGTTCAGTAAAGCCGGGATTTCACCCGGAGCACTTTGTTTGTTTTGGAAATGAGGATTTTAAAGGCAACCGCTGAGGCCAGGTCTCCTCTCCCGAGGTGATGCACAAGAAACACTCTCTAAAGCCTGAACTCTTGCTGCCTCCTCCTGCTTTGGCCTTAATTCAAGAAAGCACTTACCATTCACATAAATACATCTCTCATCAGCAAAGCTTTTGAGCAAACACCTAGTTTAAAGATTCGCTTATCTGTAATTCATTGGTTAAGAAGTAAGGTACTACTCAATAAGAGTAAAAAGTGGGATAATCTAGCCGTAAATCCTTATCATTTCTATCACTTATAACCAGAGCTTAGTCATCCTATGACCAGTGACGCACAGCACTGATTTCTTGCTGAATAAAATTTTAGCAGCACAGCCAATTTTTCCCAGTGGCTTGGAACGGTGCCCTTTATCGGGTTTTATGAATGCAAAGCTCAAGGTCCCTAGCATGCAGTGGATAACCTAATGCAAGGTCACGTTTTGCTAGAATAAGAGCACCTAAATCTTCAACTGTGACGATGGGGCCCAGCCCTACTTTCAGATTTTATCCAATTTCATAGGGATTTTGATGTGCAGAAGAAGTTCAAGCTGTGATAGCAATAGCGGGCGTTGCAAAATGCTGAAGATTACCAAGCTTGAAACTGTAAAGGTCAGATCCTGCTCTACACTTCCCCAATTCTCACGCGTATTTAGATCTGAGATACCCTGCGCATTTAGCTCTCTGCTCTGTGGTTCAGCGAAATGGAAGAAAATCATCTTTACCTTTGGAAAATTCCATCGCAGGACCATGTTTCCCTTCCAAAACTCCAGAATTTCATGTCATGAATGATGCATATTCTGTCTCAAAGGAAATCATCTGAGAAAAAAAAAAATCCCTTAGTTTTAAGCGTAGGCTTCTGAGACAACACGGCGGGGGTGGAAGTGCGCGTTCCAGGTTAATGAGGCACTTCTGCACGCACAAAAAGGGAAGCAGAACCGTAAGAATTTTTCCTTTCCAGCCTGCCACCGTGAAGCCAGCAGATTGCAGACGAATGTCAGAGCACTGTAAGATCTTCCTCTCATCACCGGGCACCTCAGATTGAGTGCTCGGCCTGATTTCGGAAGGGATTTATACTGCCCCTGCCTCTTTTTTCAACTTGGTAGCCATAGCGGGAAAATCGGATCTTACTGAGTAAAAGTAGAGAGCTACCTGATGTGCAAATTTCTCTTAAAGGAAGGGGAAGTAGAGAAATCCACTGAAGTCAGACTTTTTACAGCTCCTGCTGCCTTTTAAGGAGTTTTACTCTTAAACGTGAAGAGACTCGTTAAGTTTATTTATTGCCTGAACCTAGAGGTGAAGAATGCTTTCCTTCATCCAAAAAGGTCTCTCTGAAGGCAGAGTGCAATTCACTTTTCTTCTGCCATCGGTGCTCAGAATGAAAACGAATCAAAACAATCAAACCCACGAGATTAGTCAGAATTAGCTCTTTTCCTGTACTGATGCTCAAGCTCTGGTCTGTATGAAATAATTTCTTGACCTTTGGCCAGAGAGGATAAAGTTAAAAAGCACAAAATAAGCTGTAAAAATAACCATTAAAACATTTCCTCAGGAAATCTATTTAAATGCTGACGTCATTTTCTACAGCAACTGATTCAATGTGGAATTGCTTCTCTAACTGTGGGAAACTACCAAGGCAGCGTCAGACTCGGGAGGAGAGGAAGGCTTGCCGGTGCGACGGCAGGCACGCTGTGAGACACGTCGAAGGGGCAACGCACGTGCAAGGTCCTGTGCCAAAGCAATGCGCAGACAACCCTGCTCCAGGATGAACGGGAAATCTGAGGAATGAGGCGTCTCCCTGCTCGGTAATTTGAGGGGGAACCCGGGACATTTAGCAAATCTTCCTCCAGCTGTCCGGTTTTGGAGAAGCTCACGTAAGCACAGAATTTAAGTGGAGATTTAATAGTCCAACAGGTGAGAGCCTGGAGAAAATCCACTTGGTATCATGACTGTATAAGGGAGTGAGCAAGAGGCTTCTAATTCAAGACACAGAGTGGTGAATGTCAGTTTGTTGGGAAGCCGAGGGAAACAGGAGAGAATGCGGCTTCGTAAATCTGGTTATACTTCCAAAAATACACCACAGGAACATTCGATGCTACTGGGAACACACATAGCAGAGCTAAGTGCTCAGCAAAGCACGCTAACCGAATTTCATCGTTACATGAAAGAAGAAAATCCTGACTCATATTTTATGAAAATTGTTATGGTGAATCAGCAAATTACTTCTGTTTTTCTCCTCCAACGTCAGCACACTGAAGTCTGGAGCAACTTGAACTAATATATTCAGACCAGCTGAAGCCTGGCTAAATGGAAACAAGCAGTAATTCGTCATTGATGGACAGCTGGGAAGCTCAGAAAAATGCCATTTCCTGACTGTCCTGTCAGAAGGAAAGACAAGCTCTGTGTGTGCCTTTCACCTCCGACTCCTTTATCAGATCCCAAATAAAAATGTTTACACTTAAGAAACGCGTGGCCATTACAACGAGATCTCGCTGTACGGCAGATGCCAGTGGTTTTATATATACGCCCATTTGTATGTATCCCGGTGGCGGTGGGAGGAAAATAAAACTGCACAGAAATGTATAACCTGATCTGGCTTGTTCAGCTGCTAATCCAGTCTTCTCTGCTAGTAAAGCTCAAATAATTTGATTGTGTGCGTAGGGCACTCGGAGCACCTGAGGGATGGGAATGAAATCCTCCCTACACGCTGTAGACGAGCGGAGACGCTGCTGAAATGCCTTCCTGCATCAGCACTCAAACCACGTCACGAGATTTCTGCTGGTCACCCGCAGAGCCAGGTGCTCTCCTGCCGTAGGGCTTTTCCAGCCATCTCGGAGCTCCTGGGAGGACGGCATGAAGCGCAGCAGCACTGCATCCCTCCGTACGGGCTGCTCCTGCACTGGGGACCGCTCTGCAACCTGGACCACGCACTTCAGCTGTGGACTGAAAGCAGGACACGTCCCCGAATGGGGTCACACCTGGTTGCACATCTTGCTGTACATTTTGTAGCGTCCTCTACCCGTTGGTGCTTCATTAGCCGGCTGTGAATTGACATTATCCACCGAAGGATGCCTTTTGCAAAAAAAATGACCCTTGGGCATCACAGATTGTCACACCGTCTCAGCCTTTGTCTGTCCTCTGGCACAACGAGTAAAGGTCCTGTAAAAATCCCTCAAGGACCACGACTTCTGAAGCACCGATGGTGACTTCACAGGACCTGTGGGCTCACAACTCTGGAGTCAAGCAGCCTCCTAAACTTTTCTTTCTACCAGAGGGACGGAGGAGGAGAACAGGATATGGCCCCAAAGGCTACCTCTGCAAAGCAAAAACAGGCAGGGAGTACAGGAAGACATACAAAGAAATTCAGGGGAGTGAATGCCCAGGAAGGAAGGATTTGGTGATTTAGAAGACGACTTGGAGTAAAATCTGCTCCCGTCTGAGCACACAGAGTGGCGATGGCCCTTCACATCTCTCCCCGCAGGCAGCACCGGAGCGGGGCAGAGGCTGGGGGCTAGCCCGTGCCCTGGCCCCGGCCCCGGAGCGGGGCCCGTGGTGACGATGGCACTCGAGCCCGAGCATCTGCGCCGTGATGGAGCGTGCGGTCAATCGGCGGTGACAGGTACGCAGCCGGGCTGGATGCCCTGACTCCCCAGCTCAGCTGCCGCTCCGGTGCCTGACGCCAGCAGCGCGTGAGTCACCCGGGTAGGCAGGAACAGCGTTCGTGGTGTCCACGTTTACAAAGTGGGAAAAGCTTAGATCAGATTTCACGGTATTTTTAACAGAGAAATGGCTTCGCAAAGCAGCAAGGCTCTTCAGTAGTGTTCATGTGCTACAAAGAATCGTTTCACCGGCTTTGTGTGAAAAGAGCTATATAGGAGCTTGATATTATTATTTACTACGCTGGGCAACCTTGTAGCAATGGGAAAGAATGACGAATACAGAGCAAAAGCGATTCCTTTAGAGAACAAACCATTTCGATAAATACCGTACAGAGACTAAAGATTTGTTTTGATAGTCACTGAGAAAACATTTTTTTAAATACTCAGCAAAGCACAGGCAGGCCTGGTAGCAAAACTCCCCTAATCCCCGGAGCAGGCGAGCCGTCACGTCCCCTGCCACAGCACCCTAACGCGCGGCTGTCAGCTCCCCCCGGCATCGGAGCTGGCGTGCCAGCTGTGGTGGGACTCCGTGCGGGACAAGGAAACTGCCAGCTCAGCCCTACATCTGGG
>Ga0181612_164883_pt1 | contig 10096 bp, 11 predicted proteins | sample HoacroProtozoa21_FD_119630 | JGI IMG/M metagenome (GOLD analysis project Ga0181612, IMG submission 119630) | Hoatzin crop microbial communities from Cojedes, Venezuel. Combined Assembly of Gp0051906, Gp0051904, Gp0051908
CGGCCCAGCTGGCTGCCTTCATGTGCCCCGATCGGATAAAAGCTTTCAGATTACTTTGTCTTGTTAAGCTCTGCCGATTCTCCTCCCACATGCACACCCTGGCATCTCTTGCATGAGCAGGGGCCTTTGTTTTACCTTTCTCCTGCAAGTGTTGAGCATCTGTGTGACTGTGATGGTGTCATCATGAGTCAGGTTGTAGAAAGCTGTGTGCCGCAGTCCTGCTAATTCTCCAGGATGGACAATTTCCCTCCAAGGCATGACAGATGAGAAAAATCAAATTACCTGACATCTCTAGAGCAATTAGATCGTTGAAGGGTTGAATAAAACCCACACTAGGCAAGTAGGAGTCGATAGATTTTTATTAAATGCTTTGGATCTGACCTGTCTTCTGCTGAAGAACCAAGGATTCCAAAAAGTTCCCTCTGAAATCATAGATTTGTGCTTGTTAATGTTGCCCTTTTCCCTCAGTTATTACTCTTCTGTTCTCCTTAGCTGCTGGGTGTTTTGTGCGCATGTAGTATATGCTCTTACAAATGGCTGCAGTATGAAGATAAATGAGATTGGGTGCTGGAACGCTCTAGCAGAAGATCAGAAATCAATCCTTGACTTTCTAAATGAACATGGTCTAACAGAGGACCGTTCCCTCACTGCTGTTCCAGCCAATGTGCTATGGCAAGTTCCTGAGAAAATCCTTCCAGCTCTCCCTCCATGAGCTGTTTCTGCCCCTTTAAAAATGAAAACAAAACCTTTGGATAATGTGGGCTCTTTGAGGTGGCATAAAGGGAAACCACTGAACGTGGGCTTCACAACTTCAGTGTTGAAGAGAGCAAGGGTTGAGGTTGTTCTCCACTGAGGGATACTTTGTTTTGTGGTCTGTGTTGTTTAAACCTGGCCATGGAGACTTGACCAGCTGCACCTCTGAAAGGGGTAATGCCACAATCATTAGCTGTTTCTTTTCAGTAAATCCAGAAGTCAGCTTTTGCTGAAGTGCCGGTATGATTTCAGAGCTGAAGTCATGCTGTTTCTTCTGAGAGCTGCAGGGTCTTCAGTTTCAGAAGTGTTTTGCCACTAAAAAAGTCCTGTCTTTCCTTGGAGCTTTTAACAGTCCTACTGAGGCTGTCTTGCTCGCGCTTTCATTACTGCAGTGCCTCAGACAGGCTGGCCTGACAGCCTGACCTAATCCTTCAGAAGAAGAAGGGTAAAAGACACTTAATAATTGACTCAGTTTTCTTTGAACCTGTTACTTTCTCATCAAAAACTCTACACTGAGTTGGAAAGAGTTTTTAAAATTGAGCATGTCATTTCTAACTCTTCTTGTGTTTCTTGTGCTTCGTTCCTAGGCAGTGCAGGCAGGTCGGTCGTGTTTTCACCCCCAGCCTCGCTTCTTAGGGCCGTTTACAACACTGTGGGTTGCCAGCTCTGCACAGGAATGTGGTAATCCTTGCTGGCTTACTGTGCCACTTCGAGGCATGAGTTTGATTTTTAACTTGGACTAGGTTTTATAAAACACTCTTGGAGACAAGTTTGGGACTGCTCTTTTACCAGTGAGATTGAAAATCTTAGTTTCTTACCTCTATATTTTACCTCCATGGAGTAATTCCACCTGAGTTTGAACCAGAACCATTCAGTCACCTATGGAAAGGCTCCTTTTGGGTCAAGGGAAGGATCTAGCCCAGGAGAACGTCATCTCCCACACATGAATGTGATAGAGGAACATCCACAGCTCTGTGCACATATTTTCTGTTAAAGACCACTTTTCTTTTTGTTGCGTCTCTTGGTTGTGTTTTTTAGCTTTGGTTGGAATATTATCCAAAACCTGTACCAGTTGACTGCCTGTTTTGTTGGCTTAAGGCCGGCAAGAAGGGCTCAGAGAAGAGTGCTCAGTCTGCTCTGGTCGTTTGTGTTTCTTTTTATTATTTTGTTGTTCCTGTCTCCATCCCTTACGACTTTTATGTAGTGTTTTACTACTGGAAACAATAAAGCTTTGGCTCAATAACAAATGCTTACCATTCTTGAAACAGTAAAAAGTTTTTTCCATTCCCAGGTTGCAGATACTTTCCAAATCCTTGGGCTGGCTCCAGCGAGGAAGGAAAATAATCCAGCCAGTGGAATGGTGATTCACGCGGCTGAAGCGTAATTGAATTCTGCACTGGAAAGTTGTCTTTTGTCTTGCCCCTCTTTGGTACCTTGTGCTGGCCATGGCAGGGGACACAGGTCTGTTCTTCAGCCCCTCTGTGAAAGGTTTTCTGTGTTGTAACCACTAAGCATAAAGCAGCACCGCTTGTCATTCTGTCAGGTGCTGTCTCCACGACCTCCCAAGGTTTGTCACTCGCTCCGGTTTGACAGTCGGGGTCCATTTATCTCTGCCGACAGAGAAGCGTCTCCGCGTTGTTTGCCGAGCGTGTGCAGCCCTGGCTGCTCTGCGTTCCCTTCCACTCGGCATTCAGCTTCAAGGTTTCAAATGGCTTTTTAATCTGTTTTTGCCTCTCCCATTTTAAAAGTGCCTTGATAATTGCTGTTGGGATTGTTTTGCTGGGGAGCTGCCGTTAGTCCAAGGATGGAGCATGTCAAGGACTAACCACCTCTACGTTGTTCCTTCCCCCCTCCGCTTGCCATGACAACAACCAATGTATGGGAAAGTCGACTGCAGGATCTCTCTGAATCAAAAACACTGTCCATGAATTGCCAAGTTTCCATGTTTGCTTTTTACAGCTGTAGTTTGAGGGGAAAGGGGATGCTTTCTCTGTAGGAACCATGCATAGCAGTTGAACGTAGCTGAAGCAAATGGGCTACCAGCTGGTGTTTAGACAGTGTGTTTCTGGCCATTACCGAATCGGAAAGCGAAAGCCCTGGACTATCAGCTGGAGCGCTTGGACGGTAACACAAAATGGCAGATAATATCTGCAGATGGCTGAAGTTTATTTGTAAAATAAAACTTAGCAGCAGTTGCTCTTCTCTGCTCCTCGCCATCCCTCCCATAAGATGTTTCCTTCCAGGGAAGAGGGCTGGTGGCAGCGGTGTCTCACCAGCCCACCTCTCCCATTGCTTTGTTCCTCTCGCGTTGCAGACTGCTCTTCCGATCATAACGCCTTGTTTCTGCAGATGGGTGTGACTGAGGGAGAGTTCAGGCAAGATTTTTAGGAGAGCCGATGCTGCAATCAAATAATGAGACTTTCAGCAGGCACAAGCTGGCAGGTGATGGGTAAGCATCTTGTGGAAAATTTGTATTTTGAGCTGCTCATTCAGATTCCTTCCTGACCATTGATGCTTATTAGCAGTATATTCGGGTAGCGCTAGAAATACCTGCGATACTTGAGAGGCACGACAAGATGGGGTTCTTGCCATGTAGCTCCATGGCAGTGCAGACGGGAACACGATGTGTGCTGCCTGCCAGTGCCGTGTGGCAGCACCCACGGGCAGCCGCGCACATCCTCGTACACCCCTGCCCTGCGCCCCTCTCCCTGCAGAAATATCTCCTCTCGTCATCTTCGTGGCAAAACGTGAAAGGAGCCAGCCCAGCCCCACTGCTGGTGTAGCACGCTGCTGCTGGCCTGTGCCCCACTGCCGAGCGGTCCCTGGGGATGCCTGCACAGCACCCCAGGGTGCTGCTCTGATCAGTGCCTGGGAGCTGCACCTACGAGGGGCGAATTCAAATCCCCTCAAGGTGGAGGGCTGTACACATTCACCTTTGTGCTTTGCAGGGATTGTCTGGGTTGGAAGGCATCTGTTGCATTTCTTTCCACTGATTTCTGTCTGGCACTGGAAGCTGTTTGTGAAATCTTGGAGGGATTATTGCTCTTGTTTTCCCTCTCTGGAATGAGTGGCTCTACATGATGTATTCATATTTTGCCAGGAAGGATGGAATTGTGGTTTTAAAGTATTTTTGTTGTGGACTGTATCAGTTTAACAGCAACTGTTGTGCTCGGAGCCGTCTCTCAGCCCCCAGCTATATGCCATTTCCTCCCAGGTGCTTCCCTGTTACTCGGGAGTTGACCAAATGCAGCAAACGGGCATCACTGCCTCCCTTTCTCGTCAGCTCTCCTACCAGCCTAATCACAGTCAGCAGTTATTATCTGGGGCTGGAAACTTCCTGCTAATCACAGCCTTGTCAGGGCCATCTGGGCAAGGGGTGCTGGCAGAGACAGCTTCCCCCTCCTGAGCAGGAATGATTTCTGCTTTCAGAGGTGGCTCTGAGTAATTATCACAGGACTGTGGATGTTTTTAATAGTTTGCAGTTATATACCTCTGCTCCGGCTGCCCTGGATGGGACACGTCACTGGCAGGCAGCACACATCGTGTTCCCTCATGTGTGGGAGCTGCCCTGGAGCAGCTAATTTCTGGGCTCGGTTTTGGGGGCTGGATTTGGGAGCTGGGTGGAGAGATCGCATCTCTGAGACCGGTCCTTGCTTTGCAGGGCTGCCCTGCTTTGTAGCGACAACCCTGCACAGCATCCCCCAGCTCAGCTGCTGGCGCTGGCTCTGTGCTGGAGATTTCTGAGGCTCATTCACCCCCAAAAGAGTCCTCAGACTGATACATACCCAGCCCCTGGATGGGGACAGCAGCTGGATCACTGAGAGCGGCTGAGCCCAGCATTATTATTTTTTCTCCTGGTAAAGCCAAGCTCAAGAGATCTCGGTGAACAGCTGAGCCCTGCTGCGGGAGAGCAGGGGGCAGGATCTGGGCCCTGGGTGAGCAGTCATCAAGCCGCTGACAGGACGGACCTTCATCTTCAAATGACACTCATGCAAAATTAAACTCCTCCAAGGAATCACACCATGGCCATTAAAATGGTGCCTTGGAGGACAGAAAAATAAACGGAGAAACGCAAATTAGGGATATAAATCTTTCTGGCTATGTCTGGGAGGTACCTGTTTAATTAGCGTCATTGAGCAGCCTTGATGTAGTAAGTGCTAAGTAGGAAATTTGCCAAATTTTCCCTGTTTTGACAGCAGGTGACTTGTGTTCTGTTTGAATTTCCACCTTGTGATTGTTTTTCTGTACTTGTCGGAGTTGCTGTGTTGTCTGTAGCATGAGGAATTAGCTGCTGTCACCAGGGCTAATCAGATGCCACTGCACTGGGGAGGAGCTGCCCGCAACGTCCTGCCTGAGCCCTCTGCGGTCATGGACGTCTTTGCATCTAAGGCCTAAGGGATTACAAAGCTATTTAAACAAAGTATTGTGTGGTAGAGTTAATGTGTTTAATCATGTTTTTTGGTTCCTGTCCTCCTGGGGTACAGAGGTCACTCACCCCATGACAATTTTAAAAGAAGGGCTCTTCTCCCTGCTGCGTTGGAGGGAGGACAAGCTCTGTTCCCTGCAGAGAACTCAGCCACACGTGGCCGGGATACAAACCCAGCCCCTCTCCAAGGGGCTGAACGCGAGGGCTGCTCCACATCGGGTTGCAGTGAGCTGCTCAGGCTTCTCTGCACTGCTTCCAGTGCTGCCTCGGTGAGTCAGGACCTGTGGTGTGAGGTGCTGAGCCGGCACAGTCGCACACGTTGGTCCTCTGCGAGGATGATCCTCGGGGCACGGAGGAGCCTTCTGCCCTGCGTGCCCCCTCTCGCACAGCTCTGCTGTGGGCTTTGGGGATTTATTCGTGTGGTGAAGAAGAATATCTCTGTGAGGATTTGGGTTAGGGAGTTACTGAGCCTTTGTTTATATATCACCCCTGTGTATTCCAGCACTCTGATGCTAATTGGTACCACTGTAACGTGGATCTTTTTACCACTGATAATGTTTGTGAGTTATTGGATGCTTGGCCTGGACCTGCCTGGGAGTTGCAGGCAAGATGTCTAGAGGTGCTGCCGTCACCCAGGCATTGCCTTGCCGGGTTTGCATCCTGCCTGTATGCATTCTGGCAGCCTCTGCATCGTGCTGTTTAGCAGATCAGATCACTGTTACTGACCTGCACCGTGGGAGATGGTGGGATTAGGATGATGGAGTGGTTGGAGAGGATAAACAATAATGATGCGACATCGGCGCAGCCCAAACAATGCCTTTCTCTTTCATGTTTTCTTTTTCTGTCGGTTTGCCATTCAAGTGTAATAAGATCAGTGCAGATAATTTGTATATTCATACAAAACATAATTTTCCCTCCTGTGCTTTACCAGCTGCACTGCAGTTGAAAAGGCAAATACGCACTTTCTTTTGCATGGTTATGAATGGGTGCATCTGTTCCTCAAAGACAGGCAAAGGAGGGTGAAACAACTGGAAAAGAAGGGAAGAAATCAGATGCAGCCCATTTCATTGCCTCTGTGGAGAGAGAAATGTATAGGAATCAGATTTTTGCAGCATGGGCTCAGTCCCACACTGATGTATTTGGGAGGTGAGTGAGACACCAACATGTGGGAAATGCAGAGGAAGGGGGTTTGTTCAGAGGGGGAGCAGCGTGTGGAAGCACAGCAACCCTGCAGCGGGGCAGGAATGCCCAAGGGAGATCAGCCCCACCTTGATCAGGGTCTGCAAACCACCATGCAAGGACAGCTAGAGCTGTGCACAGGGCTGGTCCTGCTCCTCCGCCTGGGCTGCAGCCGTGAGAGCGCAGCTCCCTGCTCCCGGTGTTGGCTTTGCTCTTGCGGTGCTGCCTTGCTTCGGCTCTGCGTAGGGCTTGGCTGGGAATATCAGGGCAAAGACTGGAGCTGAGCTGGGCTGTGCTTGCTCTTCACTAGCTGGAAATCACAGCCGCTTTGCTCCCTGGGCTCTTTCCCTTCCTGTGCCAGGGGCTGCATCCCTGAGCCTTCATCTCTGCATCCCTCAGGCTCTGCCCAACAGCTCTTGCTGGAGGTCCAGCATCCCCAGCGATGGCAGGAGGAGGAGCAGGGCTAGAGTTTCTACAGCGCTGGACCTAATCTGTTGGGCTTTCTTTCCTCCCTCTTTTTTCTTTTCTGAGCGAGGCCCACTAGAGAGGCAAGGGGAGGGAGGAAGAGGGGTTTAATTTTCTCCTGTTATCTGGTGTCTCCAGCTGTGAGCCACGCTGACAGCCGTGGGCTGATCAAACACTCAAGCAGCCTCAATTCACTGTCCCATCTACGTGGTCATAAATAATGTAAGTGCTCTGCCCCTGTGTGAGCCCATATCCTGGCAGCAGTGCACCACCACGTTCCTTCCTCCTGTTGCCATCGTACTGGGCTCCCGCCTTCATTGCTTGTGACGTGGAGTCATTGGGCATTAGCGGTTGGCTTCGGCACGTAACGACACAATCATGTGCAAACGTGTTCTTCCTCCAAGCAGGATTTTTTTCAGCCAGAAATTCTGATTCTCTGCCTCCCATTGAGATGGAGTCCCTCTGACCCCTCTGCCAGGTTTGTCTCTATTTTTCGTGTGCTTTGTGAGTCCAAAAGGTCCTGGATATGGGAGCTGAGCACCGCTTTGGAGTGAAATACAATGCACTCTGCTTAAAGGATAGGAGTTTACTAAAGCCACTGGGAGCATCTTGTCTGCCTTCCAGCCAAGGGTCTTGACGTGGTTTTTAAAAGTCTTAAAATGTCCCCATGTAATAGCTTGAGTGGTTAAAGCAGAGATATGCTAAATGCCAGGCTTTGAAGCTGTGTGAGGTGGACGGCAGCAGTGGTGGGTGGGAGCTGTGCAGGGCAGGGACAGGCCCCCTTCCTCGCCTTCCTCTGTGCTGCCGCGACAGGGCTGCTCTCAGCTTCGCTGGGGAGATGCTGTGCAGCCCGGCTGGCGAGCGCACAGCCGATCCAGCTGCAGAATGGGGTGGGGGCTCGTCTGGGCACGGCCAGGCTGGGAACGGGGTCCCCCGGAGTCGGATTCGCCCCAGTAGCTTAATGCGTCTTTTCTTTACAGTTTCTTCAACTACAGGAAGTGACAAGAAACCAAGCGGATGTGGGTTGGTTTGTGTGAATAGACCCCAAAAGTATCAGGTGATCTTGTCTGAGCAGTGCTTTTATTTACATGGCAGCATTGTTACCTGCACCAGCTAAGGGGAGAGAGGGCTGCTCCGGCTCACCGCATCGCAGCAAACTTCCCACCGAGCTCGCCGACGGATTTGCAGCTCTTGCTGGCATTGATTGGTTCAGGCATGTCTAATCCCAAGGGCACTTCGAGGTTTAGCTCTGTGCATCTTGCAGGCCAGCACTTGGAGATAAGTCACTGTAATTTGCAAAGCTTTCAGTGGTGGCAAGGCTTGTGGGCACTCTGAGTCTTGGTGGAAATGGTTTGGACACCGGCGGGCCGGTCCTTTTGTCTGTTTTCACGTCAGCATTTGGAAGGAGCGCAGTGGTGATTTCTGGGGCTGGAGATGCCCAGGGAGTTAACGTGCACCTTCTGGTCCCTCCCGACTCGCAATTACCGGGCCTGAGAAGGGGCTCGGTAACTCCTTGTGCAGCTCTGCATTAGAAAAGTGCTGAGGGGCATTTAGCTGCCCTGCTGCCTGCACAACACTTCTCACCGTGTGATTTTGTGGGTGGGCTGTAAGACTCTCTGCTCAGATGTTACTGCACGACGTTAACGCTGCAGCGGGTTCTGCTGAGGAGGCCAGGAGGGGAAGCTGCTTATAAATCTGTATAAATCTGATGTTGCCACCAAATTGTTGCAGTGTGGCTTTGGAGGGGTTTTTGCCTTTCTGTGGTCCACGGGTGCAGAGTCTCTATTTCTGTTAAGAAATCAGGAATCATGTAATTGAATCTCTCCCCCTTCCTGTAAAATCAAGGAGTTGAATCAAAGATTGTGTGATTTTTATAAAAAAAAGGAGAGCAAAAAGAGTTCATTTTGGGTTCTCTTTATTGGCCTCTTAAATTCCGAGCTTTGCAGCCTGCTGGGAGTGTTTTGTCAAGCTCTTTTCACAGCTGTGAGTAGGATGGACTGAACTGCCCGTTATCCTGGGACCTGGGACCCAGGCTCTGGAGAGGCTGCAAGAGTCCCTGGGGACTGTGAAGGGGCAGTTCTAGCCTGGGTGATGCTGATGCTGAAGCTGGGGATGTGTTGCTCCTGACCCCTGCAAGGGGCGTGCCTGTCCCAGCTGAGGTGTAACCTGTGTGAGTAAGACCCTGAGGAGGAAAAATGTTGCTGTTTCCTTGGCATCTGAGTGGCCAGGGATTGTGCCTGACAGCAGGAGATGGTCCCTGGGGTTGAGCTGCCAATGGCCGTGACTGGTCACCCAGAAGGCTGCTGGGGATGCAGCCGGACGAGCTTCATTGGGATGCAAATGGATGTAAATTCATGTAAACATATGTCTCGGTGCAGGTAGCGACTCGTGCCCAAATTATGCAAATATTCTAATCCAATAATGTTAATGTCATGATTATCCAGCAACACGATGTTCATTAATTTGGTTCCCTGGCTCTTACACCCATCACTGTCAACATGATTAGGCTGAGGCAGAGACTTGCAGCATCTCTGGCAAGTGGGGCCCATGTCAGGGAGGGAAGGGGACACCCAGGTCATGGCGGGACCGGGAAGGACCCTTCATCTGCCTGGCGAGGCCCGGAGGTGCCATGTGTCCTGGGGAGCCCCTCCACGTGCCTGGCCAGGGTACCCCTGGTTGCTGTGCTCTCCTCGGGAGGCCTTTCCTCCCAGAAGGAGACTTGCAGCTGGTTTCACAGTCCCCCAAAGCCTGCAAAGTAGCTAAACTAGCATTTCTTAATATCCATCGCTGTGATCAGATGAACAGGACTAGCAGGGCCATCTAGTGACTCCTCTGGCTGCTTAATGACCTGGGAGGTGCCCCCCCTTAGATGGGTACAATTTGAATGTGTGTGGTTTGAACTATGCCCCTGCACCTATCCGCATCTCCCTGCATCTCCCTTTTTTTTGGCTGGTGGTTATCCCTTGCCCTGCATTTTTGTTTTCCCAGGTTCACTACAGAGCTGGAAAATGCTTGGGCTTCCCTGTGGTGGAATGGAAAATTGTCCTGCATCGCCTTGGGTTGGGTGACATCAGGTCAGACGGCTAAATAGCCTGTAGATCTGAGAGGAGAGGGATCCTGCAGGCTGGCTTGCCTTCCCCAACACTGCCGGTAAAGCTGCTCTCTGGGCAGAAGTCTGCTTGTCTCGGCTGTGGCCTCAATTTCTCTGCTGCTAACCTGCAGGTGCCGGTGTAGCCGCTTGCCGGGGCACTGCGGGGCTTCCTCGTCGCCGGC
>Ga0181612_170789_pt1 | contig 10096 bp, 7 predicted proteins | sample HoacroProtozoa21_FD_119630 | JGI IMG/M metagenome (GOLD analysis project Ga0181612, IMG submission 119630) | Hoatzin crop microbial communities from Cojedes, Venezuel. Combined Assembly of Gp0051906, Gp0051904, Gp0051908
AAAAAAATTTCTGAGAAAAAATAATCTCCCGCATCCAGTCATACACTCTCTGAACTCTAGCTTCTCAAGCCAACCATTTCAGTACTGGAAAACAAACATCTTCTACAGCAAATCTTGGAGACCATTAAATCCTGATTAGCTGAAATGAGTTGCCATTTAAAAAAAATGTAATTGCAGCAGACGGTGACAGTGAAGGAATATTTGCCAGTTCAATGTATTTTTTTTAAATAAGTGATTCAACCACCCTCTTGCTGAAGGATATCCTTAAGAGCCCCGAAACTGGGAATTAACCACTTACAACCTCTAATCTCTTGTTTACATGTGTGACTGGTGATAGTCCAGAAAGCTGACTGCCATTCAGGGACACATTTTTTCCCTATCCACCAATTGTTTTATGCTGACTCTTTCTTTGCATGTTAGAATAGCCTGTCTTGAAGGGCAAACACTTTGTGAAAGGGCTCCTTTGCCATAGCTGCAAGACACGCTGAACAGCAGTTGCGTGGCTGATACGGAAGTAAAACGTGCTGTTGGTAAGGCACGACAGTGACAGCGTTCAATCAGCTCTCATTTGTCGACTCCATCTTAGCCCTGTAAGGCATAATGTGATCACTTTAACAATCTGTATAAGAGTCATGGGCACATGTTATATGGCTTAACTGAAGGTGTTTCACAAGAGCAACAGAAAGTCTTACTGTAGGATTCAGAGGGTGATGGACACACTGGTGTTTTAATAAAGAACTTCTTCCCCTTTTTTAAAATACAGTGATGTTAAAATGTCATCTATTAGTAGCAATAATGAAGTAACTCCCTTTCCCCTGAAAAGAAAGTCTCAAGTTGCTTTAGATGATTGTGAGTACCCTTCTCTATATTAGACAAACTACAGTACTGGAGCACCAGTTCTATTAATGATAGCCTTTGAAGGTGCATCAGTTTGTAGGTGGATCCTCTGGGCTTCTTTAAGCAGCGGATAGCTGCCCAGCCCCCCATCTCATGGATCTTTGGGTATCCCAGATGACAAACTTAGATATTGCCAGCAGGATGGTTTTCATGACATTCAAAAGCTGCTCCTGTGACAAGCAAATAATTATAGCTTCATGGTTTCAAGAGTGTGAAATTGCTTCACTGTATTATTTCAGATGTATTATTTTGCTCTCTTTGTATTCTCCACATCTATTACTTCCCTCTTCAAATTCTTTTACAATTATTTGGTTATAGATGTCCTGCAAGGGCTTCTGTATGGGCCTAACTTAGTACTGTATTTGGTTATACTTTATTTTTCTCTCAAGGGGTACTTTGAAGCTCCCCACAGGACCAGATTGACTAGAATTGACACTTCTTCACCTGCCTCCAGTTACAGATATGCACGCACTACTCTACATGACATCACTCTTGCCCTTCCTCGAGCAGCTGTGACACTCATGCTTACAAGCCTGCACACAAGCATGCCTGAGCGTATAGCACTTTTGTAGGTACCAGTCTTTGGCTGTCAGATAAGCTGGAGTTTTTTGCAAGTGGTTGAAACCCATGTCCAAAGGCATAGCTGCTGCAGTTAGTACATAATACTAACCTCGTTCTGAGTTGCTTTACAAGATACACAATGTACATCAGTGAAATAAATGGAAGCAAAAGGACAACAAGGCAGGAGAACAGGGAAGTAGGATCATGTGAAAAAGGAAAAAAGGTACTGGAAGAAATACTGGCCAAACAGATGGGCAGGTGGCAAATTTTACTTCATTCCACATAATCTTCTTCTTGGGCTTTCTGTGACACTGGCATACATATTGAAGCAATTTGAGTTTCTAGGTTGGATTTCTTTTTTCACACACACATATTTTCTCTTTGAAGCATTTTCTGTTGAACTCATTTGGCTTTAACTGAGAAATCCCCATTGTTTTCTAATACCCCATAATAGTTTTGGCATTTCAGTCTCTGCAACCCTGATACTTTATCTGCTCAGTATTTTTTTTTTTTAAACATATGTGGTCACTCTGACAGCTATCAGCTATCCATTGTTTCATTTAAAGCTACCAGTTAGGCTAGATTTATCTTTTCACTTTGATCTTTTCTGCTAATATCCCTTTAACTGGTTTTCAGTCTTTTTCTTATCCCTCCAGGCATTCTTGTAGTATTTTTAATTTTTTTCCTTCATAAGGAAATAGAAAATAAGTTTTCCAGTAAATGCTGCTTTCACAGATAAGCACTGGCAAGTCCCAGTGGGCTGTTTTAATGCTTTACAGCCTCCTCCTTCACTCGTGTGTATCCTGCAATAGCAGTGCTATAACTGGGAAGGACAATTCCTTTTATCAGGGAAGGAAAAAATGCCATGCTTTTACTGTTGCCAAGATTACTTATGTAAGGAGATATAAAAAGAATCCCCCAAAGAAATATTAAAACCACACTTGCTGAACCTCACGGTGCCCCACCTTGTACATCAGGGATGCTGAAGCATTAAAGCAGTACATAGTAGAGAAGAGGACCAAAGGAAAAATTAGGACTGTGAAAAATAATGACGCTTTTACAGCTGGTTTTCAGGCTTTTATTTTCCCATGCTATTTCACCTGTTCAACTGCTATTTTTTTTAACAACGACATGATCTCAATATGCTTTTTACTACTGTCAGCAGCAAAGTTGAGAACACTGTTAATTTCTGAAGTTTAAATGGACTAAATACTTGACTGTAAAATCTGTGTCAGAATGACAGTTCTCAAAGTGAGGTGTTGGTCATCTGGAGGGGAACAGAAACTAGAAAAATCTGCTAGAACATGTCCTTTTCTGCCTGCAAAGCAGTGTGTGAAAGAGTGAAAAGCTCAGTACAAGTTTGACTTGAGCTAAATATTTCATTTTTGCGGTTTGGAAGAGGAGTACATGTCCTACAAATGCTCCCAAAATGTAAATGCAGAAGATGCGAAACCTTGGTAAAACCATATGGCCTGCCTGCATTGACCCAATTTTTGCAGTGACTTAGTGCACAGGGTTTTTTTACAACGTGAGCCATTGGACCAAGCTCTCATAGGATCTCTCAGCTGCACGCTGCGCTTTCCAGACAGCAGGTTTTTGAGGAGATGGTGTCTCGCAACATGATTGTTGAATACTATTCCTGTCTGGTCTGGAGAGGGTAACTGATCTCTTTCTAGCAGAAGAGAACATAGGGCCTGATGGAATTAATTGTATTAGATTACTTGTAAAAGAAGTACTTCTTCCACTTTCTGGAAATATACGTTATGTAATTATATTATGAATTCTCCTTCAACATTAAGAAGAGTTTAAGTGATATTAATGAGAAAGTAGATTAAAGAATTTGCAATGTTATTAAAATTGCAGTAAAATACAATTAGGCAAGGCTAAAAATAGCGTATTATACTCTAGACATTTTTAGATGAAAGTAGTAAATATACTCCTTTATTCTAAAGCATTAGTTAGAGAATGTGAGTATAGCAGGCACATTGCTGATGGGAATAATGGATAAGAAACTTGCTGTCACCTACACTATACCTGTCATGACTGACAGAAGATTCCTACCAGTGAAAGGAAGAATGGTTATCTTTGTAAAATTTTACTGACATTTATGCTACATTCCGCCCATATGTAAATCGTAATGCAAATTGCAGAACCAGGAAAGCATCATTCTGAATTGATTTAAAGTATTAAGCTGTCTAAAATATCTGCTTATGTGATGTGACTGATAAATCTGTCAGGGGAGCTGGGACAGAGACGAAATTTTCTGTTGTAAGGGAAAGCTCTTTTGTCCAGCTGGCTTCACAGCAGATTTTAGTTAGTGTATAATGGTGGGATCTCTTGGGAATCCCTGCCTGTACAAAAATTCACAGCTCATGATGAAACCAAGAAAGACCTTAATTTCTGAAGCGGCAGTATTTCTAAAAACGTAAGATTTCTGGAAAGGAGTGTACCATCAAGCACCAAATAAAATAAATGCATGGTGCTCATTGTGGGGATTTACTAGAGACAGTCAGACAAGAAGAAAACTGTCAGTCTGATCCCAGGTCTTCCTGTTTGTGTCACCAAAACGAGAAGATGTGCATATATCGACATGATGATGACCACACCCTACCATCCTGCAGAGGTGTTGAGATGGATATTGTAATTTATAGGTTTGGGTGTTAGCAAGCTTTTCAAAACTCATGTCACAGTTGTGTTTCAGGATGTTGAGATACCCAGTATTTCCTTGTGTTATATATATATTTACTTCCACATAGAAAATCCACCTAACAGTATTTCAAACTGTATCAAAGAGGAGGAAGGAATGGTAATACATCAAGTAGAATCACTTTGCAGGAGGAATAGAAAAGTAGTTTAACAAGGTCAAAGATGTACAAAGGGTTTTCAATAATGCCACTAAAGAAAGATATATTACTGGGAATACAGATTAGAGAACAAATGCTAATAATAAGGCTCAGATAATCCTGGATGCACTAGCTATGAAGGTATCTATCCGTTTGTTTATTTATTTTGCTGAAGAATTTCTGACCAGTAAGAACTGACAGTATCTTATAGTTTACTCTTGTTTTTTCAAAAGGCAAATTTTGGTAAAATGTGGAATGTAGTTAATTGAGTTAGTTGGACTAAGGCGCTTAGGGACCCGAGTGTAGACTGAAGGTCACGTTTTCTTCAAGTGAGGGGCTGAAATTTATTTCCTGCATAGCAGGAGAAAAACAGTAGGAAATTTTGGACACTCTAGGACTACCAGGATGAACGACATTCTCCAAAAGGATATTAGAAATGACAGCCTCCACGGAATGGATTGGTTAGCCAAAACAAGCTATGGATTTGAGGCCAAGAAGCAGATAGAGAAGAGATACTTGACAAAATCGGAGTTAGACTTGCAGATGGCCCAAATTCTGGATGAATACTTGATCTCAGTTTTCAGTAAAAGGATGGTATTCAATCTGAGGAGTTGAAAGTGAAGCAGAAGGTAGAAACAGGGTTTTCAGTAACTGAGGTGGAAATTATATGCAAAAAACAGCCTAGCTGTAGGCATGTAAATGAAGCTTCTAAGTTAGAATGCTCTCCCGAAACTTCCTGTACAGTCCGTGGAGGGACAAATACACCACTCATGACTCAGTCCACCTAAAGTCAGAGTCTTCAGCTAAACATGATTGGGTTCTGCAGCTGGGCATTTCAGTTAAACATGTGACACAAGGCTGCAACACTGCCGCCCCACATATGCAGGCCAGGTGGGACCAGACGTCCCATCTTAGGGTTCAGGAAGAACTGGCTGAGAAGCTGGAGATCTGGTAATGGCCACTTCAGATGAATCCACCAAGCTGGCAGTGGTGGTGGCACGTGGTAGAATAACAACTGTCATTTTTGGTTAAGAAGGAGAAATGGGAAGTCATTGATGCCACCATCAGTTTGTTAAACTAATGGCAGCAGTCTTTAGAAATTATTTTGAAGGAGTGATCAAAGACGCAGTGCTTACAGAGTGAATTCACTCAGGTTTGCTGACATTAGGGTTGTGTCAGACTAACCTGATACCTAAGTTTGTGAATTTATTTTTCAGACAAAAGTAATGTAGTAGATCTCATCTGTCTTCAGGAAAGCAATGGCTGTGGCTTTGTTTCAGAAATTATATAAATGATGGAGATCAGGATTATTACAAGAACTGTAAACTAGTTAATGAGTTGGACAGAAAGGAAATGGCATTAAGCTGTAAGTATTAAGCTGCGGTGAGGCTACTCAACAAGGATTAGATTTGTGACTGAGCTCAATTTAATCTTTTTTTAATGCTCTCAACAAAGAAAAAAAAATGTTTTGAAGAAATCTGCCAAAGGCACAAAGCTGAAAAGCAATGTTAGCATGGAGGACTCTGGGAGTTGAAAGTTATTAGATGACCTCAAATGGCCGACATAAAATAGATTTCAGTAGCCAAAGCGTAGGCTTAAATTTAGGGACTGCTAAGAATAACCTCTGTTGTAAATAAGGATCTCCTCAGTTAGAAATGCCTAAGATGGCAGAAAGCGTGGCTGACCACTGCTTCATCAGAGGGTGACTATAAGATGTGACTGTGAAGAAAGAGCATATGATCCTAGGATGTGTTAATCAAGATATTCCTAATGTATTGATGCCTTTGTACAACGTCCTTCTGAAACATCATCCAAAATGCTGTGTACATTCTGGTCAGATAGGAAAGATTAATTTGAACAGGGATGTCTGGAGAAGGAGAACATATGTTAAGAAAGAGGCTTAAACCTGGATTTTCTTTAGTCCTGGAGAACAAAGAGTGACTGGATCTAAGATGGCCCTCCATAAATCAGTGGGGAAAGCAGCTAGGAAAACAGAACTATTTAGAATTTAAGATTAATTAATGCACAAGAACAAACTGGTCCATAGACTTAAAAATAAGTTTTCTGACCACCTGAGCAGTGAATTCTAGTGAAGGAGGTGAATTAACTCTTTAATAATTGACCCTTGACCCATTTATATGTCTATTAAAAAAAAAAATTCAGAGGATCCCCTATAGTCCCATGCTCATTTGAAAAATTCACCAAGACCGCTACTAGCAATTTCTGTCTGAAGTTCATGACCAGTTCATGACTTCACTATTTCACCTATCATATATAATTGCAGATATGAAATTAGTTATCATGGAGCTTCCCACTAATTTTTTGGTTAAAAGTTACAGATAATTTCTGATAAATATTCAGATGTTAAATTCTGATGATTGTTCCTGTTTACTTGATGTGACTGCTTTGCATCTTTAGATTCCACACATTCTGTTGATCTTTAGAGATCAATCATTATTCAAGGAACTTCAGTTTTCGGGTAACCCTCTACAGGAAGAAGGAGTTGAAGAAACCAAGATTGCTTTCATGATCATACTTTATTTTCATACATACATACAGGTCATCTACAGTTTTCAAAATACATTTTAAAAGGTAGAAAGAGCTATTGTGCCCATATAAAAATGAAGCAAGTAGAATCACATGTTGGACCAATGCCAGTAATACAAGAGCAATAGAATCTAGAGCTCTCTACAAGAAGTATTCTAACTTTGAAAATTGTATCACGGTATAACTTACACAAAAACGAGACTTGCTGTTCTGGCTAGGAATTAGGAATAATTTAATTTAGTTTGTTTTGATAGCTAAGTATTAATTACAATTACAATACTATTTGTTTTGATTCCTAGATGCGGTCTGTCGGACGCATATTTAAATTGATTGACATGCCAACAGAAGAGACGAAAAATGTTAAGCCACAGAAGAATAACCAGCTTTCAGATGCCCTTGTAATTGAAAACAGGCATGCCAAGGAAGAGAAGAACTGGCCATCTGGGGGCCAAATGACTGTGAAGGACCTTACAGCCAAATATGGTGAAGGAGGAGCTGCTGTGTTAGAAAATATTTCTTTTTCAATAAGTGCAGGGCAGAAGGTGAGACACTTGTTTTGTTGTGTTTGATCTGACTTCTGTTAAGCTTAACTGTAGAAGTATCATTATAAACCTATTCATTGACTAAAGAGTAGGGTGAGTTCAGTAAGTTCTTGACAGTAACAGTAGGTGAGCTCATTTTGTAAATGGAAACTTGAAATTGTCACAAAACACAGTAATCAGCTAAAGCACCTAAAGAACAGAAATGTGTTCTATCGCTTCTTAAAAAAAGCTCATCTGTAAGATTATTGGCTACAAAAAAAAAAAAAAAGTAAGGAAAACGTGGCTTAGTTATCGTAGAAATCATGAGGCTATTTACACATGAGTGAAGCATGGTGAGGATGTTTCCTGGCCATGAGGAGCAGAATATACCGATAAAAAACATACGCAGCAGTTCTCTAAGTTGCGTTCTGTGCCTGAAGTCATCCGCCTTCTCCTCCTGGGGAGAGGGAAGGTTGCTGGTGAGTGCTGATGCTGGGGCAGCCTGACCCAGGTGGAGCAGGGCACGAAAGAATGCCGGCCGCTCTGCCAAGGGTAACGCACTGCTGGCTCCGGTGGCCAGCGGGTGGAGGTGCCGTCTCGCCCATCCAATGAGGGCTCTACGCCACCTCAAATTTTTATACAACAAATCAGGAACAGTTCCATTCTTCAGAAGATTGACAAACCTCTGATGAATCTGTGCATGTTTGGGGTTGCATTCACGAAAGAGCTTTAGTTTCAGCACAGCAGTTAGGCAGAGGTTTAACACTTTGCTTTGAGTTCATGCTAAAGGACTGTCCTAGTTGGGCTGGGAAGAAAGGCTCGTGCAATTTCCTGAGCTGGAGCCATACGGACAGAGAGGAGATTTTTAACTCCCACGTAGATGAGAAAACAGATTCAGTGGCAGCCTCCTGGCCTTGCCACAAGGCAGCTCTTTGCTCCTAGTTTGTATTGCAGCAGTCCCTACCACGTTTGGTAGATCTGTCTTCATTGACATGAACTCCATGTTTCATCTACTAAGTTTGAGGGCACCGAAATTTTGTATCCATGAGTCTGATGTCCTGTAGCATCATCCCAAAACTGGTCTGCCTTTGGAAGAGAGGCACCTGTGATTACTGGAGCATGGAGGTGCGGGTGCCACTGCGGTCTGGTGGATTTACCTCCTGGAAAATCCCTTGAAGCAATGGAGTGTGGAAAATGAAAGATACTTTTGTACTGTACGGAGAAGGAGCAGAACAATTAAAACAAAGATCCTTTTTTCAATGGCTATGATTTATGAACTTGATCCAATTTCAGTGATGAGCCCTGGACTCAGAGGTAGTGTTTCCAGAATTGGAGCATTCTCCTTAAGCTGGAGAAGATTTGTCTCTGCCCTGTCGCAAAGCATGTGTAAAACAAGCGACAAAGGGGAGAGCTCTCATCTGCTGAGGGGGCGGGTGCAACACAGTGCAGAGCTTTGCTCGTTTGGTTCGGAGGCCTGAGGTACTGTTAACGAAAGATGCCAGGCAGCAGGAAGAGTCCCCTCCCTCACCTTCACATGTATATTGTCACCCTACAAAAGCAGCCTGTGCTCAGACAGGACAGCATCAGCTGTGTAAAACCCAGCTGTTGGAAAAAGCGGTCTTTCAGCATTTGCTGGTGGTTACTGCAGATACTGCTCGTTCCAGTAACAGGTCAGTGCAATCCCACAGGGGAAACACAACATTTAAAGAAAACCCCGCATATTATGTTTCTTCCCACTAAGAGGTAAGGAAAGGCAGCACCAGCTGGGTGGGAGGAGGATTTGCATTGCTGCTTAAGGGAGGGCGATGGCACGGTGTGTGCGGTGACCACTGCCTCGGGCCCAAGTTATGCTACAAATTCGTGGCCTGATCAGAGTTAGGCCCTCTATTTTGAGCTGTATGGAAATGGAGTAGCTCAGTAATCTGATTCAAGTGCACTCCCTGCTTGGTTTTTGTCTGCTAGATGGCGTTTTGCTGTTTGTTCTTCATAGCGAAAGAAAGGAGAAAGGTGCAAAGAGCGGTACTAATCAGTACAAGATAACATATAAGCAGATTTCTGTTTTTCAGCTAAGGGCAGGCTAACAGATTTTTTTTCTTAGTTAATTCTAAGAAAATAAATAAAAGTTTGGCCTAGTGTTTCGTTCAGCCCTTGCTGTAGACTTTTATCATTCCCAAATGAACATTTACTATTGCACTGAGATCTATTTGGATTGGTCTCCACTGCTGAGATCTGTAAGTGTTCGTGCCTTGATGGTGAGCAGTATTAAGTGTTTACTTTTATAATTTGCATTGCAGGTGGGCCTCTTGGGAAGAACTGGTTCCGGAAAAAGCACTTTACTTTTTGCATTTTTAAGACTGCTGAATACAGAAGGGGATATCCAGATTGATGGAGTCTCCTGGAACACGGTCAGCGTGCAGCAATGGAGAAAGGCATTTGGAGTGATTCCTCAGGTAATGAGATTACTGCATCCAGCTCTGCAGGATGTTACAGGAATAACATGGACCTGTTGGAGCAGGGCCAGAGGAGGGCCACAAAGATGGTCAGAGGGCTGGAACACCTCTCCTACGAGGAAAGGCTGAGAGAGTTGGAGTTGTTCAGCCTGGAGAAGAGAAGGCAGTTGGGGCACCTTTTTGCGTCCTTTCAGTACGTAAAGGATGCCTCAAAGAAAGCTGGAGAGGGACTTTTGACAAGGGCATGGAGTGATAGGACAAGGAGTAATGGCTTTAA
>Ga0181612_108626_pt1 | contig 10095 bp, 3 predicted proteins | sample HoacroProtozoa21_FD_119630 | JGI IMG/M metagenome (GOLD analysis project Ga0181612, IMG submission 119630) | Hoatzin crop microbial communities from Cojedes, Venezuel. Combined Assembly of Gp0051906, Gp0051904, Gp0051908
AACATGGGAAGCACCTTATGCTGCCCAATTTGCAGTGCTAGTCAGTGTGAGAGCTGCTGCATCGCTGCTCTTGGTACTTTCTTTGCTTATGCCAGGTTTCTGCTCTAAATGGCCCAAGTCCTGCGCATATTTGAGTGCAGTCGATACCTATTTGGAGTTGAGACCTCAAAAAACATAGCCAGTAAGTTGTACTGTCAGTTTAGTAAGGTAAAGTACAACTTCAGTTATTAAATTTAGCTGTTTCTAAACAGACAATGGATTGAGTGGTTACGAGGTTGTAGGTTGTTTGATTTTTAGTATCATTTGTATTGAAAAATGACAAACATTGGAGAAGACTGAGGAAAAAAAAGAACTTTATACCTATGAACTGTTAATTCAGTTTGATAGAGCTGAAGCAGCTACATATTGATGCCTCATTATTTTTAAATTGAATAAAGAGATTTCCTTCCATTAGTCTTTTATTCTGTAGACAAATGGGAAATGGCAGTTGCTTTTTTCTGAGGACAATTTTGCACAACTGGCAGTACATTGAAAGTTAGGGGTCTTTTTAATATTGAAATACTGTGCGGTGCAGTTGAAGAAAAAAAAAGATAAATCTTAATCTGAAAAATGTGCTGCCTTGCTTGTGTTTTATTTCTTTATAATCTGTGGCAAGGTCTATGTTAGATTTCAGCTTGGATAGCTGAATATCTGCAAACATACCTGGTAGGTGTCAGATGTAAATATCTCAAATTAAAGGCTAATGTTTGTGTGGCAGTTATAGTTCAGAAGAGTGAAACAGTATAATAAAGATCATTATAAAATGGACAGGTTGATCGACACTTGAGCTCATGGCCAGTAGTGTCTGTGCTTCCCCTGACACAAAGGGAAGATCTGCCCCGTGCTTTGGGCTGAGCTGGGAAGAGTTGTTTTGTTCTGGGGATTGTGGAGAAACGTGTAAAATGAGAAGCAGGGAACATGCTCGTTTTTGGTCAAATGTAGTTTATGACTTAATTTCAGCTACTTTTAGGGGTTTTTTTGGTGTATTTACAGACGAATTATTCATTTGTCCAAGAAAAAAATAGAAAGGTGTGATGTTTCTGTGGCCTGCAAATGGTGTTCAAAACATCTGTTCATCCCCTGGTAAAGAATACTCTCAGTGCAGCTAATTTAAGCAGAAGTCAGAGTGGTCCAGGCTGTTAGTTCATATCTTCATTTTAGCTGCTGGTTGTTCTTTTGTCTTCTACCTTGTTAAGTATCTCATATCTTGTGTATGCTGGATTTGTAAACATTAAAATACTTTGAAAACACATATTTACTCTCACTTCAGTACTGATTTGCACTGTCCTTTTCATTCTGTAGCTGGGCCTATCCTGGAAACTTTTTGTACCATTTCTATTAGTTCTAATAAGCATTTAAGCAGGATGAGCAATGTGACAACTGTGGAATAGCTCCGTGTATTTTTAGGAGTCCTAGATGTCAGTCCAATTTTTTGTACATGACTGCTATCTCTTAGGTTGAACCCACAGAAAAGCAGAAGGAAAAAAAAGGTGAGTCGAGATAAGCCTCTCACCCTTTCCTGCTTCATCCCATCAAAGACATCAGGGTATTAGTGAAGGAAAATGCTCTTCCAGCTCAAGTCAAAATATGAACCTCACTGTTAGATGAGTGCAAGGAGGAAACCGAGAACTGGAAAATTGAAAAGTGCTGTAGCGGGCTGAATAGATTAAAAAGCTGCTGTAACTTTCTTGTGTCTCAGTGTACGTGAATAGCCTCACACAGAGCAGGTTTTATTTTTCCAGTCATCATCTAACAATATTTCTGTTAATGAATAATGAACAACATCACGTTGTTGATAAGCTGCTTGAAAAGTTAAACATTCTACTTCTAAAAGAAAATACACCTTCCTTGTTCCCATGGTGAGAATCCAGTCTTGCTGGACTTGCTGGACACTTCTCCACAGTGAAAGTAGTTTCTGGCCTGGTGCCTTAGGGCAGTGCAAGCCTGATCAGGTCATTCCTCAGTCTCCACTTGATGAAATTGAAAGAGGGAGTTTTAAAGCATTTCTTAGAATAACAAAGGTTCTCTGATTTGGTCACTGGTCTGGTCTTTTATCTGACTCCTTTTGAAGGACTCAGATTTTTGATTCTGTGAGTTACGGACCACAAGACCTGGTGTTCCCACTTGGCTGTGCTAACGTCAAATACAGTGGTAACAAACCCTGCTGGCATCCTCGTTATCCGAGGTTACAGAACGACAGACTGCATTGGCCCTTGTGGACAATGTCCTGTCTCCAGCAGGGATTGCAGGCAGATGCTGGAGGAAAAATGGGCGTGGCATAAGCCTATATGATACTTGTGCTGAGTACACCTGAATTCTGCAACTGTTTTCATCTCAAAAAGAAAGAGGGCCCCTAAGGGGATCTGCAGCATCTTGGTGGCAGCCAGACCCTTCCTAGTCAGGACACTCTGAATTTCCAAAATGTTTCCGGAACTGGACCTGTGTGTTTACACATGGCTAATGCAGTGATTTTCTCCTCGTTGCATTTTGAGACCTATCAGCTAACTAGCTCTTAATCCGTTTAACTTTCATCCGGTTTATTTTCATAGTTTTGTAATGAGCTTAGGTAATATGAGGCCATGGAAATTTCAGCTTAGTATGTCATGCTCCCTTTGTTGTCCAGGTTTGTAATTTAGTTAAAAATAATACAAAGTTGGTTATTAGTGTTTTCTATAAGTCCATGTTAATAGGTGTTATTATATTATATTCCTGTAGCATGTATTGAGTCTCATGTGTGTGCTTGCATTTTTTTCCTGGGATCAGCGTTCAACTGATGTCTGTATTTACTGGGTTTAAAGAACGGTGCAATGTTTGCTTGCCCTGTTTCAGGACTATTGCCAAGTCACATGAGCACTCGTCTAGCTCTTCTGAAACACCTCCATGTCTGTACGCTGGGACCAGAGGCACAAAAATGTCAATACTTATTTGATATTGTCATCTGTTACAACGTAAATAATCAGTGTTTCATCAGCATCTTGTGATAAATCACCTTTTTCTGCTAAAAAAATGCATGTATATTTAATAAGCTCTTCTGACTTTTCTGTATTGTGGACAGAGATGTTAAGCAACACCAAGGTTCAGGTTTTTTGCTTTCTATAAAAAAAAAGCTATTTCAAAGCAGATGTCAAAACTGCGTTCAATGGCATAACTTGGTTAGTCACAGCTATCTCCCGGGGTCTTTTGTTTCGCTTGTTGGTGTTGTGAAGCGTTTCCTCTGTCTCACATTGCCTTCTTCAACTCCATTACCGTTCAATGGCTTCTGTTTGCTGGACTGTTTTTCTTCATCTGCTTTGCTGGATCAAGTTGGTTTTGATTTTTTTTTTTTTCGCTGATTGCTACCTTGAGGGTATTGAGCTGAATGATTACAAGTCTGTGTAACCTCTTAAAATTAAGTGGAAAATACATCGTGCTGTTTTGATGAGTGGTATTTGTTATTCTACTGCGGATTACAGGTACCCCAGGGAAGACTGTGTTTGCTTTTCTACTAAAAATTCTTAAAGGCTTGCTGATGTCATCCATTGGCACAAGTTCACAAGTCAAAGTTAACTTACATCAAATGTGTTTTACCTCACCAGGAAAAGCATGGTGGTATGTTGAGGCCGAAATGGTGCAAAGAGGGACAAGTTTCTTCTAATTTCCAATCACTCTCTTACCAGGCAATAGCTGAGTTGAGTGATCAGTGGCTTCTGCCAGAGAAGATACTTCCCCATGTTACTACATTTTTATTTAAAGATTCAGGTAAAGTAAATTTTAAGGTTATGGTCATATAGAAAAGTTTGGTGTTCAAATTTTGTGGCAGTCAATGTAAAGTATTTTATAATTATCTGTCTTTTTGAGTAACTTAAATTTGCCCTTGTAGCATCTTTTTGTGAACAGGATCATGACTAAGATAAGAAAGCCTTAGCAGCAATTTGACAAATGGTTTAGAGTTGTACTGTCCTCTCAAGCAAGGTGAAAACACAAGCCTGACACTAAAAGGGATGCAAAGCCAAAGAAGACAAAGGCAGCTAACCGAGTGTGACAGCCCTGTCCTCTTTCTGGTCATCTCTTGCCAGTGAAAGATACGGCTGAATTAGAAAAGACTAATGCAGATTGTTAGAAGTGTGGGGAAAAAATCAATAGCAATGTGTATTAAAAATCTTCAGATTCCTGAAGTACAGAGAGAAGATAACATGCCCAAGGTATGGGAAAGGTAAATAAATGGATGTAGTGTGCCATGGACACCACTGTCCATATAAATGAGATCTCAGTCGACTGCAGAAGCAGCCTAGGGCAGCCTGCTGCGGCACAGATATCTGGATTGTTGCTGGCAGAATAAATCAAAGAAAGATACTTCTCCTCTCACTTTAAAATGCAGATGTAACTCAGTGAAAAGAGTAGTTAAGGTTACTAAGTCAATAGGATGAAAACATAGCTGGGAGTGTCATCATTCTCCTATAGTAAGGCCTTGCTTCATCTCACTTTCTGACATAAACTACTAATTGCAACTAGTCACCTACAGAGATGTTGCCATTGATGCGAAGGAGAGAGAACCCAACAGCTACAGTGTCTGATGCCAGGTGCTGTCTGCCAGGGTATCCTGCCTGCAGGAACAGGCAAAGCCAGTTCTGTCCGGAGCAAGCATGCAGAACAGTCTGTTGCTGTGTGGTGGGTGGAACTAGAAACAACACTGCAGTTGAAGGGCTGCTGAAGAGTATATAATAGCAAAATGTTTGAGGCTTTTTTCCTGTTTCCTAATGGTTTCTTCTGGTGGTTCTTTGTTTGTTTTGTTTTGGTTTTTTTATTTGACTCCTGTTAAATGCTGGACTGGCGCTTTCATCCACTATGACTGTAATTCCAAGGTCTGATGCCTGAGTGGAAATAGCTTGCTTGGAGCTCAGCTTATTTGTTAATAATAAGTTAGGTTTCCCCACGCCGGTATGTGCATATCTATATTTGTGTGTGCTGACTGTATACCCTGCAGAAGACTCTTCTCCCTTTCCTTTTGTTAATTTGGAAGTCACAAACCTCACTGGTACTGCATCAGCCAGAGTGACAGTGTTGTAGGTTTCTTTTGAAGCTGGTGGTAGATTTTTGCATCGCTGAGGAGTCGAGTCTTCCAAATGCCTCATCTTTTACTGCTTTAATGTCTTTGTGATCCTAATGTTAATCAGCCTCTTTAGAAGTGTTCCATATAGTTCATTTCCAGCATGGGTAGATTTCTAGCTGTGCTAAAACCTGTTGGGAAGCAGCTAAGTGAACCCTGGTCATTGCTGGAGCACATTTCTGCTGGAGCCCACCTGACTCTGGTAGCAGTGTGGGGCAGTGCTCCTTTCCAAGCATTTGCAGCATAGATGATGACTCATCCCTTTATCAAGTCTTGTGCCTTTCTCAAAGCCTCAATGGGTCATTACTGCTGCTTTGTGCAGATGATGTACTCTTCCTTTTGCTGTGTAGTATGCCATGGTGTGCAGAAGGAGGTGAGGATTGAGGGTGCATCTTCTGTGCGTATTTAAGGGAGAACTCCCCAGTCATCAGGGGAGGGATGAGCACGCTTTGTGGTGTGTTGGGTGTACATGGAGACAACATGTACTGAAGTGTGCTGGTTAATGACAAGAAACTGGTCCCTCTCCTGTGATGTTCTTTCCATTAATTTCCAACAGGAGAGAAGTAAAAACTCCTAATTTGGGTTAGGAAACTCTCTATTGTGGTCTTGCTCACTGACCGAATCAGCAACAATTGAATAGCCAGAATAGAAAGAAAGAGAAGTTCATAAGCAGTATGGGGTACCATTACTGGTAAAGAAAAAAAAAAAAAACACGTATATAGCACAACTTATCTTCAATGAAAATAATAATAATAGGGGAAACAAGCAAGAAAAAGAACTTGGACTTTAAATATGAAGCAAAGGCATGGAAACAGAATGGGATGTTGTCCAACTTAAATCAAGAGCTGTATTTTGAAACTTGAAGTTGACGGGTCATTAGTACCGAAATGTAGCAAGCTGTTAGCATACCAGTATTTAAATTCCTGCTGTGCCAAGTACAACTTTTTGCCCTGTCTGAAAAACTCCTCTTCCTATTTGATTTGTATGTACTTGAAGGCCAAGAGACCTTTGGTATTATCTTGTGCTTACAAGGACAAAATCAATTTCCAGCGGTTCATAATATAATTCACTTTCTCCATATTAATCTATATCAATCAAATTTACTAATTCCTTTATGAGAAATATTTATGCCTACTCAGAAAACATCCGGTTAAAACTGATTGTATCTTAATTAGATTCAGTATGAAGTATTTTTTTCCTGTTAGGAGCATGGGAGTGTTTAAAGGAGAAAAGATAAAGAATGTTCTTTGTAGCAGTATTTAAATATCATTTGAAGTTTTAGCTGTGAGAGTAATAACTTCGGAGCTGCTCTCTGTACTGCCTAGGGCAGTGACCAAGCTTCTTCTGTAAGTGCTAGTACTTAGCCATTAGTATTATAGGATTGCAAGGTGAAAGGGCATCCAGAGCTCAGTCCTCATGCAGCGTGGAAGAATGCCTGCCATTTAATGGTGTTCTAAAAGCTGGCTCCATGACATGATTAGTTTTTGATTTACAAGCTTCTTTGCTTACCCCCTGTTGCTAGAGAAAATAGAGTGGGCTGGTTGAGGCACAGAGGATTTAGGTTTAAGTCTGAGCGCGCTACTCTTGTGTGACCTATCTGTCATTACCGGCAGGGTGAGAACTAGGAATTACTTTCTTTAAAGCCATTATGCATTGTCTAGGATTTGTCTGGTAAATATTCTTGCAGCAAATTGAGAGGTGTGTTGCTATTGTTGGGTGAAGACCACACTGGAATGAGCCATTACCTGCGTGATCTTCAAAATTGTTGTCAAAATGAACTCTTAGAAACTCAGCGAGGAGGCTGCTGTGGGAAGAGCCACATTGCCAAAGTATATTCAGTGATAAGACTTGGACTTCGTGGCATAGTAAAAGATAGTAGAATTCGAAAAGAAAGTAAAAGCTGTGTTTAATACTCCTTTGTGCAACCTGTCTGAGCTCCTTGATCCAAGTACTACCCTAATAAAAGGGAATGAAGGGCCTGAAATAGCAGGAACATCTCCAGGCTCTGCATCTCTCTGCCATTGCTCAGTGGAAAGTCTGAAAAAGGTGATAAAATTGGGCAGGCTGGTAGTGATACATTTCAGATACTTGAAGCTTCCAGAGAGTAGGGTAAAACTGTCTTTCTTTCTCAGACATGTAACACGGCCATGTAAAATCATTGGCCAGCATGTATTACATCCTATGTTTCATTTAAGTCTATCTTCGTAGATAAATCAAGGTAAGTAACCAGGAGGTAAATAACATGCTTTACAGTGCCTCCAGGTTTTCACGGAGTTTCATGGTTCCTTTTAATAGCTGCCCTTGAAGATAGATTTAATTTAAGCCAAAAAGCCATTTAAAGTTGGAAGTCTGTAGGGAACTTGAGGAATGGATGGTTTTGACAAATGAGCAGTCTCAGGGAATTCATCTTCTATGGAGGAAATCATTGAAACTCAGCTTTCTCACACAGGGATAGGGTAGAATTTGATTAACTTCAGGTAGAAAACAATGAAGAAGTGCCTTGGGAAGTAAGATTTTACTCTGATTAGACCAGCTGAGCAACCATACCAAGACCAAATATGCAGATTTTTACACTAATGCTTGAAGTTTTAAAACTATGACAGCATACTGAAATCTGTGTGTTCTGGACATCTGAAGTTACTGTTGTAACAGACATAAGAGAAACTTGCTGGAAGGTAGAGAATTGGTGGGGTCCTTACAGGAAGAGGAGACAAGATGGCAGTAACAAGGTGGGTTGTTTCCAGTGAAACCGTAAAAAAAGCACCGATTTATAAAAGGAAAATAAGGCAACAAATACAGTAGTGACTCCATAGGCTGCAGTGTCGTGCCTGAATAGGAAAAGTTGAATATTTGTGCCTTACCTGCCAGCTGGGCAAGCTGGGAGGCTGAGAAAACAGAAGAGGCAGTAAGTGGGGGCAGGCTGTGGCTAGCCTTTGTAGAGCTGTAAATGGCGGAGCAGTGCAATGCAGCGAGTGAAGCTGTGGCCACTGTGAGAGCTTGCATCCTGCAGCAGCGAGATGGAGAAGCCATACTAGTGGCTTCCTGAGCAAGGTGTGGTGCCAGATTCAGGCCATAATTGTCAATATGCTGCATTTTAATAGTGACTTTAATGAACTCTTTGATGGTATCCTTGCAGAAGCAAATAGTCATTTAGATCTGTAAGGTAATAAATGGTAGGAAAAGATTTAACTGTTTGATCAGAAGTAGGAGCTATTGTGCGCAGTTACTAGGTTGCGTGATTAAGCAAGCAAAACATTTCTGTAGCACCTCATCAAACTGTGTCACCTGCTGCCTTGAAGTTTTCAAAATGTGAACGAGCTCAAGAAAGGACTCGAAGTCATGGAAAAATGTATATCCAGGCTCTTTTTAAGATCCATGTACTATGGTGGTCCAGCCACACTTGCTGGCTCTGGATTTTTCTAAACTGATTGTAAGGAACCTTGGAAGTACAGCAAAGAGTTTCCCTCTGCACCTAATAAATGAGTCAGATATTCTCCTAAATATTCACTAGTAATTGCCATTGAAGAAAGGCTGTTGGGTCAGATATGCTTGACCTGGCTGCAACCTGACTGTGCAAAGAAGCCTCATGAGCTGGTTGGGTACATGTATTTGACCTTGCCCTGGGCCACCTACGGGACTTTGCTGTAAAAAGGGGAAGCTTAGAGACAAGCAGAAGCTGACTGCTCAGTTAGATCTGTTGAACAGACCAACAAAAAAGGCTGTAGACTCCTTAGGAAGAGTTGGAGAAGAAAGCAAGCAGTAAGAAATAGAGGGCAAACTCTATTCAGCTAGAAAAGTAAATTTAAAAAACATCTTTAAGTTTGAGAGTGCTGGGATGGATTTTTTGTATTTTCAGGAGGGAACATAAATGCAAACTCTCAGAGGATGAAAATGTACTAAAATAAAATAGTAAGTAGGAGCGGTTGTAGTGCATCGCTGTATGTATTGTACTTTCTGCTGGAAATGAATGAGTATGTCACAGAAAGTTTCCTGCAATAGCATAGCAATCATAGCTGCTATAGCCAGGACGCAGGATTACTCCAAGATAAATGTGTAATTCCAGTGTAATTGTGCTCCAGAACGACCTGCTAGTCACTTCTTTACACTATGGTAAAATTCACACTTCTGGCAAACTTCCTTTTTCCCTTCTACTTATGATGAAAATGAGCTGTTTGTTCAATAAAAACAACCACCCTTCTATCTTAATGGAAAATGTGGTTAACTGCCACAGCTGGGCACTTAATTTTCATCTCTGAACAGACAATGAGCAATTGGCTGTTAGTTGCTTGTTAAATATATAAAATATGTAAGTATATACAGTATATTTTAACTTCACAAAGAGCGTGTAGTTGAAATCACTAGCTTAGTGTTCTGGTGAAATAATGTAATTTATATGAACTTTTCACATTATTCACTGTATAAGAGTTTTACAGTGGATAAAATAACTGCATTTATTGGGCATTGGTGCATTCACTAATGGGACAGATAAGGTGCTCTGTGTACCTAACAGCTTCTTATTTCCAGGAATTTGCATGCAGTAAGCTCTGGCCGTGTTATTCTGGTACTATACAAATCCTGACATAATTCCTATCAGTATACATTTTACCTTTTTACAAGATGAGTACATGTGCACTTGAACAAAAATAAGGTGGTGAAATGAGTGCATTGCTTCATAGCTGTATGTATGGATTTTTCACTCTTTAGTATGGATCTGTTCGATGTGTCCAAGTTAATCTGTGGCACGGTATTATCAAGTTTAAGCTTCGATTCATAATAAATACATTAAAGGTGTCTAAGCAAAGTCTGAGTCCTCTGGGATAGCTCATTTAAAAAAATCCAATGTGGATGGGTTAGTAGAGTGACCTTGAGTCTCTAAGAAGAGGCAATAAGCCTGCCTGGTCGTGGTCCCCTTGCTCCCTGCCTGCAGACAAGTGTGCAAAGGGTTTAACTCATCGTGGGCATGGCATGGC
>Ga0181612_117390_pt1 | contig 10095 bp, 5 predicted proteins | sample HoacroProtozoa21_FD_119630 | JGI IMG/M metagenome (GOLD analysis project Ga0181612, IMG submission 119630) | Hoatzin crop microbial communities from Cojedes, Venezuel. Combined Assembly of Gp0051906, Gp0051904, Gp0051908
CGCCCTCCTCCCCAGGGACAGCCGGGCCCAGGACAAGGCAAAGGGAGGTGCCACCAGCAGGAAGGGGAACACAGCCCTCTGCTCCTCAGGCCTTACGTCACGCTGCTAGATAATCAAGCATAAAATTCCCATAAATCAGCCTGGCTATTTTCAGTGGATGGAGACGTATGTGATTTCTTCTACTTTAAGAGGACTGCACCTTTATTTCAGATGACTGAGTGCGCTGAAATTTAAGCCCAAAGGTCTCAGGTTCAAGCTCCAGAGATGACAATCACAAGAGATATCATTAAACTAGGTTACCAAGTGGAGAGAGAGCAGAGCCCTGGACAACTCAGCAGCGTTTCAGCTGCCTGTCTATTGTCATTTTGAAATGAGCTTTGTTCTCAGCCCCAGGAATTACCCTCTTGCCTCTACTGCTTCAGCTGTCCCTCACTTTAATGTCAAAGCCAGGATCTGACTCCACTCAACAGCAGTTTAAAGCCCATCTCCTGCAGGCACTAATGATCTCGCCCAATGCAGCCCTTTAGCAATCATCCTGAGCAGGAGGGAAACTGTTGGGTGTTTGGGGACACCAGGCCATTTGTGTGCCTTCACCAGGCACTGTCATCCCAGAGAGCCCGGGTCACCTCCTGCCAGTGCCGGAGGAATTATGTGGGCCCCCATGCTGAGGACAGGAGTCATGCTGGCATGGGTGCAGGTCTGTGATTTCTCATCAGGATTTGACCTCCATCTGAATTTACCATGAAACAGAAGGATAAAGCAGCAGGAGAAAGCACAGCAATCTTGGTCCAATTTCTGCCTAATTCCATTAAAACTTGGCAGTAATGGATGTGTTCCTGTGGAATCTTCCAGGTCAGCAAGCGGTGATAAAATATGTCATCTCAAAACGACTGCTGGAGCGGTTCTTGCTGGGACATGCCAATGGTGGCTTCTCACAGACCCGATGCAGGGATGCAGCATTAGTATTTATACCCTTAGGCCTTCGTATGCCACCACCAGAAGTTATTGCCAAAATGTGATCTCTCTTACTGTCAGTAAAGACATTGCAATTGCAGGTGTGCGTACATCCTGCACACACACAGAGGGTTACTATTCCCTCTTTGCTGTTGTCTTGATTAGGCAAAAATATTCTTTTTTAATGTTTCCTCTTTACACGGTAAAATGTCTATATCTCTAATAAAAGACTGTGTATCATAGGTTGATTGAGCTAAGCAAAGAGTAACACACTTTACAAAAATGCCACTCGTTTTAGCAAAGTCCTCAGTGCAAGCTGAAATAAAAATAGCCCTTGTTTCTCCTTCCTCTCCATCCCACAGAATGCTCCCCAGGTGTCCCCAGGGGCATTTTTTCCCTGATTTTTTTCAAATGTTTATTAATAATAATAGTTATTTATTTCTGATGGAGTGCTTTATGCCTTCCAAAGGCAGAACAAGCCAATGAAGTCTTTTGTGTAATGCAGTACAACAGATTTTTTTAAAGGTTAGAGGGAAAACAAATTTGTGAGTTTGTTTTGTGAGCCACACTGGCTTTTTCTTACAGCATTGCTAAAGCAAGCCTTTCCTCCTGGTTTACGCAAGTCTCCTTTAACCTAGATCCCGTTTGAAAGATACTCTTCTAATTACATTGCAGCTATTTCTATTTTCATCACTTCTGAGGGAATGACAGGCTGCAGAGGAGCATTTACTGAATGCTGTTCTCAAACCCTCAACCTTCTGTTCTCTGGAGTGATGCTATGCTGTCCCTCTGTACAGCAGTCACACAGCAAGGGGGTCTTGGTCACTTTGCACCTTTTCAGGAAGAGCTAAACCTCATTTCTTATTCCTACAGGTTTTCCATTGATTTCTCTTGACTCTGTTGAAAGTTCTGAGAAACCTTGTATACGTGCCCTATGAAATCAAAAACTAGCTGCAACATGTGCAGATATTTGTTCACCTTCCAAAGCATAGAGAGATTTCTTAACGTTCTCTCAGCTCAGACTTTCTTCTTTACCATCATTATTCATGATTTGTTTAGTCAACCAAGCGGTTATGCTAATTTCAGTGGAAAATGTGTTTCGAGATTTTTATTTCTGTATTTTCTTGTAGGCAAAAGATCTCCATAAGCCTCCACGAATGTCAGCAGAAAACAAAGCAACGGTACATCGGTGATTTATTTTTTGGTATTTCAAACCAGAATAAAGGGAATAGTGGGCATGAAAAATTATTCATAGGACTGATATTATTTCTTTTTTTTTTTTTAATGCATGAATTGTTGTCACTACAATTAGAAGATCATCAAATGCTCATTTTGCTCATCAGTCTTCATGGCAGTTGTTTCACACCCACGCATGTTCTCTTCTAATTCAGTTGAGGAGCTAATGAATAACTCCCCCTAACAAAGGAGCCATTCATCCCAGGCTTACAGAATTATTAGAGGAGAGTTTCGTAAATGTCACTGAAGACTAGTGTTTGCAGGCCTGTCTCTAAATTTGGTTATTCACAACCTTTGCAGCTCAATATTATTGCTCAACTGTGATTGTTTTCTAATTACCTTAATAATACCTATTAAATCACTTCAATTGCATAAGCGCAGACCTGCTTAAATACAACTTAACCTAATAAACACTGGTCACTCATTAAACAATAATGCTCATTATTTTGAAGAAGATTCAACAGAATATTAAACTCACCAATTCCTGCATCATTACACGTATGTTACTACAAGCAACAAAGCACTCACATTTTATTTGGGAAATGTATGGCTTCATGGTTTCGCACCGGAAGAGTTATTGAGAGACAGTAACATCCTACGTTTCAGTATCTGCCCTATTTGTAACTGGCCACCTACACACAAACAATCAACAGGGAGAAAAAATAGTACTTTCACCTTAATGAGGGCAATCCAATTACTAAGGATGGGAAGAGAATGAGAAGCATCAATCTCTTGGCAGACAGCCTTCTTTAGGAAATGCAATTGTCAAAACAGCAAAAACAAGAGGTGGCTCTAAGCCATTTATCCTGGTATTTGGTGTCTATCCCAAGAGCTAGAAGCCTCTTATCCCTCTATGTTTTTGAGGTTTCCAAAAAAACAACCACCCTTATACAGCTCAACACTCCAAATCCTCAAAGTCTTTTTAGCAGACTTTCTCACAGGTGGTAAGGTAGGTGCCATTTAAGAAAAGGTTATGTTTTCATTTAAGCAAAAAAGATGCTAGCCTTTTAAATAACATTTGAAATAGGTTGGCACTATCAATTACATGAAATTAGTTAATATAAAATGTTGGTCAGACGCTCTCTTGCTGAACTGATTAGTTCAGTGTTAGAATAGGGGCAACAACTGCTAAGAAATATGGCATTTAAAAAGCCAGCATTTAGAGATTGTGCTGGGTTGCCTAACTAAGAACAAGATCAGGTGCCAAAACATATCTCAGTGTTGTGCAACTGCCTGTCATGAAAGCACGAGGTTCAGCTTTCTAAAACGGAGGTAAAATGAAGACACGCTTGCGATTGGGCTGTCGGGTCTCCAGAGCCCTTTCAGCACAGAACCGCAGCCCCTTCTGAAGTCCCTTACACACTTGGTTCACGCTCCCATCCCCACTGTGAGCCTGCCAGGAGCCCCCAGATGTCCCGTCCCTCTGCGGGAAGTCTCCCCAGCTTCTCCCCATGCACACTGGGGAGCAGTGGCAAGGTTGGGCTGGCAGGAGGACACTGCAGTCCGGGCTGCTTAGGAATGTCGGTTCAGGCAAGGGAAAACCTTGCCTCTGACCAGGGCCAGGATGATGTCCCTGTTATCTTGTACCTGCTGGGGGAAAAGCTGTGCGGTTCAGCTCTGTGTGCCTGCGTGCCGCTGTTGCTATAGCACGGCCACCGGCTCTAACGTATTAATGGCATTTCACACTCCAGGAGAAGTCATTAAGGACTCTGTTACTAGGCACAGGCAGCTGCTGGCTTGGTAACTGAGATACAGCTCATGGAAACCTCACTTGTTTCCTCCAGAAGATGAAAGTAAGGTCAGGATGAGATTTTCAAAAACGGGGGGGGGGGGGCAGAAATGTAGATTCAGTTTCTATAGTAAGGCATGTAATTCCAAGTCTGTGATAACCAACAGAAAATTTATAGCATTTAGTGTAAAGGTGCTTGAGCTAACAGAATTTGAGGAAAAGAGTAAACAATTTTCTCCTTCGAGTTAGTGTTTCATTTCAGATTTTGCACTGAACTCTATTTCTATGACAATCACTAAGACCCCTGCGCTTTGAAAAAGGTTCAAATACCCACCACCAAACAAACAAACACTACTTCTTTTACCTGATTCTCCTCTTAGTTCTCTCTCCAGTTTGACACCAAAAGTTTCCAGAGCTCTTTGTCTTTCCTCCAATTCCTCTAGCTGGCGCTGGACTGCCTGCAAAATTGTAATGATATAAAAGCTATGGACATAGCTTAAAAATTCAGAGACAAAAGATGGTCTCAGTGGTCAGAGAAACAGCTTGAAAAGTTCTTGGAGGAGTCATAGGATTTGCAAACTCGATGAGCGTATTAGGCACCTAAGCGATTTACTAGTTCCACTAGGTATCTATCCACCTTTTTGTGTGGATAAGTATCATACGCACTAAAAGAATCTCACCTTTTCTGAACTTTAGCTCTCCCATTGTAAAACAGAGATCATAATGCTTCTGTGTCTCGCAAATGTGAAAAGTCAGTATCTTACACATTCAGAGACACATATTCTGAGATGCTACATAAATAAAGCTCATATAAATATTGAAGGTTTACAGCTAGAAAGCTTTGCTAGCTATGTTGTTGTCACAGGATTTTGTTGTTTGTTTTGCTTTTATATTTCACAGGCTTTTGACACAGGAAGGAAAGGGTCTAATAGGTAAGAATTGATAATTCAGTGGCACTTTGTTAAGGACTTCTACATTCACTGGTCCATCTCCTTTTAAATAAGATTTTCAGAGGTGCCATGTGGATAATAGGCATGAAACACTTTAAAAGGTTGAATTGTCAAAGATCCCATTGCAGTTCCCCGTTCAGGCTGCGTTAAGGCATACCAAGCCAAACCCTCAGCAACAGCCTAACACGCACAAAAGATGGTTCAATAAGTTTGGACTTGATTATTTCTACAAAGGAGTAAAATAAGAGCAGGTGCATATGCATTTAATTTTACCTTGAGATAATTTACAATTCTCAGATAAAAATTATAACATAGTTGGCTCTTACTTTGGATTAAATAAGATACTATTTTTTTCCCCATGGGTTTTATTCTATCATGCATTTTATAGTAATGACTAGGTATTAGCATTTTCTAAAGTCCACTGTCTGGTTCAAACAAATTTTCTCTCCTTTTCAGTAATACATTTTGCAAAAGCAGTGATATCTACAAAAATGGAGATTTCAGATTCATATCTGAAGAACAACTCACTAGTTTTCTTTTTTAATTCAATATTGGTACAGAAATAGCAAGTGGAAGCTCCATCCAAAACACTCCACCTGCTATAGAAATAGAACAGAAGATGATGGACATCTCTACCTTCAAAAAACCTGCTCTCCCCACTACCATATCTTGATTACCCTTACAACCTGAATTAATAAGATTAAGTCTAGCTCAGGTTTCTCTGCCCTATGCTACAGAAGAGACACACACAAAAAGTGCTAATGGCTACATAAGCCATTAAGTTTTGTATGAATATAGGTATGTCCATATGTGTGGTAGTGAAATAGATAAACCTGAAAATTGACATCTGAGAGAACACAGCTTGAGATCTAGTTGTGCAGAAGTATATTCCAAATATGTGAACTGTGATTGGAAATAATAAAACATTAGCAGAGTCCAGAGCTTTTCCAGCATTTTCCGAAGAGTGAAGCCTGTATAAAATGAAGTGGCTTTGCATCATTAAGAAAGAAAATGGCTCACTTTCATTGTTATGGCAGAGAGATAACAAAAACCATCACTGTATTTTCATACCCTCCTGTAGTACATAGGGATTATAGTTTCTTACATGCTCCGAGGCTGATGTTATTTCCCCTTTCTATCTCTTTCCCTCTTCAGTCTATTCTTCTCTTATTGCCAGTCACTATTCCCTCTTGTTCTTCACATGCAATTACAAAATTATGATGATCTGCTGGGGCACATGTGGGTTTGTCACATACAGAGATACAAGGCACTGCCACACACATCTTCCTGCTCCCGACGGTTTGGGGGATTTCAACACAGAAGGCAGTGAGCCGCAGTGAAGAGTGAGGGGAAGTGCGGAGCCCACAGTGGGCAGCCCCCATCCCCCCTAGTCATTCCTGAGAGACAAATGGGACATCTGCGAGCTATGTTTTCACCTGTGCTTTGTGAAGCCTCTTCAGCTCCTCTTGTTTAATCAATTGCTTTGTCTCCTTCTCCAGCTTCCTCCTTCTTCCGACAGTCCTTTTTGCCTACAAAAGGTGGTGGTGGGGGGAAGCAATCAAAGCATAAGTATGCCATCAAAGGTTTCCTCAAACCTTCCTCAGAAGTACAAAATTGTTGAGGTTAGGAGAGAGCTCTGGAGATTGTCTAACCCGATTCCCCTGCTCAAAGCGAGGTGAACTCCCACAGGGTGCTTGGAGCAACATAACAGAAATGAAAACCTTCATGTAGGAATATTTTCATGCTTTTTGCTTACATTGACTTCGAAACATCACAAGCTCTTACTGAAACCCTAAGCGAGTGTGAACTGTGTCAATAAAAAAATGTCTGAATCCCAAAGTTGACTATATACAACATACCACTATTCCTGGCTTCTTCAGAGATCACAGTAATCAGGGAAGAAGCCAGTACAGGTGGTGGGAAGCACCAGTTTAAGAAAACTCAACCCATTTCTATTGCTGTAGCTGCTAAGTAGTAAAATTCACTTCGGATTGCTCATAATATGGTAAGAAGGACATATCTGAAAGAAACAGCCATCACAGGACACTACATGAAGCCCTACAAAACCTTCCCCAATGCTGTTTCTCCTCTGCATTACAGAGGATTTTTCCCTTTCCCTGGGGCATCTGTCGCTGCTGCCAGGAAAGCAGAGCAGCATGTGCGGTGGGGCTGGCCGAGGGAATCGCCTGCGCTTGCTCCATCTTGCCCTTGACCCAAGCTATCTGGAAGTGCTTCAAGGCTGTGGTTCTTCCACTTTGGAGAAGACAGAATATATGAGCACCATAGACAAGATGATTAAAAAAACTAACAAGCCAGGAAGCTGCTAAAATTTTTCCCACCGAGTTTTGCCAGAGAAAAATGGTGGTACCAGCAAAACAGCAGCCAGGGCTAGCATGAGAAGAGGTGCTAGGAGGCAGCTGAGAGAAACGAGCTGAGCAGGGAACATGCATCAAAACTGAGTCACTGCTAACGCCCGTGTGCGGCAGCTGCTGGTTCACCCCGTTCCTGGCAGCTGCCCTGGCAGCACTGTCTTCCCGCTGCCCAGTCCTGCCTATCCCTGCCGCTGCCTGAAATGTCAGGAGCTGCTCTGATCCAGCTTGCTCCCACGTCTCCATCCCTTTCTCTATTTTGTTTAAACTTTATTTAATTCACCATAATATTACCTTACTATAGATTGTCTTTCCTGTAAAGATGAATGATGAATTCTGACAGAGCCACTAGTGGGACGTGCAGCCACATGTTGCTGTGCTTCTGCCTCATGGCACTCTGCTTCCTCTGGAGCTGGGCAATTGGGTTTCCATACAAAGCCCCACTTAGCTTTCAGCTCATCTGTTTTTTCAGTGTATTGGGCAGCGTCTTGCTTCGCTTTCTCCCCCCTACCCCCAAGGCAGCAAAGCAAAAGGCCACCTTGTACTGTTAATTCCCCTTACTGTTATTCCCTCCACAGGAAAGAAGTAAACACATTTCTGATGAGCTATGCAGGCAATAAAAGCTCTGTTTCCTCAAATCAGAGTTGGGTATCAAGAGTTCACCAGTGCTTTAACCCCACCGCCTGTGCCAGGCACAGGAACCGAGCTAGGGCTCAGAGGCTGCGGCATGCAGCCAGCCATTTCGGCGTATAGGGTCTGGGTGCGACTTCACGGCTCACGCAGTTGTGCTGATTAGGATAAACACAGTGTTTTCCACACAGTCTGCCTGCAGCACCTCTCAAATGAAGTTGTATTTCCCCAAGGGAAATCTGCATCTGTTTGGTTTAATTTTTTCAATAGTTTGCTTGTTGGGCTACATATTAAGGCCACTTAAGAAGGCAGCTTCAAAGTGGTTTCAGTGAAACATGTCTGCTTGTCAAATTAAGACCTTCTCTGTCAACGCTGGTGTAACCTGGGGGAATTAAAGATCCAAAGAGGAAACAGAAATTTGATTTTCATCTGTCTTAAAGAGTTTTAGTGTATTTTTCTCTCCATGACACCAAACCTCCACTGATAAAGCGTTCCCATCCCCACATTGAGAAATCTCCATGTGTTTTAGATCAAAATCATACGATGAATCTTGAATACAGTCCAACTAAGGAAACATCTTTCTGTTTCCAAGTCAAGGTTACCTTGTATGTTAATGAAGGCTTGGATTCAAATTCATCATCAGAGGAAGAAGTAGAATACTCGGTAGCTTGTTTTCTGACAGGTAGGTGGTCACATCCTAAAACACAGCAACAAAATAGCCAGTGAAGCAAAAAATACTGTTCTTTAACTTATGCAGACACTTTGCACCTGCCCCGAGTTCTAATCAGCAGCACCTAGAGCAATTTGGAAATTTGGCTGACAGCATTAATTAAATTTTTGATCCTGTCAAGAACTCTGTCTGGGTATATTTGACTTTTTTTCAGGTATTATGTGCAAACAGATTAATTCCCTGAGCACCATGCATGTAGCGTGCTGTTCTGAATGCACTCAACATTCATTAGAACGTATATCTGAAGTTGGCCGTATTACCCAAATGATCGTATAAGGCTCACTATACAGTGTAATTGAATGCAAAAAGTCTGAGCCAGCTCTTAAACAAATTACCCTATGTGGCTTGTAGCATCTGGCACCCATTTTTACTACATGACATCTGCTCAGTGTAAAATAGTTGGCGTCAGAATGTCTGGTCGTATAAAAAAATCACAAATGTAATCAGAAGCAAATGGACTAAGAGAACAAGGCTTTATCACACAGCCTCATGCAACATAAATATTTCATTAATTATGTCTAAACAAACGTCACTTATTTTTCTGCTTTAGGAATATTATCACATCATTGAACTGTTGATTAAAATGCCATAATAAGTCAGGAAAATCCATACATCACAACAATGCACTCCATAAGGAAAACTCAAAGCCTGCCTTTGGAAGAAGCATGCTTTCAGAATTATAAATTAAATTACATTTAATTGCAGCAATTTTATAATGCCTGTTTTTTCAGCATCTTGTTTCAGCTGGGTGTAAATATTTGAATTTCTTCTTAATTTGTCTAATTCATAGCTTCATTCTCTTTATTTCAGAAAATAAAACTGCTTTTGGAACATCTGTCTCTATGCTTCAACCTGCTACAGGGTTAATGATTAACAGCTGGGAAACGTCTTGGAAATGTACATTATTTAAAGCTAACAGTGCCATTTTTCTTCCTATCTGTGAGGTAACAGTTGGCTTTCTGTGTGAATGTTCCATTCAGATTAAAATCACTTCCCTTTCTCCACGTGTAAATGTTTCTTCTTTACATTGTCCTGGATCCCAGTCCTGAAGCAGGACTTCTGTCTGAAAACCTAACTTAAAATCCGGATCCATGAAACACATTCATCACAGGCAGTATAGCAACGAAAGCAAACCCAAGTAATTTGAGGCAGAAATTCCGATTTTTCTCAGCAATCTTAATTTTAGAAGCACCCAGGCTCAGAGGGTCCAGTGGAGCAGACCTGGGTCCTGCCCTCCGATTTGCAGGACAGGTCCTTGGGCAGCAGGCGCCAGCAAGTGGCAGCGGGGAGGTGCAGTAGCCCTGGCAGAAATGCCAGGTGGGTCTCCAGCCTCCCGGGCGATTCCCCTGCTCCAGAATTGCCCAGGCTGCCACCCCACACCTCCCCGCCTCGCTGCACTTGGAGGAGGGACACAGCTCCCGCTTGCTGACCCGTCGGGGACTCTGATGGCTCACACTGGTGCCATGCACTGCCCCACGGTCCGCAGATGAGAGTGCA
>Ga0181612_120274_pt1 | contig 10095 bp, 5 predicted proteins | sample HoacroProtozoa21_FD_119630 | JGI IMG/M metagenome (GOLD analysis project Ga0181612, IMG submission 119630) | Hoatzin crop microbial communities from Cojedes, Venezuel. Combined Assembly of Gp0051906, Gp0051904, Gp0051908
CTCTGGCAGCTGTGTGACCACCTCATCGCCGTGATCCCCGAAGTATCGAGGGCTGGAGCTTTCAGAAGGTTACAGAGACATTCATATCACAATTGGGTGAGTTGCTATGCGTCACTTATTCTTGAATAATGTGTTCAGAGTCCCGTCAAGTATCTCGGGAGACTAGACCCAGGCCCAGACAGGGGTAAAAGGCCTGCAAAGTTGCAACCTATGTAAGTGCCTGTGCTATTTGTTCTGTTCCTTTTTTCTTGGTAAGAACGAACAAAGTTCCCTGAACAGAAATATTAAGATACTTTCACAGGGGTGGCAATTCTCAGTGTACCTCATAGTAAATGTCACGTTTTAGAGATGCATGAAAATCACAGTAATTTCTGATTTCTGCTGGAGTTCTGGCTGGTGGCCTCTTACAGAAATCAGAATCTCACTCAAATAGTGACAATAAGACAATTTTCCTACCAGAAAAATATTAACTGTTTTGATATATCAACTACATAAATGCTTCCAGTGGTCTCTGAATCCCTAGAAGCTCAGTTTCACTGTACAGAACCAGAAGGTGTTTACAAAAAGAGACACCAGTTGTCTTTATTATTAATGCCTGCTGAGGATCTGCGATTTCAAGAGCAAGGCGGAATGGAGGAATTACACAACTGGGACATCACTTGAGAGAGAGAGATGCCAAAGGCGAGACATTTCACTAATACACATCTGCCACAGACTCCTTTCTGAATCTCCCCTGTACTCACTGCAACAGAGATCTCAGTCAAGCATTAAACGCTTGTTTTTAGAAGAATCCTTTAAAAAATCTAAGATTTATCAAATTAGCAGTGTTACTAATAACCCTAGTGAAGACAGTGACAGGGATGTATGTCAGTCTGGCAGTTCTTGAATTTCTCCAGAGGAAGTCAATATATGGCTTCTGTTATAACAGCGAGTCACATCCACCCAGGAGATTATGCAAGAGGATGGTAGTGTGTCAGGAGAAAAGAACTCACTGGCAACTGTACAAGTCTAATTAAACCAAGGAGTTTAGGTAACATGAAGGGAAACCTCATGGATCCAGCCACTTACATTATTTGGGAATTGTATTTGGCTGAAAAGGTTTGTTTGGAAATAGCATGCTGCCATGGGCGAGACAGAGTGAACAACAGCCTGCAGTGGCTCTGGACAGCTGGGGTGTATTTAAGAAACAGTGAGACAACAGTTTTACTCTACTTTCTGAGACACTCACTCCCTCACTGACCCCAGCACTACAGTCACAAGGTCTCACCAACCATCTCAGCAGGAAGGTTGCTGCTGGCTCAGGACAGTCAAGCAGTCAGGTTGGTTCATGCTGTGCTGCTGCTCATTATTAACAGTCTCAGGCATTATGGGCCACAAGCTGTCCGGTCTCCTGCATCCTCCCCCACTTCCAGGTTATTCCTTCAGGCAAGACCTTTGCTTTCTTTTTTCCAGGCTTCCCTTTTTCTTTCTGAGACTGCCGCTTCATTTTGGGAACCCATCTCATTGGTACCAGCTCTTCTTTTCAGCACCCTGAGCCTAATTTTCCCAGTCTAAATAGTCTGTGTGCAGAAGCACAGCGTGTGATCAGCCTCCTAATGGCAGGGTTTGTCTCATGTCTATTTACTAACTGGAGGATTCAGGCTGTGCCATGTTTGCCCGGTTCAGGTGGGATGAAAATTTACAACCAGCACATACCTGTTGCAGCTGGCAAGCAGCAGGCTTTGGCTTGAGAATTTCAGAAATTTACACCCAACACACATGTGCACCCAGTTTTCTGCTGCCTGTTTGCATTCACAATTAAAATTATTTTTCACCTTGTTCTAGTTCTTTTATTATGCCTGCCATGTCAATCGTAGAAACTCAGGATACCCTATTTTCGAGCCAATATTTGACCCCAGATTTGCTGCGTTCTGAAGCCTTGCCACTAGGTGGTAATGTCTTCATCCTTAAAACAACCGAAACACCCACAACCCTCCTTTGGAGGCGTAGGCTCAAAAATGGATAATTTCTGCAAGGTTTATGTGTTTTTATGAAGGGATCAGAAAAATTATGGCTGCTCTGAAGTAAAGCCTTTGATTATCAGCTCACTGCACAGCCACGTGCCTGTCAGGCAAACAAAAGATGCGGGAGACTTATGCTGGCCGCACGCTTTTCTTTACCGTGAGCAGAAGTTTGGTAGGACAGGAAAATTGGGCTTTGCAGACATATTTTAAATCAAATATGTGAACATAAAACGTCATGCAAGGGTGTTCATTTTTATATTTCTTGAACCAGAACTATTATACCAGACTGTAATGCCTCCTCTATAAATGCCATCCTGTAGTTACACCCACATTTAGCATGCTGAAGGGCAATATTCCTGAGCTTTTGTGTGCTCCCTTTCAGGATACTAATACAGAGCATAAAGCAGCTCCTCAGCAGCAAAGACTACTGCAAACAGCTCGGCTGTGCCATCTCCCACTTACAATGACTTTCCACTCAACAGCAGCTCATGGTGAGAGTGTCTGTCCTTACCTTCAGGATGATTCAGTGAAGCTCATCCTCAAGTGCTGGGCAGCTGAGGCGCTAAGATAAGGATCATGACCTGCCCTGAGAGGAGGCGGGACACTGTGAGACCTCCATGGTGAAGGTAAACCTCACCGCTGGAGGAGGGTTCCTGCAGGCTGCGAAAAAGCCCTACAATTGACTCACCGAAGACCCAGCTGTGCCAGTATCACCAGCTCCATCCCAGTACAGATACTCCGCTCTTCACTTTGACTTTGGCACTGAATACATAAAACAGATCAAACATCACGAAAAAACCCTAATAAAATGCATACTTCCTACCAAGGTAATTCCCTTGGACAGAAAAAAGTAGAGAAATTTGCATGTAGCAAATCACAGAATCACAGAATCACAGAATCACAGAATCACAGAATGTTAGGAGTTGGAAGGGACCGCTGTGGGTCATCTAGTCCAACCCTCCTGCTGAAGCAGGGTCACCTACAGCAGGCTGTAGGGGACCTTGTCCAGGCGGGTCTTGAATATCTCGAGAGAAGGAGACTCCACAGCCTCCCTGGGCAGCCTGTTCCAGTGCTCCATCACCCTCAGAGGGAAGAAGTTCTTCCTCATGTTCAGCTGGAACTTCCTCTGCTTCAGTTTGTGCCCATTGTCCCTTAATCGTGGCCTGCCCAGCCCGCAGCGTTGGTTCAGGGTCTCTTCCCTGAGACTGTGCAGAGTGGGAGCGTCCTGCAAAGAAATCGGCTGGGCAAGAAACGAAGGCTGACCGGATGCGGTTCCCACATGAGGCGGTGAAGCCCTAACAGCACAGACCAGAAGCTGAAAGACCCCGTGCTGGTCTTCTGGACGGGGACGGCTCAGGGGAGAGGTGCTGCTCAGGGGCCTGGCTCCAGAGCGGAGGGAGACCAGAGGCACGCTGCCGGCGGGGAGAGGAACGGTCCAGCTCCTTTCCCCGGACAGTGACCGAGGGGAACTCTACTGTGTCAGCATGGAGGATGTGCAGTACCACCACCCTGCTTTTGAACAGGGGGTCTGAGGCTACAAGAAGGAGGAGAGGCCTGGTTTTTCTATCTTGCTGCCGTAATTCTCTTTTAAAACTTTTTCAAAGAGCCTCAATACAAATAACCCCCTTGAGAAGAAGTTCACTAAAGTATAAGATACCAGCCCCTAATTGTATGTTGCATAAATGCCTCTGGGTACGAATTAGTGTGGAAATTCTTGTTTCAAAATGCTTTCAAGCTTCCTGTTAGTGAATTAAAGATATTTTTCCTAAAATAAAAAAGAAAGTATAGAAGAAGCATAAAATTTCTACAAATGTAGCCTTTAAGCATCTTCTGTCTCTGCACAAAGGTCTCTAACTTATGCAAAGCTTCAGTCCTGTGCCTGAGCTCTGGGAATATGAGACTAATAATTAAGGTTAAAAACCCAGGCAGTCTTGGTAGTGCTGTGTGGATGTAAAAAGAAGTTGGGACTTGAATCCTGAGAAGCAGCGATATAAACCATTTGCTGTCCCTGCTTTCCATCTCCCTTGTCCAAGCTCAAGTGAGCCTGTTTTCCTTCCGGCATCTGGCTGCTCCTTTCCAGTCCACCAGTTCAGCTGGAGAGCCCCCTCCTCTCCCCAGGGAAGCAAGCGGGGAGAGGCTGGGAGATGGCAGCCGGAGCTGGGGAGGCAACACTCCTGGCAGAGGAATTGCCCTCGCCACCAGCGTGCATCCTCTACGGGTGCTTCCATTCATCGCTTACCAAAAAAAAAAAGGACTAGCGTAGCAAATAAGCTGTGCAGCTTCACTTCTCAGATGTTATTCGATCAAAATGCTCACAAAAACCATCCTGGGGGACAAGGACTCATTGAAACGACGAGCTTAATTGCTTACAGCTATTATTTCTCATCTCAAGGGGCTTGGCCCGCTTCGATCTGTTTCTACAGGCAGAAGGTGGAAATACCTGCAAATAGCATAATTTCGTGGCAAAAAAATTGATGCTCTCTGACAATGTCTCAGACTGTTTTTCTCCCCAAAGAGCCTGTTGTTGTAAAACCACCTGTGGTGTCACAGGTTGTTTGTGCTTTTACAGGACCTGTAACTTTTACAGGAGGACTTGTCAGCAACAGGTTCTGGTGTGCAAAAGGAGAGAAAGTGAAGAGTAGATGGCCGTCTCTGGAATGTTGTTTGATACCTGGAGGAGCTGAACGCTGTAAGATACCAGGTTTGGGTTCAAATTTGTGGTATTTGATCTCATGCCACTGCAGAAATTAAGCTGAAGAGACTGAAGGCAAAATCTCGTAGATACAGTGTAGGTCCAAAATAATTTTGAGGTGCTGAATTCTGCAGGAGCTGGCCTGGCTGTCAAGTTCCCTGAGCCCACTAGATGTCACCCATGGATGCTGTGCCACTTGGAGCCGCTTCCAGCAGTGCGGAGGAGACTGGGCTTAACTGGAAGATGCATTAAAATTTGTGGCGTGGAGGGGCTGGTGTTTGTTGACAGCTGGACAGGCAGAGGATGAAACCACGGCAGGCAGAAGGGTTCTGTATGGGATAAAAGCAAGATGTTATTGTTCTAAGCAAGTGACCCTTCTCCTCCGGTAAGGCTCTGCCACGTGCTTTGTGAACCCTTCCACCTCTTCCCCAGTCCTTCCCCAGGACATGCACCAATTAGCGTAATGAAAAGCGTGGTTTCCTGCATGCTCCCGATCACCCAGCGCTGGCTGGGGGAGCAGATGCACGGTTCGAAAAGCACTCGCACGCTTCACGGTTACTGATTTTTACCAGTGCTCTACACGGGACTGGGTAACGACGTGAACTCGCTGCGGCGATGACAGGGAGCAAGCTGCAGAGTCTAAGCAGAGAAGTATGCGGTACTGACTGGGCCTCTTAAAGAGCGAAACACTAGTCTTGGACAAGTCTCTTTAGCCTTAGCTGCATCCTCCAGAGATTAAGAACGGCCTGAGGCGATGCTGTGAGAGTTAATTATCTCAGTTTTCCAGTTAGTTTCCTTTTGATATGAAGAAAACCAGGATTAGGCTTAAGGGTAGTAAAGGGCTTTTAAATATGGTCAGGAATATTAAATCCTAAGTATTTTTATTTGAAGGACCAGAAAGAAAGAGGAAAATGGCAGAATTACCCTCTTCCACATAAATTTCTGTCGGTGAAGGCTTTTGCTTCATTTTTTTTCTCACAGAGGAGAAAGGTGTCGTCTTGATGAAGCCCCCACCTGCAACACAGGAGATGTGGGTTTACTCCAACTTCTTTTATATGCCTTTGGGAGTAAGGTTCACGAAGACTTTAAACACAGTTTATAGGAGAAAAGAAACATAGCAAGGGTCTGTTTGACAAAACCAAATGCTGAGACTACTTCTCTCTCAGTGCCTTTATCTCCTGGCCTAACGGGTTCAGATCAGGTCTGTCTCCTAACCTTTGGCTCCTCTTGAAGCAACTGTACCTATTCTTTATTTCTTTCCCATTCTACCAGCCGAAAATTATCTGATGTTACTACTGTGTTGCAAAACTCATTCAGCTGTAGAAGCTGCTTATCAGTGCTTGTTACGCCTTGCAGGTACGCTGTATGTCCTGCTCCTCTCGAAGAGGCGTTTTTCTTCTGTCTCTCGATGGTTGTTACTTTTCACTCCTTCAAGGGCTTCTGCAAGGCTTTCAGATTTGCTTCGTTTTGCAGAGATATTCAAGAAAACAGATTCTTCTTCTATTTCCATATTTCTAGAAGGAAGAAGATGCAGGTACTGCTGTTAGACCATGGTCCTAGCCTGGTTTATATTTTTTCCTAGGCTGAAGTTTCACATGGGTTGACAGAGAAAACCGAGTACTGGCCCGTGCAGTACAGTAGATCACGTGATTTTTCTTCTGTGTTTTGCATACCACCGTGACCTTCATGTGTCCTTAGAAGCAGGTCAGGCTGGAGCGCCTCTGGCACCACTTTTCTCTCTCTCATAGATAGCAAGCCAGCGATTACAGAAAGCCATGCTAATTTGAATTGGTAATAGAGGCTTGGTATATAATTCCACAGCCACCCAAGAAAACAAGATTTAATGACCTTCTGCAACTATCTCATCTTTTATTATAACTTCAGTAAATACTTTCTACACAGTTTCTGTCATTAGTTATTTCTTACACATGAAGTTGGATGCCTGGTGTCATTTTTTGTCCGGTTCTCCGGCACAGATTGCTCAGGTGCTCTCAGGCGCGTGTCTGCCATCAGCAGCTGACGCTGCAGTTCATACAGTGCTGATGAGCCATACAGTAACAACTGAAAGAGTCCTGTTTTCTCTTCATATGCAGTATTGTTGTTGCCAATTTTTGCCAGAACTGGTCTCCACTGCGTATGCCTCTGTGCCTGCGTGCAGGAACACTCTATTTCAGTAAGTATTCTGGGGGCATATGTCACTCCCACACAAACTTCATCATATTCTTGCACATATACTGTGCCTTCTGTGGCCTTTTGAGGCATTTGCAGAAAATCTGCTCTGTCTTTTGGTGTCAAGCATGCGAGGATGATAGTTTCACTTTAAGACTATTAAAGCAGAGAGGTCCCTGCTCAGGAGGATGCTCCAGCCTCTTCTCTCTGTACAAGCACAAGGAGATGAGCACAACTGCCAAGACTGATCTGAACGTTCCTCCGGAGTTCACTATGCCTGCGTGCCTCTGCATTGGCTGTATCAAATTTTCAGTCTTTCTCCTAGCGATATTATTTCGATGACCTTCAGGTTATCTTTCAAACTTCAGTTCTGCTCCTTGAGCCCCGTCGAATGCTTTCTGCAGGCTTCCACTCTGATCTGTGCGTGTCCTTTCAGGACGCCGTCAATAGATACTTTGCCCTGTATTCCTTTGGGAAGCCATGAGTCTTTCTTCTAGGGAAAAAATTTACCAGGAGCAGATTTTAAGATATAGCGTAGTCTGTAACAGTATTTGCTCCCATATGGCACATTGGAAGTGCATATTGAACTCCCCTTATCTAGGGGAATGTGCCAGAACCATCAGCAAATGTTTTAAAATATTGAGCTTCAGTTATGACAATAACAATGTCCTGCTAGTTGGATGCAATTGTATTTATCAAACATTTCAAGTCCTAAATATTTACCTCACTGACTTACTACTTGTCTCTGCTGCAGCTGGTAAATTCAGTTAGTTACTAAGTGCAGTCAGTAAACTTTTTAAAAACAATTGTACAGTTAATGACAAAGGATATTCGTGATAGGATGAATTACTGGGCAGTGGAGCACTAAAAATTGAATTTTCCATGCCCAGTCTGCCTGTCCCATTAATGATATCCAAGAATAAATTCTGTGTACATTTTTTGGTTCCTTTATTGTGTGAATTCTCTAAATCGAATGCAGAACTCAGCACTCTTTCAAAAATAACTAAATCTGATATTAGCTCTTTGTTTTGCAGATTTAACAGACTCTTCTTCGAGCTGTGATGTTTTTGTTTGTTTGTTTTCTCAATTCAAATCAAGACATTCCCATAGTAAGAACTGGATCCTTGATATCCATTTCTGTTTTTTCCTATGATTTCTACTATTTTCAGACCCTGGGTTCATCTGGGCGTAATTTGCTTCTTGTGAACGAGTTAATCTGGGTGTTTCAGCTCTTGCAGATAGGGTCCCCCGCAGAAGCCTGCTCTGCCACATATACTGCTTTCTGCTATACAGCATCAGAGCATTTGCTGGGTGGCCCTCGCTACATAGGGCTCCAGACATGGGCAAAATTATTAATTTTCTTCCAGTGTTTTCCAAATGCTGGAGATATTCATGCTCCCGTGTCTTCTATGTTTGTTTTCTTTTGCAGTTCCTAGCAGCTGGCTTTGTGAGAAATCTTCTGAAGTTCTTTGCTCTGTGGTAACTCTGGTTTTCAGTTTCCTTTCTCACAGGTGCTTTTCATTGCCTGTTCTCACTCTCTGCTGAAGGAGCCAACAGCTTGACAACCTTTCCTGTGGAAAAGCCTGTCCCTTTAGCCAGCTGGTCTCACCGTGAACCTCTGATACATCATGATGTCCTCTCCTATGAGGACAGGCTGGGAGAGTTGGGGCTGTTCAGCCTGGGGAAGAGGACGCTGTGGGGAGACCTCAGAGCAACCTTTCAGTACTTTATATTTAAGTCACCTAAACATGTACCCTCTTCTAATAATTTAACACCTGAAGTCTGATACCATCACTAGGTTTTCCATAATTTTGTATTCTAACACCGCAGTCCTTCCTTGCTTTCCCTGGCCATTAAGAAGTTGAGGCAGCTTCCACTCGTTTTCCAAAATGAAGAGCTGTGCACCAGCTAAAGCCCTGCTGCAGAGGCTGGAAGGTGCGGAGTCAAATGCAGCTGGGTAACAGCAACAGCACAGCTCTTTTTGGTATTTGGCAAGCTATGTGGCCGCAGAAAAGGCCACCGGAAGATGGACAAGCCACCTCCACCCCCCAGAACTGGGCTGCATGGCAGGGGCAGCCCCATGGCAGGGGCTCCTGGGGGGGGTGCCCACGCTGTGCTGCGGCTGCATGGCTGTCTTCTCCTGCGTCTGACACAGAGGGGCAGAGGACTGGAGGGAAACCTGCTCTGAACCACCAGCTATGACCAGTCCATGGGCAGTGTGAGGCTGGGCTGCCCTTAATGGGAGCCTTTAGAGGGCTGCTGGCAGCGAAGGTGAGAAGATGTGGAAGGATCAGATGTCTCCACAGATGTGACAGGAGAAAAAAATGACGTGAAGAAGGAACACTTGTCACCCAAAGGCTGACAAAGTGCTGAATTCTGGGAAACACTGTTTGTTTGTCAAACGAACAAAAAATACAGTGTGGGGTTTTTATTAAGTTTGCTTTTAACAGGAACCTTTGTTCAGATTAAACTGGTACTCCTACTTGCTGCTTTGCAACAGTATTCGTGACTGCTTCAAAAGCCTGTCTCTTGTGCCAGATGCACGGAACGTAAACAGTGGTGGGGCATTTTCATGACAGAGAATCATTAGCTATTAATGGAATTAATTTGTTTAAGGACTAAAAGGGCTGGCAACTGTCACTGTGACTGACATTTGATTGTCATCTCTTTGGGAAAAATGCAGTTTACTCATCTCGGAGAAAGGGAGAAGATTATAGAACTGGGATTTCTTCAGGTGCAAATAAATAAAAAGATCAAGTTAAACTCCACAGCTGACAGGAACATTATAGGGACCTGTAGCCAGTTCTTCTGCCTCCCTTTTTCTCTGTGGCTGTCAGCGTGATGGGAAACATCTTATATAAATCATCATGGGATGTGGATTCTCTTTCCAGTTATTCTGCGGTATATTTATTGCTACTTTCGAAAATGCTCTCATTTTCCTAGAATTCCTAGAACGATTTCAGACATCGTGCTTTTTGGCTAACTACCTAATGGCTTAAAGAATCACTGCTTTTGATGAACAGGCTTTAAAGGCAAAGAGATTCCCAAGCCAGGTGAGGCCAGCTGCCCTCAGCACACCCAGAGAATCACAGAATCGCAGAATAGTAGGGGTTGGAAGGTCCCTCTGTGGGTCATCTAGTCCACCCCCCCCGCCGAAGCAGGGTCACCTACAGCAGGCTGCACAGGACCTTGTCCAGGCGGGTCTTGAATATCTCCAGAGAAGGAGACTCC
>Ga0181612_154404_pt1 | contig 10095 bp, 8 predicted proteins | sample HoacroProtozoa21_FD_119630 | JGI IMG/M metagenome (GOLD analysis project Ga0181612, IMG submission 119630) | Hoatzin crop microbial communities from Cojedes, Venezuel. Combined Assembly of Gp0051906, Gp0051904, Gp0051908
ACACCCCGACCCCTCTGGGCAGCCTGTTTCAGGGCTCTGTCACCCTCAAAGTAAAGAAGTTCTTCCTTATGTTCAGCTGGAACTTCTGCTTCAGTTTGTGCCCATTGCCCCTTGTCCTGTCGCTGGCCACCAGCAGAAAGAGTCTGGCCCCATCCTCCTGACACCCACCCTTAAGATATTTATAAGCATTTATAAGCTCCCCTCTCAGGGATAGTCTAATAAAACTTCTTTTATCCACAGGATGCTTGCTTCGTTTGGTATGCTCAGCAAAAGGGAGTATTTTGCTAACCCTTTTTCTAAGCATCGGCTTGGTCAGGAGTGGAATTTTTCATTGGAACTTGTGCCTCGCCACAAACCAAGCTGAGGGAAGAGCTGCTGGTTATGAAATGGCTCTGAGTGCTGGGGGAATTGCAGGTGAGGGCTGGGATGTGCTGTCAGAGAGGGGGCAGGGGGACACAAATAGGACTTGCCTGTTTGGTTCAGCAACTGAGAATACAGCGTTCTCTGCTTAACAGCTTAATACATTTGTACCTCAGAGTAGTGGAAAATTGTTTGCAATAACAACTCTCATCAGGCTCTTCAACTGGTTATTTTTGAGTGCTTTACCAAGGAGGTAGCTGTGGCAAGTCTGTTTCCAATGGTGGGGGGCTAAGGACGAAAGGAGACCAGGGAGGGTTGAGGAGGAGCAGAACTGGAGTCATTCAGGAGCTTTGTACCTTAGGCCCTTCTGCCACCCTGATCTTTTTTGCACCGAGAGGCAATGTGCCATGTGAGGTCAGGGAATCTTCCTGGTGTCTTGCGCATCGAGTTGGACAACAAAAATTTTCTTCCTCTTTTAGGTACTTGGGCAAAGCTTATTTATTGAAAGTCTCTGTAGGTATGTGAGAGAATAAGCCTGTTGATGGGGAAGAAGTAACATCTATCCTTTAATAAATGAGTAAATTTTATCTGTCTGAATAACAATCATTAAGTGAGGAAACAAGCAGCAATAAAACACATGGTTACAACATGGCAGCAGGCCTGTTCAGATTGTGATTTAGATGCTGCTCATCCAAATCCATGCTCTTCTCTACTATCCTTGAAAGGCTGCAATAAGAGCAGCTTGCGTTGTTACAGCTGATGTCACCTTAGGTACAAGGTGACTCCACTTTGGGAGCGGTTCACAGCCCAGCAGCACGCTCGCGGTACAGCCTGTATGCAGCGACACAGCCAGGGCAGGCTGGCAGAAGCGGTCCCTTGCTCTGGGCCTGAGACGTAATGACATAAACCAGGACTTCGCCTTCGAAGTGGAATTCTCTTAGAAAACAAAATTTTTCTCTGGAGTGATTCCTTTAACAGTTGCTTTGTGCAACATTATTCTGAGAAAAGCAGTGCCCTTTCCTTTGTTTTCCTTGCCCACACTGGTGCCCCATGTACAAGCAATGGACATACAATTCAAGTATTTCTAAAACTGGGCTGGTGTTGCTCTGGAAAGAAAGGGCCAAAAGCAATGACCTGCAGCTCAAACAGCAAGGCTCAGGCTGTTCCAACAGGGATGAACATGCTGATTTTACATGGATTGAGGTTCAATATGCTTTGGTCTTCTCTGGTGACTGGTAGATCTGTACAGACTGGGAGCTGGGACATCTAATAGCTGGCAATCCTTCTGCTTTCCAAGGCATTTAGTAGTGTATGCTCTGCCAAGGTGAGAGGCTTGTAGGTGTGAGGCTAGATGTCCATGGCAGCTGTGAGAGGTTACTATCAGGTTGCTGCCTGGCACTGTAATAAGTGTTAAATGTAGGATGCTTTCTCATGAGCAGAAAAGGGGTAGAAGCTCCTCTGAACTATTATGTTGCTTTGGTAAGTCATTTGGTTCTGAAGGATGCATTTTGGCTGAGGCAGGATAGAAAGGCTGAGTTCCACCGAGGCGTTAGCTACCTTGGCCAGGTCTGCGCTGTACCTCAATACTAAGAGGCAGAGCTTGAACTTACCAAGCATTATCCTCTGCGCTCAGCAGCAGTTTCTTTCCTTCAAATGAAGGTTTGTGTTCTACCCTGGCTTAGATACTGAGTTTTGTAAAGAACTTGTTGTTGATGGCTATGGAACTTGCTAAATGTACATTCAATTGATATAATGTTTTTTCCTGGGGTATATTGGCTTTGGTATGTGAAACAGGTACTTTAATCAATGTTGTAGTTTTTTCCCAGGAGAAATAGTTTGGGCTGTAATGTATTCATCCAAAACTACTTTTAACCTTTGAATGGATGTCCTTGACTAATCATTGCTAATTTTCATTAATATTGATAACTGTAGATGACATTTTATGTTGATGGTACCACTCCAGAGTGAGATATTACATGTGTTTTATTCAAGCATTTTCTTTCCTGAATGTTCAGCTACCTTGTGATTCAATATCATTTAACTGTTAGAGATAAATTCTTCAGTGTCTTCTGTGCATCTATATTACCATATTTTTAAAGCATCTTGTCTTAAATATTTCCAGAGTTAAGCTAATGGGGATAAACTTGCAAAATTAATGCAGGGAGGCTAGGAATTTGACATACTGCTGTAAAATACTGTAGCTTTGAAGTACAAGTTTGTGGCCACTGCCTGAAACATTCATGTAGACACGTACATGGCAGTGTAGACAACTACAGCAGTCGTGTGTAAATCAAGGCAATGAGTAAGAAGCAGCTTTCAGGCAGGAGTTCAATTGGATTAACCACCGAACCGTTTGTTAACGCTCCCGATGCTGTGGTAGAACTTCGTAGGATGAGGGAGCACTGCACTGTGCTGTTGACTGACTCAGGCTACTTGTGAATGCACTGGGTCTTTTCTTATGCCTGAAAGTGTTACAGGAGCCTTAGATTTTGCATTAGATAATTAACCTGCTTCTCAGCCACTGCATACAGGAAAAGTGCTATATATTTAACACTCATTCATGCTTTTATTGTTGTAGCATCACCATGACAGACCGTGACATATGGGATGTTGTAAATTTTTCAGAAAATAAATCTCAAAAGAAGAGATGGGAGGGTGAAAGAATTATTAGATCTGCTGCAGGAGCTGAAATGCAGAGAGGATAAATGACTATTCTATTCTATTCTGACTTCCCAACAGCAGGTCTGCATATTGAGCTCGGACCTCATGTCTGACTTGTTTTTCTTCAGAGCATCACTTTTAACAGTGCGTACAGTTGCACAGGAAAACAATGCAGGTTTGTTAACAATGATAAGAAGGTGCACTGACTGCCTCCAGTACCTGACCTGTAAACACCAGATGAAGCTGAGTATCCCCCAGTAAGGTCGTCTTCAGTGCCAGATCTGAGGAAGGATTAGAATATGCTAAAAGTAGTGTACTCATTTGCAACAACAAAATCACTCCTCGTCTCCTGCTCAGCTCAGAGATGTGTAAGCTCCAGTTCTGAGTATTGTCAGGTTTTCAGAGCTCCCTAGAGTATCCAGTGCTCCATGTCTACATTCCCCAAGAAGCTCTACATGATGAAGCAGCTTAGTCTAAACATGATCAGAGATGAGGAGTTTAGTCCTGCATTGAGGTTTTTGACCTTGTAAGTATTGTAACCAAAGGACTTTCATGGTTTTTGTCAGCTAGAAACTGCTACAAAAGAACATGAGTATATAACAAATCCATTATCAGAAGGCAGCTTTCTGAGGAGAGGAAGAAAGAGAGAAAAATATGTATTGATTCTATAAATTGCAACAACAAAATGGTTTTTAGTGTGGAAGGGGGGAGCATAATGCTAAATATTGTGTTAGTCTATTTGGGACTAGGTACCAAGCTATTTGACTTCAGTCTCCTAACACTCTTGGCCACTGTAAATTCTTACCTGTTTTCTATTCAGAAGATGTGTTTATCATTTTTCTTTTCTTTTTCTTCTTTTAAATTGTATCAGCTAATCTGTCACTCAACAGGTTAAGGCAGAAGTGTAGTAGAGAGTAACTTTACAACATAGACATATTCTAAATTCACATTAGTGTAGACTGTGGTCACTTATTAAAAAGTTGAATTTGGATTGTCACTGCACTTAGGGTTCAGAAAGACTGGACTGTGCTGGTTTAAATAATGCAGAGAACTCGATGGAACAAACTTCATTTGGTGTCATTTGAATATCGGGTCCAAAATATGTGAGTGGTTAATATTCAGTGAGCTCAGTTGGAGACTGGCCATTGAAGAAACTATAGCTACACTGAGAGCAGATCACTTGGGAAAGCGTTTGAAAGCAGGATTTCAGCTTGGGTGTATGGGAAACGTCAGTAATCTTAGTCAATCTGTTTTCACACCTTTTGTTCTTTTATTTCTTTATTGCAAATGTGAAGAAACTACATTATCACAAATAAAATAAGTCATGCTTAAATATTTCAAGTGGAACAATTCTATATGTAGTTTAATTTCATGCACTAATTCTTCTCCTTAGAGACTGTCTGGACTTTTCAAAACTTGAAAACTGGTGGGACTTTTCACTGACGTTATACCATAAAAGATGTATCAAAAGTGGCAAAGCCATTCTGAAAGTATGGTTCACAGATTATATACACTAATTAGTTTTTCTTTCTGAGCCTATTGTAAGTCAAAAAGCTTTTGCAGAAAAAAAGATTAGAAAACAATGCAGACATTTAAATTTTTGTATAAGTATGTATTGTAGAAAACTGGAAAAAATTTTCATTAATAATTTAGAACGAGTACAAGATTTGCCCTTCCAACATTCATAAGTTGTGGTGAAAACTGGGAATAATCTTCTGTGTTCTTAGTGTTTTTTAATTAGTTATTTCCTTAACTGAAACTTTTAAACTGGAAACTGGTATTGGGTGTTTAGTCTCGCCAGGGTTGTTTTTTGTGGTTTTTTTGATGGACTTTTTTTTTTTTTTTAGCAGTTTTATCAATGCCAAATACCTTGAAAGAATTGAGGGCATTGAATGTGGAGAAATTGGGCTTTATGGATTTGGATTAGGCTGAAGCTTGGAGAACTCAAACAACAAAAAGCAAGGGATCTTAGTAGGACTAGGTGGCCCTTTATCATTTGGGAGGTCTGCATCCAAGCCCATCTTTGTACTTTCTGTACCGAATCTCCTTCAGAGCTCATTCTTAACCCAGTCCAGCAAGTTGATGCAAACTATATGAGCAGCCAAGCACAACGGACAAGATTCCCCTGTGATGAAATAACAGGGCCATAGTGTTTTCCTGTCCTTCCTCTGTGTTGGATCCAGAGATCCCATGAGCACATTGCAAGTCAGGGATCTTTCGAGTCATTTGGTTTAGTGCAGGATTAATTTTTCAGTCAAACCAGCAAGCTACTGGATTTGCTGCCTGGCTTCTGTGGTCTCTGGATTAGGAGAAAGCAAGTAGTGGGTTGTGATATGAAGGGGAGGCTGAGTTTTGGTGGCCTGGACTGGCTCAAGGGTGCCCTTGTAACCAAACTTTGAGAGACTGGGCAAGCCTCCATTCTTCTGGCTTCTGAAAAGTACGTGCTTCATGTATTTCTGAATAAAAAGGAGTACGGGAAAAGGCTGGTTTACACTGTAATATTCTTCGGTGTTGCTTATTTTCTGATGTGTAACACTTATTCACTGAAGTGGGAAAGTACAGCTGTCAATAGAGCTTTTTATCTTTGTTAAATCCTGATTTTGTTTTTGTTCCATTTTGGTTCCATTTTTGGAATACATAAGGTCACTTTTGTACCGTAGGAGCTATTTCAAACCTTAATATTGATTGCATGTAGAAGTTAGATTGACTGTAGTTCTTAAAGAACTCCCCAAGCACACAGAATACCACAAATAACCAAGGCTCAGCAAACAAGTATTATAATAGTTCTTGCTGCATAAATGCATTTGAAAAAGAATATAAATTGCTGTTGTGTTCAAGTCAGTGTGATCATGATCTAAGGTCAAGAGATACTGAAAAAGCCTTTTTTGTATTAGTTTGATGGATTAACTTCTACTGGAAATATAGGAAATAACGTTCTGTGGAGCAAAATAAACATTATGGAGAAAAAGCATGTGTGGAAATGGACGGAATTGGATTTCTTCGGAGGTTTGTTTTATTTTAAGGTTTCCTGTACAAGTCCATTGCATCAGATTATAGAATCAATGATACCTGTTATCCTTTTTTCTATTAGTTTCTCTTATGCTGCCTTTCCAGATGCTAACAGGACCAGCTGAGGGTACAAAGGATGTACAGAGGCCAAAGAAACTAAGTCAGATGAGTATGCAAGCACATTTCTGAGATATTCCACAGGATAAGAGTTCCAAGACAGCTGTGTCTTTCAAAGGCTTTTTCAAACCTCAATCATAGTTAAAGGCATCCTGGGATGAAAAACATAGTGGTTTGAACAAATGATCTTCTGCTTCCATGTTTTGAGCTACTGAAGTGAGGGAAAGGAAGCGACTACAAGGATAGAAAAGGTAAAATGAAATTTCAAAGCCACCTCTAATGAATTAGATCTTGTTCTAAAATAGTGTTGGATAACTTTTAAACTGGAATAATTTAGAGGAAATTAATGAGGGTAACAAAGAATAGTATGTATGTGGAATATTACCTAGCTGTTTCCTTGAAAGTAAAGCAGATCCTAGAAGTATTACCAACCAAGTACAGAGTGTTGAACAGGAAGAGTGGATAAGTGCATGCAGCAGGTGTGTCCCATCCTGTTCCCACAGTTTCTTGGACATCCCTAATCTCTCATCTTCCTTCCTTATGGAGTCCTCAGGAGTCCCTCCTCAGGTTAGTCTACCTCTTCTTCCACCATTAACCTCCCAAGACTGTTGGACAGAGTCTTGCTTCTTGGTATATTTTAATCTTTTTTCCCTCCAATCTTGGATTTTTGCACACAAATGTGTGCATGAACCCACACACATCAAAATGTGTGAAATGATTGCAGACAGACAAATGTTGAGAAGAACAAAGTGCAAAAAAGTGAAAGACTGAAGAGATGGAGGAGGAAAGGAAACGACAAACTGTTAATAGGATTTACAGATGAACTCAGAAGAACATAAGTTTTATGCACTGTGAGGAGAGGGAATAGATGAGCTTTCACTTTCCTGGATTTGAGTCCAAGGAAAATGGAGCGTAAAGTTGCTCACGCACTGCTGGGGATCATCTCTGTCACTGCTCCCCACAGACAGTTCCAGTTTGACGCTACTTTCTGTAGTGGCAAGGAAAGGAGAACAGTACCTGAAAACAGGCCTAGACACCAGACATCTGGAAAGTTAATGTCAGTTTGTTGTTGTTGCGAAGACCTAGTATTCTGTGGGACCTTTTTGGCTTACTAATCATCACCAGCAATCTTAAAGCCTTCCTCTGCCACTTCCTACTTTTTTCTGATACAGCAATCTTCAACCGTTCAGGAGTTCACGTTCATGTGTAGAACAGTGGTTCATCTAATCCGATTCTCCTTCCACACACAGCACTGAGTTCAGCATCTAGAAATGCTTTGGACTTCTCAGTGTCAGAGGATGTCAATGAGGTAACCGACTCCTGACCGCCTCCCTAATTTGCTGCTGCACTTTCCAGATGTGGTTTGGCTCATTAATAAAGGGTTGGGAAATAAATAAAAATAGCTCTGAAGTTTGTTTTTTTTCCCCACCAACTTTCTTTTCAGAAGTTTAGGTCTAACAAGATTTAAGTCTAATAGTCTAATACCATACTTGCTTCTCCCATGCTCCACAAAATTTAGTATGGGAGACCTAGATTAATTTGTCATTAGCTGTCAGCTGTGTGTGCTGCTCTAGGGCCAGTGGTCATTCAGATTCTAATTGCAGCTTGTTTTGTTGTTCAGCTCAATTGTTTCCACGGTTTTCAATAAAATAAGCCTGCTGAAGGCAAATTGTACCCTCATTAGGACTAATTAATAGTTGCCTTTTCCAAAGAGCTTCATGTGAGGCTTTGCACAGAGCAATAAACTGAAATGTTGTCCAGCTGCAGACTGTGGCGAACTTCGCAAAAGGAGCCAGATGCTGTATAGAAATAGTTCTGCAAACCCTAGCACTTTCTTTGCGTTTTATGCTCTTCTAAATAGCCATTGTCACTTTCCTTCTTTTTTCAGACTAGCAAAACTTTAAGGTCTGGCAGGTCAGGTCCTACTGCCCTGGAAATCAGGGGAAGTATGAGCTCAAGAGAGTCAAATTTCTTAAAACTCATAACCTATTTCCTGAGGAAATTCTGTTCCAGGGTGGCTTTAGCCATTGGTGGTAAGGCTTACGATAACATTTATCTATCTGTACAGCTTTCTGAAATACTGTCTCATGGAAGGCCATCAAAATAGCTTTTAGGTACTGAGTACAGAGACAGTGAGGGATCAATTAGCTTTGCTCTGTTGTTTCAGGTCACACAAAACTTCGTGCCTTTTCATCACTATTACTTTCTTTAAAGTTCAGTTAATGTCCACAAGACAAAAACAGATTGCAACCCAGATATGATTCTGGCAGCTCCCATCTTCTAACAGACAAGACATAGTAGCTGGAAGAGGCCCATGTGAGTGAGACTGGTAAAGGCAAAGCCATCAAGTGAAGCTGGGTGTTTGCTGTTCAAGCAGTTCTGCAGCAATAAGCCTCCCCGAGGGAGACTTTGTAGTTGCCACAGTTCTCCCCTACTACATTTAGTAGTGCCTTGTCTAATCCCCTCATCGTTCCTTGGGCCACCACTAAGAGTGCAGATCCCTCTGTCATTCCTGTTGACTGCCGCTCTGAGAGCAGTGGGAGATGTTACACTGTGCACAAAGCTGTTTTCTCCTGTTTGTAAACTTAAATACTGGTTTGTCTTCATTTAGAATGTTTTGGGGTTTTTTTTCCTAAATGCAAGGTTTTATATGATTTCTGTTTAAATTAGGCCTACCTATATCCATTAGAAAGCATATTCATTGTATAGGACCGAGAGGGCTTTTTTTTGTTTGTATTTGCTGAGCATCAGCTATGAACCCAGCACCCTGAAAGTCATGGGCCAGGGTGTGTAGTACTGCTTCCGGGGGAGTTTGAATTTGTCCTGGTGGTTGTTTTTGGTCTGACCTTCAGAACTAAACAATAAGTCTGCATAAAAGAGAAATAACAGCAATGAGAAGTTTTGCTTGCTGTGTCCTTCTGCCTGTCATCAAGTAACACCTTCATCTGCACACGGATCCTTGGAAAGCCTTAGGATTGCAAGTGTAAGAAATCGCTCGCTGCTTTGCTCTTTCTGTTGTTTCTTGCACTGGCTGGTGTAAAAGGCCCCCTTCAGATGCATGAAAACAAATTGGCAATGTGGGCAGAAGGAATGCCAGGCGAGGAGTCCTGCTCTTTAAACACTGGAAAGTTGTGTTCATTTTTCTCTCAGTGTTTCCCAGGGACTGCAGGAATTAGGATTAAACGTGGATTTCAGAGTGCTGTCTGGCACGCGGAGTTCATGCACCATCTGCATCCAGCAAGGGCTGCCTGTGTTCTTGTATCGCTAGGGAGAAGTTAAACGAGTTGGGCATGGTTTAGCTGCAATGCTGATACGACCAGTATGTGGCTCACTCAAGGATGTTATCCATGCCTTAAAAATGCACGCAAAGTTTTGTGAGCCCTTGGGAAGAGGGGGGAAAACCTGAGGACTCTTCTGTGTGGGATTCCATGCCGCCTGCCATGGATGGGCACGATGCCCTCTGGCTTTGTCCACGGGGGCAGCGGGGCAGTCATCACACTGAACATGCTTCCAAGCTACACGCTGCACCTTTACTGAGAGCAAAATACGAACAGATCGTGGTCTTGTAGCTTCTATTGCCTGTTAATTCCCAAAACAATTGGGTACTTGATTTTGAAGTTCATAGTTTCCAGCTCAAGAGAAAGCCTGGTTTGTAAGCTTAATGGCTTTCAAGAAAAAAGTACAAGGGAAATAGCAGTTAAGGGGGGAGGGGGAAGAAAAAAAAAGGGAAAGTCAAGCTTTTTCTTCTTAATCTGGTATCTTTTCTTACTGAAGTGGCTATCCTGAGCATTGCTCAGAGGCGTGTAGGCAAATTTCCAAAGCCTTTGACACGGTACCCCACAACATCCTTCTCTCTAAATTGGAGAGCCATGGATTTGATGGGTGGACCGTTCGGTGGATAAGGAATTAGTTGGATGGTCACAGCCAAAGGGTAGTGGTCAACGGCTC
>Ga0181612_182263_pt1 | contig 10095 bp, 9 predicted proteins | sample HoacroProtozoa21_FD_119630 | JGI IMG/M metagenome (GOLD analysis project Ga0181612, IMG submission 119630) | Hoatzin crop microbial communities from Cojedes, Venezuel. Combined Assembly of Gp0051906, Gp0051904, Gp0051908
CAGCGAGGGCCGGCGCGCGCCCGCCCACCTACCCGCTCCGCGCGCCGTGGGCGGCTCAGCTCTTCCCTGAGCGACCGGCCCGGCCCCCGGCAGCGTGCCGGTCACGTGGCAGCGGAGCGCGCGGAGCCAGGAACTCAGGAGGCAGGCTGTGCGCGCATGCGTGGTGGGGCGGCTGCGGGTCCGGCCTGGAGGCAGTGGCGGGGTAAGGCGGGAGGTGAAGGCTCTCGGCTTGTTGGGGAGCTGAGTTTTCTGTGAGGGTCGCAGCGGATGTCTGGAGGCGTGATGTTAAACTTCTCCGAGGAACTTACGGCTTGAAGATAGGCGCTTACGCGTTAAAATTCTCCTCAGGAAATGCTGCCGCTGCCCTTAGTGGCTGGAGTAGCTGGGGGGTAGCTGAAACCAGGAACAGTCTCAAGCTATCTAGGAGCTTGTGTTTAGTAACGAAGTCTTAATTATGGTAAAAGCTGCTGTCTCTTACTGGGTTTCCAACTTTTTCCCTAGTTCTCTTGGAGCAATGAAGAAAAACACGGGTCTGACTACTTCCTGCCTGGTTTTGTCCTTGTCACCAGCATCGAGAGGGTTTGGGAGGGAAAGCGAACATCCCCTGGGTAGGGGCAGGCATGGCGGGGTGAGAGCGGCGGGCAGCAGCAGGTTTTTCCTTGCTGACGGGATCTGAGCCTGTCAGCTGGGTGTTGTCAGCTCCGGGTAGCTTGAGACCGTGCAGTTCGAGTGCTTCTAATGGCTGAGAAAACACTTATTGTAAAACTATTTCATTTAGCGTTTGCATCTGTTTGCAACATATTAACAGCTGGATGAGGTGTAGTGTTAAAAGGTAATGAAAGAACTCCTTTTGCTGTTTTGAATGACTTTTACACCATTGCTGTGCGTTGCTGGTTTTATTGTAGTTGCAAAACCACGCTAGTAGCCAGCTTACCTAAGTCTATGCAATGTAATAAACTTAAAACTTGCACCAACGGCCATTAATTTGGAAAATCCTGGATGTGCTGTCCTGTAAATGGAGCAACCCTAGCACGAGGTAGACCTCTAATGAAAGCTGATGCATGTTTTACAATTTTCCTTATTACTTTATGGCTCTTAAAAATTTGCATGCTCTTCTATTCAAGAGTAATACTGGTTTACAACGATAGGCTTCATGTTCATTTCAGTGCACTGTAAGCTGTCCCTGCAGGAGTTTGGGTTTTTACCAAAAATGTCCTATGTCACTCATACAGTTACAAACAGGAACATAAGTCTCTTGTGTTTCATCTTCATTTTAGACACTACAGTTACACTACTGTCTAAAGTAGTCTAGCAGATTCTATTATTTCACTGATTTTTTTTTTTAAGCATGGTGTGTTGTGACAATTTTCCTGAGACAGCCTTTCAGATCTTGTGCACAAGAAGGTTCACATTGCCTACTTCAGTCAGGAACTGTGATAGCTAGTCATGTAATTCTCCCAGGATTTTAAGATCTTCCCAGGCTACTTTTACTAGAAGGCTATATTATTCTCAAACACTATTGATATCTGGCAGTATTTTCAAATAGGTGTTTCAGATATTTGCCTTGACCAAATGCAATTAGTTAAATATATTAGCACAAGCTGAAAATAGAATAATAGAATGAAGTGTTGACTTCTAAGTGTGTAATGTTAGTTTAATAGTGTAATACAAAATTACTTCATAGCACTTTATTAACTTTCTTAGATGTACCCATCTACTCTTAAATTTTACTTTTTTGAGTAAGTGATCCTGCTTGTGGAATTCTGTCTTGTTTCCTTTCGCAGTAAGTATGCATAAGGCATGTGCACTCCATTTACAGAAATTCTGTTCATTTCAAAACCCACTAGGAATGCTCTTTCTATCTGTGGATACTTCATGCTCATGCTGCTCGGTGTTTGCAGCTTAGAAAACCAAAAACACAATGCTTGCCTACATTTCTTGTGGATTAGTATTTTCTAGATCAGTTTAAGGACAAATAGCCCATTGAATATGTTTCAGCAGCTGTTTGTGTTGTGAATGGGAGTTGTTATTCAACATATTGCTCTTTTATTTGGTGGCGTATGTTGTAATTATTGCAGAAGAGTTATCACGGTACTTGCTTAGAATACCTTTTCTTACAAGTTCTCTCTTTTAAACTGTGGATGGCTTTGCCTGTTTGAGTTATTACTAATACTGGACTGTGAGCCAGTTTCTGCTGGCTTAAGAATGCTGTTAGGACACTGTTGGGTGTCTTCCCTCCCCATGCTTTATACATTAACTGTTTTCTTTCAGTTTGTGTCATCTTGCTTCCAGAAACTTGCCATTTGAGTTGGAGTGAAGATTAATGATGGTAGAGTCTTTCACACTTACTAGGGCTACCCCAGGTGTCTTGAATAAAGCACGTGTAATGCTTGTTTAGCATATCATGCAGTTAAAATGCTGACATAAGGATTTCATTAGTTTTCAGTTTATCACCTTTCACAAGGTTGTATTTAAATAGGCTAATATTTGACTTTCCTGTTTTACTGGACTTCTTAATTTGTCTAATTACTGAATCTATTGCTTCAGATTTTCTGTAATCCATCACACTTCTTTGACCACATCATCATCTCCTTGGTCATGAGTGTATCTACTTGCCTAACGTTATTCTAGCTATTTTACTGACTTGAAGAGGGGAGGTCTGCTGCTTTTCAGCATGAATGTCAGTGAATAGAAACTGGCTAGTGTGACTGTAGCAGAGGTTATGAGACACGGTTAATGTGTTGTAGTAAGAGCAAGGCAATGGCATATAGGGAGGTGTAATGCATGTGGTTACATTCTGTCTTGTATATTATACCTGGTTGATAACACCTGCAGAATGTGGTAAGTTATGCCTACGTTTCTGTGAGTCTCAAGAAAATGGTATCTGGGTAGAGATGAAATAACGCGATTTAGTGTTCCCACTTGAAGGAAGGGTGATTACAACTTAGCTACTGAGCTAGCACCTCTCTGGTCACTGGACTCAACAGCATGTGCACAGTGCTCAATCAGGCTATGTACTGCCAATTCCCTTCTTGCATGGCTAGGAGATGAGCAAGGGAAAAAATCAAGGATCATTTTTGTGCAGGTGGGAAGGAACACGTAATACTGAGGAGGAGAGGGATAAGGGGTTGTAAACTTGTTGGGAAACTGGGCTCCACTGATTCCTTTGCTTATTAAATAGATAAAGGCTATTCTTAAGGTTTGTACTGTTATTTCTAGGTAACAACAGCTGTTGCAGTGCAGTGTTCTCTGTTCTTGCTGCTCTGCAAACATTCAGTGTGTTTAATAAGAAGTGCTTGCGGTTTTCCTTGAAATCCTGTAGTTTGGTTGGTTTGCAATGACCATGAAGGAAAGTTTTAGCCAATTGTTTCATCTTCTTGCATCTCGGATTCATGGAAGTTTTTTCTCAATCTGTTTTTTTGATATTACGAAATTGTCTAAGGTCATGTAGTGGAGACTTTATTTTGTTTATCTGTTCTCTTGATAAATATTTCTGATGGTTTTGGAAGGTGTTTATTTAGGTACATAGTTGAAATACCTGAAGTTTGGTAAGACTTCAAAGTGATGTGTAACCATGCAGGTATACAAACCTGTGAAAAGCATTTGTGTAACTGTATATTTAGCTGCCTTATAAAGCTAAACTTTCCCAGCTCTTCTGATGTCTAAAAACATGATTTGATGATTGACTTGGTACGAAAGTATGATTTTTTCCTAGCCAGACAGTGTAGTTGATGCTGAAATGGAATCTGAGATCTTCTTTGACAGAAATTTCCTTTCTCATTTATGTAGTACATGAAGATGGAATTTACAATTAAACACACCTGGGATGATTTACCTGTGAGCCATGAGCCAGTAACAATTGCGTTGAAGTCGGACAATGCAGGACTGTTAATGGAAGTTAATGCTCCCTTCTTTAATGATCCTCCAGCACCACTTGGAGAGCCAGGGAAACCTTTTAGTAGTCTGTGGGACTATGAGGGTAAGTGTAACTGTTCTGCTACAAATATATCCGATTTGTGTAGACACTGGTGTTCCTCTGTAGTTAGTATGCCTGGTCTTTATAGAAGAGTCTGTGATGGTTATTTTTTCAAACTGATCTGATGGTTGTGAGTGTATGGCATTCGGTTTCTTTGGTCACAGTACTGCTTTTAAAGATCAGATCTGAAATGTAAAGTAAAAAAAATTTCCTTTCTGTGGGGAAGAATACTGCTAAAGAATTCAGTTGTAATCACTGCCTTACCTTTAAACAGCTCTTTAAGTAACTATAAACCACATACTATATTCAGCTGTAAACCACCCCAAACTGTATCAAGAGTGATCCTCTTTTTCTAGGTGGTAAATTGATTTTCATCACTAACACTGCTGGCTATAAGATGACTGGTTGTTTTATTGTAGTGCAACAATACAAATGACTATGAAAAGAAGTGAATATGTTATGTCACTTGTTGGCCATAAAGAAGTGGAGTATGATGAGCTGGGTTGATTTCAAGAATGATCAAGTTGACTCTTCCTGATCCTGTCTATAGCATAGGCACTCAAACGTAGTTTCTGGATTACTGATGTAACTTGCAGAATAGCAGAAGCTTGACATATTTGAATATCAAAATAATTTTGTGGCATATGTATATAGAAATGCATTTGCAGTAGGTAAATAGAAGTGAAATCCTCAAGATAGGTTCTACCTTTGCTTTAAGAAGTAGAGAGCAATAACTAAAATATGTCTATTTTAATCACTTTTACAAAGTCTGTTTGAGGAATAGGAAGGTGAAAAACAAAGGACAGCTTATAAAATATGATTCATAACAGTACCCAAATGGAATGGGGAATATTCTTGTTGTAATGCTATTTTCTTTCTCCTTTCCTGTCAATACTTTCACTTTTACCTGTTGCTTTGAATAGTGCAAGAATTTAATGTTTCCAGCAGTTCTCTTTCTGATTATTGAGCTGTTCCGATTAAAGCTCTACTAGAACAGTATTAGCACCTCTTTGATAATATTATACTAAATAGGCTTATGTAAAAATAAAATAATGAATCTTATCTAATTATGATTCTAACTAAAGCTTTCTAATAATGCCATTGCTGTGAGAAACACCGATATAGTTGTGTTTTGTGTTCCTGAAAGGTGATTCAGCAGTGACATCTGGCTTTCAGATAGACCTGGAGTAGTAATACCCTGTCCAAAGTATCAGCCATCTGCAGGGAAAAGGCATTGGAAAGCTAAATGCTTTCTTACTATTTCTGAGATTTAGCAGTCTTAGTTATGGGGTGTGTGCTCTGCTGCGAGTGTGTTTTCCTCTGTCCATTTTTCTTCTGGTCTCTGGTGCTCTGGATCCTCAGGCTACCAGCAAACACAAGACTTCTGCACTGAAATGCTCTACCTGGAGCGCATGCTGTGATGTATACTAGTATGATTGACTATATAGATCCTACAAATCCTAGTATGATTGACTAGGATCACTCTATCTTGGTCAGCTTTGTTCACAGCAAGCATACTAGGTGAAATAGCTGTGTGGTTGTGGTTTTCGTACTGCATTGGCACTTAACATTAGTTAGTAGACCTGCTGTTTTTCTGCTGCATCAAGATGAGTGTTTCCAAAGCTGGAGCTGGTAAAGTAAATAAAATTAGTATATTGCTTTATAAAGCTCTTTGTGATGATAGACATTAAAAAGAAAAGGTCTTGAAGTTACAATTATGGCACAGCTTTTCAAATAGTTAGGAAGCTGTCAGTAACATGTACACAGCTAGACAAACTCTGGCAGGGTACAGGCCAGAAATCATGAAAACAGAATTGGTTTAGTGGGATATGAAGGTGTCAGGCTATTACAAAATAGTTAATATAAAATACTGACAGCCTTTTTTTTCTGCAGTTGTAGAAGCATTTTTTCTGAGTGACAGAACTGAACAGTATTTAGAAGTTGAACTTTGTCCGTAAGTACAACACTGTGAAAAAGTCACAAATGTTAATTTGCATTTCTAGTAGTAATGCTTCTAAGATATATGTGTGAGGAAGACTGGGTACAGAAATTCTTCTGATTTGAGGAATGTACACACTTGTGGCAGAACAGTACACAAATAACTTGGCATCAGTTTAAGAAAATTGTGCTCCAATTCTTTTGACAGCCATGGACAACACTTGTTGCTGCTGCTTTCTGGCAGAAGAAGAGCATGGAAAGTAAGTGGTCAAGTACCTTCAGAATGTACAGAAAAACTAATTGATTTTATGTACATGTTGCCTGATTGGAAGGTGATACTACTTTTTTTTTTTTTTTCCCCCCTCCTTCCTTTAACAGGAAGAACTTCCTTTACAGTTTGAAGTGACCAAAATGAAAACCAAATGGGAGGGTAAAGCTCGTCTTCCTTGGAATTATTTTCCACCATGCACTAACAAGTTCAACGCATTTGCAATTCATGGCTCAGGAGAAGAAAGAAAATATGAAGCGCTTCATCCCGTGCCTCGACACGAACTCCAGGAAGGACAGAAACCAGATTTGTAAGCATGAAATTAGCCCTCTTGTAATGTAGTTGCACTATTCTTGGAATACTTAAAAAAGCTAATCTGATTTTCAGATTGAGTGCCACTAGTATTTTAATTATACTGCATAGCCCCAGATCCATTGGCACTGTGCTTTTTATAAAGCACTGTGGCAGATAGCTGTAATTAGTGCTTGGTTTCTATGTTATCCCCTAGGTGCGTAGCAAATGATGCATTCAACACCATTGGTATCTGTTTTATCACCTTCCTCAGCTATATCAGAGAGGTTGTTCTACTTTTTCCTTGCCTCCAGCACCTCCTGAAATGCCATTTAGTGTTAATTTCACCAGATACATTTCCAGTAAATCTCTTTTCCTTCTCCCCTACTGTTCTAAACAGCCTCACCTCTACACATGGCTCCATGTTATGGAAAAATTTGAAAAGGCAGACTAAACTGAAAAGCATAATAAAAGGATACCCAGTATCAATAGAAAAATTAGAATATCTTGATTTTTAAATTGTGCTTTGGTCTTGTTTATTTTTCTTTCACTGTGAGGCTGAGATGATTTGATAAAAACTGCTAGTTATGGGCATTTTGTGTATTAGCTCTAGAGGGTACACTATAGTTCTTATGCAAACTTGTTACTCAACGTACAATGACAGCCAGGTAAGGTAAATTTTAGATAAATTACCCTCTTTTGCCTTTGCTTAAGAAAGACTTAGCTTCTGCAACTCTTTATTTAAAAGAATTTGAAGCTATTGCTAGTAAAATACATTCTCTTTATCAGTGTTCTATAAGAAATAGATACTTTTATTTTTCTGTGGTAAACTGGAGGGTGCCTGTAATATTTTTCAGGAGGGGATTCTTTCTATAGCACTCATTCCAAAAAACCCCTTGACTTTCTCAGAAATTGGTAGCAGATGCAGTTATGTGAGGAGGTTGCTCCTTGCTACTTTAATTTCTCTCAGTTTGTCTTTAGTCTTACAAATTACTTTCTAATAAGAGAATTCCGTTTACCGTTTTAAATTATTAATGTAGTGTCGGATGTTCTGTCTACTGTTTGGCAGTTGTTTAATGTGTTGGCTTCAATGTCTTCCTTCTATTGTTTCTGTATGGTAGCCTAAAGGAGAAATTCTTACCAAGAACTGATTCATAATGTTTAAAGGAAAACGTGAATTCTGTTCTTCCAGAGAGATAAATTTACTAGCTTCATTACCCTATCCAGCCTTCCTCTTTTCTGTAAGGAAAGGATGTCCCTGTGATATGATTTTTCAGTTGGTCAAGAGCTGTAAATTTTTACTCCTAATGGAGTGCAGATACGTCATAAAGCAGGATATCATTGTGCTTTTGCTCTGACTGCAGTTCCAGGCAATGTAAGTTGAGGGAGCTGAAAACGTGAGCACTTTAACTTCACTTTATGCTGTGTGATACTTGTTCATAGCCGAGGATTTAGGCCTGTGTTTTCCAGTACAAGATTTTCAGAAACACGGTAGTGTTTTTTATTTATAAAATCAGGTTTTGGAAAATGTAAACATGGAATGCTGAATACATTCCTGTCCAAGAAAACCTGAAAATGAAGATTAATTAAACCTATTGAGGATACTGCCTTTTATTAAGACACATACTATGAGACTTACAATTTTTTTGATTTTTTTCTTCTCTCTTGGCAGTCATCGCCTGGAATTTTTCAGAGATTTGAACCTGAAAGCACTAATGGGAGAAGACTGGAAGCAGCCTGAGTCAGATATATGGAAGTCTCTCACTAATTACATGGATTGAGGCATAATTTTTTATAGCATTAAGGTTGGATGAAGCTGTATGGAAACAACTTCTTCATTCGGAGCAGAGTTTGTAAATATCAGATTAGTAAGTCTTTCCTTGACACCAAAAGCGTTGATCAACCTTAAAACCAGCTGAAGTATCTGGGTCAGTTGATTTTAAATGTACGAAGTATGCAACAGCTTGTGTTTCTGTTCTTCTGGTTAAGGAGTTTTTAATCTGTGCAGGGGATGAATCTGCTCCTGCCAATGAAGGAGGAAGAAATGTGCTAAAATTACAGCTCCATTTTCAGGGGAGCTCTAAGCCTGACAAGGCCAATATCTGGCTTGGAATCTTTCAGTTTCCTGTAGTTGCTGCATTGCTGCTGTATTTTCACTGCTATGTGTTTGTTTCTTGGATATTGAATGAGATTCCTACGTGTCTGTATTTTTGAATTGCGATAAGGAGAAAGAATGCCTCCTTCAGGAACAGAAAAGAATAAAACTATCATGGCATTCTGTGGCCCAGTACTTGCATTGCAAGATGATGTGAGGGTATAACACTAGCCTTTTCTGTACCTTCCTATACCTCAAGTTTTCCCTTGCACAGTGCTGAAGGTGGGACTTAATCTGTGTTACTTTATTAGCAGACCTCTCTGCTTCAAATTCAGTGTGGAATTTCTAGTGATATTTAGCTACAGAGGGTAGAAATACAAAAGGTTTTATGTATTCCAGGAAAAGTTTCTGGGAGAAATAGTGTTTAGTAAAATCTTTTGATATAGTTATGTGCCTGCAAAAGCTTGTTTGTTCCAAGACCTTGTCATATCACCTTAAGGATTCAGTTCAGATGTATGAGAATTTTGTTTGCATGCCACCTAATATTGGAAGTACTGTAGTTGTGTGTGCCTACATTTTCTACATATGGGCTTGAATATTTTTAACAGTACTGAATACAATTAGATGGTAACATCTGATCTGTAGACTTTCACAGAATTTACAAAGGAGATGTTCCTTTTTTGTCTAGCATAGTAAGTGCTGCTGGATTGTGGCTACTGACTTGATCCTATATAAATGAATGTAGCAAATGGGAAGCTTACCCACTAACCAGATCCTACTTCTGAATAGTAGGTGACTTTAAAATCAAACTTCTTTGCTTTAGTTTAGAATGAGGATTCAGAACAAGACATGGTCCTCAGTCCTTTACTAGGAAGAGGACTTCCTGTATCCTGTTGAAGTGTCATCATCACAGAGTGAAATCCGATCATCATCTTTAGTTTTGTGAGAAGGATTGTTTTAGGAGTCTGAGAGAATATGGCTCAGCCTTAATTGAGGTGATATTGGGCAGAAAGGCTTAGGTCATAGTGACACTGTTGAGTTTAGGCCTGACTACTTGGTACAGACAGTGTATGCCTTACTAACTACTATGCCCTTAAAGAGGAGCTAGCAGACTGATAAAAGGAGAACATCCTGCCCAGAAGGCGCTGAAAGCTGGATGGTTACTGAAGCAGCATAAAGTTAACAGAAATCTAGGGAGACTAGGAAAAACGTAAAGGTGGCAGGGGGAGATCGAGACCACTGACTCAGAACTAGAAAGACTGCACTCCCCCCAGCTTGTGAGCAGGTGTGGTTGAATAAAGAAGGAATATACCTTTAAGAACAGCGTATAATGCGATGAACCAGTCGGAATGTAATGAGTAATTTCTTTGTTTTTGTAAGAGTATATAGTCCTTGTGGCTCTGCTAAGTGGTGTGCTAGCTTTGTGGAATTATCACCTAGCACCTATAGCTGTGCAAATATGCAATAAAGACAGTATCTCTGCTCTGTGTGTATATTGGTTTATATTACCCACCGGGGGTGGGGTGG
>Ga0181612_104143_pt1 | contig 10094 bp, 15 predicted proteins | sample HoacroProtozoa21_FD_119630 | JGI IMG/M metagenome (GOLD analysis project Ga0181612, IMG submission 119630) | Hoatzin crop microbial communities from Cojedes, Venezuel. Combined Assembly of Gp0051906, Gp0051904, Gp0051908
ATGGGAGACCATCGGTGCTGGGGGAAGGGATTGGGGTGAAAGAAGTGGGTGTGAAGAACAAGCAGCAGGAGGTAGAGGGGGCATTAAGGGCTCCAAAGCACCCCACTGTCTGGTCACTGGCGAAACCCCAGCCCATGCGCTTGGGCTCCCCTGGGGACCTGGGGGAGGGATGGGTGCTGGCACTCAGGGGAAGAACCTCCCTGCTCCTCAGCGTCCCAGCTGAGTCTGTGTCTCCAGCTCTCCGAGTCTGCCCTCAGAGAGCATCTCTGTCCCGCTGCGCAATGGGAGCCACCAGCTCCAAGCACTCCGGCTCCGCTGAAGTGCAAAGGACGACTGCTCTCCCTCGGTTAAAACTGGGTAAATGGTGAATGAGATCATTTCTCGGGGCATTTTCTTCCTCTGCCTTTCTGTCACTCGGCCTCTCGCATCCCTTTTGCAGCTGCACTGGTTTAAGCACAGCATCTGCTCTGCGCCGCATGCCCGGCCCTGGCTTGCAGCAGCTTGAGGTGTCCTGGAGCTGCACCAAGAGCATCTGGAAGCAATTCGCCTTTGCAGAAGTTCTTGGAAGCCAGCTTAGCTGGTCTGAGGGCATGGCCCAGGGCTGTCCAGGCCTCAGCAGGAGCACTGGGGGCTTTGTGGCTATCCATGGGATGGTGAGGAAGGTGGTTAGATCCGGTGTGTGCGTTGTAGCACTCAACTTTTCTCACTCAGTGTAATGGTTTCTGAAGCTGTGGAGTCTCCTCTCCACATCTCGGGGGTTTCCTGGGATCAGGTTCCCCCTCTGAGAGGCATTTCAGGGCATCTCACCCCATCTGTGCTTGGTGTCAGTGTTTGTCAGGCTGTAGCATGTGGGTGCTGCTGAGCTCCTAACAGAGAGGAATCCTGGATCCATCCTGTGCTGAAATACAGATGCAGGAGATGATGGAGCATCTCCAGGACTGAATGTGCAACAGGACTTTCAGAAGACCTTGGCTGAGCAGGAGTTTTACTGTAAGCCACGCTGTTTCCCCTGTCCTCAGCTCCTCTGTCCCATCTCCCAGCCAGCATTTGGGGAGATTTTTTTCCAACAAGCAGACGAACATTCACAGCAGCTCCAGCCAGCATTTGATGGAGGTGTGAGAAACGACCTCAGTGCCAAAGCTCAAACGTGTAGCAAGCACCCGGGGAGGAACGGGCTGCGCCAGCTCACGCAATTTATTTTGTTGTGAATGCACCGAGGGTGTCGGTGGTGGTTATCGCATCTCAATGGAACAGTGGTGACCTGATTGCTGACAGCCTTTACCCTGGTGTCGTTAAGCACCAGGAAAAAGTCTCTTAAAGCTTTCTGGAGAGATTTGGACCAAAATTGAAGCTCTGAGGGTCCTCAGGCTCTGAGATGTGTTTGCTCCTGTGTCTGTGCTCCTCCACCTGCCTTGTGGGACAGTTTGGAGGAGCCTGGGTGGGAAATCCAGGCTGGACCCTGGTGGTTAAATCTCACTGGTGAAACCCTGGGGCTGCTCACCCAGGATGGTGCAGACATGGGTTAAAATTCTGCCCTGGGGCAGAGGGGCTGGGGGAGGTCTCCAGGAGGTGGGACCTCAGCAGGGATCCTTTCTGTCCCTGGGATCCCCATTTTCTGGTTTACTACATGCTCTTCTCTTATTTTCTGAGGGATTCCGGTGAGTCAGCGCTTTGCCAGGGTTGGAGGTGTCTGAGCAGCCAGGGAAGTGCCAAAAAAGAACTAAAGGTGGGTTGCAGGTGAGGAAATTTGGGAGGGAAGACAGGGATGAAGAGCCATGGAGCAGGAGCAAGGAGTATTTCTCCCTTTTCTGCTGGAAGCCAGTAGGCAGTGCTGCTGCTTCCTGCTCAACCCACCCAAAGGAGCCAGACACAATCCCTGGGACCACCTAAGACATGCCCACACCGTTGGGACGAGGTGGAGTCTGCTGCAGGGGACGACGGGGCGGGCGGGATGGAGCTTAGTGCCGGGAGTTAATTGCCCGTGTAAAGGATGGATGGTAAGGGCAAGGGGCAGAGCCTGAAGGGCAAATCACACCTGCAGGGAAGATGAATGAGCCTGTGGCCCAGGATGAATGATGGTGGCATTTCAAGGGCATCAGCAGGAAGAGGACGGGGCAGGAGACCGTGGTGGAGGTGAAAGGGTTAAACTAATGAGCTGCTTTCTCAGCAGGAGCAAAGACTTGGGTTTTCCACTCGTTTGTATTTCTCTCCCTGGCAGTGTTTAGGTGTGATAAACCCACATGTGTGTACACACACACACACACACACACACACACACACACACACACGTGTTGCCTTTCCCCTGAGGGCTGGTTTGGAAAATAACCTCTTCCATCTGCGGGGTCTGTGCATGGCTCATGGCCAGGAGGCACCAGGGCTTTATTAGCTCCAGGGTTGGGTGATTTTCCACAGGTGTCAGATGGGAAAACTGAGATGTAAAGCAGTGAAATGGCTTGGCCCAAGGTGGAAAGTAAATTGGGTTTGGGGCTATGGATGGACCCGCTGTTTTCTTGCAGCAAGCGGAGTGTAGCGGGGATGTGCCTTCTCTTTTGAACAGGGACTAAAGATTGGCCCAAAGCATCAGGACCGTGACCAGATCTTGTCCTGACCATGTAGGTTTAATCTATTTAAGACTACAGAGGAGCTAAAAACCCTGTTGGGTGCCTGGGCAGGGCTGCAGAGGGGAATATTTCACCCTGGTGGCTCTCGGCCGGTGATCAGCAGCACCCTGAAGCAGGAAGGGAGATGGACCCTGCCGTGCTCTGCCCTGGGCGAACTCCCTGGCTGCTGTTCTTGCTCAGCTGTGTCTGCTCTTTTTTGGACTGTTTTTGTCTTCAGCCAGCCAGGTACCCCATCTCCCAGACAGGAGAGATGAAAATGAGCTCTTGTCCTCTGTGGAGGAGAAGATCAGGGAGAGACACAGAGGAAAAGTGAAGGAAATTAAGCAGAAATAGCTTCAGGGGTCATTTAAAAATATCCCCACGACTCCCTTAAATATATATTTAGCAAGAATTCATAGTCCATGGCTGAGGGAGCTCCAGGCACCAAATGTACAGAGTGGTTTTTGATAAAGACCCATGGGATCTAGCACAGCTTAGAGGGGAAGGAGGGTTCGTGGGATGGAGATAGGGGAGATCCCAGGGCAGGAGGCTGCAGGCTTGCTCTCAGCCGCCCTCACACGCCCACGAACGGCCCCCACGCTGCATAAAGCCACTTGTTGAACATTTTGGGTGTCTAAAACAAGGTCCTTTTCCATCAAGGTCTACTGGCAGGCCAAATCTAAGACTCCTGCTGATGGGGTAGGGCTGGCAACGCAACCCTCGGGACCCTGTGGGCTCTCACCAGCCGGTGTGTGGCAGGTTTGCATGCCACCATTCCGTCAGTCATGGTTTTCCTCCTTCGAGAGTAACCTGCGCTGGTCCCTCTGCCTGAGTGACGACAGCCTGGCTTGGGTTCTTGTCTCCATGAAGGCTGGGAGCAGATGAGGTGTTGGACTGATCCCAGCCCTTCTGGAAGTGAACTGCTGGTGGACCAGCTAGAGGGATGGAAAGGCATGGCATTAAATCCATAACGCGATGCCCATGAGGAGACACGAGTGGCAAGTATGAAGCCACCACGGGGACGATGCTCGGCGGGTGTCAAGCATCAGGATGGCCAGGAACAGCACCAACTGGCCCATTGGCATTGAGATCCCAAAGTGTTTTCCAGCTCCTGGTCCTTTAGGAGTAAGAAGATCCCCTTGTTCCTAGGAGCATCCTGGGCTAAAAACCCTGTCTGGAGAGCAGCCCTCGCCCAGCTCCCAGATCTGCCTCAGGAGCTGTGTGATCATCCAGAGTCCATGAATTATTCACCATGGAGGATCCTGTTACACCGTGGAGAAGGGTCTCCTTGAACAGCAAAGCCTTGCCCAGGGCTGTCGGCTTGGAAACCCAAGAGCTCAAGGGAATTCAACTCACACGTTCCTTGCTCGGGTCCAGCGTTGCTTTGACGGCAAAGTCAGGCGGGGGCTTTGACTTTGGGGCCCTGACTGAAGGTTGGTGGGTGTCTCCTTACAGACCTGTGGGCTTTATTGATTGTCTCCTGCCTGAGTTTCCACCCTGTCCAGATTGTAACTGTTCCCTTTGAGATGACAAATGAAGCTGCCAGTCTTTGATTTATTTTAATTGCCATCTTTCCCTCCCTCTAGTGACATAAAGACATGAAGAACCTGTCCTGGAGTACCTGAGTGGGGAGGTGCTGTGGGACATCTGGTGCTTGGCGGGGGCATTGTCCATCCCCACCTGCCCAGTGCAGAAAACCCCCTCTCTGAAAACCCACAGCGTGGGGAAACTGAGGCACTGGAGCTGCTTAGGAGGAGGTGGGAATTTGTGCATGGGTGACAGGGAAGAGAAACCAGTGTCAGGCTGCCCATGCATGGCAGGGGGTTTTAGGGTGGGGACGGGGGATAACTGGGAAAAAAACCCAGAGTTTTGTGGTCAGCACGTGCGTCCTCAGAGTGGAGGGTTCAAGGCGTCTTATGGGCTCCTCACTTGCTGCACGGGGCGATGCATTTCAGCTCGGCACCTTTTCCGCTTGGGAAGGTGTTGGATGGGAGGGAAGATGTTGTGAAAACTTTGTCTTTTCTCCTCTAGGGCTGCAGGCAAAGATGCCCTGATGGGACAGGAGAGGACGTGCTGCTCAGCATGACAGTCTGCACTCCCACCGCGGCTGGAGCGTGTCACGGGGAAGAGCTGCGAGACGTGACACATGCCACCCTGGAGACTAAAGGGAGATGGGGGACTTCAGCATTTTTGTGACAGCGCTTGGCACAGCAGGAGCGAGGTACTGATCCTTAGGCTGGGGGGAAGAGAGGTGCAAGGTGCCTGGGAGCTGGCTGGCACACGGGGCCGTCTCCTTGGTCCCCCCGTGTGGGTGCTGGGCTCTCCACAGGCTCCTGCCCAGCTTCTCCCTTCCCGGCTGCTTGTGCAAATGGCTGAGAAATGTTTTTTGCCGAAGGCCGTGTCCTCGTTTTCCTCCCTGCCAGGACGCAGGGACAGGGCACAGGTCTCAGCTGCTGGGAGCTGGGCAGTGGTGCCGCAGGCTGGCTTTTCACAGCGGCCCTTAGCCCGGCCTCTCCCTCGCAAAGCAAGTGCCGCTCATCCTGCGAACACGTCACACTCGGCGGTGACGTTATAGCTCAGAGCAGGGATGAGGGGAGTCTACCCCCCCACCATTCCCCCTCTCCCCCTCTCCAAGGAGAATCCTCCTTTACCGAAAGCACCCAAGGGCCTTGGTTGAGACCAAGCCACACCTCGGGTGTTTGGGTCGTTTGGGGCCCCGCGGTTACGCGAGGTCCCCGTCCTCCGGAGCTGCCAACTGTTTGACGTCTGCCCAGCAAGACCCAGCTCGTGCGAGGCTGCTGTGGCGCTGGCTCGTCACGTCCCAGCCGTGGCCGCGTGTCACCGTGCAGTGACACGGCAGTGGCTCGAGCGCAGGCTCCAGCCTGGATTGTGGTGAGTCTCATCTCTGCTCGGCGTCAGCACAGATGGGCTGAGTCCTTCCGGCCATGCTGCTCCTCCCCGGGAGGACGGCTTCGTTTTCCTCCCTGCTCTCAGAGAGGGAAACCGAGGCACAGCGTGATGACAGACCAGACTGCTCCCTCTCAGCAAAAAGGCCTCTGAGTGAAGTAGGATGGAAAGTTGGGCTCCTCCGAGCACAGGTAGCGATTGGAAGGCAAAGGCACCAGCTTGCAGGGGGCAGATGGACCGGAGACGGACATGAGCCAAACCGCCTGAGGCCCGTGGATGTACACAGCTTCCCAGGGCGCTGCTTGGCTTCCCCAGGCTGTGTCCCCACAGGAGGAGCTGCAGGGCCCTGCCAGGAGGGACCAGGGGTGGGCACCCAGGATCGGATGCCTTCATCTCGTACGAACATCGCTGTCCTGAGTGGGGCCATCCTCAGCGTGTCCCAGGGAGAGCAGCTGGGGACGGGAAAGGGCAGGAGCCAAGAGCACGGAGGGTCCCTGGGTGCTCAAATCCTTGTAATTACAGATTCGTGTCCATGCGCCAGCCGCCCGCAGGACACTGGCCTTTGGGAAAGAATGTGGACCTGCAAAGTGATCCTGGATCCCCCATCCTGCCTTAATCCTCCCTGTACTTCGGGGGTTTATTTTTCCCTCTCCATTAATCTCTGAATATTAGGTGGAAAGCGAACAATTACTGCGCTAATGGCTCCATAAATTCCTTCATTACTTATTAAACTCCAGCACTCCCCGCGCAGCGGAAGAAAAGAGATGAAATGGAGAAGAAAAGGGAGCGGCGGGGGGTCAGGAGGGGCTGCGCCGGGGTCCAGCTCAGGGCCGGATCGGGCCCCGGCAATTCCCGGGCTGCCGCTGCCCTCTGCCGGCAACGGAACGGGGAGGGCGGCCGGGACACCGGGACACCGGGCTGGGCCCCCCGGGACACCGGGCTGGGCCCCCCGGGACACCGGGCTGGGCTCCCCGGGGCGGGCAGGAGGCGGCGGAGCACCGGGCTGCCCGCTGCGAGGATGCTCCAAGGAGGGCAATGGGTGGGATGGGGTGCAGGGATCACCCCGCTTGGGGATCCGCCGCAAAAGTCGGGCCCCAAAGCCCTCGGGGACGGTGCTGAGCAGAGCTGAAGCCTGGAGCAGGAGAGGCTGAGGAGGCTTGAGCTTGACCCCGTCCCTGCGAGGCTGCCAGACGTCACTTTCCCAGCTGCAGAAAGAAACCGGCTCTCTCCTGGCTTTCCTCGAGGTACCGGGAGCTGCCTTGAGGTTCGTTGCCAAACCTCACCGGCGTCCCGCAGGGTGGACGTTCTCCAGGTTTTGATTTTTTTTTTGTTCTGCTGGCGAAGGCGAGGTCTGGGCGGCCGCGGAGATCGTCGTCGCGAGGATTGCAGCGACCGTCGGAGGGAAGCTTTCGCCTCCTCGCCGGGTCAGAGTGCGCGACAGCTCGCTTCTGGGCTGGCAGCTCGGCTCCCGGGAGGGCTCTTGTGGCCTCGCCTAAGTGAAGCTAATGTATTTCGATGTCTCTAATGGCCAGCTGGGATGCAAGCGCATCTCCAGGAAGACAGGCAGCTCGTCTGAATGCAGAACTGCAAACAAGCAAACGCCTTCCCCAGTCGAGATGCTCGCAAGTCTCCTGCCTGTGTCGATCAGCGGGGCTCAGAGCGGGGGCTTTGGGATCCTGCCAGGGAGCTCTCTGCGCTTCCCCTCCTCCCTCGGACTGACCTGTTCCTCTGCGATCGTCTCCTGCTGGGGTTTGAACAGGAGACGCACAGTTAAACCCCTAGAGAAAAGTTTTTGCAGGACAAAAACCAAGTTTCTTTGGTTCTATAACACCCGGGATGAGCCCAGCTTTACAGAGGGACCTGGATACCCTGCTCCCACGGACACCAAATGTAATTAGATGTTTATATCTAGGCCAGGGGCTCAAGGGCCATCTGGCACCTTAATTATTCATACACATATACCTAAAGCACAGGCAGAGTGCTCTTTATCGTGCCTGGGCCCGGGGGGAGTTTCTCATGGCCTAGAAAGCGCCATCCTCTCCAGGGCTGCGTTCAGGTGCTGCCTTGCCTTTTCCTGGTGCCAAAACCCCCTCCAAAACGGACCGGTGCCGCTGAACCGGGCGCTGCAGAGACCCACGGCGATGGCGACTGACGCGAAGGTGGAAAAATCCAGGAGGAGAAGAGTCCTCCCTTGGAAGGAGCAGGCCGGGAGGACTGAAATCAGATTAAATGTCTGTCAGGAGGGCCCAGCCCTGCGGTGATCTGGCCCAGCGCTCCCCCAAGGTGTCTTTTAAGCTGTGACTCATCAGCTGAGGAATTTTAATTTCTGCGTTTCTCTCCTAACCCGAGGCAGCACGAGGAAGCGGTTAGGACCTTGGCAGACAGAAGTCTCTATCGCTGGCTGTTTAAAGTGATGCATTTCCTCTCAAGCCAGTGGAGCTGTGCCAGGTTTTACCAGATGTAACCTCAACGGTGAAGCTGAAATATGGCAAAATCGGGGTTTTCCCCACAGTTTTATCATACCTAGCCAAGGAGGGATTCCTCAGCTCCTCTGCGATGCTCTGGCAGGTGCCGGTGGGAGATGCAGGAGGGGTATCTGCACGGGATGGGGCGCATCTGACCCAGACTGAAATGATGCTTTTTTTCAGTTGTAAACTGGGATATTCTGCTGCCCAAAGCGTGCTGTGGGCTGGGCTTCCTTCCTCAATCAATCCCGTCCCAGCCTCCAGAAACCTTTCTTGCAACCCTGGCCCTGGAAGTGAGGTATTTCTGTAAAATGGTAACACCTTGTGAGAACAGCAGTTTTTCTAGGGAGAAAGAATAACGCCCGAGCTCTCTCCTTCAGTTGTGTCTCCAGAGGAAAGCGGCTCGACCCAGACGGGAGCGGCAGTTGCGATAAGCCTGTCTGACAGACTCCGTGTCTCGCTCAGCTGAGGCTCCTCGGGGCCGGTGATGCCGCCCCTCCCTTGTGTACCTTTGTATCACTTCATCTGGATGATCCACGTCCACCTAATTGTATCTCTCTTCCATACACTTTACGACAATTATATCCCCATGAGCCGCGCTCCCATATCATGGCGGGTCTGTCTCCGATACGCCTGTTCGGTTAACTCGGTGTTGTTACAGCGGAGGATCCCATTTTCAGAAGCTCAACATATATTTCAAACCCAATTTCTATCGCTCCTAGGTCTATATTTAGATATGAGCTATTTACCCACCACTGAGAACCCACCCACAATTTCAGGAGCCTCTGTGTACCGTCTCTGTCAGAAGGAGCCGATATGACAGGGAGAAATGCAGTCTAATGGACCGCTATTAAAAAAATCTGATTCAATTCTCCTTCTGTTGGATTAGGACGTTCCTGGGGAGCGATCTTGTTTCCATGGGGTGACACAGAGATGCGGGGACATTTCCCTCGGAGGCACAGCGAGGGAACATTGTGCTTTCTGCTCTCCTTATTTCAAACCACTTAGGCTGTGATTATAAAACACGGCTCAGGGGGGCCGTAGCATCGCTGGGTTAGATGAAGTTCTTCCTACTGCAGTGTGGTTGCAGGGTTTTATTTTCTCTTCTCAGGTACTGCTGATTTCTTAGGGTTTCGACAGCAGCTGAGAACGGAGGGATAATTCTCCAGCGCAGCCCTGGGGGTGTGAGCTTAGGCTGCGAGTAGGGTTTGCGGGATGATTTACAGCAGGATGATGGGCAGCAGTTCCACAGGGGACGGCAGGGTCCATCCCTGCCACCGCTTTCACACCCTTTGAACCTTGCTTTCTCCTTTCCACACCACGCACAGGAAGAGCAGGGGGGCAAAGAGGACAAGGAGCGCGGGGGCCCCCAGGGCAGCGCTCGGGCAGCGGGACCCTCGCCAAACCCACAGCCCAGAGCTGCTTCTGCTCGGCAGGGACTGGTTGTCCCTGACCCGGAGGTCACAGCGGCTCCAAGCCCTTCGCCTCGGAGGACCGAAGCCAAAGCTGTTCTTCCCCCATCCCTAACCACTGCGTGAGCTCCAGCTCCTGATGAGAACGCTGGTGAAAGCAAAAATGTATCAGTACAAATGATGTTTCCTGTGGCGGCACGCTGCCGGCCCAGAGACCTACGGGGCTCCCTCAGTGTATTTCCTGGTGCGGATAGACACACAACTTTTATAGCCCGGCCGTTCGCGCCTCCCTGCGGGCTGAGGAGACGGGCGCAAGCCGCATGCCCCCTCGGCGCCGCAGCCCGGCGCGCTCTGAACCCTCAGCAGCGGCCGCACGACGAACTCTGCCGGGGAACCGCCCTCTCCACCGCTGCGACCAATCAGAGTCAGAGCAAACGTGACTGATCTCCGTTTTAGCCTATCCGCAGGCTAGCTGGCTGCACCCAATCAGATGCCTGGGGAGACTTTTCTCACCCAATGATAAACGAAGAGGGGATTGTGGGCAGCAGCCCGCGCTTCTTCGGGAGCGGCGTAGACGTCAGCCAATCAGAGCAGCGCAGGAAAGGTTACCAGTGACCAATGAAAAAAGGGGGCGGGGAAAGAGCAGCTCGCGAGAATTAGAGGGGGACGATGGGAACGCGCGTCTAAGCGAGCGGGACATGGAGTCGGGG
>Ga0181612_133261_pt1 | contig 10094 bp, 5 predicted proteins | sample HoacroProtozoa21_FD_119630 | JGI IMG/M metagenome (GOLD analysis project Ga0181612, IMG submission 119630) | Hoatzin crop microbial communities from Cojedes, Venezuel. Combined Assembly of Gp0051906, Gp0051904, Gp0051908
CGGGCGCGCCCAACCTCGGCCCTGGTTGTGAGAATCTTCAGGCTTTATAGAAATGGTCACGAGTCCTGTACATACTCATCAACAAACTTACAGTGTATCTTTATGGGAATAGTCTTGCTGTGGGAAACTGGCATTATGGGATATTTGAATATCTACATTACATAGTTTCAAACTGGTATTTACACCTTGAGGTGAATGGCAGCTCAGCTGCGTAAGGCTGCTGGGCTGTTGAGGGAGTGAGACCAAAAAACCACAGCTCCTTGCGATGCACTTTAAAGTGAGAAGTTAAAGCATACGGAGGTTTTCCCCGCCGTGACCTGCACAGATCTGTAGGAACACTCCATCTCAGATTGTTTTTTCTTAGTGAGACTGCATTTCTTTGGAGTGGCAGTTTCTCCTCACAAGTGCTGGATACCATTGTTGTGAGTTACGGTTCAGACAGCGGCAGGTGGAAAGCCAGCCCCGCGCCGTGAGCCAGGCAGCTCGCCCTCCCTGCCGAAACACGAGGTGAACGTCTGCCCAGGCAGCTGGCCATGTACCCCGATGCCCAGGCACAGGCCTGCTGGCGCTTACGGCCGTGGTTTCTGCCCAGGTGTGCCGCAAAACATTCACAGTGAAAACTGGATTAATACGCTCATGCAGAATTGTCATCGTGATGTCACGCCAGACTATGGCACGGGTCATGGCTGCTTTTCACCAACTTTGACAGGCGCAGCTCTTTTCAAGTAAGACTGCTTGTGTTAAAGTGAGTTATTTTTGTGAGTGCTACTGCTGGGCAGCTGACTCCTGGCTGAACACAGGTGTCTGCCCGTCTTTGGAAACGGCTGCAGGTTTCTAACCTGCTCCCTGTTGCTAGCAAATATAAAGTATCTGCAGTTGTCTTATTACCTGAGCAGAGGACAAAAGGGACTCATATTTTTAACACGAAGCTGATTTATTATTAAATATGGACGGTATAAAGGAGGAAAATGGCAAGCAATGACGGAGCGACTGTAAGAGGAACCTCACGAACTGTATTTGCTTCAGTCGTACTGTTGTGGAAGTGAAACAAAGACAGCGCAGCAACACAGAGGCACAAAGGCAGCCATGGCCCAGAAAAGCAGATTTCCTCTAGGCAGCCATTTACGGTACTTGGCAAGAGCGCTGCCCGCAGTGCCCACACTGGGGCGTGGAATCGTCACCTCTTTGACACGTACCCGAGCCTGGAGTTAGACCCGTCCGGAGAAAATGCATGAACATCCCTATTTTTTCCCTTGCCCACGCCAGTCAGTGTAGCTGGATCAGCACTACCTTCGGAAGAGCGGAGGGGACGGTGGCTCCCCCAGCAGCGCGGACAGCTGGCTCTCGTCCATCACACCACGATCCCCACTTCAATTCATCACTGACAGGTTCTCTCAGCCTTCCAGGCTCGGGCAGCTGTCCTGCTCGGAGGCATCGCTCGCCTGCTGCGTGTGCCGGTGGGCAACCCTGCTCCTCACCTGCTGCAGCGAAGGGAATGACACCCTCCGCTCTGGTTTCTGAACAGGCCTGTAAGGGTAGAGCCAGACCTGTGCACCTGCCATGTACGGAACTCAGAAAAAGTAAAAATCCCCATTTTATTTCAAAACCATCTAGGAGGAGGAGACATTCTATGTTAGATAAAGGGAATGGACAGCAAAGGAGACTTGTGTTTTTTTCAATATGGTTGTTAAATGCTTAAAATAAGAGATTCTGCAGTTAGAGAACTCTATTTTTTTAAAATCAAAATCTGTATCATTCATTTATTAAATGCAATTAAAATTACTTCTAAATGAACATACCTGTGTCTGATGACAGAAGTTCTGGGCTACTTACGCGACACGCGTTGTGGTGCCCCAGCATTGGCCGCATCTTGCTTCCAGGAGTTGGAGACTGAAGTGCTAGGGAAGCTAAACCAGCCCGCGTCTTGAATCACTCTTGCCAGTAATGCCCAAGCGCTGGCAGGGAAGAATCCGATTCTGCCAGTCAGCAGCTGGCTTTGGAAGCACCGAACGTCCCACGGTGCAACACCTGGGGCTGCCTTCAGAAGGTGTGTCGGTGGAAGCCTGTCTGCTCAGTTAAACGCTCGATGACTTCTTACAGTAAAACTCTATCACACGTAACTAATTTTCTGTCATCCAGTTTCGTATTTGTAGTTTTCCCCTAGGAGCTCTTGATTCAGCTTTCCAGACAGCGAAGTGCCCACTGTACTGCTGTTGCCTCTCACCAACCGGTATGTTTTTCCCACCCCTCAACCACACCTTGGAACAAGAAAAGAAGTAATTTCCCAGTTTGACGGACCAGTAACAGTTGAGACAATCATTTTATGCAGCCAAATTTATTATCAGAACAGATTACATTTAAATGTGGAGAAGTGGTCAACAGCAGGGAAAATTGTCCTTTTTGGTGTGGATGGGGTGCGTTACGCGAGGCTGAGCTCTGCTGATAAACAGGAGTGGGTGTGTTTCCTTCTGCCTTACTTCTGTGAAAATAAACCAGACCTGCTGTTGCTGCCTGTACAGCACAAGCTTTAGCAAGGTATTAAGTAACCTGCCCGAGAGGAGCAATGGGGTTAATGGCAATGCCGTAAGGGCTGCTGAAGTCAGAAACTTCTCTTTTCCGTGGGTGATTTACTAACAGTTTTAGATCCCTAGTTAATCGATCTGTCAAATGTTTGATAAAACTGAAAGCAAAGGGATGTCGAACTCCTGGTGACACAGAGCGGGCGAAGGCCGTCAGGTACTCCCCAGCTCTTCCTCCTCTGTCCAGAGAGGGCCGGTGATCTCTGCAGGCCCAGGTGACTCCCACTCTACAGGTGCAGTGTATGAGTAAGAACTCATTTTACTGTGAATGGATTCGGGGCCCCTCCACGCAATTTTTGCTGCTCCGGTTGAGCCCCCCTGGGGTGGCCCCCGTCGCCGCCTGTCTCCCACGGCCCCGTGCTCCCCTTCAGATGAAATGGCGAGTGGCTGACCTAACGCCTCCGGCCAGCACTGCGCAGTTTGAAGGAAGGCTTCTGTCCGTTAGTTGCTGACTGGGGATATAAATCTCCTCGCTTCTGCGAGGGGGCACGCTAATGGCACGACTGACACGTGGTACTTACCTCTAACTTACTACTTGCATTGAAAAAAAATTAAGAAATTAGCTTTGCTTTACATGATTTTTCTACCGAATTCAATAAAAATGTGACTACAAATAATTACAAAGCCCGCCTTTTCTTAGGCAACCTATAGTGTAGAGGGTGGAGAATGTTACAAGAGCGTGTTCAGTAGAGACAATACATCAACATAATAATGCAGGATAATTCAGTAAAAATACAATAAATAAAATAAAAATATTTTAAGCTGTATTTAACAGGTTAATTTAAAATATGGCATCAGACATACAAGGCATAGTGAACGCGGCTGCCTGCCTACAGAACCGCTAGGCATTATAAGAAAATGCATAGATAACTGAAGGGTTGCTGTGACATCAACTAAACCAGCAGCAGCGGCTCAAGCACACACACACGTACACCCCACACGTACTTTTTTGGCCATGGTAAAAAGAGTATCTTAATATATTGGTTAACAGAAGGTCGCTGGCTTTGCAATGTTAGGCTCTGATTCGCAAACTCCTGGGCCTGTATTTCATCTTTCGGAGAATACGGAGCTCTGCGGAAGCAAAAAGGCCGCACCTAGTCAGAGCGCTAAGCCCGCTACGTCCGTATCTGCAAACCCAACGTTTTGCTGACAGACACAAAACTCTTAACAAGCGCCCTACGGCTTTTCACACCTTTCTGTCTTCTGTCTTCTCCTCAGCCCTTCCCGCCATTGCACACCTCGCCAGTGAGGGGACGTTGGTAGCCTTGCCCACACCGACATGGCAGATCCCTTACGCCGCTGTCTGCCACGTGTCGGATCGGTCTAAGGAGGGGCCGCATCTCGGGGAGAATCAGGACTGTGCAGGTGCAACTACAAAATGTAATTATGCTGTTTAAAATTCACTGTTACAGAACAGTTCCAAATCCTGGCGTTTCCAGCTGGAACTTTAAAGAGACACTATCAGAGTATTTTCTGTAATTTAAAATAAAGCTTGAATCACTAGCACGATGGCGAATAAGGAAACTTTTACCTCTTAACTCCATGAGCCTCCCTAAAGGTACCTGGTTAGCCGCCACGTTTTGACGGCAGTCATGACAGGAAGGGGTTTTTAAATTATTTTTTTTAATTTGCACTGCTCCTAGCAGACATCACTGGGGTCAATGTGTGCTGGCAGCTGCCATCGCCGTGCGTTGGGATGTGGCGTCATAGCCAGTTTAACCCACTGGCACTGCTGGTTTGCGGCCCCTCCGCTCGGTTCCTCCCGCCGCCTTGGCCGGAGCAACAGCCGGACGAGCAACGGAGCCACTGCAAGGAGGCAGCAGGACCGCGAACCTCGGGAGGGGAAACAACACCTTCAGTGCCGGGGTGTGGAATCATGGTCGTGGAGAGATGGGAGACCGGCGGCGGGTCATCTCCTCATCCTCCAGGTCCTCATCCTGGAGAGCTACGTGTGGTTACGACAGTTGCATAGCCTTCACCCGACCCTCGCTCGTACATCACGCTGAGTACAGCTTCATGATTTGTCTGCATTTTTCAATGCAGAAATTGCTTGAATCATCATTCTCTTCCCCTTGTGTTCCTAAGTTGCTTTGCCCGGGTGTTGCCACTAGTATCTTCAAACAAGGAAATAAAAAGAAAAGTTTATAACAGTCTCTTGCACAGCAAAATAAAAAAAGAGTTCTTGTAGTAACAACCTTGCCAGTGTTCTTTTAAAATTACGTTATGACCAGATTTGCAGACTTGGGAGACGGTCACAGTTTGGAGTGTGTCTATAAATGGAGGCAAAACATTTTTAACGCCAGTTAAAAATACCTTTAACGTTCCGTTTCCAAACTTTGTGCCCATCTGCAGGTCCGGGCAGCAGATGGCACAGGGGGAGACTCCAGATGCGCAGCAGCATTTGAACAGGAGCCCGAGGCACAGTCCGAAGGGGCAACACTGGGCTGACTGGGCCAGGGGCCGCAGCAGCCTGTGAGTCCCAGCACCTCAGTGGCGCCTTTGGAGCAAAACCGATGCTCCCACGTTGTACCACCTGCAGGGCTGGCCTCTTAGAAAACAACTCTCCTTATTTTCTAACAAGAGCATGAAATGTCAAAGAAATTCAACGGAATTTTGCAAACAATGAGACACGCGATGGTTCTTTTTGTGGTGTGTGAAGCGTTCAGCAACAAACTCTGAGGGGAAGGGGCAATTGTGCCACCAGGCGCTGAACTGGGCACTTCATCAAACGCTTGTAAGGAAAAGGTACGGAATATTTTAGTCTCTGGAAGAGTTGTAAGACAATAAAACTACGGACTAGTTCTTTCCTACTCCCGACTGGTTTGAGCGCTGCATGAAACAAATGCTATTTTTGATGAATTAATGACAGATTGAGGAGAATAAATTTAAGGGCCAACCGTTGCATCTGTATGTTGAAAGCTGAAAAGCTTCAGCGGATCACCCGGCGACTCCATGAACGGAAAACACTTCTGGACTTCTCAGCACTGGTTTGGTGTTAAACCTGGCTCTTCTCTAAGACCATAATGCATAACCAGCAGATGAAATAATGACACCATGATTCAAAAGCGTGTCAGGGAGACGTTAAAGTGGTTGCTAGAACAATGCTGACCAACAATTTAAAACTAACAGGTGTAGTTCGGTAAAAAATAAAACTTGGTATTTAATCTACAGTAATTCAATGGCAGCTAATACTCGGTGCCTACTCCAGTGTTGAACACAGAGCAAAGTGCTGTAGGATTTAAGATTGGTTTCTGACAAATCCAGCTCAAGACAGTGAAACTATCAACTCGGGCATCATTCACTCCAAGGACTTTAGCACGAGTTCACCGGGAGGGACGTGGCCATGTTCTTTTTTTGTGAGAGTTTAGGTAACGTTCACGTATTTACAATCAAACAGACCTTCCATTGCTCATGATGTAAGTCACTGACAGCAAAAAATTATTCATGCTTCTTTTCATATCACACGATGGTGGCAAGAACGAGAGAACATGCTTGTCTAACATTGTTTTGGTAAGGGTAAATTCTCTGACGACAAAGCATCAGCAGGTGGAAATGGAAGGCCAGACACCGTCAGTTCATTTTCCTTCAGGCAGCTACTGTTATCTTCAGTCAAGCGGGAGGAGAATTTTCTCTCTGCTGCAGCTACGGCATCTCGGTGACGGGGCGCTTCTGTTTCAAAGTGTCAATGAGGGACAACACTCCTCTTTTTACGTTAGTGGTAACTCTTCTAGTCACCGAGTCTGCAGGAGGTGGGGGCGGTCGAACTTTCTGTGAAGGGGGTCTGGCTACTAAGCACTTCTGATACCGTAACTGCAACAAAGCAAAAGCATTCTGCAATCCTCGCTGTAGCCAACGCTTTCACAGAACAATTTCAATACACTTTTAATACTTTTGCATGAAACATAGTCAAACCTCTGTTTTGGCTGCGACAAACAGCCCAGCTGACGTTAATGGGACACTGGGTCTGCCAGTCTGTGGGCAGAAACTGTTCTTTAGCACACCACGGATACAAAATCATACGAACAGCCCTTTGAAAACTGAAAAATAGGTTTTCTGGGTTCAGCTATTCTTGAACAAGGATTCACTACATTGTCACTGGGTTGTATAACACAACTCCGAGCAAAATGCTTTTCCAGCATTAGGTAACTTGTGTAGTGAAAGGAAAGATTTCTATCTCACACACATGTTGCAGAGGTTAGCAGGGAAAACGATTTAAAGGGGCATTGTGCACTAAATTGACATTTCAAACTTAAAAATGTTTGGGTTTTCATTGATTAAATATAGCAGAATCCCAATTGCAATTTTCATCTCTTCTTTTTCTGTCTTGAAATTAATAGAATTGTGAATTTGGAAAGACAATTATTTACAGATGCAGTGAAAAACCAAAGTGCTATTCCGTTAGGTGCCTCTGAAGAAGGTCGCTTACCATACAAGCAGCCTGAACAGCTTCTGACACGTTGCCTGCATTTGGTTCGCACCAAAACACGTGGCACTCAAAATGCTGGTTTCCTGTATCCATAATGAAGGCAAAGGTGTGAATGTCCTTGCCTACTCCCATGAAGGACAGGAACCGCACACGGCACTCCACCAGGATTTCCTCTTCATTCTGGTTATGAATCAAATGAGTGATCATTACTACTGGATATTCTGTGGAACTTTGAAGTGTAAGTTGATTAAAAGGAGGAGAGACAGATGCAGGATTGTCGAATTCCTTTCTACCCATCTGCATCTACCCCGCGTGCTCAGGCCTGGGCTGCATCTCCTCTCCAAGGCCGTCAGCAGAAGACCAGGGCGTCGGGCGTTAGCACTGAGCCTACTGTGCATCTCGCATACTGCTGGCTGCTCTGGCTCCAAAGGATACTGCCCTATCACTGGCATGTTAAGACCTCATCAACAGACATATGTAACAGAGCTTGTTCCAAAGTTTCATTGTACTAATCCCTATGGAAAATGCTCCACAAAAGGAGAGTGATGTGAAACACAGATTTTTATATTACTCTCAGCTTCCACACCAAGAGTAAAGTACATACAGTTTAGAATTTAGGACTGCTACCTAGTGCTTAACCTACAACATTTTAGCCTCAAAATTCCTAGAAAGGATAACACGGGATTTGTTTTAATTATCTGATGAATACTTATAATAATTTATATGTCTCAGAACATGCTTGGAATGGTAAAAAAACCTGAAGCTGATACAAGCAGTAAGAGCCTCTGCAGATTCACAGCCTTCGAAAGAAACAAAATGCAAGATAAGCAAATGAATTCTTGTACAAATGAACTCTTTCTACGAGTGTTTATGTGTTCCTGGTTTTCACCACTCATGTGAAACATGTTCGAAACAAGACAGTCTGCCTTACTCTTTCATTGATGACTGTGACAGTAGCATCAGCAACATTCATGGTAACTGGCATCCAGTCTTCTTTGCTAGAGGAAGCCATTAGACTTTCAATGGCAGTATTCAGAGTATCCATTCCTAAAACAGAAGAAAATGCGACAATGAGAAATAAATGCATAAGTAAACAATTAAAAATATTTAGTAGTACAAAAAACATATTGTTTTGGACTCATTAAAATTTGACGATGGAAGGAAGGGTTGTGAAGTTGGCTTTCTTCAACTGCAGAAACAAAAGAGGTGCCTCTGGCTTAGAAAAAACAGGATCGCATCTTGTTTAGCTGCTGCACTATTTCGGTCCTCTAGGGCCCTCCTCGTTAGCAGCAGAGCTCATATTCAGCGAAAGCAGCAGAAAGAAACTCTGCCTTCTTGGCTGCTCCCAAAATACTCCGGTCGCAAAACAGACGTTTGGATGAGATCCTGCATACTCGACGTCTTCATGCCTCACCCTCCGAAAATCGTGCATTTACACTTGGCTAGCCGAGTCCAGCCCTCAGAGTTTACGCAAGGTACTTTGGAAGTCACTTAGGAGTAAGTGTTACATACCCACGGGTTTAGCTACAGGTAGCATGCCCAGGTACTGGACGTGGAACTTCTGTACCAGTTCTGTCTTTGGTGTTGGGAAATCTACTGCATGGGAACAAAAATCATTTTCTGTTTATCAGCGTTCACAGCAGGGAAAACCGCTTTTATTTCATCAATAACATAAAACAGTTTACCCAGTAATTGTAGTCTGAATGTACTGTATTGATTGAAAAATATTTTCACTCCCTCCAAAAAGAACAATGATCAATAATTTCTAAAGGAATTAGGAATAACTGCATCACCTAATTCTTAATCTAAGCAAACAACAAGGTCATGTTATATTGCTGTCATATTAAAACCCCAAAAATATAGATGAATGTGTCTCTGAGACATACAGACCTAAGTTTCACTGCACAACTACATAAAATCTGGAATCTGTTTCTAATACCATCCCTGTTAATATGTTACACGCAGTCTACGAGTAGTCAATACTACTGTCCAAGCAGACAATTACACAAGTTGATGTATGGATTAGGAGTAAGATACTCAATATGAACTGGTGGATCTAGAAGCATGAAATATCCTGTAAAGCTAACACAGAGTATGTCTGCTATCCTGGAATACTTTCAAAATAGCAACTATTAAGCTATGACTAATAAAGACATACAAAGGCAACTTTCTTCTACCATGCAGTAGAGTGTGCAAAAGACCCTGAACTTGGATGACAATCCACTTGCACCTCTTGCCTTGGAAGCTGCTAAAACTGATGCTGAAACCTAAGAGGAGTCCTCCTACAGCTCCCCGGAATCCAAGGGATTAACTGGAATATATTCTGTTTTTAAGGAAGATTTAGCCAACTTGTGCAGCCTCAAGTCAGAATTATTTTGATGTTAACACGCCAATACGTGCATGTAGCCACAAATAAGTAAGATTGCATTTGCGAAATCTGTATTTTAAATAAAAGAGGAAATGCACAACTTGACATAACTGAGCAACTGTCAACACAACCAATAAAAATGTTTCATGTAATGCAGTAGCAAGTTGCAGTCAGATACGGTAATTCAAAGACAGGATTACACTCCTGACCTCTCCACCCAACACGCTCCATTTTGCTTAAAAGCAGCATCAGAAACGGAACATCTCTAACACAGGACCACCCCAAGGATACTGGCCGTAACACACAGTACCTTGCAGAGGAACATCAAGGGTGACGTTTGTCCTCTCCTGCAATGAGCTGCAAGCCATAGCTTTAGCATTCTTCCGTTCGGCCATAATCTGAAGAAGACAGTGATAATACAGCATTATTTTTGAAAATATAGTACCGTACCTACTACAAGTATCAACTTACTGTTATTACAACCCTAGTTTCTGAAATCATAAATAAGTCACAAGCTACATGAAGCAGGTTATTCATCACAGAATCACAGAACAGTTTGGCTTGGAAGGGACCTTAAAGATCATCTGGTTCCAACCCCCTGCCGTGGGCAGGGACATCTTCCACCAGACCAGGTTGCTCAGAGCCCCATCCACCCTGGCCTTCAACACTGCCAGGGAGGGGGCAGCCACAGCTTCTCTGGGCAACCTGTGCCAGTGCCTCA
>Ga0181612_154459_pt1 | contig 10094 bp, 7 predicted proteins | sample HoacroProtozoa21_FD_119630 | JGI IMG/M metagenome (GOLD analysis project Ga0181612, IMG submission 119630) | Hoatzin crop microbial communities from Cojedes, Venezuel. Combined Assembly of Gp0051906, Gp0051904, Gp0051908
GAATTGTCTTCATATTCTGGCTCGACGCCAATTTCTTTGAGTTTGTCTAAAAGCGCGAGATTATCTTCGTCGGCAAACCAAGCCAAAATCGACTCAGCCACAGTAATGCCAATGCCTGGCATTTCGATCAAATCTCTTTCAGTCGCATCGCGCAAGGCGCCCAAAGTCTTAAAATGCGCAGCCAAATCCAAAGCCGTCTGCGTACCAATATGTCGGATGCCGATTGCGGTAATAAAGCGCGCGAGCGGCGGGTTCTTGGTCGCCTGGATATTCTCAACCAGCTTGTGCGCCGAGACTTCACCAAAGCGTTCGAGCGTCATCGCCTGAGCAGCCGTCAAAGTATAGAGATCCGCAATTGAGCTAACCAGTCCGCTATCTACGAGCGCCTCAACATTCTTCTCGCCAAGGCCCTCAATATTCAAGGCAGGCTTACTGGCATAATATTCAATCGCACGCTTGAGCATCTGGTCGGCATTGCTACCCTTCACACGGTAAACCACCTCGCCAGCTGGACGTTCGAACTCAAGCTCAGGATACTGCTCTTTCAGCGCCTCCTCATAGCTAAATGGTTTTGAATCGCTCGGGCGGAGCTCGGTCAAAATGCGGTTGACCTGCGGGATAATATCCCCGGCCTTATATATAACAGCAGTATCACCAATACGCGCATCTAGACGAGCGATTTCGTCAGCATTGTGAAGCGAGGCGTGGCGAACAGTCGTGCCGGCTAGCTGCACAGAATCAAAAACCGCGACAGGCGTAGCGGCGCCAGTGCGACCAATCGAAATCACGATATCTTTAATAATTGTCGTGGCTTCTTCGGCGGGATATTTATAGGCGATTGCCGCACGCGGAGTCTTGCCAACAATACCGAGCGCCTGATAAACCTTGCGGTCGTTCACCTTAATTACGGCGCCGTCAGTACCAAAGGGAAAATCTCCACGTACGGTATTGAGATGCTCAATAAATTCAAAGGCGCCATGAATATCCTTGTAAACCTTCTGCTGACGCGAGGTACGGAAGCCGAGTTTGTTCAGACGCTCGTAAACTTCAGAGTTGGTCGGGAGATTCGGCGAAACCATATCGTAGCCCATGAATTTAAGCGGACGCGAAGCGGCAACTTTCGGGTCGAGCTGACGAATCGTGCCAGCCGCTAAGTTACGCGGGTTTGCAAAAACCGGCTTACCAGCAGCCTTTTGCGCTTCGTTGATTTTATCGAAGTCAGCCTTAAAAATCACAACCTCACCACGAACCTCGGTGTGCTCTTTTTGATCAATGCGCAGTGGCACGTTCTCGATCGTGCGCACGTTCATCGTCACATCCTCACCAACCTTGCCATCACCACGAGTAACTGCCTGCTTTAGGAGGCCATCTTCATAAATCAAGGCCATCGCAAGGCCATCCATCTTAATATCTACAAATAGTTCAGGGTTGATTGCGCCAAGCTTCGCAATACGATCAAGCCACTCAGCAATCTCTTCCTTTGAAAAAACATCCGCCAGCGAAATCATGCGCTCAACATGCTTGACCTTGGTAAATTTGTCCAAGGCGCGGCCAGCCACGCGCTGAGTTGGCGAATCCGGCGTAATCAGCTCAGGATATTGTTCCTCAAGCTTGGCGAGCTCATGTTTCAGACTATCCGCCGCCGCTTCAGACATCGTCGATTCGTCCAAAACGTGATAATGATAGCGATAGTCATTAATTAGGTCGCGCAACTTCTCGATGCGCTCAACTACTTCCGCAGGCGCACTAGTCTTCACTTTCAAGCATCCTTCGGTAGAACAGATAGAGGTAGCTAGTCACAAAAACAATCGAGAAGGCAGTCATAATCTGCAAGAAGAACGGCACGATTGGCCATCCGACCAGCCAGCCCATTTCTTCCTTCATCCAGAGATCGAGATAAGTAATTGGCAGCATAATTACAACCCAGAGCAAAGCCAAAACAATCATCATAAAGATAACACGAATGATGTATTTGGTGCGGCGCCCCTGAATCAGGTCGGTCGCAGCATGAATTGCCTGCATTGGATAGATACCCGGCACGGTTACGCTCGAAAGCGCAATCAGCGAAATCGGCACAAGATAGAGAGACAAGATAATTAGCAGCGAGCTCAGCAGCCAGAAGAGGAAGTTATAGAGCGGCGCGGTTAGGAACTCTGTCGCAATTGCGGTCGAATACAAAATTAGGAAGATAAAGAATGGAATGAGGTGAATAAAGAGTACGACCACCGTGACGAGTACGGAGATGATTGGCGCGAAAGCGTTATAGAGGCCGTCGCGGAAGCGCGGCTTGTTACCTGCCAGAATATGGCGCAAGAAATAAGTTGTGATTAGCCACAGCATCAAGGCAAAGATAATTAAGAAAACAGTTTGAACATCACTCAGACCAGAGTCGAGACCAGCGGTCGTAATACTCGAGAGCAAAAGCATGCCAGATTTCGCAAAGCGGCCCAGCTCGCCGTAGCCGTTTACTTCGTTACTGAGGTCAAGAGATTCCTGATAGGTCTGATAATTCTCTTCGTTCATGATGCCGACAAAGAGGATATTCGCAACTACAACAACAAGGATTAGAAGACCAAAAATTTTCCAGTTGCGGAACAGGATTTTAAGCGAGGTCATTGCATGACTTACGAGGCCAGGCGCCTTGAGTCCGCGCTTATAATCTTCGCGATAAGATCGCTTAAACGAATGATGCAGCTTAACGCGCGCACGCTTTTTGTTCCAGATTTTCTCGCGAGAATCTTTAAAGGCCTGTTTGAAGGTTTTATAGGTCTTACGCGGCTTGCGCTGTTTTTCAGTTTTCAACTTGCCGGAACTACGAGACTTTTTGCCTCGCTTTTTGTCCGCATCAGAAATATTAGAATTTACACCTCGTTTTCCCATAAGATCATTATATCATCTGACGCCGCTTTATGCATGCGGATGGACAGACAGACTAAGATATGATAGAATTATTCACATAAGGACCATTCGCCGGGTTTTGTTCCCGGGACAAGAGGGTTCTTTTTTATTTCCAACGAATAAGATGACGCCCTCTTGCAACCAATAACCCTTTTATCTTTTGATTATGCAAAGAATAGCCTTCTACTAGTTCCATTTATCCTCCTCTCTTAAAGTAGTTGCAGCCATGGAAGTAGTTCGAGCAGTATTGAAAGCTGCCAAATTTGGATTCCTTGCGAATCAACTCGCCAAGCTCGCAGCGCGGGCAGCGATTCTTGTGACTCTCGGCTAACTCGCTCGAAAGCTCAAATAAAAACGGCGAGGGCTTCTTGGCTTTTGCGATCAGATAGGTCGCTTTGCGTGCTCGCGTTAGCGCCACATAAAACAGTCTGCGTTCCTCAGCGTGAGGATATTTTTCTTGATCGCTTAACAACATATCTATCAGGGGATCGTTTTCGCGCTGGGCTGGCATCCCCATCAGGTCGTCGTTCATATTCAGCACAATCACGACATCCCGCGTGATGCCTTTTGATTTATGGATCGAGCAGAACTCAAGGTTCAGTAGCTCGCCAGATTCGAGCTGCCAGGTCACCTTGTCGTCTTTTATTTCAATCTCCGGCGCAGTCTCAAGAAACTTCAAATCATGATTAAATCTCGAAATAATCTGAAGCTTCATCTTGAGCAACTCCGCCTCGCCATAAACCTCAAGCATGTCCGCAAGCGCCTTGCGGAAGCCGTCAACTTCCGATTGCCGATTCTGTGCATCTGACTCACTCAAGATAATCTTGATTGGCGTCTCAGCTTTCAGGCCATGAACCTTCTTATGCGCCTGCGCAGGATTTTTCTGTACGAACTTACTACTCTTCTCGACGGTCGGGGCACCAAAACGATGCGTTGTTTCGATTAGGCTACGACGAACATGTCGGCCAAAATACGCCTCAAAGCATTCAATCAACTCCAAATTGCTACCAGTAAAGCGATAGATCGATTGCCAGTCGTCGCCCACTGCAAAGAGGCGGCACTGTGGATTCTTGCGCAAAACCTCCCGCACAAGACGCAGACGATTCGGCGACAGATCCTGCACTTCGTCCAGCAGAATATATTCATAGCCAGCCATACAGTTCTTTTCATTCCGCACGAGCTCAGCCGCATTATTTATCATGTCGGCAAAATCATAGAGGCGATGGGTTTCGAGATGATTCGAATACTCCGCAAAAAGCCTCTCGAAAATATCCATAAAGAGCGTCGCGCGATACTGCTCATATTTTCGGAACTTCATGATACGCTGGCGGATTTTCGAGATTTCGTGCAGACCATTTTTATAAAGCGAGAAAAAGGTTACAAGCTGACTCAAGAAACGCTCGAATTCGCTCGCATAATATTTCTGGACAATCTGCAAGATTTCGGCTTCAGGGCGGCGCTTCGGACAAATCCCGTGCTTTTGTAATTCTTGCGCAAGGCCACCAAAAGCCGTCAGCTCGCCCCACTCCCAAGATTGCAGCTCAATATGTTTTAGCTTATTGCGTTTGTATTGCTTACGGCGGAGCGAAACCTCCTTCTGGTATTCCTCACCCAGCAAAGAATTGCCATTTCGATCTAACGCAAAAATATCCAGATAAACGTTGCCTATCGTAAAATCCGCCCGTTGCTTGAGCGCAGGAATCTCCTGCCGATACCGATACGAAATCTGATTCAAGAAGAGCCAGTTCGCCACCAGCTCGTCCTCTTTATTACGGATCTGATCGCCATGAAGAGCAGTCGTCTGATGATTCTTGCGAGACACTTCAAAATTTTTCTTACGCTTCTCCGCCAGAATAGTCGAGCGCAAATAGAGGCGGTTCAGCCGAATCTTTTGCGAATAGCTCTTAAAATCCCCCGGCGCGGTCGGCGTCGAGAGATAAAAAATGAGATAATCGTTAATTTTTCGCACAAAAGCATCGTCTCGGCAGAGCTCCAGCAGCCTCGTGCGTAGAAAACCTAGAATCTGCGTCTCAGATACCAAGCGACGCCTAGCCAGATGTTCGCTCTGGTATTCTTGCAAAATACTATTGCCGAGCGCATGGAAAGTCCGAAATTCCACACCCTTCACGGCGCAGCGTTCTATTAGTTCATCCACGGTCTTCTTCGTGAAAGAAATCGCCAGAATCTTCTCTGCTGGAATCCCCAGCTCACAGTGCAAATATTCAATCTTTGCCAGCAAGCTCATCGTCTTGCCACTACCAGCCGAAGCTAGCACTAGCTGCGCGTCCTCACAGGCCACCACCGCCTCAACTTGTTGTTTATCCAACAACATTTCTCCCAGCCTCAAACCCCGCTTTTTGGCCTGGTTTACAAATATCCAATTTTGCAATTTTCTAAAAATATTCCATAACACCGAAGGAAAACGCCTAAGAATCTGAGATTTTGGAATATATCGCCATTTTTTACGCTCAAAATTTTTCATGCAAATATTATGCAGAACAGAGACAAAAGGTAAAGCATTAGTCCGTTACCTTTGACAATTTAGCCATTTCGTGATATAATAGAAACACTGTTTGCGGCGAACCGTAGTAACCGCACGAACTTTAAGGAGGATCTCTATATGAGTACAACACCCAGACGCCGCCAGGCACGCGGCTATTCCGACAGCACCCACTCATCCACCCGCACACGCAGACGCAAGCCTTCAAAGGCAAGCAAGCTGCTCATCGCCCTGTTCTTTTGCCTGATAGTTCCGGCAATTCTCGGCCTGATTGCTCTGGCTAAGAGCACCTTCGCCGAGTCGCCCGAGAATACCACCGCAAAGTTCATATCAGCACACGCAGACCAGTATCTGCATGTCGTTACAGAGAAGTACGGAATGTACAAGGAGCTCAGCGATTACAGTGACACAATGACCGATCAGATCCCAACCGGCAGCCTGTCCGACGACCAGGTTTTCGACATTCTCGGCCTCGATGCTAAAAATAGCAAAATCAAGGACGGCAAGCTCAAAACCACCCTGACGTCCGGCCAGACCATGAGCATTTCCGACAAGAGCGTGCTCGTTGGCAATACCTGTTACTTCAAGGTTTACGACGATGGCCGCATCCGCAAGGTGTTCGATGGCTATAACTCGCAGACCGAGAGCAACCTTAGTATTGCCGGCGAGAAGCGCACGATGGAAGAGCTCGCGACGATTGCCATGATCGCCGATTCCGTCGAAGAGATTGGAGCGGACTACAATATCAGCAATATCTATGGCTCGACTAGTGGCACCTGGTGGTATGCCTTTAGCATCTACCTTATTGGTATGCTGATCGTGCTTGTTTGCGTCAAGCTCTGGAAGGCAAACTGACTGACCTCCGCAACCACACAATCCCACACAATCTCCCGCTATCGCAGTGGGGGATTTTTCTTGCTTACGTTTTTCTTGACAAAATATAATTATTATGCTATGTTGAAGTTATGATACACAAAAGTTTCAAGTTTAATACCCTAGCCGCAGAAGCCGTACGTAATTACGGTCTCCCTGCCATGGGCTGGGCAAACAAACTTGAAACTGTCTAAAATCTTGCAATTCTAGATAAGTTTCAAAAGTACTTATCTAGAAAGAAAACACGAAAATATTAAATAAAGATTGGCGCTTTTGAGGCTTATCTAGCCGTACAACATCAATGACGGCTAGAACATTTATTTCATTAACCTTTCGGACTAAAATTGAAGGAGGAATTTTTATGTCCAAACACGCAAAAACCGGGCTGAGCCCCAAAACCAACCGCATCTTCGTGATGCTCGAATCAATGCTGACGTCTGGCATTATTAGCGTCCCGTTCATGACTATTCTCTACGAGATGGAGATCGGTCTCACGCATGAGCAGATTGCGATTACGCAGGCCGCTTTTACGGCCGTAGCAATGCTGCTTAACGTGCCGCTCGGTTGGGTGGCGGACCGCTTCAGCCGCAAGGCCGCAAACATCGTCGGCGACCTGCTCTGCCTAATTGCGCTCGTACTCTATTCTGCTGCACAGTCTATGTTCGACTGCATTCTCTGCGAGACTATCTTCGGCATTGGTATCGCCTTCTCTCAGGGCGTGGATTCGAGCCTACTCAAACACTTCGCAGACAAGGAGGATTCGAGCCGCAATCACAAGCTCTTCAAGGATAGCTACGGACGTATGTCTTCACTCTGCCAGTTGGCCTGTTTCGGATATTACCTGATCGGCTTCGCAATTGGCAACATGAACGTGCGTGAGATTATCCTGATTTCCGCTATCCCGTCTGTCTTTGCTATTATTGCAAGCCTGTTCATCCAGGACGACAGCGAGAAGCTTGAGAAGTCCAAGGAGTCGCCGTTTAGGACCATGGGCAAGATTGCGAAGTCTAGCCTCAAGAACCCAGAGCTCAACGTCCGCATTGCTGCTTTTATTATTGCAAGAGAGATGACGCACGGAATTATCTGGTGTTTTACTCCTCTGATGCAGTATGTTGGCATAGATGGTAGATGGATTGTTCTGGGCTGGGCAGCGAACACTCTGATGGCTTACGTCGGCACAAAAATTGCTCGCAAGCTCCACACGAAACTGCCAGAATGGCTTTGCTTCGCTTTGCCGGTTGCGGTGGTTTCGCTGGCGGCTCTCGCAATGAGCTTCAGGCTGACCGCAGCCACGCTTGCACTCTATGTCTTCTTTGGTCTGGCACAGGGTTGGACTACCGTGACAATGATGCCGAATATTAAGACACATGTCAGCAGCAAGAAGCAAGTGACGGTCGAGTCTTTCGCCAAGGTCTGCTCGCAGCTATACTACATTGTTGCGGTATGGGTTGTTGGTTGGGCAGCAGACATCCGACTGGAATATGCAGCACTCGCAACAGTTCTGCTGTTTGCGCCGCTCGCAATCCCAATTACACTGCGTCTCAAGCATCAAGAGGAGTCCGAGAAAGCGATGGAGAATTCCGAGATTAGTGCGTAAATTTCGGATCTCTGTTCGGTACGGGCCCCGTCGTTTGACGGGGCTTTTCTTACGCTGCTCTCTTGCGATAGATGGCGATTCAATGCTAAAATATCTTTATGGTGCGTTGGCGGAGCAGTTACGCAGAGGTCTGCAAAACCTCGTAGACCAGTGCAACTCTGGTACGCACCTCCATTTTTTAGAATAGAGTTTGCCCAAGTGGCGGAATTGGTATACGCGGCGGACTTAAAATCCGCTTCCTTTACCGGATTATGAGTTCGAGTCTCATCTTGGGCACCAACCAATAAAAAATGAACCCGTGAGGTTCTTTTTTATTGATTGTCCTTATTGCGCCTATCCTTGTTTGTTTCGTTCAATATGTTAATATCCGTCTCTTTTTCCGGCTTCATCAATTCTCGTACACTACGATACCTTAAAAGCCGCCATCACTAGCATCACTCCCGAATGACAAAGCGCGCCTAAATATTGGCGCGCTTTTTCAGACCATCAAGCAATGTTTATATTAAATTGACGCCCGGCCATCTCCCTGGATTGTTGTTTTAGCTATTCCTCTACTAATTTATGAATATCGTATTCCGCCATCCCTTCATATTCGTAAGACGACTGAATACCTTTCATAAACACTTCACGACTCCCAATATCCGAAGTTAGAGCGCTCTCAAGTAGAGTTCTAATCTCTAAATCATTTATTGGCGAGCGTTCCATAGCCGAAAGATACTGCTCTTTCTCAATTATCGACCAGTCAACACATTGGCCAAGGCGCTTCTTCAGAATCTGATCAAGCCAAATGCGTGTTGCGCGGCCGTTACCTTCGCGAAACGGATGAGCCACATTCATTTCGACATATTTCTTTATTATCTCTTCGAAAGTATTCTCCGGCAACGCATCGATAGTCTTGAGGGTGTCCCCCAGATACATCGCCGGCGCGAAGCGAAAGTTTCCCTTTATCAAATCTACATTACGAATTTGCCCAGCAAAATCAAAGACATCTTGAAAAATATATTGATGAATCTGCTTTAAACCATTAGTCGTACCGACTTCGAACTCAGAAATCTTGCCACTATCATATAGCTCGATTGCGCGTTTTTTACTAAGCAATTCTTCATCTTTCATTACCTTAATTATACCATAAACACCTTAATATCGCAATTCGCTGAGCCAGGCCAAGAGGCCGCCGCATAATCCAACTACGAAAGCGCGCCAGCAATGACGCGCTTTTTCAGGCCATCGCACAATGCTTATGTCAAATTGACGCCTAGTCATCTCCTTGCTAAGTTTTTAGCATGATTACTGCGTATATCGACGAATCTGGAGATTTGGGCAGAGGCGGAAGCTTCTTTGTTTTGGCCGCAGTAGTCTTTCGCGACGAGCAAGGTGAAAAGCGCGTGAAGCGCATCATTAAGAAAGAGCAATTATTAACCGCCCAAGGCGAGCGTCGCGAATCAAAGCAAGAAGAACTCAAATCTTGCCACCTGAAATTCGAGCAGCGACAGCGTATCCTTAATAAAATCACCGCCAAACCAGACACTCTCTTTTATTATCTCGTCATCTTTAAGCAGGCTGCAAAAATTCTAAACAAGCGAGTCCATAAAAACCTCGCCTACAATTATTTTTCAAAACTACTGACCGACATGATATTTTCGGACTTCTACGATCATTTCCGCATTATTTTTGACCAGCGCACAACCTGCGTAAAATCCATGAATTCTCTGCCGGATTATATTACTATTGGCGCCTACACGAATCACGCTTGCCTAGACAAGCATATCGAAGTTTTGCAGCGCGATTCTAAAACTCTATATAATCTTCAAGCAGCCGATATTATTGCCGGAACAGTATACCACGCCTATCGCGAGCACAAACCACACTTCTTAAATCTAATCAAAGACCATGTTGCAAAATTCAGCGAATTTCCAGATTTTGGCTTCAAGGGCGGCTTCCTACCGCATCCTGCATGCTAGGTGCGTTGACGCGATACTAATCGGAAGATATAATCGAATCAGACGTAAGCCACATGGTGAGCTCTAGCAGTAAGTGTCGTTTCCGGCACCGATCCATGTGCGGTTAATGGCACTCTTCGGGGTGTCTTTTTATTGCACAAAAATACGCCCCGTTTGGAGCGCATTTTCGGATATAGTAACGGCATTACGTCATTCAATCGCATTTATAGCAACGTTCCCTTCTACCGCTTTTCCAAGACATATACAGTCAAGCTCGAGACTAAGA
>Ga0181612_176645_pt1 | contig 10094 bp, 7 predicted proteins | sample HoacroProtozoa21_FD_119630 | JGI IMG/M metagenome (GOLD analysis project Ga0181612, IMG submission 119630) | Hoatzin crop microbial communities from Cojedes, Venezuel. Combined Assembly of Gp0051906, Gp0051904, Gp0051908
ACTGACGACTCAGATCCTGCATGTCAACACTTTTATTTTTTTTTTTTTCAGCTGTGGACAGGAAAATGTATAAACTGGTAATCCATTATATACAGCCATTTCCTTTGGGTATTTCTCAACAATGGAAAAACAGAACTTACTGAAGTTTAAAAATAACTTTCTGTCCACCAACATTTCAGTGTACTTCTAAAATATGCTTCTTGAAGCCTTAGAATCACTAAGTAAACAAATGACCACTACATACAATTTGTCATAAAAAATAACAAACATTAAGTTATATGTTTCCTATTAACATCACGTTCTTATAATTATACTGTGCATGGCATTCTCAAGCATTAGTGGAGCTTGACACAAATGTGATTTCTCCCAACTCTTTTGCATTTTCTCCGTTTTCCATGAACAGCTTCTTATTTCCTGAAACGTACAATATGCAGTAATTTCTGCCTTGATTAAATAATCCGATCTTCATTTTCTTCTCCCATTATAAACACTGCTTGTTCCCATACAATGTCAACATCATTTATATGATAGAAAAATATTTACAGTCAGATAATTAAAGCAAATAAACACAACTAATAAAGAGAGCTACCCATCAAGAAGATGTTCATCCTCAAAGTACTTATTGCTTCCACAACACCTCAAATCAGATTTGATTCTTAAGGACAGCACAGATCCACCAGTCTCTAGGTAATTATCATGTTCCTGGTCCCAAGCTATTCCAGATTTTAACACAGAACATTTCCAGGGGTTTAGCATGGCCCAAGTACATATTTTTTTATGGTGTCACTCCTAGAAACGATGGCACTATTTCGGCTAAAGATTTCACACACAACCACACACACACACACACAGACAATACCCCTGAGGCAGACCCCTGAGTGACAAATTAAAGTCAGTGCTTGAAGTCTGATCAAATAACAATAAAATTATAAAAAAAAAAAACAACAGAGCTTGCTAGCGTACTGTCAGGAAACATTTACAGCAAGTGACTCTACAAGCCCCACCACAAAATAAATTCCTACAAAATTACGTCTGTTTTGGCCTCAGTTAATTTAGTGCAATTTCAGTTGAACCTTACTGGTCTCAGCTTTGTAAGCTCTATCAGGCACTCACACGGGGACGGAAACTAGGCTGGCATGGATGAGCTGCACAGGAGAAATTCCGGGAAAACACTGGCTGCCGACTCATCAACGCATCCGTTGTCTCAGTGTGCTTCCCACGTGCATATTGCAAGAGCAAAACTCTCCTAGATCAGAGACAACCCTAAGCCAAGCAGTATGTGCTATACAGAAAGATTATATGAAGGAAAGCAAGGATGTCACCCTTCCATTGTTTCAATTTTAAAAGATTAGAAGGAGTAAAAAGCATAAAAGGACAAAAAGCATCACCCACATGACAGTTCTCTAATGGAGCAGAAGCTTATGGTACTGCAAAAATACAGAAAATACAGTTTAATAAATAAAGCTCACTCATTAACTCATTTCCTAAAGGCAGTATTTTCTGAATATCTCCCTTTTCCCCTTTTTACCAACACCACATTATATAACTACTTTATTACTACTTTTATTTAAGACTTAGAAAGTGAAGTTCTGGACATCAATACAGGCACCATTAGCTAATTTAATAGTTAATTTAATAGCTAATTTAAACTGTTCCAAGAATAGCCATTCCATTTCAACTGTTTTGCAAATTCACTGTTTGGTTATTGTCTGCATTTGAAGAATTAGTTTTTAAAACTATTTTTCACTTTCACAATATTCGTACGGGAAAGATCATATAACATCCCTTAGTTTAAAAATCTGGATCTTAAATTATTTTTTTTTTTAATCAGAAAATTCATGAAGATATCCAAGTCATCGAGATTACTGAATAGCTCTAAAGTCTCTGCAATAAGCAGAATGGTTCAAAATACCAGAAGGAAAAAATGTAGTCATTTAAAAACAGACACCACAAGTAGCACTACTATTAAAAATAATAGTTCTGTTGCCTACACAAGACTTCTAAGGTAGTTAAAGAAGATCACAAACTACTATAAATCTCAGAGTTTTGTATATTAGGATGTTACATTGCCATTCTCAAAAATGCTCTGTTAATATTAAAAAGAGGGAAATAAATAGACTGGGATTTTTGTTAACAAAGAACCAGCAAGTCTTACATTACTTACACAACTGGATAGCTGCGATGTTTATAGAAAGCCAGACATTTAAACTTCCACTGAAAGTTCTTAAATCTTTGCTGCTGACAGTTCAGAAGACAAGAAAAGACTTGTGCCAGAACCCACTGTTTTAAGAAAGCAAGACATTCAACCAGTCCAATTTTTGCTAAAACACTGCCTGTGTAGAAATATTTACGATTATACAACAGAAAACATGCAAAAAAAGGTGGGGGTGATTATAGAAACACCCAGAAAATTAAATCAGAAATGATCTTCTCAGCCAGATAGCATTAGCTTATGTTTCTGATTTCATACTCCTTAAGGAAACATTCCTTTTTGCAAAGGAAAAACAGCACTGGGTTTAAGGATATACCTCAAACACAGAGAAATAAAAAAACTCAGTTATCCAAGGTTCCACTAAATTGCAAAAAGTTCAATAATTTGTACTCTCCCAAGGACTTCATCTTTTTTTATCTTTAAATGTAAATGTTGCTGCACAGATTAAAATTACCTTTAAGCCTCTATTGCTTATCTGCAGAGACAGCTCCTGTTTCCCAGGAGTAGCTTCTCTTACTTAAAAACTAAGCAGCAGCTTCGTTACAATTCCAGCGTGACTTTGCCGGCCGCCTCATCCGAGGTCCGGAGTGCTTCCAACCCATAGCCTGCGCACTTGGCCAGGCTCGCTCCCTAAGCCCACCCAAGGCAGCAAGGGCAGCTGCTGGCGGGAGGAAGGCTCCGAGCATCGATCCGTGGGCATGAGGCCACAGCCGCACCTTCGCACTGCGGCTCGGAGCTGTCTGTAAGCCCCGCGGCGCTCGGGCAGCCGCACAGCTGGCACAGAGGAGCTGGCCCACAGCACGCCCAGCTCCATCTCCCCACACGTCGCCCCTGGGCCATCTCCCTCACCCCACAGCCTATTCCTCCCTTCCTCCTCCCTCCCCTGACCTACGCCTGCTGCAGGTTTTCTGAGGGTTATCTGAACATAGGGATCATCCAGAGACTTTTTCCCCAAACAAGCAGTATTTTTAAACTGCAAATTATCTGCAGTGCAGCTTAATACGCATGGAGACTGACATGCTGTTGTTTAGAATCCCTTTTTCAATAAGATGCATTAGCAAATAAAAGTATATTCCTATAAGGAAGTGAAGATGGTTGTCATTTTAGCCATAAAATCAGTATATTGTATCAAAACCAGTTTCATTTAAACCTTACTAAACCTCTTCTTTGCGTACTAAGAACTCGACCAAACTGGACACACTTACAAACTGCTTTATTTTTCTTAGTGACATTTCTTCAAAGTGATATTTTTTCACAGCATGCTCTTAAAAAGCAAGCTTATTATCTAGAAAATGTGCCATATTTGCAAACTCTCTTGCTCCACTTGCTTTATGGAAAGGCAGAGAGCCCTACTTTCCACAAACGGCTGTGGTTTTCATGTCACTGAAGGGCACATAGCTTGGCTGTACACCCTACCCGCTGAGTCATCAGAAACTGGACTTGGCTGCAGAATGCCATTTTTCGTTAGATCCACATGTGATTGACACAGACCAACAATCTTGGGTAGAGGGCTCATGCTAATCAGCCACATACACAAACAAGAGCACTCAACCCACGCAAGTTTATCCAGTTTGCATGGGCCAGAAAACAGCTTTTCATATCCAGAGTGTTGATTTTCAGGACTACTAACTATTCCTTCTTTCTTTTTCTCCAGATGGCTCAAGAGCCATGTTTATGCCCCTGACTAGAAACACCAAGGAAGCTTTCATTTAACAAAACCATGTTCTTTTAATACCTAGACTCTACCAGCCTTTGATCAAGGAGGGTTTGCTCTCCGGGGCAGCTAAGACACCAGCTACCTTCTTCCACTCTTCTGCAGATGACCCTAATTCTGACAGATAAGCAGAAAGTCCGTCGCATCTCATTAGCGGTGTGTATATGTGTAAAGTTACTGAATATCATACAGCAACATTTTCAATATTTATCTGTTGTTCATTTCCTTAACTTGCTTGTATTTGAAGAATAGTGAAAGCATCAATGTGACAGCTGAAAGGTTAATGCTGCACCAAAAGGAAGAGCTAAGGTATTCATTGAGAAGATTTGTACACTGATACAGATTATCAAAAGCGGCACTTTGCTGCTGTTTTATCCAGAAAATTTTATCTCCTAAATCAGCATTGGGTACTCATGTTTTAATTTAGTAAGGGGAAAAAAAGTAGGCGATCTTGACTAGAGAAGATACATATTAAAAACATACATATTAAAAAGTAAGCGAATTTTTTCAATACAGTAGGTTTTGGGAGCCGGCAGAGCTTCTCCAGAAGTATTTTATAATGATTTAGGATGCGAGTAAGAGGTACCCACCCTTGCAGCTACTGAAAAATCTTTCAAAGAGCGTTCATTTTCCAAGGGAAGGGTATCAGTAAATTGAGTGTCATGAAGAGACAGTTTGCACAGAAGCACAAAGCAGTCTGAGCCAGAAAGTTTCACTGAACTCTCAGCTTTAGTTAAACTATGCCAGAAATATATGGGAATAAACAAACAGATTAGGAAAAGAAGGCAGAAGAAAGTAATAATCTTCACTGTGAGGAATGGGGCAAATGTAAACTGAAAGGGCCTCTGTGTGTAACAAACAGAGACTATAAAAGGAAGACTGTTTAGTGCTAGACCTGTTTTGTGTAGGCTTCTTAAGAAAAAAAAATAAAAATCACACTATCAATCCAAAGTCTTTACACCTGGCACATGAACACGTTTGGTCCAAGGAAGAGAAAGAAACAAAACCCCTAAACCACCCCCAGAGTCTGGAAACAAGGGCCTTTTGAGTTGGTGATTCTGCAGGAAAACGGAGCAGTGCTGGAGAGATTGCAGCAAAGGCCACTCCTCTGCCAGAGCCTCAGCAATGGCCATACCGGGTCGCCGGAGCTCAGCCTTTGCCGTGGATCAGAGATCGCTGCCGCAGCACAGTCGCCTCCTTTCACATCTTGAGCCCAGGAACCACAAGGGCCCCTCAGAGGGGGAAACCTCAAACTGGCAGTGTCTAATTTGGTTTTGTTTATGTTCCTGTGTTCCCTATTGATCTGCACAGGGCTTAGAATCAACAGCAAAGACCAGCAACCTCCCTAGTACAAACTGCAGAGGCAAAATAATCTCAGAGTGATGCTTCCTGCTCCAAATCACAAGAGACAGCCGGATCCAGCAGCCAGCAGTTGGGAAGTGGCCTCCAAGTCCGCTTGGTACAAGGCTCCTCACACAGATCGGTGTCTGTTTCAATTTATCTCGGTGCTGCAAGCTGGGCTTTCTGTTGGACATGGTAATCTTTGCAATAAAGTGGAACGAGCAGTGTCCATGGAGGTAGGACGTAAACCCCGTAATGAGGTGAAACAGGTTCTCAGTAGAACAAATGCAATGGGGAGAAGAAAGAGCAGAAGAAACACAACATTGGAAACAATCCTTCGGGAACAGTTTAACCCTCAAGTGACTATTACCAGAATCTCTAATTAATGCATACACTGACTCCAAAACAAGACATGAGTGTCTATCCTCTAACGAGGACAGAGACTGGAACAGTTTGGAGGCTCCACACAGTATATACTTGACAGTCACCGAAATATGCCCCACTGGAGAAGCCTTCACAAGCTTCTCAGGAGACTACAAAGTGCACAGCATCTGCATAGTAAGATATAGTCCTGCTCTCACCACAAACTAAAAACATTTCTTTTTCATCCCACACATCTCAGACTCTTCACTGCTCTCCATAAATTACAATACAGAAGGCATAGCACATCCAGCTGTTAGAAAAGCCCCTGTGCGTTTGGTTAAAGGGGAAAGAAATCAGTTAGAAAAGGCAAACCAAAAGATACTGCTTGCTGATTTTTCCACAAGATACTCATGGGACTACCCCACATCTGTCATCAGGCAGCATGTCCACCAAAAGATGCACTAAGTTTTGGAAAGTTCTTTCCTTTCTACATAAGGATACTGCAGATTTGAACACTGTCAGCATACTTTGAGGGATATGGGCGTTGCTTATTCTTTAAAACACGAGCTCCTCATACCCGGGGCACCCCCTCCACGTTTCAGTCTACAGAGAAACCAAACTAAGAAATCTTTCTACTGCTACAGACTACGCTGCCTTTATGGAGCCCCTGGAAGGCTGTATTCCTTCTCCTGTCATATACGCAGAAATTCATTCATCACCAAAGAAAACACTAGCATCAAATAACGTGCTTTTAAAGCATGTAATATGTGCGTTTCCAGCTGTAGCGTAAGAAGGCCCAGCATCTACCAATGCACCAAGGTATGACTATCATTTAACAGATGAATGTCCAGTTTTCGCACGTGAACCAGGATACTTCCCACCATGGAATAACTAATGGACTTTAGCCCCCTCAGAAAAGAGAGCAATGAAATACCAGAACAATTTCACTAGTCCACGTTTTGCTGCCTGCGGGTGTCCGAGATCCACAAAAGCAGGCGAAAGGCAGCGTGCCCTGCGACAGACATGGGAGGCTGCAGCCTTGCTCTAGGCCAAGGCCCAGCACTAGCCTGAGTGTGCATGCAGAGCTGCTGAAAGTAATTTCTCCTCCCTGGTTCCATGTTATACATCCAGGATCCAGCGGGGCTAATTTGTAATACTGTAATCTTTCCTATTTGTTCTTTTTCCATTAAAGTTTGTTCTCAATGCTAACATCAATTTATTCTCAACAGTAGTGGCAATGGAGGATAGCTTGCATAGGCACTCCCTTGCACGAGCTGGCGTGATCAACTCCTATGCTTTCAGCACTGCCAGGAACAAGGGCTGTGGTTAAACAGCCAGGAGACATCTCTGTCAGCAGCTGGAAAAACCTACCACACACAATTGCTCTCAAATAAAAGATCAATGTAACTCTCAAAGAGGGACCGCATCACTTTACTGCGGCAACAGCCTTTTTCACATTTGGTAAGTTGCTTCCATACCATCAAAAGACATTAACTCAAATAACAAATTTTGTTTTACTACAAAATACTGCCTTCTCCATATCTAAAAGTTAGGACTGAAAGGAAGGAACAGATTCTTGTTAATACGACTGATGCACCCAAGAATTCGAAACTACATTCCTACTTCAAAGGGGCGCTTGTATGTTGATAGCAATCTTGGTAACGGCAAGGAAACAACAAACAGCAGGAGGCTGGGAAGACAAGTAATTCTGGTGACAGACTGCGAAGTAAACAAATAAACATTAAGCAGATATATTTTGCATTTTTCTTTAAACCAAAGACTCATCTTCTCTTTTTTCAGAATGAAGCTGTCACCTCTATGAAGCATTAATCGTAACAGAAACGTATGACATTACTATTTTTTCCTTGCTTCAGTGAAGAGAAGACATACAGGATGAATGGAGCCCAGCAGCATTTAGATAGAGCTTTAAAAATTCTATGAGGAAAACGTTCTGGTTTATAATATATGGTTTAACTCCAGAGATTCAAATATTGGTACTAAAACCAGGAAAGGAGAGAAAATAATGTCCTATAACATGAAATATTTTTGTTGGAATAGTCAGTAATACATAGCAAGTTGCATAAGCCTCATCCGTACTTCCAAAGTAAGATCTCTTCCCCTTTACCTACGCAAGGGAATGCACAAAGGCTGATGAGGGTAAAACAAGCACTTCGTTGTTTCAGTAGTGTTTGGTCCAAGCAAAGTCAGCAATAAAAAAAGAGCACTTTCCTATACATCTGTTGTCTAGGTGACGTTTCACTGAGACCTAATCTGCTAACTTTGCGGACAAAAGCAAGCTTTTACTACTATTAGCTCTGCAAAACCAATATAAGCATGGCTGAGTGAGCTGGAATTTTTATTACTGGCAATGAAGTAAGATTCAGACAGCATACAGCTTGATTGTCAAGCCCAAATGTGAGAGTTTGAAATATTGGCTGTTAGAAAAATCACCTTTTGACTTATAAACTAAGCACAGTTTTATCTGAAAGTGATTGAGAGAGAACAAGTGCAGAACCTCCTGCTGTTGTTTTCACAAAGTCACTTCTGGAACCAATTCTGCTGTAGGATAACAACCTTCTGCCCTCTTCTGTTTCTGCCAGCCTGCGTACGCCGCTCGCACGTGCAACTGGAGGAGCAAGCTCAAGAGTGCTACTAAGCTCCAAGTATCACTGAGGTATGTCAGAATCATATGGGAACAATCAAACGGGTAAGAGACATGGAAGAGAAGGTATGCAGCCTCCTGGACAGCTGCAGCTCTGCCCTGCTGTACTCCGGGCTCTGACACAGCCCTGCTGTGAGACAGTTATTTCCATCTTCACAAGACCAAAAAGTGCAAGCATAGAAAAACCCCATATTGACTTGCTGACCTCCCTGTAGGATTCCTGCGTATTGCACTCCCCAACCCCTGGGATTTAGCCTGCTTGGCCAGGCTGCGCTGAGCAAAATAGTAGCCTGTACTGATAGGACAAGGGGTAACGGCTTTAAACTAGAAGAGGGTAGATTTAGATCAGATCTAAGAAAGAAATTCTTTATTCCGACGGTGGTGAGGCCCTGGCACACGTTGCCCAGAGGAGCTGTGGATGGCCCCCTGCCTGGAAGTGTTCAAGGTTGGATGGGGCTTTGAGTAACCTGGTCTAGTGGAAGGTGCTCTACCTGTGCCAGGGGGCTTAGAACAAGATGATCTTCCAACCCAAACCATTCTATCATCCTATGATTCTATGAAAAAGGGCAACTGTGGGCTCCTTCCCCATCTCATTAAAGGCTTGATCTCCTCAGCTTTTTGGGAAGGGATCTACACAGCAGGATGCAGGGCGTTGAGTATCAAAGCCAGCTCTGACTTAGTTTGCTCAGGGACTGGAAGCACTGTAGCTGCATCACCACAGCACTCTGCACACATCAGTCCTGATGTTTGCACAGCTCTCCTAGTGCTGCTACCCGGGCTGGCCTGGTCGTTCAGAACTAATCCACGTTCATCTACGTATTGTTACTCTACCCTTCAGATACACCAAGAGATTTCTTTACTGGTTCAGATGAGGAAGGATCAAATTGGAAAGAGCACATCCCAGAAACAAGATCCTCTGCACCTGGATGTGAGACCCAAGTCTCTCCTGCCTCCCTGCAAACAGAAGAATACCACCACTTGGTCCATATTAAGACTTCTTTCTACATTCCAGGAAACAGTTATTTAATCTCTGTGCAACATCAGTTTGAGTCGAAAGCACGAATTACATGATGGTCTTTTACATATCCAACTTAATCCCAATTTAATAATTTAAAACCTAAATAAATAACATTTTTTCCCAGGGCATTAGGCCATTCTAAGGTCAGCTCCCCATTCCAGAAGGAGCTGCCAGCCACCGTACCCATCCTTTGGGGACTGCTTTCTCAGAACACATGTTGACATTGCTCATTCAGGCAGGAAAGAAAACACTGTTATGGGAAGCTGAGGTCCCAACTTTGACCATATCGCTTGAGACCATACTTTTGAATATCCTACTGTGAAGACCTATTGCAGGTTATTCCATCACCTCACTTAAAGTCCAAAATGTTACAAAAGAAACTCCAAGCACTTCAATTTATTGTTTGTTTTCTAACTATGAGACCTACCATCTCAAGTACCAAGGCTACCCTAGGAAGCAGCCATACCAGGGCTCCTGTCCCCCCAACACTGGCCAGCAGAGCCCCAGGAGCAGGGCAAAGGCAGGGAGGAAGGACAGACAGCAGATTGCTCCAGCCGGTATCAGACAGGCGCACTGGGAATGTTGTGGTTAACTGGTCCCCTGGTTTCATTTCTGAAGGAATACTAGCCAGTGTATTTTATCTAGGTCTGGTTTAGTATATTCTCAAGAGACACCCAGTTCAGCAATCACAAAAAAAATGCTTTGGTTTCAAATGTCACAATACATTTTATTCTGATAGACCTGTTCAGTCTCCCTCAGGCTTAATGTAACAGTTTAAGAAAAC